>Ga0308166_1000037_pt1 | contig 349404 bp, 540 predicted proteins | sample PhyCR2_2_FD_202137 | JGI IMG/M metagenome (GOLD analysis project Ga0308166, IMG submission 202137) | Phyllosphere microbial communities from UC Gill Tract Community Farm, Albany, California, United States - DLSLCC.R2 | ecosystem: Host-associated > Plants > Phyllosphere > Unclassified | place...
TGAAGCAGATGACTTTATTGCACGTTGGGTACAAACCCATCCAGAGGATGATCATATTATCCTAAGTACTGATAAAGATTTCCATCAGTTAATTGCATCTAACGTTAAGCAATATAATCCAGTACAAGAATTCCTTTATACCATTGAAGGTGTGTTTGATGTTCGTAAAAAGAACAAACCTGCAACGGATAAAAAAGGAATTGAGTTACCTGCACCAGATCCTGATTTCTCATTATTTCTTAAGTGTGTTAAAGGCGATCCGTCAGATAACGTATTCAGTGCATCACCTGGTGCGAGAATGAAAAGTACTAAGAAAGCTGTTGGAATTCAAGAAGCCTATAATGACCGAAATAACAAAGGTTATGCATGGAACAGCTTCATGAATCAACAATGGACAGATCACTTAGGTAATACCCGTATTGTACGCGAAGCATATGAACATAACCAGATGCTGGTTGACCTGACTATGCAACCTGAATATGTTATTAATATTCTTGATGACACTATTAAAAATTCATCCAAGAAAAGTGTACCAATGATTGGTGTTCACTTCCTGAGATTTGCAGCTAAGTATGAACTTAAATACATAAATGATAATCCAGAAGCGTACATTAAACTTTTCAGCAAAAAGGATGAATAATGGCAATCTTACGAAAATTAACTGAGTTTTCTTATATTTTAGAAACCGACACTAAAGAAAAAATTGGAATTGTTGTAGATTACAGTAGCTCCAGTTCAGATAAAACTGGAATTGAATTTTTCAGTACTCGTGGAAGAATTGCCTTTGAATCTATGGATTCATTGGCTTCTTTAATCGGGGATAAAATTCAAATGGAAGAAGTAAAAGTACAGGACTCTGAAAGCAAGAAGTTCATTGATGATTATCCTATCAATGAAACTGATTCAGTACATGATGTGAAAGATGATGAAGAATTGAATATGAAAACATTCTCCAAGAGTAAGCGTTCCAAAAAACGTTTCCTACCTGGATGGTGGATTGTATACAACACAGAAACGTCTACAGCAACGCCACGTCTTACTATAAGCGTTGACACGCACAATGAGAAAGAACTTGATAAAACGCTGTATGGGCCGTTTAAGACCTATATGGAAGTTACGTTTCAGATGAAAAAGCTCTAAATTCGTATATAAAAATTTTTGAGTACTAAATATCGGTGAAGGGGAGAGAAAATCCCCTCGATATTTAGGAGAATTATATATGAATTATACGCAAGAACAGGTTGATGAGTTTATTCTTGCATCCGAGAGTGTGCATTATTTTGCAAGCCTATGCTTACCTCAAGTTTACAAGCAACAGACTCACCTATTAGATACTTATGTTTCCGATGAAAATGAATTGTCAATTGTGGCACGACAAATTGGAAACACAACTATCCAAGCCATTTTTGTTCTTTGGCGTCTTATCTTTAAATCACATAAAACAACATGCTATACATCTTATAATATGAGTTTGTGTGAAAACTTTATCAATAAGATTATTGATATGAATGATAAGTTACCGGAACACATCAAGGCTGAATTTACAGCAGTAACCAGATATACGCTCACTAATAAAACTAACAGTAGAGTACTTGCACGACCGATGAATTCTAATTCATTACGTGGTTTATCAGTTGATACTCTAATTGTTGATTTATTCCATTTTCTGTCAAAGAAAAATTTAAGCGATTTTTTACATTCATCATTTCCAGCCCTTGCAGCACGGTCTGGTAAGTTAATAATGAGTACGAATATAAACCCCAATGGGTTTAAACTGTATGAATTTTTTAATGAATTTAATATCTACCACGATTGTGGAATTAGTGTAATACCCTTTAATAAATGTACGCATTATTCAGAGTTAAAAGCCTCAAGGCTGAAGCAGTACTTAAGTACTGAACATTACTTATCTGAATATTGCTGTATTGATCGGGAGGGTATTGACTATGCAAAGTAATGCCTATTCACCGGTTAAAAAACCAGGTACTCTGATTGCATACACTGATGAAATGCTTGATGAATTTGATAAGTGCTTCGATGATCCAATTTATTTCATGGAGAACTTTGTAAGTATTCAAACAGAAGGTGGTGCATCGAGATTTAAACCTTTTGCATATCAAAAGGAAATGATAAACAACTTCGCATTACACCGTAACAATGTAATGTTAACCGCTCGTCAGATGGGTAAAACAACAGTAGCGGCTGCATATATTTTGTGGTTCGCAATGTTTCATCCTAACCAGACTATTCTATTGCTTGGTAACGTATTATCAGCAGCAATGGAAACAATGTCACGTATTCGTTATGCATATGAAGAATGTCCAGACCACATTCGTGATGGTGTACTTGAATATAATAAAGGTACTATTGTATTTGAAAATAAATCTCGTATTATTGCAAAGGCAACAACACCAAGTGCGGCCCGTGGTTTATCTGTTAACTTATTATATCTCGATGAATTTGCATTCGTACCAAACAACATGCAATCTGAGTTCTGGTCAGCAGTATCACCAACATTAGCAGCAACAGGTGGTTCTTGTATTATTACCAGTACCCCAAACACCGAATATGACTTCTTCGCAAAAACATGGTTCGATTCCCAAACTTTCAAAGATGAAGGTGGTAATGTTTATCCTGAAGATGGCCCTGGATTAAATGGCTTTAAAGGATTAATGGTTACTTGGGATAAACACCCTAAACGTGATGCTAAATGGGCTGCTGAAGAAGAAATGAAAGTTGGTGCAAGTATGTTCGCACGTGAACACTGTTGCCAGTTCGTATCTTATCAGGAAACTCTAATTAATGGTATCAAGCTAAGACTTATAAAAGATAAAACCGTAAGACCTCATATTGCCGAAACTAAAAAAGTACGGTGGTTTAAAGAAATTGAGTACGGTATGACTTATGTTGTTGCACTTGATCCGGCTGGTGGTACAGGTGGTAACAATGCTGCTATTCAGGTTTATGAATTACCATCAATGATGCAAGTTGCTGAGTGGAATGATAATGAAACCTTAATTCCAGAACAAATTAAATTGATTAACCAGATATTGAGAGAAATTGAGTACCAAATGTTTTGCAAAGGTGCTCGTAATATTGAGGATCATTTATTCTGGACAGTAGAGAATAACAGTATTGGTGAAGCTGCTATTATAACAATACAGCAAATGGGATATGAAAATTTCCCAGGTACATTACTAAATGAACCAAGAAGAACCAGAACTGGTAAAATTAGACGTGGTATGACTACTTCTAAAGGTTCAAAGAAAACTGCATGTTTCCATTTACAAAAACTGGTTGAAACATTCAGACTTGAAATATGTAGTGAACTTCTACATAAAGAACTTAACAACTTTATTAAGTACGGTGAAGATGAAGGTATCTATAAAGCAAAATCAGGTACTACAGATGACTTGGTTAGTGCTCTGTTACTGATTGTACGTATGATAGATGTTGTTGCTAAATTTGAAGATGGAACTGCTGCTGTTATTTCAGAAACCTTAGATGAAGAAAGTTCAGCCCCTATCGGATTTATAATGGTTAATAGTCTATAAATACTGTAAAGAATCGAAGGAGAACTTTATGAAACAAGGTGTTCTTTGTTCTGACATTTATAAAGTACTTGCCGCACCATCATACAAATATAGTATTACTATGTTTGACCAAGATGGTGCTGGTACAATCAACCCCGCTGAAGCTAAATGGTTTTACGTCAAACCAGTTAACTTTATGATTCAAGTACCGGAAGGTTCAGAAATAACAATTAGACCAGAAGTATATCTATGGAAAGGTGTAGATATAAAAGATGAACAGACACGAGAAGTACTTAATCGTTTAAAAAGTACTGCTAACCAATATGGTTACGGTTTTACGATTTATGATTTCGGATCTGGAAATCTACCAAAAAAATTCTCACATATTGCCATGCGTAATATGGAAGAAACTAAGATACAAGAATCTTTATGTGAAGGGTTATCAGGTTCAGGAATGCGTTCATATTACTCATTACCTAAAGCCAGAATGATAATTGTTCACTCAGAGAGAATACAGGAAGAAGTTCACGGTTCTCGCTCCAGAAACATCAAGGAAATTTTCATTGAATGTAATGGTGAACGCAGACGTTTTAAATTTAATAATCTTAATTCCGCTAAGGCTATGACACGTCATTTAAATGAAGGTGGTACTTGGTCTGACAGAATGGGTAATACCATTATGGAATATGGTGGTGATTTAAATTTACTAAAAGAACTACTTTCTGAACTAAATATTAATGGAAAGGCTTTACAATCGAACAAAGTTCTGCAATTTATACATGACATAAAAAATTATCTAAAACGTTCAAGTACACCACGAGGATATGCACAGGCATTCGAAGAGATTGGTAGTACTCCACGTGTAGGAAATAAATATATTGAAGAATTTGCTAAACGTCTATGTTCGTCGTTAGGCTCATCTGCTAATACTGATGCTTACAGAAGTTATGCACGTCATCATCTGATGCGAGAATGTAAAAACTTAGGTATGTATTCTGAAGTACTACAAAATAACTGCACTCTTGAAATTGATCCTATAGAACTAAAAAGGGTAGCCAAGCGAATTTGTCTCGGTTGTGTACCAACAACAGGTGATTTTGAATTTGAGCCAAATGAAGGTAAGGAAAAAGTACTTTTATTTGGGAACCAAATAGCAGGGGTAATACAGGATGATGTTATTAAAGATGCTTTAGAACATATTCTATCAAAACCACAAATGCTACCAGAAGATGTTAGATTTATTTGTGCATTGGGTAATTCTGTAATCGGAAGAAACAAGCCTAAACAAGAAGTTCAGCCACAGGAATTAACTACTTTGACTGAATGGATTTCTAAAGGTGGTGAGTAATCACCACCTTTATTTTTTGTGAAACAGATACTGATTATGTGCTATACTAATGGTATCCGAATAGCAGCAACGCTCTTAGGAAAGTATATTACCAAGGAACAAGGGTTAATAGTACTTACTTTCAAACGAGTAACCCCGAAAGACCCGAAGCTATTCGGATATTTTTAGAAGCCTGTACATGTTTACTTCCCTCTTAATGAGTTCTGGTTACTGTACATCCAGTACATGATATATGTACATACGGTAGGCAAAGCGTTTGGTCATTTACGCCCATTGGTATCATGACGGCTGCGTAGGACAGCATAAAATCCTACAAAAACCTGAAACAAAAGCATGTTATGTGCTATACTTATAGTATCCGATGAGCAGGACGTTCAAAGGATAAAACAAAGAAACTCGTAATTAATACAAAGAAACTATTGATAAGGAAATCAAAATATGGCAACTTTAGCTGAAATTCGTGCTCGTCTACTCGCTGATCAACAACGTCAAGATGATGCAAAAAATGGTGTGTTCAATTCACAACCTGATGCATTCCTTCCGTTCTGGAACATTCCAGATGGTAAACCACTAAACCTGCGTTTACTAAACGATGCTGATACTTCAAATGAGTTTTTCTGGCGTGAACGTGAAATGATTAATTTAACGTTCCGTGGTATCAAAGGTCAGAATACTGATTTTATCAAGCTGGTAGTACCATGCAACGAAATGTTTACTAAGCAGAAAGATTCTTGTCCGGTACTTCGTGAAGTCCGTACATGGTATGCTGCTAACGACGATGAGCTAACTAAGAAAGCGAATCAGTACTGGAAGAAAAAATCATATCTTTTCCAATGTTTTGTTGCTCCAGGTTCTGTAGCAGTGGAAAATGATAATGCTCCAGAAAATCCAATTCGCCGTATTTTAGTAAACAAACAAATCTTTACCCGCATCAAATCAATCCTACTGAATCCTTCTATCCAGTACCTACCTACTGATGAAGAACACGGTCGTGAACTGATGATTGTGAAAAGTAAAAATAGTGGTGGCTTTGCTTCCTATGATGAAACTCAATGGAGCATGGCAGAACGTCCACTAAGCGATGTTGAACGTGCAGCAATCGCACAGTACGGTTTATTCAACCTTGGCGAATTTATGCCTAAACAACCTAACGATGAAGAACTGAATGCAATCGCAGAAATGTTCACTGCATCTGTTAATGGTGAAGCATATGATCCGCAACGTTGGGCGAAATACTACCGTCCTGCTGGCGTTCAAAAACCAGTAGAAACTAACACTGTTGATACTGCAACCATCGTACCAGTACAGAATGTTGCACCTAAAGTAGAAACCCCTGTAACTCCTGCCGCAGTTGTTACACCTGCACAAACTGAAGCAGTTGCTGAAGCTCCAAAAGCTGCAACAACTGGTATGTCTGCAATGGATCTACTTGCTAAGCTAAACGCTAACAAAGGTCAATAATATATTCATGGGGCAACGGATTTTGCCCCATTTCTTTCATTTCATGGAGCGATATAATGAAGAATATTTCTGCACTAAGTAACATCATCAAAAGTAGTACTAAAAGTATCAAAAGTTTAACTGGTGTAAGTATTGGGTTTCATGACCCTGATACTTGGATAAGTACTGGTAACTTTGCACTAAATTATCGTATCAGTGGAGACTTTAATAAAGGTATTCCATTGGGTAAAGTAACTGTATTCGCTGGTGAATCCGGTTCAGGTAAATCATTCATTGTATCAGGTAACATTGCACGTGAAGCTCAAAAACAGGGCATCTTCGTTGTAATGCTGGATTCTGAAAACGCATTGGATGATAAATGGTTATCTGATTTGGGTGTTGATACATCACCAGACAAATTACTTAAAATTAACGTATCTATGATTGACCACGTTGGTAAGTTCACTTCTGACTTTATCAAAGGTTATCGTAATGACTTTGAAGATACAGCACGTGAAGAACGTCCTAAAGTACTTTTCATTGTTGACTCATTAGGTATGTTACTAACACCTACTGAAATTGATCAGTTCGAAAAAGGTGATATGAAAGGTGACATGGGCCGTAAAGCTAAACAGCTTAAAGCACTTGTTACGAACTGTGTAAACAGCTTTGGTGATCTTAATATCGGTATGGTATGTACTAACCACACATACGCATCACAAGATATGTTTGATCCAGATCCAAAGGTTTCCGGTGGTTCTGGTTTCGTATATGCTTCTTCAATTCTTGTAGCAATGGGTAAACTAAAACTTAAAGAAGATGAAGATGGTAACAAAACCTCAGATGTAGCTGGTATTCGTGCTAAATGTAAAGTCATGAAGACCCGTTATAATAAACCATTCGAAGATGTTGAAATTAAGATTCCATATAGTACAGGTATGAATCCACGTAGTGGCTTACTTGATATGTTTGAGAAGTACAAACTAATCACACAGTCAGGAAACAGTTTAGTCTATGTTGATATTGATACCGGTGAACAAATTAAGAAATTCCGTAAGGCATGGATTCGTAATGATGAAAATTGCCTTGATTTAGTAATGGCACAATTTGAACGTCATCCTCTAATTCTACCTGTAGCTGAAGAAGAAAAAGGTACTGAAGATTACGATTCTTCAATTGATACCGTACTTGAAGATGTTCCAGACGAATTAAATGATTAATACTGAAATAGCACTCTATATGAGTGCTATAATTATTATGCAGAGGTGAAAATATGTCAAATTCAGGAGCCTATATTAAATGGCACCGTGTCATTAAGAATGATAAATCTAAATTATTTGATTTTCTCCAGTACTTTGAAGATGAACTTGAAGTTGCGAAAACTGAAGTTAAAGCACAAGGTGTTATTGAAACTGTAGCCAAAAATATTCCATATTATCATGATATGAGATTTGGTCAGTTACAGCAAATTGAAACTGTTCTTGAAACATTAGAAATTGAACTGAAACAAATTCATTCAGAAAAATTTAAAATGTACCTTGAAGGTTACAAAAGAACCTTGAGCAGTTCTGATTGTATGAAGTACGTACAAGGTGATGCAGATGTTGTTGCACAATGTGAACTAATTAATGAAGTTAAACATATTCGTAATATGTTTTTAGGTGTAGTTAGTTCATTAGAGAAATTAGGATTTGCTATAGGTCATATTGTCAAACTCCGTACTGCCGGAATTGAAGACGCTAAGTTTTAATAAAAGGACGCATATTGCGTCCTTTTTTTGTGGAATCAACATATGAGTACTTACATTAAGTTAATACAGGAAGCACTAACTGATTTGGAAATTGATTTCAAAATAGTTAATGATGAGGTAATCAATATACAAGAAAAGAAATTTTATATTAGCATAAATGAATTTCAGTACAATAAGTTTGTTATGACTTCAGGAACATATCATGAATATGATAGTGAAGAACTTACTTTTTCAATGAATGTCTATCCTATGCAATATTATAATTTCAAGGAATTATTTAAGATGTGGTTCACGGGAAATAGCAATGTGATTAACGCATACTTTACATACAGAGATAAAACGGATTATGAATAATGTTGAAAAGTTTTTAACTACTCTTGGTACATTGGATACGGAAACCACTGGCACCGAAAGTATTGATGATATTATCCAATTAAGTATCATGATGAACTTTCAAGGTTCACACACATATTATACAGCAATGTATAAACCAACTATGCCAATCCCTGCTGAAAGTTCTGCTGTCCATTTCATCAGTGATGAAGATGTACAAAATGAAAGTGCATTTAAAGATGATGCCCGAGCCGTGGGTACATTGCTTGATAATTTTGAATACATCATTGCACATAATGCAGAATTTGACCGTCAGATGTTAGTAAATAACTTCAGCCGTCATCATGGTACTATTCCAGCTAATGTACTAAACGTTACTAAATGGATTTGTACACTTAAACTTGCCAAGAAATTGTATGGTCAGGATCTGGCGAATTTCAGTAACATGAAGCTGGGTTATTTGTGGTTTAAATTAGGTCTGAATAAGCTGTCTGACCATAAGGTACAACCACACGATGCACAAGATGATGTTTATATGTGTTATAAACTTCTCGATTTTCTTGTGCATGAATGTATTAATCGTGGAATTGTTGACCCTAATGGTGATGTTGGACAACAGCTATATAAATTCAGTAATACTCCAAATATTCTTGAGTACTATCCGTATGGTAAGTACAAGGGTGAGAAGTTTGAAGTAGTAGCAACTAAAGATCGTCGGTACTTAGAATGGATGGTAACTACCAGCGATTTATTAAATGATCAACTACCAAGTTTTGATGCGGATTTTGCTGAAACTGTAGCGTATTATCTGAGCAAATAAAATTAAGGAGCCAAGGAATGGCGAAACTTATACTTCAGGATGAAGTAAATTGTAAATTTGAAGATCTTGAACCAGCGGTTCGCCAGAAAATGGTTAAAGCAGTATCATATGTTTTACCACATGCGAAATATACCCCAATGGGACGTTTGGGACGTTGGGATGGTAAAGTTAACTTTATGTCAGTAGGTGGGAAGACATATTTCCACATGCTTGAAAATCTTCTTCCTATTATCGAAGACTGTAATATAGAACTTGAGATTATTGATGAACGTTATCCACATAATTTTGAATTCGAAAAAGTAGATAAAGATTTTTTCAGTGATGTTCAGTTCAAAGCTGGCCATCATATGGAAGGAAAAAGTATAGTACTACATGATCACCAGGTAGAAGCAGTAAACGCTTGTCTTGATAATCGTCATGGGCTATTACTTGCAAGTACAAGTTCAGGTAAAACGATTATTACTGCTGCACTTTCTAAGAAAGTAGAAAAGTACGGAAGAAGTATTGTAATTGTACCTAATACTGACCTTGTGCAGCAAACCTATAATGATTATGAAATGTTAGGTTTAGATGCTGGTGTATTCTATGGTGGTAAAAAAGAATTTAACCATCAACATACAATTACTACTTGGCAGTCACTGAACTCTCTGTGGAAGAAAACAAAGAAAGATGAAATCGTATTAGGTCAGCAGGACGTACACGATTTCATTGAAGGTGTGGTGTGTGTTATCGTGGATGAGTGTCATACATCAAGTGCTGATGCACTACAGGCTGTGCTGGGTGATGTGATGCGTAATATCCCTATCCGTTGGGGTCTTACTGGTACTATTCCAAAAGATGAAGTACTTGCAAATAAAATCAAGTGTAACGTTGGTAATGTAATCTATACCATTTCCGCAAAAGATTTACAGGACAAGAAAATACTTAGTACCTGTAATATCAATACTATCCGTTTGAAATCGTCACTGAAGTTCGGTACGTATCATGAAGAATTGAAATATCTTGTTACTGACCGTGCAAGATTGAAATATATCGCTTCGCTTGTTGAGGCTATTAGTAGCACCGGAAATACTTTAGTACTGGTTGACAGACTTGAAGCAGGTGAGTTACTTTGTGAATTCCTTAATATACCAAAATCTGAATTTGTCCGTGGCGAAACCAATAAGAAAGAACGTGAAGCACAGTACGGTGAAATCCGATGGGCTGATAACAAGATCCTTGTGGCTACCTTTGGTGTTGCAAGTACTGGTATCAGCATTAGTCGATTATATAATGTTGTTCTTATTGAGCCAGGAAAAAGTTTCGTGCGTACAATACAGAGTATCGGTCGTGGTTTGCGTAAAGCACAAGATAAAGACCACGTAGAAATTTATGATATTTGTGGTTCTAATAAATATTCCGCTCGACATTCCAATGAGCGAATAAAGTACTACAAAGAAGTCCAGTATCCATATAACATTATTAAAGTGGATGATTGGGAAAATATCTAATCTATAAAGCACATCTTAAATATTTCTGAAAACAAAAGAAAAGATGTGCTATACTATAATAGGGATCACAATTAAAATGATTTTGCGTTCAAGTTTAGCAATTATCTCTGATGAGTTTGAGAATTTAGAAACTATTGATTCTATGTTAATGGATGATAGTATCCTCGATGATATGGTAGAATCACTGGACTCAATCAACGAATTAGAAAAAGATGATACCCGTGTTTATCGTTGTGAAACCAACGAAGACATGTGGATCAACATTTATGAAGTACTACAGCGTTTCGATGGTAAAGCACAAGATGTTATACTTGCCAGTACAGATGGCAAAACGTTTGTTGAAGTACTTAGCACTTCAGGTCTGTTCGATGTATACGTTGATTCTTCTCTTGATAAGATTGAAGAACTATGTGAAACATACGGGCTGGAGTTCTTTGGGTCATCAGATGAAGATGATTATGAAGAACAAGATGAAGAAGACGAATGGAATTAATTGAATCCCCGCACATGTTGTGGGGATTTTTATTTTACATGGAGAAGTAATGAATATTTTAACACCTGAAAATTATGCTTATGAAATGGATCAAGTAACTGATACTGAGCCAGATGCATTGTTTTGCGTTCTGGATTTATCAGATTTAGAAAATACTGATTTTTATTTCAAACATATCTGGAATACTGTTTCTTTTAATAGTATGAGTGCTGAATTACAAATTGGCGATAACAAAATTCAAGTACCTTTAAACTGGCAAATTCTGTTAGGTGATGAAGATACTGGTATGGTGGAAATGTGTACCATTGAAAATCTTTTAAACATGAAAGAACCATGTGCATACATTTATAATCCAGTACGTTCACTGTACGCTAAATTTGAGCCAGTAAAAGTACTGCATGTATTCACCGTTGCTATTAAGTATCAGATTCCATATCTTAATAAAAAGAACTTACTTGCAGTACCTATGAAAACTGGTTTCAATCCTCCATGTGCATTCTTTGCAGATGAGAATGAAAAAATTCAGGATCTATATTTAGGAATTGATTAATGTTTGATTTCGATGGCGTAAAGAGTTATGATGAAGATGATGAAATTGTAACTGGTTCTTCTGGTAAACCTTCACTTAACATACAAGATGTACTACAAAATATTGATTTGGCTAATTTCGATTATCTAAGTACTTTACCCGATGATGTTAAAAAGACATTCACACCGTATACAGTTCAACGCTGGATGGGTAGTCTTGACGATTCAGTACAGGTAACATTTAATGCCAAAACTCTTGAAGCAGTATTCGGATCATGGAAAACTACCGGAAAGACTGCTTTAAATGAATTAGTAAATGAGTTTAATTCATCTGAACAGAAATGTACTTCAGTATCTAAGTATGCTCATACACAATATGACTGGCGTATTAAATTCGCAGTTACTTCAAAATCAGCCGGATTAGAACTTGTTGAACTTATTAAAGAGTTCGTTCCTAATTCGAAGCCTGAGTTTATCACACTGGTAAGTACTGAAGTTGCACAAGATAACATTCAGATGTTAAATGAACTTGTTAATGTTAACTTTTGGGAACTTAACAAACATCCAGAATTAGTTTATAAACTTCTCTGTCTTGTATCGGTTGTAACTGATACCGCAGTAAAACAGCGTACATGGATTCCATTCAGCAAGAATAACAAAAGTTCTGATTCTGAGATTTATAAAATCTTCAAGAAAACTATTTCTGATATTGGAAGTACGCAGTTTAACATTCAAGAATATAAAATTCTTCTCAAGAGTACATCAAAGACTGAATTTGAGAAGATACTAATGGATATGGGTTATCAGGATAATGATCGTAAATCATTACTGAAGAAATATAAAACGGAACAAGAGAAATATGTCAAGTGAAAATATTCAATGTCCTTTCTGTAATAAGAAGTTTAAACGCGAAAGTACTTTAGCATCACACAAATGCATCAAGCGTGACCGTTATAATGAACGGGATTCACGTCATATGAAAGTTGCATTTATGATTTGGAAAGAGTTTATGGCTTTTAATAAACTTAATATTCCTAAAAAAGTACAGCAGGACGGTGAAGAATTTTTATATTTTATCAAGAGTTCTATTTTTAGTGACTTTGATGAATTCGCAACTTACATAGTTCAGAACGATATTTTTAAACCAGAAGAGTTCATTACTCATGTTATATCTTCTGGTATTAAATCCCGCGATTGGTGCTCTCATAAAACTTATCAGGATTGGGTACTTAAATGTACCCGATACGAACATCCACTTACTGGTATTAATCGGAGTATTCATGCCTTGATGGATTGGGAAGCACTAACTGGTAATCCGTGGCACAGCTTCTTCAAAGAAGCATCAATAACTCGTGTCATCCAGTGGTTTGAATCTGGTAAGTTATCGCCGTGGCTCATATATTCAAGCAATACAGCAGATGATCTATTATGCCGTATTAGTGATAGTGAGTATAACCACCTGATTACCTATATCGACCCTGGAATTTGGATTCCCATTCAGTTGCGGTATAAAGAAGACGTTAAAACTATCAGAAATAATTTAAAAGGATTTGGATTATAATGGAAAAAGAAAATATTAACGAAGATTACGATCAATCTGAGATTTATTCACGTGTAAAAGAAAAATCAGATAAACCATACCAACCGAATTTTATGAAGCGTGGAGCCACTACAACAATTACAATGGGTTCAGAAAAGTTCACCGTAATTGATCCGGTTGTGGTTGAAACTCTTATTCAGCAAGTAGCACAATTACAAACCACTAATAACCAGCTAAAAGAACAGAGCCGATTACAAACTATAAAGATTTCTGAACTTGTACAGAAAATGAATGAACAGAGTATTCGCATTAATAAAATAGTTGGTGAGATTAGTAAAAATAGCTGGAGAGATAATGGATTATCGTAAAGCCCATACGGACATTGACATTGATATGAAAAATCGTGATGATGTTCTTAAAGTACTTAATTGTGTAAGAAGTACCGAAACAATTACGGAAGATGGATTTACTGCACATAAAACCGGAATACATTTAGATAATATTCCGGTTGATCCAGTGAGCGGATTAGCTGCAATTCCATATAAAGAAGCTGAAGCATTAGGCTATCAGAAAATTGACTTACTTAATGTAAGTGCGTATGATAATGTGCGAGACAGAGAACATCTAAAAGTACTTGCCACCACTGAACCTAATTGGGATTTATTTTTATATCCTGAGATTTGTGAGCAACTATTTCAGTTGAAAAACTATGTCTCGCTACTTAATGTGTGGAAACCTAAGAGCATTGATGAATTGGCTATGATATTGGCTATGATTCGTCCAGGCAAAAGAAATTGCCAAACGTTGTATTCTTGGGATGAGGTACGTGAGCAGATTTGGGATTATAGTACTGTTGCAACTGATGCAAATGGTAAGAAATTAAATTACTTCAAAAAACCACATGCTTATAGTTATAGTTTGTTAATTATTGTTCAATTAAATGCATTGGTAGAGAAAATTACTTCTTCTTCCGTTTAAGTGCAATATTTCTTCTTTTTATACGTTTGGTCGGTAATTCTGATAAGGAAATTACTGGCCCTTGTACGTTGGTACAAGCATCTGTGTTAAAGCGTAGAGTATATTTTTCATATTCTTCCATTTCTTCACGCATAAAGAGTGAAATTGGAATAGCACGATTACTCTGCCACCACCATTGTTGTGCCAGTAAGATCAACTCTTTTTGTTTAGCTTCTGGCATATTATTAAAACAATACAAAGTAATGTATTGCTTACTCTTGATTTTAAGCACCCCAATATACTCTTCACCATCGCATTCCAGGACGGTGATAAAAGGGAATGTAGGTTTAGTATTCATATTAAACATCCAATAAATAAAGTAAATAACGATTTCATAATTTTATTTATAGGTGAATAATATGTCTCATTTCGGAGTATATACATACCCGTATAACCAAGAAGTAACGTTAGGTAACTTCAGTATGCCTTTTAATCAGAAAAAGGTGGTTATATACAGAGGTGCAAATAACCCACTTAGTTTCACTATACATAACGCCGATGGCAAGTACACCTTATTAAAAGATAAAGAGTACTTAATCTTCAGTATATTCGATAACCGAAATGATACTAAGATCTTCGAAGTTCCGTTAGAAAAAACTAAACCATCGTGGGTATCAGAGGCTGGTCAGGCAAGACCAACTTTATCAATGGATAATAAAGTGTACTATACATGTGTTGTTCCTGCTGGAGTTATTCAGGATCTAAGTATAGGTACAAAATACAGATGGAGCATTCGTAAAGTACTTGAAAATGATTCAGCTTTAGTTCCAAGTACACAGTATCTTTATACTGGTACAGCTTTTCAGGCAAGTGCTGAACTTGAAATTAGTAATTTAGCAGCACCAGAATTCGTAGGTAGTACTGAACTTAGTGAACAATCCCATGCTTCTTTTATTCCTGTAAAAGATAAAGAAAAGCAAGATATAGCTAAAGGTTTAGTAGGTGAGTATGATGTACTTGCAAGTTATCCAGTACCAGCAGGCACACAATACGGAATGGTAGATGGATTAAGTACAATCGCTTTCTACTTTGATAACTTTATTGGTCGGTATCAACTTCAGGGTTGCTTAAACAATGAAGTACCTAAAGATTCAGAAAACTACAAATGGTTTCCTATTAAACTTTGTGGATGTGAATACATTAAAAACGAGTTTGATGTAAATGGTGTACCTATTCCTATTAATGGAATTATTCCTTTTAACTTTAAGGGTAACTTTATGTGGGTTAGAGTTGTGGTATGTATTCCACCTACAATTAAAAATGTAACTCAGTTTACTGTACGTAAAGAATACAATCCTTATAATACGATGCCTAAAGTACTAATTAGAAGATAATTGAAACAATAAGTAATTGTGTGCTATACTATCGGTATCTATAGGATGGATACGATAATATGAATGATGTGCAAAATATTTTAGCGGGGCTTATGAATAATCCGTGTCCACCTATTGGACGTTGGGTTAAACATAACTGCCCCGTTTGTCATAATGGACAATCAGGAAGGGTTCGTGGATCATATATCTTCGATAATGATGGATACGCCTTTCACTGTTTTAACTGTCAATACAAAGCAGGCTGGCGACCTGGAATGGTTATCGGTACTAAGTTGTTAGATTTCGCTGAAAAAAGTGGTGCGGGTTCTCATGAACTAATGCAGCTATCTTTAATATCTAAAGATATGGCTGATTCTGGTTTATATGAAATAGAACAAAATACCAATTCAAGCATCTATCAGAAAATAACGCAACGGCAATTACCAAGCACCGCCAAATCATTTCTTGAATGGAGTACGTTAAGTTCAGTACCGAATCAGTTTATTAAAGTTCTTGAGTCAGTTTATCAAAGAAATCCATATCTACTTGACTTGGATTTGTACTGGTGTCCTGAACAAGAGAATGATTTGTATCGTAGATATATCATACCTTACTATATTAATGGTGAGATTATTGGATATGCTGCACGTGATACAAAAGAGAAGTCAAAACTAAAGTACTTCAACCAAGTAAATGTAAACACTTTTTATAATTTTGATTTAATGAATGACCCTCGCATAAAAACAATATATGTTACAGAAGGGGTTCTTGATGCTGCTTTATTAAATTGTATGGCTATTGGTTCATATGAAATGTCTGATATGCAGGTACAGCAACTTAAAATGGCTCAAGAACGTGGTAAGAGGGTTGTTATTATACCTGACCGTGATAAAGATGGTATTAAAACAATAAATCAAGCACTGGATAATGGATTTTCTGTTTCATTACCAGATTGGGGAACTAAAAGAACACTTTATGGTGTAGAATATATTAAGGACTTTGAAGAAGCAACCAAGACATATGGAAGATTGTTTTGTGCTTTGTTAGTACAGAAAAGTATTATCAGTTCAGAGTTCGAAATACGGGTATTAATGAATAAATGGATTTAGCGGAGTATTAAAATGGTATCACAGGAAGTGAAAAATTATGACCCAAATTTTCAGAAGTACATTCTGCATGTTATTTTCAATGAACCGGAAATTTTTGTGCGTTGTCAGGGTATTATTAAACCTGAATATTTTGACAAAGCGTATCAACCTACCGTTAAATTTGTTTTAGGATATGCTCAAAAATATAATACCCTACCGCCATTGAAAGAAATTGAAGCAGAAACAACCGCAACTTTTGAAAAAGAAGAAATAAGCACACAACACCATCAAGGTCACTTAGATAAGATTGAAAGTTTTTGTCGTCATAAGGCACTTGAACAAGCAGTTCATGAAGGTATGAAAGCAGTACAGGAACGTAAGTACGGCGTACTTGAACAGCTTGTAAAAGACGCTATGCAGGTATCACTACAGAACGATTTAGGTTCAAACTACTTCGAAGATCCTGAAGCTCGTATTCGTGCAATCTTTGATGAACAAGGCACAGTAAGTACTGGCTGGGTTGATGTAGATACACGTCTGTTTGGTGGATTTGGCCCTGGAGAACTTGAAATTTTTCTTGCTCCTTCAGGTTGTGGTAAATCAATGCTGATGCAAAACCTTGCTGTTAATTTCTCAGCACGAATGATGAACGGTGTATATATTTCTCTTGAACTTTCAGAGAACCTTGTAAACAACCGTATTGACAGTATGATGCTTGATCGTTCTAAAAAGAACATCCAGTGTAATATTGAAGATGTTGCAGCAGAGATTAAAGTACTTGAAAAGAAACGTGGTTCTTTTTATGTAAAACGTATGCCAGAGAGTTCTACTACAGTTCATGATATTCGTGCGTACCTTAAAGAATATCTGGTTAAAACTGGAATGGAACTACATTATCTTTGTGTGGATTATCTTGATCTGTTAACTTCTCCGAAAGTTAGCAACTCATCTGATACATTCATGAAAGATAAATTTGTAGCAGAAGAATTACGTGCACTTGCTTCTGAGTTTAATATTGTAGTAATTTCTGCATCACAGCTTAACCGTGCTGGCGTAGATACAACTGAATATAGTCACTCAAACATTGCTGGTGGTATTTCTAAGATTTATACAGCAGATAACGTAATTGGTATTCGTAATACTGAATCCCTTCGTGCTCGTGGTGAAATTGTACTGGAGTTCCTTAAAACTCGTAACAGTTCCGGTTCGAACGTTAAATGCGGATTCAATGTAGATACTATGCGTGTATATGATCACCCTGAATCAACTAACGTTGGCTCAAATACTGCATTAAAGTATTCACCAAAAGAATTGAGTAATGCACTTAAAGCCCAAACTCAAGCTACTGTATCAGTAGCAACAGTTGATGTACCGGATGTATTAAATTCAAGTACTACCGATAATTCTGCACTAAATACTCAAAATAGTGGCAATGCACCTGTTAAGACCAACGGTATTAATAGTCTGCGTGATAAGCTGAAGAACAGAATGAACTCGGGAATCTAATTCTATGTCTAAGAAAGAAAAGCTACTTGATAGTATAATGAATTACAGTGCTCCCACTGATAAGGTACAGGCTTTAGGAAATCGGGCAAGTCATGCAATAAATTCCATTATTAATTTACTGGAAGATATTGAAGATAATTTTGATGATGAAATAGCTGATGATTTACATCGTCGGTTATATTTGAGTATTAAAAATCGTGACTACAGAAAATTTGAAAAAGGGTTAGAAAATATAACCCTTAATGAGAAACGGAAGCTCAAGTAATGAAGAAAGCATTATTTTTATATAGTTGTTCTGGTATTATGGAAGCACCTTGGCTATTAAATGGATATGAAGTATGGAGTTTTGACGGGCAACATGCACCTGGAATAACTCGTGATGGTAATCATGTTAAAGTTGGTATGTGGTTTGATGCTTATGATACAAAGAACCATGTACAAGATATAGTTAATATGGTTGGTGATGATGTAAAGTTTGTATTTGGTTTTCCAGAATGTACTCACATGGCTGTATCAGGTGCTGCACATTTTGCTAAGAAACTAAAGGCTAATCCAGCTATTCAGGCTGAATCTGTTGAACTGGCAAGACTCGTAATGTACTTAGGTGAAGCACTTGATGTTCCTTGGGGTTTAGAGAATCCAGTAAGTGTTCTGAGTACTATATGGCGACCATCTAACCATTCATTTCATCCTTATGAGTACGGTGGTTATCTTCCTGCTAATGATGTACATCCATTATATCCAGAGTATATTGCTGCACGTGATGCATATCCTAAGAAAACATGCATATGGTCAGGTAATGGATTCGTAATGCCTCCTAAAATTCCAGTACCAGTATCAGCAGGGTATAGTACTCAATATCAAAAGTTAGGCGGGAAATCTCTAAAGACAAAGAATATTCGTTCTGCAACACCTCGTGCTTTTGCTGAGGCAGTTTATCAATACAATAAAGTATAAGGAACTGAATATGAAAAAATTAAAAGAGAATGCAAGTTCCGGTGCTACAAGTGCTGGTGGTATTGCATCTGTTAGTACTGGATTAAATTTTCCTTTACTAACTCGTATGCCGAAGAGTAATTTCTTTGGATATAAAGAAGTAAAAAGCGATAAGAAAGGAAAATAACATGACACCATACACCTTTTATACAATTCATACTGTAATTGATATTGGTGATGGCAGAAATGTTGACGAAACCGAAATACTTAATTCAAGTAAAAACCTTACCCGTCTTCTGGAAAGTATTATGTCTTATTCATATCCAATGATGGTAAGTCTATATATTGCAGATGTGGATTTGTCAAAGAGTAATAACAGCGTGTATTACTCTTTACCTCGTTTATGGGGAGAATGTAAAATTAGTACTTTTAAATTTGCATTACCTCTTGATATAAACATTTCCATTGACGGTGTTCCATTAGTTATGCCATGTAATGTTAATGACATACGTATTTCCAAGTTTAAACTTTCTGGTTCTGACCGTAATATCAGTATTACCAAACAAACCTTTTCGTGTGCCTGATAAATAGAAATATATCTACGCACCGGAAAGGTTTTTTATTTGGAGAATAATTTAATGGATATTCAAGAGTTAAGTACACAATTACAGAAATTTGCAGACGCACAGGGTTTAAACGTTGATGTTGATGCAATTCTACAAACTATGGATGCTGGTGATTTTGTTGAAATTAATCAGGCCATTGATAATAGCGATAACAGAAGTATTTTAAAGATTCTTCAGAAATATCGTGCACGTGCTATGGAATCGTATCAGTACTTTAGTGGTTCAAGACTTATTGAATCAGATGAATTACGTGTTATTGATGAAATGGGATTTAATGAATTAGTAGAAAATTATCACTCTTTTGTACAAGGTGCATTACATGATCATTCACATTTATCATTAAGTGAAATGAAAGCACTTGTTAAAGAAGATCTTACCAGTACTTTAGGCAACGCTATCACCAATAGCGATAATCAAAATCAAAGCACGGTAAATCCTGAAGTTCAAGCTAAAATGAAACAAGCTGAACTACAAAAGAATACCGGTAATCCTAATTTCAACGTGACTGTTCCTAATGGAACCGGATCATCAGTTGAACAGGTACTTGGTATTGATGTTGGTAGTAACCCTAATCAGTCACTCGTTGTTACTAAAGATCCTAATCAAGCTAATCAGGTTCAGGTATTTGGTTTAAATGATGTTGAGCCAGTACAAGAAGATGCAATGGATGTGCTTAATATGGCAGTTCAGGGTGCTGATGATGAACTAAAAGATAATGTTGATGAAAACTGTGAAGACCCTGCATTACAGGCAGAACCAGAAATGCAAATGAATCCTGAAGCTGAAATAATTGTAGTACAGGATGAAGCACCACAGGAAGATGATATTCTTAGTCAAATTAAGGCATTTTGTTCAAGATTAAATGGGACAAACTAATGAGAACGAGACAAACTGAACAGGGATATACAGTTATTGTTTCTAATGAGGAATACCGACTTCTGCGTAAGATTGATGCTCATCGTAATTTCCCTGTTGAAGAACTTGATGATTACTATCAGGAATTGGGTGAAAAACTCTATTCTAAATCTCTTCTAAATAAAGTACAAAAGGATGATAAAGAATATTTTGTATCATTAAAAAGGAAGGATAAATGAATATAGATCCAAAAGCAATTGAACAAATGAAAAACCTTGCTATGGCATTTGATGATATAGATAATGGCGTCAAGCCATCCAGACAAACTAATTTGGAGTCTGGTGATAACCTATATGAATCACAAAAAGTCATGGAGAACATACTTACAAAGCTGTCAACTATTGAAGGTTTTGAATATGATAAACGTGATTATACTGATTTAAAACCTAATGTAGATTTTAATCAGAATACCAAAATGGTAGATCAATTCAATGCTGACCAACAGCTTGCGAATATATATGGTAATCCTCAGTTATATCAGGATACTTATGTGGAAGGTGATGCACCGCAAGACTATGTACCTGAACCACAGTACGTTCGTGAAAGTGCACCAGTTGCACAGGCTCAGGTTCTTAAACCTAAAACTCCCTGGAGCATAATTTCTGAGGAAGTTAAAGGCTTAAAAAACGTTAAGAAATACAGTATTCAAAATTCATACAATAATCAAACTATCATTGATGGAATTATGATGCAGGAAGCTGCAATGGCACTTCTGAATGTACTAAATGAAGGGGGTACTTTAACTAATCCTAAAGTACTTGGTATTATAAGTTATGGAATACAATATACAACTATTCTGGAGCAAGCAATAAAATCGCTTAAAGATCGTCAGGCTGTTCTCCGTGAATCTAATTACTCCCGTGCCGCTGAACTTGATGTTCAAATTTCTGACCAGAAAAGTAAAGCACAAGCTCTTAAAGAACAGATAAGTACCTTTATCTCAGCTAATGGGTTTAATCCGAAATAAATAGTATAGAATTTTTTTATAAAGGAATTATAAAATGGCAAAGACTTTAAAACAATTGTTAGAAAGTAATATGGAAAAAGCCGAAATCGTTCTTGCTGTTAAAGGTGAAATCGTTGACAAGCTACAGCGTCAAGCTGAAGTAATTAACAACATGGGCGTTGACGTTCTTGGGCCTTTACTTGACCGAATTAAAGCTGAACACGGCGTTGATGCTGCTGCTGCATTCAAAAATGAAATCAGTGGTTATCTTGATACTGCTGTAAAAACTATTATGGATGTTAAAGACCGTATTAGTACTGAAACACTAAAACTTACTGGTGATATTACTGGTTCTCCAGATGTTGCTGATTTAGGTGCTGGTGATTTTGATAACGTGGACGTTGAAGCTGAAACTCCATCTTTTGATATGGAAGCTGATGCAGGTCTACCAGATGCTGCTGATACTCTTTCTGATGAAGATATTGAGCCAGTACCATCTGACCGTGAAATGAAAGAAAGCGTAAAGAAAGTTGGTTTAGTACTTGAAAGTAAGTCCGGTAAAATCGGAACTAAGTATTTCTCTAACAAGAAAGAAATGCAGACTTGGTTGAACGAAAATCAGAGTAAAATCAAAAAAGTACTTAAGAAAGTAATCAAATAATTTCGGAGGTACTTTATGAGATATTCAGAACTAACAGAAGATGCACCACCAAAAGATATTCAGAACTTAATCCAAAGTATTGCACTATCTTTAATTGGTTCAGGACGTGAACAAGTACATACTCAGAATCTTGTTAATGAAATTAAAAAGAGAATGGGTATTGATATTCCGTATGGTGTATTAATGGATATTCTTAATACTTTACCATTTGTTCAGGATGCTAATTCAGATGTAATTACATTCGCGTCAAATGATTCTGATGGTAATGCAGAACCGGAAGAAAGTTCAGAACAACAAGTACAAGATATGGCAACCAAAGCCGCATCGAAAGATATTTAATCCCCTCATAGTAGGGGATTTTTATTTGTATATAGACTAAGAAACAAATGAAACATATGGAAATTATGTGCTATACTTAAGGAGAAGTTAAATGTATGTGCCACCAATTGTAACTAAGTACGACTATCCGAATTACTCTCGTATTCAAACTGAAGAAGGAAGAAAGTATCAAACTCCTTCTGGTAATCTACCCTCAGTTACTACAATACTTAGTGCAACTAAAGATTGTGATGGTTTAAAGAAATGGCGTGAGTTCGTTGGCAATGAAGCTGCTGATGGTATTACGCTGGAAGCTACCACAGTCGGTACGTTCATGCACGAAAATCTTGAATATCGCTTAGTCGGCAAAGAAGACCATCCAGGTAATATGCCTGTTCGTGTTCTTGGTCGTCGTATGGCTGATGTAATTCAGGAAAATGCATGGCCTAAGATTAATGAAGTATGGGGTCAGGAAGTACCATTATACTATGAAGGATTATGGGCTGGAACTACGGACTTAGTAGGTTTACATGATGGCATTCCAAGTATTATGGATTACAAAAATTCACGTAAACCTAAAACTTGGAAGTATATTGAAGATTATAGATTGCAACTTGCAGCATATGCTTTAGCACATAACAATTTACACGGTACTAATATTAATCGTGGTGTTATTTTTATTTGTGTACGACAAGATCCTAAAAATCTTAAGTACCAAGAATTTGTAATCGAAGGACAAGATTTTAAAGATGCTGTTGATATGTGGATTGCACGTGTTAATGCATATTATACAATGGAGAAATAAGGAATGGGAATCCGAGCTATGAAATTTGATTTATTTGTACTTAAGACACTTGAGAAAAAAGGTTACACTGTTGAAGAATTAGTTAAACTTGAAGATAAAGAACTGGATGAACTAAATCTTCCAGAAAAGATTATTTCACAGATTAAAGAATACAAACTACGCGGTGGAAAAACCCCTCTGCAAGTTGCAGAAGAACTGGCAGCACTTATGGAAGCTGACGGTGAAACTAATATGGAAGAGGATGAAGTACTTAGTACTTATAAAGGTGAAACATCAAGAACTATGGTTTTAGAAGTTCCAGATATTCAGACTGAAGATGATGCTAAAGCATTTATTGATAAAGTAAAAGAAAATCTTGGTGATGCAGTTATTGAGAATGAAGACTCAAGTATTACTATCAAAACTGATGGTTCAATTGAGATCCAAGCTGATGAAATCAATATCGTATCTGATGAAGTAGAAATTGTACGTACTATCGCCAAAACTGAAGATCTTGAAGTTATTAAAGAAGTTCTACAGAAAAAAGAACTACGTTCATTCGCTGCGTACACTAAACTTCTTAAAACTGAAGTTCCAGAAGCAATTCTTGGTGCAGTAGAAAGTACTACCCTTAATACTTTGATTGATGAACGCATTGCTGAAGTTAAGGCGGCGAGCACTAAATAATCTATAATATCATAGGAGATTATTTTATGGCTCAGAAAGAAATTGCTTTAATGCAGCAACGTTCTGGTAAACAACGTGACTTGCCTAATGGTGAACTTGGACAGATTCTTTTCAGTACCGATGAGGCTCGTGCCTTTATCGGTTTACCAAGTTCACAACAACCGGCATCACTTGTTGCAGGACGTAACCAAACAAATTCCCCAAATCGTGGTAATGAAAACGTAGAAGTTATTACGGAATTTACACCGTGGGAAATCGTAAATGAAGTGGTTAATAAACCGAATTTTCTAACAGTACCAGCAGGACAAACAAAAACATTTTCAGTTCAAGGTACTTCACGATTATTCATGGAATATGTGGCTTATAATGGAAACACGAATACCAGTACATTAGAATCAGGTTCAGTACAGGTAGTTGCTTTTTCAACTGAGGCTATTATATCCCAGCAGAATAACACGAACCAAAGTAACGGCCTTGTGCAGATTGACTTTAGTGATCCGAGCTATTCTGAAAGTACCAAACGTGTTACATTAAGTGTAACTAATAATTCTGGTACTGACTTTAAAGTTGAATTTATTTTACGCGGGTGGGATATTTAAAGGTATCCCGCCTTTTTTAATCACTAAATATAAAACCTAAAAATTAATAGATATTCACAAGGATGTATATGACAAACGTTACTAAACGTAATGGTGCAATGGAAGCACTTGATTTGGATAAAATTCACCAAATATTATTTTTCGCATGTGATGGCATTACCGGTGTTTCAGTTTCTGAAATCGAAATGCGTTCAAATATTCAGTTCTACGAAGGTATTACAACAGAAACAATTCATGATATTCTGATTAAAGCGGCATCTGAACTAATCAGTGAAGAAACTCCTAATTACCAATATGTTGCTGGTCGTTTGATTAACTACTCTCTACGTAAAAAAGTTTATGGTAATTATGAACCAATTTCTTTCATTGAGCATGTACAGAATTTAGTACAGAAGGGTATCTACGATGAAGAAATTCTTCAAGGCTACACTCTTCTTGAACTGGATGAATTAGGAAAGTACATTAAACATAAGCGTGATGATAAATTTACATTTGTTGCGATGGAACAATGGCGTGGTAAGTATCTGTTAAAAGATCGTACTACTGGAGAAATTTATGAAACTCCACAAATGGCCTATATGATGATCGCTGCAACCCTGTTTATGAAATACACAACAAATCGTCTATCGTTTGTTAAGAAATTTTATGATGCAGTGAGTAATTTCGATATTAGTCTGCCAACTCCTATCATGGGTGGTGTGCGTACTAATACACGTCAATTTAGTTCATGTGTAGTTCTTAATGTTGGCGACAGCTTAGATAGTATTGCATCTGCAAACCATAGTATTATTCGTTATATTTCACGCCGTGCTGGTCTTGGTGTTAACTACGGTAAAGTACGTGCAATTAACAGTAAAATTCGCGGTGGTGAAGCGGTACACACTGGTTTGATTCCATTCCTTAAAAGTACTGAAGCCTCTGTTAAAAGTTGTTCACAGGGTGGTATTCGAGGTGGTGCAGCAACAATTCACTTCCCACTATGGCATTATGAGTTTGAAAATCTTGTAGTACTTAAAAATAACAAAGGCACTGATGAATCTCGTGTGCGTAAACTGGATTATTGTTTCCAGATTAATCAATTTATGTATCAACGTCTTGTTGACGGTGGTAATATTAGCTTCTTCTCTCCAAATGAAGTTCCTGGGTTATATGACGCATTTACTCAGAATCAAGAGAAGTTCGCTGAACTTTATGTTAAGTACGAAAATGATTCAAGTATTCGTCGTATTGAGTTATCTGCACTTGAAGTATTCACTACTTTAATGCAGGAGCGTTCTGAAACTGGTCGTATCTATATTCAACATATTGACCACACGAATACACATTCTCCGTTTATTGAAGAACTTGCACCGATTGAACAAAGTAACCTTTGCCAAGAAATTGCTTTACCAAGTAAAGAACTGAATCACATTGATGATCCAGAAGGTTTAATTAGCCTATGTACTCTTGCTGCAATTAATTGGGGTAACTTTGAACGTCCAGAAGATATGGAAGAAACTTGTGAATTAACCATTCGTGCACTTGATGCACTACTTGATTATCAAGACTATCCGGTACTTGCTGCACAACGCTCCACAGACGGTTACAGACCGCTTGGTGTTGGTATTATTAACCTTGCTTACTTCCTTGCTAAACGTGGCTTAAAATACGATACAGACGCTCTGAAGACGGTTAATGAATGGTCAGAAGCATGGTCATATTATCTTCTGAAAGCATCAAACAAACTTGCACAGGAATTTGGTTCATGTGGAATGTTTGATAATCTTAAATATTCAAAAGGTATTCTTCCTATTGATACTTACAAGAAAGATGTTGATGATCTTGTTGGTACTGGATTGAATATGGATTGGGACACATTAAGAGAAGACATTAAGAAACATGGTATTCGTAATGCGACAACTATGGCTCTTATGCCAGCAGAAACATCTGCACAGATTAGTAACAGTACTAATGGTATTGAACCACCTCGTAAACTTGTTAGTATCAAAGTATCAAAAGATGGTGTTCTGTCTCAGGTAGTTCCAGAAATCAGTAAACTGAAAAATAAATACACCCTACTATGGGAACAAAAAAGTAATGAAGGTTATCTGAAAATCTGTGCTGTGATGCAAAAATACATCGACCAGAGTATCAGTGCTAACACAAGTTACAATCCAGAAATTTTCCCTAATCATAAAGTACCAATGAAAGTACTTCTTGAAGATTTACTTGTAGCTTATAAGTACGGTATTAAAAACTTGTACTATATGAATACAATGGATAGTTCTGGTGAAGAAGATACCAGTAAAATTGAAGATCCACAGAAGAAATTTGTACTTCCAGATATTATCCTGGATGACGAAGACTGTGACTCATGTAAGATTTAAATAATATCCCGCCAAGTGCGGGATTTTTTCTCAAGAGGATATTAATATGAAAGTTAATTATTATGCTCCTATGGATGAGGAATTTATTGAAGAATTTTGGGATGATCTGGATATGGATATGGTTCTAAAGAACCAAAAGTTATCTCCAGCATTCATCAAAAAACACTTTAATAGTTTAGATAAGAATGCCTTAGTTCGTTACCAAAATATGACCGTTGATTTTATCAAAGAGAAATGGGAATGGTTCGATAAAAATATATTAACTAAGTACGTTATTCTTCCATTGGAATTAATTAAAGAACGTTGGGATGAACTTAAAACAAGTGCAATTAAAAATATTGCAAAGTATCAGAAATTAACAACGGATTTCATTGCAGAAAAATGGAATGATCTAAGTACTAAAGTTGCAGATACCATTAGTCGTTATCAAAAATTAACTACTGATTTTATCAAAGATAAGTGGGAATACTTGGATACTAATTATATCTCTAAGTATCAGACACTTACTGTAGATTTCATTAAAGAAAAATGGAGTGAACTTAATATTGCTGCTATTGCTGCATTTCAGATTATTTCTGATGATATTCGTAGTTTACTTGGTTTATCTGCCCCTGCTGCAACGATTACCGGTGCACAAATTAAAGCATTAGATCCATGTGATGACGGTATGGTACGTTTCCACGCTCATACTCCGTTAGATACTACCGTATTAACATGGAATGAATTACTTCAAAAACATTTAACCTCTGCTGAAGGTATTAGTGATATTCACTGGCTGTCATGGAAGTTAGGTAAGAAAATTAATACATAAGGATTAAAAATGTCAGTATTTAAAAAGAACGTACAATCACACTTAACTAAAAATATGTTCCTTGATGAAACCGTTGATATTCAGCGTTATGATTCAGTAAAATATATGCACTTTGAGAAAATGACTGATAAACATCAGGGTTTCTTCTGGCGTCCAGTTGAAGTTGATGTATCAAAAGACCGTATTGATTTTGCTGCCTTATTACCACATGAGAAGAAAATCTTTACCTCTAATTTGAAACGTCAAATTCTTCTTGACTCGGTACAGGGACGCGGGCCAAACTTAGCATTACTGCCAATTGCATCGCTACCGGAACTTGAATCATTTATTGAAACGTGGGCGTTCTTCGAAAGTATTCACAGTCGTTCATATACTCACATTATTCGTAACGTATATGCGAATCCATCAGAAGTATTTGATACTATGTTGGATATTCCAGAGATTACAGCATGTGCTGAAGATATTTCTAAGTACTATGATGATCTGGAAAAAGATGTAATGTACTATAAACTATTCGGTTATGGTACTCATGTTGTAAACGGTGAAATTATTAATGTTGATGAATACGAACTGAAAAAGAAAGTTTGGTTATGTATTAATAGTATTAACATTCTTGAAGGTATTCGTTTCTATGTATCTTTTGCTTGTTCATGGTCTTTTGCTGAGAACAAGAAAATGGAAGGTAATGCAAAGATCATTCGTTTGATTTGTCGTGATGAAAACATTCACCTTGCAGCTACGCAAAGTATGATCCGCTTCATGAAGAAAGAAGATCCTATGTTTGCACGTATTGCAGAAGAGTGTCATGATGAAGTACAACAGATGTTTATTGAAGCTATTGAACAAGAAGAATCATGGGCTGATTATCTGTTTGAAGATGGTTCTATCATTGGACTGAACGCTGCAATTCTAAAACAGTACATTCGCTGGATCGGTCACAAACGTATGTTGGCTGTAAACGTAAAATGTCCATTTACTGTAAGTAAAGCGAATCCGTTACCCTGGACTGAACGTTGGATCACCAGTGCAGGTGTACAAGTTGCACCACAAGAAACTGAAATCAGTTCTTATGTTATTGGTGGTATTGACCAAAACGTACAAACTGATACATTCAAAGGTTTCAAACTATAAAATACTATGGAGGCTAATGCCTCCATTTTTAATGGATAAAATTATGTCATTAGAACCATTTGAGAAGTTTAAAAGAAGAAGAAAGCGGCGATTACATCACTTGGAAAATAATATAACTTCTAAATTACTTATGGATAGAGTGTTTAAAGCTCGTAATGAATATGATAACTGGAGAATACATTTTACCGACTTAAGGGGTTCAAGATTTTTGAGTTTGTACTATAGAAGTCATGATGAAACTTCAGCAGTGTATGCTTATAACAGAGAACCGATGGATGTTAGAATATATAATGGGGATACAATAGAGTACTTTAATCATAACAATTGTAATATACTTATTGATGATTTGTATGATAGCGGTACTGTATTCAATTTAAGAACTATACATGAAAATATTGATTTAATGGTTCGATATAAAGACTTTTTCAGAAACTTGGAAGTACTCAAGATAGGTATCTATCAAAAGTTAGGTTCTATGAAACTTGAGCAAGAAATGATCAAAGGAAATAATTTAGATATTGGAGATCTAAGATGTTTACTATCAATATAGAATATACTACCGGTGATAGCTTTAATTCTAACCAGACTGAAGATCACGTGGCTTTGGTATGGAAAAATAAAGAATTGGCAAGAAAGGCACTACAAGCAATCAAAGAACATTACGAATTTTGTACTATCTCTGATAAGTATGGTATAACTCCACGTGAAAGAAGCGAAATTGCATCACGTGCAAAGTTATCACCTTGGTACTCAAAAGATCATCCAGATTTTACTTTAATGGTTGAAGTAGATGATGGTAGTTATATGCAATTACATGCTTTCTGGTGTGGTTACTTTGAGATTCTACACTCAGCAGAAGTAATAGTATGTCAAGATACAGATACTGAAGATAAGATTTATTTTAACTAATTTTTTGTGAAACAAAAAACTTTTATGACCTATACTTAACGTGTTAACAACAATAAAGGATATAACATAATGAATGAAGTAATTAATACTGATGCAGTTGATAGCTTTACTGAAGAAGCACTACGTATTGCTGAAGAAGAATTCAAGATGACTCCAGAAGAACTTGCATACAATAAAAGATTGATTGCACATCTGGCTAAAGAACTTGAACGCCGTGATACAGAAAAGAAAGTTAAACGTGCAATCAAAGCTAAACGCCGTGCAGCAAATAAAGTAGCACGTCAGGCCCGCCGCACCAACCGAAAATAAGGTAGAATATGAAATTCACGTTTACTAAACTAAATGATAAGTTCCCAAAGAAAGCTAACCGTTCAGACAGAACCATGAAGAAGTTACATTTAGGTTCATATGCTGAAACGTGTATTGATGTATTCATTCCATTTAAAACCAAGCTAACCCGTGGTACAGATGATGCAGATGATATGCTGTTTGATCGTCTACTTGACGGTGTTGAATCAGTAACAGGACGTTTTGAAACTTGTGGTTTAAGTCTTGACCATTTTTCAATTCTGTACTGTGTACCAACATCTTCTTTCGATGTGGAAGAGTTAGAAAAAACAGTTACTGAAATTCTGCGTGTACTGTCTGATGTTGAACCAGCTTTTGCAGAAGTACAAGAAGTTACTGTAATTCATGGTGATGCATGGCACGGTGAGTGGTAATGAAACCTGAGCAATGGATTATTGACGATATTCGTTCAATGAGACAAAAGAAAGAACGTACTGAAGTTGAACAATCATATCTTGATTTACTTCTTTGGTACGTTAAAGTATTACAAGAAAAGGAATAATAATGAAATCTACTACCGACCAATTTAACGCAGTAACGGACTTTATGCGTATCGGTTCTCAAGAAGTACTACATACTTATAAACATCCGAGTACTAAACTTGGTAAATTCCGTCTACGTTTGATTAACGAAGAAATTAGTGGAAAAAATGAACTAATTGATTCTATTGATAAAGATGATGTTAAAGGTATTATTGACGGTCTATGTGATATTCTATATGTTACATACGGTGCAATGGCAGCATTTGGCATTCAACCACATGATTATGTTGCTCAAGCAGATGCTGATACCAGCAAACCAAGTACTCTTGATATGGGTTCTGCATGGTTTTATACAAAACATATTAAAGGTGCAGCAGAACAGCTTGAACGTGGACTATTAAGTACTGACGAGAAAACTGTTCGTTCAGCACTTTCTAATTTAGTATCATCGGTATATGATTTAGGTAATGCTTCTAATTATAACTTGATTGGTGCATTTGAAGAAGTACATAATTCGAATATGAGTAAGTTTTGTTCTTCTGAAGAAGAAGCATGGAATACTATTCGTTTTAAATCAGGTACTGATGATCGTTATGGTGAAGATGTTAACACGGTGAAACGTGTTGAAGTTGATGGAACAGAGTACTACATTATCATTCGTCTTGATGATGGTAAGGTATTAAAAGGCCCGAACTTTTTTGAGCCAGATTTCACAAAATTCATTGTTAATACCCGTTAAACGTAAAAAGGTGTTCCACATGGAACACCTTTTATTTTGGCGATACTAAAGAAGACACTTTCTCTATGTAAGGAGCTACACTTTTAATAAACATCTTTTGTTCATTCTCAGTTAGTTCCTTAGATAATAGAAACGTTATATACCCTTTCACGGAATAATCCTCTTTATTGAAAAGAGGTAATGTAAACACAGCCTTATAATCATCACGAGTGTTGAAATAAGTGTCACATTCCTTACTAATTGGTTCAGTACGCTTCCGCTCACAAATAGAACTTATTTGCTGATGCGTTTCATAATGAGTATTATTCAGAAGAAGTGTTTGCATCCTATCAGTATCTGATTGCATGGGAAGCCACAAATCTTTAAATCTCGTGATGAGGTTTCCCTCATCACGTGATTTACTTGTTACACCTATACGACCATCGTAGATGGCAGTATTTTTATTAGCTACAAACTTATAGAGCAAGATTGTACTTACTGAAGGGGTTTTATTAATAATTTCCCCGAACTGATCATCAATTTCTTGTACTTTACTTTGAGAAATACTATATGACTCAAGTAGGTACGGTGATAGTGCATTATTAGCTACTTCCTGTATGTTTAGGGTATTAAAATACATTAAAAACCCAAAAACAGCACAAGAGAACGCAACCAATATGCGATTCAATAGCTTTATCTGCTTAACTGTATACCAGATCATACTTATAACTCCTTAGAAAGATATGTAATATCCGGTATCCCCTGCGACACTTTTTGCAAGCTCAGTAAATTCTAAAATTTCATTAGCGTCTTTAGGAACTGTATCAAATATAACTGATACATAACCTACAACTCTTGTTGAAATTACAGGAACGGAAACAACATATCTTGCACCATCCATGTATAAAGAATTTAAATTTACAGGTGATAGGTATTCATCTCTTACTTCGCTGCCAGGTTTTAAGTACTCTGTCAAAACTTGTTTAAGATCTGCGGTAAAAATCTTACCTTTTAATATTAAACGCATTTGAGCAGATAGAGCACTAATAGGCAACCATTTGATATTGTACTTATTGGGATTGATTTTTGAATTAAGTTGAGCACCACTTGTAACCAGAATACGACCTTGATAAAACGTATCATGATCTGGTACGAACTTGTACACTGCGATCATACATATACGTTGGTTAATATCCATATACGAACGTGCAGATTGTTGTATATTGTCAATATTCTCCTTAGATATATTTAAGTCTTTTGGAATATAATATTCAGTTCTTGTAGCATTTTCCACACTTACATGAACAAAAGTACTTATACTATCTTTGGTTATAAAAAGAACATACGCTAATACAGCAATTAACGCAACCAAAATAATTTTGGTATTAGTTACTTGTGAGGCAAATTCAAGGGCTTTTGTAATAATTGTATCGAACATGACCTTATATCCTCTGTCTTATTTTTATAATAATATTTACCCAAAAGAGTATATTTATTAAGGTACTTGTAAGATAAATCTTATGTGAAACAAAAACAATTTGTGTGCTATACTAAAGGAAACGAAAAATGGCAAAAATGATTCTTTGTACTGATGAGAATAACGGTCTTGGGTATAAAAATACAATTCCGTGGCATAGTAAAGATGATTTCCAGCATTTTAAAAATAGTACTATTGATTCTATTGTTGTTATGGGATTCAATACGTGGAAATCATTGCCTAAGCGACCACTGCCAAGCCGTTTAAATGTAGTACTTGTAAGTCGTCCATATATGGAGCGTCCTGATACAGAATATGGTATGAATGCTATTTTTCTTCCACAGGATAATCTGAAAGATATAATCAATAATAATCCAGAATGTATTATCATCGGTGGTTACTGGACATACTTACAAGCTAAGCCATTTGTTAATGAAATAATTAAAAGTACTGTAATAGGTATTTATGATTCAGATGTGTTTTTTGATATTAAAAAAGAATGTCCTGATTTTCAGGTTCAACATTCAAAAGTACTCAATGATGGAACATTAGTGGAGTACTATTTAAAAAAGGGAAGTTAAGAAATAATGTATAAAGTTTACACTGATGGTTCATGTTTGGGTAATCCTGGCAGCGGCGGTGTTGGTATTGTTATTGTTAAAGATGATGTTATCGTTGAGGAATTATCCTACGGTGAACCACAGACTACAAATAACATTATGGAATTAACTGCCGCTATATCTGGTATTCTCTATATTCGTGAGCATTATACGGAAAGCGAGACAATTGAAATTCTAACTGATTCAGACTATGTAGTTAAAGGCTGTAATGAGTGGATGGAAGGTTGGATTAAAAGAAACTGGAAGAATGTCAAAAATGTAGAACTTTGGCGTTTAATGGAATCCAGTAAAAAGAACTGCAAATTCTCTTGGGTTAGAGGACATGCAGATGATGTATATAATATAGTTGCCGATAAGTTAGCAAGGACTGCTGCTGAACAAACTAAAAAGGATTTTAATAATGGCAAAACTAAAACTAACGGATGATCAACAAAAGATTTACGACAAAGTAGTAGATAGTGTGCATAATTATCCTGGCAGATTTGAAGCAGTAATTGTTGGTTATGCTGGTACGGGTAAAAGTACTTTAGTATCAGAAATCATCAAAAATCTTTGCTACGGTTATAATATTGCAGTAACATCACCTACTCATAAAGCAAACCAAGTATTAAAAGGAATGCTTAATACTGCTGGTGTAAGTGTGTCTAAAGGTGAAGATGCAGAAGTAATGACAATTCACTCATTCCTTGGGCTAAAGCTCGTTTATGAGAAGAATAAACAAGTACTGAAGCACGATCCAAAATCAAAGAATAGTAACATCATGACTGACGTATTATTCATTGATGAATGTAGTATGGTATCTGAAGAATTGTTCAAACACCTTATGACTCAGTTACACCGAGTAAGACGTGCAGTAATTTTCGTTGGTGATTCCTGTCAGCTACCACCAGTTGAAGAAAATTCAAACACAACTAAATTAAGTCCAAGTTTCAGTTATGGTACTAAATTTGAACTTACTAACGTACTTCGTCAGGCATTAGATAATCCTATTATCAAATTAGCTACACAAGTACGTGAATGTATTGGCACTAACCAAGATCCACTACAGTACGTTTTTAACAGTGCATGTGATCATATTTTACCTGTACAAATGGATGATGAATTCCTTGATGCATATTTCCAATATGTGAATGTCAAATCATCTAATTTACTTTTTAATAAAGTACAGGATAATAAAATTATTGCATACACAAACTACCGTGTGGATTTAGCTAATATTACAATTCGCTCAAAAATCTTCCCTGAAATTGAAGAAGAGTTATTTGCTGGTGAGCCTATTGTATTTGAAAGTATTACTGAGAACTGTCCGTTTATGGTTCAGGAAATGACAACTTGCCCTGAGATTCGTAAAGAATCGTTTATGGGTATTGATTGTTGGCAAATGAAACTGTCTAACGGTAGAAGTATTCTCGCAGTTGGGCCAGTTGGTAAATTAGATCTTAATGATAAGTTAAAAGAACTTGTTGATAAGATTAATAACAAAGAAAGAAATCCATTTACCAAGCAACCGTATATGTGGCAAGATTATTATCTTATTAAAGAGAAAATCAACGTAGTTAATTATCCATATGCAACAACTGCACATAAATCACAAGGCAGTACTTTTGATAATATTTGGTTCGATACTGATTATATAGCACGTATACCAGATAATGATGATAAAAGTCGTATTCTTTATACTGCACTTACCCGTCCACGTTTTAGCATTATATTGAAATAATATGATTAAAAGTATAGAAGTTGGTGAAGTTAAAATTGTATACAGCCAGGTATCTTTAAAAGAATATCTGCATGACTATGCACGATTCAATTTATATGAACCCATTCATAAGCAATGGGCTGATATATACAAACTCCCTGCATATGGTCGTATTATATACATCTATCATGAATCAAACGATTCGTATGGTTCTTCTATAGAACATGAAGGTGGATTTTTAATTCTTGAACCTGATGAAGTTGTCATAGACAGACATGCAGACCTGAAAGAGTTCTGTTTGAACAATCTTGATAGAATAATTCACGCTGATCCTGATGAACGATAAATAAAGGAAAGTACTATTATCTTTTGGAGATCAAAAAAATGAATAACCTATTTAACGCATTTAGTATCAAAGTTAGTGGTCAGAATCTTGACAATCTGAAGTACTTCCAGTATGAAGACTTCGATGCTGAGAGTCTTCCTACTGATGCTGAAACTTTAGCAAAAGCAGTAGCATACATCCGTATGCGTCATATTCAACGTAAACTGAGTGAACTAAGTGTTCCTGTTTATAAAGAAGTATATTTCGGTACTGAGGGTACAGCTAAAACTGTTCCAAGTGCTGCTGAAATTGTTGTATCTTATATTAGTATCGAACCTTTTCTAAGTACTTTAGAAACTGCACCTGCTGAAGCAGATCGCTTTACTGCTGCTGCTGATGTACTTAAAGGTATTGTAGTTGAAGCACTTGGTGCTGATATTAATGAACTTGTTGAAGTACAAAAAACTTCTACTCGTGAAGAATATGCTGGTGCTGCATCACAGGAAACTTTCTCAGACGTTCGTAATGTGTACGTCGATGCCCCAGCAGTAACCCCGACAGTTACAGTTGAATATTTGCAAATTAAATCATAATTTTAGAAAGGATACCTATTGACATGGAAAGCAAGAAATACTACAATGAAATTCTCGATGATACTGCGACCGTTGATAAAATGATCGTGCATCTGGAAAACATGATTAAAGAAGCTCCAAACGCACGGACTCGCAGCCTCGCAGAGTCTACCTTGGGGAATATCAATTTGATTATTGCGATTTGCGAAGAACTTAAAAAACGTAATCTATAAAAATATTTGGAGTTATAAGACTTATATGAAACAAATCATTGCCAACGATAATATTACTGCATCACAAGTACGTTTAGTTCATGATGGAGTAAATGAGGTAATGGATCTTGAAGATGCACTCAATATTGCTTATTCACATGATCTTGATCTGGTGCAGATTTCGGAAACAGACGTACCGGTAGTAAAAGTACTGGATTTGAACAAATATGCTTATGAGTTAAAACAAGCTCAGAAAGCAAACGATAAGAAACAACGTACAACTGCAACGCAAGTTAAGGAAGTACAATTTAGTACTGATACTCATGAAAATGATTTAAATGTTAAACTTAAAAAGGCACAAGAATTTATTTCAGGTGGTAAACAAGTTCGATTGGTAATGAAAGTTATAGGTCGTATTAATTCTAATAAAGATGTACTTCAAAAAAGTATTTCTAAAATGAATGATTTTGTAGAACGTCTCAATAATGTTGATTTTGTCCAAAGTACTGCGGTACAAGGTAACAACATTATTTGTACTGTAAAAGCTGGAAAATAATACATAATGGGGAATTTAATTATTCCCCTTACTTTTTTGAGGTAAAAGGCAAATGGATAAAGAAAATATCAAACTAACTACTTTTGATACTTCTCCACAGAAAGTAATGTGTGCGGAGTATAAAGATTCTAAGTACTTCATCATGAACGGTAAATGTATCAATGATGCAGTAAATCGTATTCATGGTGAACTGGATCATGTAGACATTCATGTAATGCAAAATGTATTGAATGTTTATCTGGAAGAAAACCCTGAAGATGATCTTGTTTTTATTCCTTTATATCGTTTAGTACTACTTGACGATCCAAAAACAACCATTGATTTTGTTGAAGGTTTCTGTCGTGATCTACTTGGCTTTAACCGCCGTCGCAGTATGCAAGTAGTTAACGAACTTAACTCAGACAACGGTGAAGCTGATGTTGGTGCGTACACTTATGAAATCGTTAATACTTTGTCTCGCTTCCTTGACAATGGTAATTACCAGTTCAATCAGAATTTGGGATACCGTATTGATGAAGTAACACAAGATCAAAAAATCACATTCGATACTAATGTTGCACTCCAGCAACTGATCGAACGTGATTACCCTGAAGATCTATAATAGCTGACTCCAAGGCATAAATATTAAAAAATGTCTTGGAGTTTTTTATTATGGATTTTAAAAGCCTTATACAAAATATTTACGAAGCTATATCTCCCACGGACGTTGATTCTTCCCATATACAAACAATAGAACATAACGGCAAAGAACTATACATTACTTTCCTGAATGGTACAATATATGAGTATGACAACGTACCTGAAGCATTAGTTCGACAAATGCTTAAAAAGGACAGTAAAGGTAAGTACTTTTGGCAATACATCAGAAGTAAGTACCCTTACCGTAGAGTGTCGTCTATTAAACAGCAAAAATTCAGTACCAATCCCGATGAAGTGAAGCCGCATTTGAAATATAATGCTCAAACTGGTGAATGGGAAGATGCTGTTACCCCTCAAGTACTTAAATCAGTCGATGTTCCTGTTGGATATAAATTCCACGCACCGGACGGTGATACGTACAGCTTTATGGGGAAACAATGGAAGAATGATCGGTCTGGACGGGTTGCAAAGCGTGAGATTTCAGATAAGATTACCGCTATCGCTAAACGACTCATCAAACTGAAGGGAGAATAACATGAAGTACGATCAGCTTATGGAAGGAGTGATCAAAGTACCACCAAGTTTGATGAGTACTCTTAATCGCTACTTAGCATCGACGATTTGTACTATGCTTTATAAAAATATTGAATTAGTACAAAAAGTTGGAACAAAAATGCCTGAAAAGGCCGAAGAACAACTAAACAGAATTAAACAGGTAATTGGGTACTTAAAGCAGAATTACAATGCAGTAATTTTAAATGATAGTACCTACAATAGTATTTTACAGTCAAGTATCAATGTACCTGTTGATTTTCAAAAGTTCTTTTCAGAACTAAACATGCAAATACCAGATGATGGTAAGAACCTCGTATATAAATCTAAACTTAGTTTAACAGTTAGACCATATATACAGGATGGTTCAAGTGGTTCACTAAGTTCCGATAAAGATCTAACCACTTTCCTTATAGAAATTAAATGTGATTTAAATTTAGCCCCAATGGACGAGAATATATTTGCTCGTGCTAAAGATATTATGGGTTCAATTTATCACGAAGCACAGCATTATATCCAGAGAAACGTATTATCCAGAATCAATCCAAATCAAAAACAACTGCAAAGTTCAGGTCAGATTGATCAAAGTTCAACTAAAGAAACTTATGATGATTATCTTTCTTCTGGTATCGAGTACTCCCCCTGGATGGGTGACTTGATGAATGCGATCATTACTGAACTTGAAATTATGAAAGCTCACAATGATCTACCAAAAGATGGATTAAACAAGGTCTTCATGGGAGTTGTAACTAAAATAACTTCTGACGACAAGAAATCCTTTGGTAAATTCCTTTACAAAGTGTATAAAAAAGATCCTCAGCAGTATAAAGATACCATGAAGAAGTTATTCAAAATGGTTCAACCTGCATATGACAGTATTAAAGATGCTGGACAGATGGAAGTGCTTGGTGATTTAACACAGGAAGAAATGCCAGTTGATTTTGATGTTATGAGTACTTTACTATCAGAACTAAAACCTGCAATAGAAAAAGATGGTGGTAAATTCACTGCTTATGGAAGAAGTATAAGTACTATTCAAGAAATTAAAATAACTTTTCCTGAATATACTGTAAGTATTGTACCTTCTAAAGATACTTATGACGTTAGCATGACAAGTAATGATGATAATATTAGTGCGTACTCCAGACCTTTATCACAAGCTGATACCTTACAATTAGCAAATGCGTTGAAAAAATATGGCGATGATGAAGAAATGACATATTCATTAATTCAGCAAACTAAGTCAGATGGAAAGTTCAGTACTGAAGCTATTCAACAAGTGTTTAAAAGAGTAAGTGAACTTAACGAAGCAAGAAACTCTGAAAAAACACAATATACTTCTTCGGAAATAGTTATTGGTGGTGTTACTTATGAAGTTAAAGCAGATGATAAATCATATCATCTTACTTCCCCTGAACTGATGTTACTTGATACTCATTTTAAAAATTCACTTGGACTAAGTATGTTCTTACAGGATATTGTTTATGCAATATCAAGAACATCACCGCAAGAAGTTCAAGAAGTACTTGAGAACTGTTTTTCTGAATATGACGCACTAAAAGCATTAAGGAGCATGTAACATGGAACGTACAAACGAAGATATTAAATTATGGGCTAATATAGTTCAAAATGCAGAACTTGAAAAAGATATTGAAGATGCTGAAGGTCAGACTGTTATCAGTACGGGTCGCCAGGAACTTGATGAAATGCCGATGGTACATGATATATATGATGGTGATCGTGAGGATGCTGACGCCACGTTAGGTTTTCAAACTGATGGCCTGGACTCATCTAAACTGGTTCCTGTAGCCGATCATGGTGCGTTCAAGACCTTCCGTAACCCACGCGGCGATGCCTACCTTGCCTATGACCAAAATGGCAAATGCATTGGTCTGTTACGTGGATCTAAGACAGGTACTATATTACAGGTTGATAATACTATTTCATATAGTCAATCAGGTGTGAAAGGTGTAATGTTTAATCTTTTTATGGATTGTATTTTACAAGGTAATAAGATTATCAGTGATGTTACACAATCTCCTGATGCAAAAAACTTTTGGCAAAGATTAATTAGTACTGGACATATTGTATATGTAGTAGTTTACGGTGAAGTTAAAGGTAAAGCTACTCCACAAAATATGGAAAAGCTATGGACTAATGATATCGAAAATGATGCTGCTGATATTCGGTTATTACTGGTGAAATAAATAAAAATGGAGTACTTAGGTACTCCATTTTTTTTATGAAACAAATCTAAAAATGTGCTATACTATAATGGCTAAGAAACAAAATAAGGAAATCAAATAAAATGGCAAAGGAAAAGAAAAATTCTTCCGTACTTCAGGAACATGACGTTCAGCGGTTATCGGATTATTCACATGCTCGTATTCGTACTGAAATGTACTTAGGTTCTCGTTCTGCTCATGAACAACCAGTTTTGATTTTTGGCGAAAATGATTATCAAGTCAAAAATGTAACATGGGTTCCTGCACTACTCACCGCATTTCGTGAGATTGTTGATAACTCGTTAGATGAATTTACTAAAGCTGGTATTAAAGATGCAGTGCTAAGAGTACAATACGACGAAAGTACTTTACAGTTTATTATTTCAGATAATGGTCGTGGTATTCCAATTGACTATGTTCCTGAATATAGTCAGCATGTGTGTACTATGGTACTTACTGAAACTAAAACAGGTCGTAACTTCGACGATTCACAACGTAAGAAAACATCAGGACAAAACGGCCTCGGTGGTTCAATTACTATGTGTGTTAGTTCTGAAGCTGAATTAGAAGTACATCGTGTAGGGCGTCCATATAAAACTGCATCAGCAAATGATGAATATAATGGGATGTACAAATTTACACAGAAGTTTAGTGAAGGTAATGAACTGTTTCCTGAACTTAATATTCAAGACCCTGTTATTCGTAAAGTAAAAGCTGATAAAACAGGAACAACTATTAGTTTCCGTTTAAGTCCAGCGGTATTTAAAAATCGTCAGTTACCAACTGAACTGATTTATAGTATTCTGAAAGAAATTGCTGTTGCTAACCCAACATATAAAATCTTCCTGAATGAAAATCGTATTCAGGGACGTGGTACAGCAGAAAAGGCACTGTTCGGTATTTCTAAACCTATGAGTCTTGTTGTTGACGAAGGTGAATTCCACAGTACTTTCTATGTAGTGCCTAATGCAGTAGCAGACCAAACTACAAACTTCCATATGCACGGTATTGTTAACAACGTTCCTGCATTTGACGGTGGTAATCACTTAGACACCTTTAAAAAGAATTTTGCACTTGGTGTTATTACTGCACTTGAGAAAGAATCAAAGAAACGTAAACTAAAGCCTAACCGTTCTGATGTTGAAGAAGGTCTTTTGATCTATAACATTACTACGATGAATGCTCCGTACTTTTCTTCTCAGACAAAATCTAAACTTATTAACGAAGAAGTAATTAAACCAATTGCTAATGCAATGAGTGTTGAGTTCTATGATGAACTTGTCAAGAAAAACAAAACTTGGATTGATGAGATCTTTGAACGTACTTCAGAACGTACAAATAAGAAAGAAGCTGAAGAAGATCGTAAAGCTGCTAAGAAACTACTAAAGGCTAAAGTTGCTAAACTTCGTGATGCAGTTAATACAGATCGTTCTGTATGTGAACTGTTTATTACGGAAGGTGATTCAGCAAGTGGTAACTTAATTGCAAGTCGTGATCCGACTAAACATGCTATTCTTCCATTACGTGGTAAAATTAAATCAGTAAATGGTAAAGAAAAAGTAGCAGATTTGATGGCATCCGAAAGCCTCAAAGATATTATGGTAAGTATTAACCTGATTCCAGGCGAGAAAGCTGTTCGTGCAAACCTAAACTATGGTCGTATTAATATCAGTACTGACTCAGATGAAGATGGTAAAAATATTCAAGCACAGATTTGTAATTTTCTTTATACATTCTGGCCTGAATTATTCCAAGATTTAGACAATCCGTTTGTTTATATCTTTAACACTCCATTCATTATCCTGAAGAAAGGAAAACAAGTTAAGTACTTCTATGGTCATCAAGAACATGAATATAATCCTGATGATTGGAAGGATTGGGAAACAACACGTGCTAAAGGGTTAGGTACTCTTAAGAAAGAGCACTTTGAAGATGCAATCTATAGTGGTTATACACTTCCTATTGTTGATGATGGTACTCTATCTGAAGTACTTGATTTAATCTTCAACTCTGACCGTGCTGATGATCGTAAAGAATGGATGAAAGACAAAGAATAATATTACCCGATAAGGATATCAAATAATGGCTAAAGCAACTAAGAAACCAATTGTACAAAGACAAGAAAACCGAACTTATCTAAAAGAACCAAGTTCAACTTATATTAACCGTACAAGTCTCGAATATAGTACCTATACTCTTGAACGTGCACTTGTCGGTATTGATGGGCTGAAGTCAGCCCAACGTAAAGCAATCTATGCAATCACCAAAACTAATGGTAAAATTAAAACCCTTAGTCTTGCTGGTAAAATGATCGAAATGGAAATCTATGTTCACGGTGATAGCTCGGCGAGTGGTACACTTTCACAACTCGCATCGCCTGTAGTGAATAACTATCCATTGATTTTAGGTGAAGGTTCCTTTGGTACTTGTGCCTCACCTGAACCAGCAGCACCACGTTATACGTATGTTCGTAAATCAAGCATTACCGAAAAACTACTTTTACCGGATTTGAATATTATCCCAATGAAGGATAACTATGATGGTTCAACACAAGAACCTCGTTATTTCCTTCCAATTGTTCCGGTCGCATTGTTAGGTACTGATGGCATTTCAGTTGGTTATAAACCTTCTATTTTACCTCGTAAGATTGAAGATATTATCGACAATACCATTGCAGCAATTGATAAGAAAGAAATGAAATTCATGACTCCATATTATCGTTCATATGGTGCTAACGATTTTGTTGAATATCTCGGTGAAAGTAAGTACATCATTTATGGTAAAGCTGAAGTTATTGATGGAAGTACTGTACGGGTTACGGGATTACCACATAAGATTGACCGTGAGAAATTTATTGAGAAATTGATTAAGATGCAGGATACTGGTGAGATTCGTGATTATGATGATTCCAGTACTGACGTAATTGATATTACCATTAAAATGCCTCGCGGTGCAGCTAACGGATGGGATGAAGCAAAAGTACTTAATTACTTCTCATTGCACAGCAAAGTTACCGAAGCAATTATTTGTCTAAGTGAGAATGAGAAAGTTCGTACTTATGTTGATCCAAATGATTTAATCCGTGATTACGTTGAATTTCGTTTTGGTTATTATGTCAAGCGTTATGAAAAATTACTTCAGGACGCATCTGATGAACTTCGTTATAAACTTCTCATCAAAGAGTGTTTTGATAATGAAATTCCAGCTAAACTTAAATCATTAAAGAACCGTGCTGAATTAGTACAATCAGTTACTGAATTGAATGAAGTAATCCAGGCATCAAAAGGTAACATTGATAATATCGTTAGCTTCCCATCCTATCGCTGGACTGAAGAATATTACGATGCAGTACTAAATGATATTAATGAGTTGGTTACGTCAATTGGTAAGTATGAAAATATGCTACAGAACCAAAATCTAATTTGGGATGTATACCGTGATGAGCTAAAAGAACTGCGTAAAACCAAGTTTGAATAAAAGAAAAAAGCCCCTTACATAAGGGGCTTTTTCATATAAATATCTGTAACATTCGAATGTTGGAGATATTTATATGGCTAATTTTAGTCCTAAGTGGGATTTAGTACTTGACAGTACCACAATAATTGAAGGTCAAAGTACATACGCACGATTACGTCTATCTAAGCAAAGCAGCATAGATCCTAATTCCGATTATAATTTAAATACAGACCAGTACTTACAGATTAGCTACACTATTAATCTAAACGGTGATGCAGTACAGGAAAGAGATTACAACATTTATGTTGGTGAAAATATCACATCCTTAATGCCTATGGCAGACGCTGGTACTGGTAATAATAAAATAAACGGAACACACGTAGTCAAATTTAATAAAAAAGAATTCAATCTAAGTTCTGATTACTTAGATACCTATTTTATCGAGATTGTTTGTCCAGAAGATGGAATATGGGATGATTCACAAAATATATCTATTGTACTGAATTCAGTACAGTTGTATCAGGTAGATGGTGAACAAATACTTTCAATATCTGATAGTGGTATTATAGGTAACAGTACCGTCAAACTGTTATATGATAATACATTTGACACTTGGGTTACACCAGATTTAACTACTCACCAAACAAATTTGTATACTATTGGTGAAGTTGCATACGGTTCAGAAAGCAGACTCTTTATTCAGGCTTATGGTTTCTCTCGGCCTTATGTTGAGAATGAAGACCGATTCATTGATGATCTATCAAATCGGGTTTTTGTTCCAACCTATAAACTCATTGATCTTGATATTGCTGCTATACCAGCTAACCATATGACAGGTAAAGGTACAGTACTTAAACTTGACTCTAATGATGTAATATCCGAAGAAATGAAAGTACTTGTGATGGATGACACTACAAGTTTCGTAGATAGTGGATTAAAGTTTAATGGTAATGGTCAATTACTACAATCTTTATTATATGACTCAGAACCAGTTGATGCTTATTTTAAAGCAGAAATTGTCCCATTAACTTATTATTATGCAGATCCATCTTCAGCATATTATGAAGGTAAAAGATTTAAAGCATATCAGATGTGGATTGCTCCTGATGACGTTTCGGTATTTGCAGAAACATCACAGCCTAAACCTGGTCATTTGTATCAACTTAAAGATACAAAGATATACCCGTATGTGGCAAAAACAGAAATCTATCAAGGTGAGTCTAAACTTATATTTGATGAATCAGCTTGGAACGATTTAGGTGTATATTCAGAAAGTATGGGTGCATCTATTATTGGATTACAAAAAGTATTCAGAATAGTACTTAATAATGACGATGGTTCAGGAATCAGCTTTGATACTGATCCTAATTTGGGTGTTATTCATGTAGGTGAATATTTTGGACATTCTAAATTTGCTAAAATTACTGCAAGTGGTTCAGACTTAATAACTTATACTATTAGTGATAAGTCTACTGATGATATTACAAAGTACAATCTGAACCTTACTGCTGATGGGTACATGGTTGGTACTGCATATTGTAAGACAATTGATTTTGATGAGAATGATGAAGTACCTTTAAAATTTACTGTAATAGCAACGAATAAGAAAGGAACTTCAATTGAACAGGAATTCCAATTAACTATTATTCCAGGCTTTAGCCAGAATTACATTAGTAGTACACTCAATATGAGTACTGCATTTGAACGTAAATATTTTCAGTGCATTAGTTCGCAACAGTTTAACAACTACAAGTTTTACCGTGAATCAGACCCGCGTTATGGAAGACAAAAAGTACCTTCAATTCTGTTGAAAGAAAACTTTGTTAATCCTGCACAAGATTGGACTGATATTAAAGATGTTAAGAAGCGTTTACGTGATGGTATTATAGACACCGTTAATGGTGCTGTTATTCCTGATAGTGTGTTTCAGTACGTTGTAGGTAATTATAAGGTAATTACTGCTGTTGATAACAACGGTAATGAATTATATGATGTACTTTACAGAGAAATGCTTCCATTTGGTTCAAATCCAAAACCAGAAACTGACCCAAGAAAATACAACGTTCAAGATTATTTCACATTAACTGAAGTATTCGGTATTCGTCAGAACGTTTTCAATATTCTCGGTGAAGATGTAAGGAATTTGAATGCAGATCCAGATGACTTCGAAAATCGTGCGGTAAGTGTTCCTGAACTCGATAACGTGAGTGTGGCAATGGTAGACACAGTACCACGCTTTATGTCTCATGCTATGACGGATACAGGCGTTAAAAACGGCTATCGTCCTATGATGGTAGTTGCGTACTGTAATGCAGGTGAGGGTGATTTATTATTTGATAACTTGGTTACATCATCAGAACATAAAAATATGTTAGGTGAAATAATTGAGGTACAGGTAGTGAACTTTACCTATTTCAGTGAAGAAGAAGGAAAGTATATTCAACAAGAATTTGCTATTCCTATCCCATTTAAATCACTAATGGCATAAGGAAAATATTATGTTTAATCCATTCTTTGATACATCATCCTTGTCAGACAAGGAATTATTGAATAAGATAGATGAAATGAGTGCTCGTCTTGTACGAGCACGAATGAGCGGTATAAATTTTGAAATTATTGAGAACATGAAGATTGTGATTATGTCATGTGAAGAAGAACTACGCACTCGTGCTGGTACTAAATCACTTCAAGAAATTCACAAAGAAGATTCTTGTATCTTTGAAAGTGACCGAGATTATACTAAAGAAGCTAAAACCGATGAAAGTACAAAAAAATCGATCAGTAGACCCCAATGGTAATGTACTTCTTGATTTAAACGCAGCCGTGTATTCTATCAATGCAGGCTGCAACATTCATGATATACAAATACAGGATTTAAATTTAGATGAAATTACATTGTTTAATAAGCATTGTGCTGAGTTTGGGTTTGAAGAACGTATACTAAATAACGAAGTTAATCATGAAAACAATCATAACCTTTGGAAGTATGATCCAAGTTATGATAATATTAATCTTGAAGATTATTTTTTAAATTTATGTAGTACTGAAATTGAGAAAGAAAGAGTACTATATGAATTAAAGTTGTACAAGGAGTACAACATGACAAAACTACTACGTTGTATGCTATGGCTGGTACATACCTTTGAAGAGAACAATATCTTTTGGGGTGTAGGCCGTGGTAGTTCAGTGAGTAGTTATTGCTTGTACTTAATAGGTTTGCATATGGTGGACTCAATTAAGTACGACTTAAATGTACATGAATTTTTGAAATGGTAATCATTTATGTGCTATACTATTAAAAGGAAATTAATATGAAACACGTAACTTATCGTGGTAAACACGTTGATATGGAACTTCTGCGTTTTAAAAACCAACACCAAGTAGCCGTTGGTAATCTTAACATGAATGCTCGTGGTGATGTGTTAGGCCGTGGCGGTGTTATTGTTAAAACACGTGAAGAACTTCTAAAAGAAACTGAGATTGAACTTACTAAGCCTGATTTCAATCCTGAATCACAGACTGCATCATATGCTCCTGAAATGGAAAAACTATCAGATGCACTGTTGAGTGGTGGGAAAGTACCTAAGTCTAAAGTACATGACTTTACAGATGATGATAACGATTTTGAACCACCATCATTTGAAGAAAAAGAAGAAGTTCAGGAAGAAGCTAAAGCTCCTAAACGTGCACCACGCAAAAGTACCTAATGGAGTAAAAAATGGAGTCGAAAAAAGTTCTTGAAGCATTTAAGGGTAAAGTACTGGTAACTAATCTTGATACTGGTGCACAAACTCTGAAATCTGGTATCATCATTCCAAATGATGACGGTAAAGTAAATGGAATCCATTCACGTTGGGCTAAAGTATATGCCGTTGGTTCTGATATTACCGATATTAAAGAAGGTGAGTACATTTTAGTAGCTCACGGTCGCTGGAGTCGTACTATCGAGTTGGATGGCGTAAAACTAAATCTCGTCGATTATCCAAATGGAGTACTTGCAGCAGCACCAGAAAGACCAGAATACAAATACCCACATTAATTTTATTAAGCCTCTTCTTAGAGGCTTTTTTCATGGATGAATAAAATGAAAAAATATTTTTTATACGCAGACATTTATAGAGCAAAGATTACAGATCGCCAGATCCGTGAGTACTTCAGAATGGCAATGGAAGATGTTGGAATTGAACATATGTACCTTGATAAACATCATGGTAAAGATTACAACGTTGAAAATCCGTCAAGTATTGAAGTTAAACAGGAAATTTTTGGTGCAGATAAAGGTAGAGGGTATCTTTACATTTTTCACGTTGAGAAAGAATTAAGTACTTCACAAATTTCTCTTATCAAGAATTCATTGATTATGAACATCATGGGAGTTGTTGATATTAAAAGTGACGATGCACTTCAAGAGTTCAGTTATGTTGTTCGCAGTCTGAAGAGAATGATTAAACATAATGAATGGTCAGTTGATAATATTGAAAAAACATATCCTAAGATTAAATATCTTGATTTTGAGAAAGAATATAACGCACGGGATGTACTTAAGGAAATCAAGTCCAATAGACGTACTTCTTCATGGAATGTTAATGAACAAATCCATACGTATTTTAAAGTAAAAAGAGCACAACTTAAATTACAAGAACTTCTATGCGGAAAAAACTGAAATAGATCTAATTTATGTCCTATACTACACATGAATTAACATTTAAAAGGTGATTTAAATCAATGAGTGCTGATAACGTAATTGTTTTTAGTGAACTTGAAATTGTTTCCAAGACGGGTGAATTTTATTACCAGTTGGGATTGAATAGTACAAGAGTACTTAAAGCTGATGAAGAAACATTCAAAAATATGTTAGTTGCCACCGCACATACATATCAAAAAACAAAAGAAAAATACGGTGACTCATCCATTCAAACCAGTAAGGCACTTCGTACATATAAGTTCTACGAAGACCAAATTGATTTGGGTAAAGGTGATATGTTCACAGCATTACTCTATCCATTTACTCAATGGGTAGCAATTCAATACTAATTAATATCAATTAATACCAAGCCTGATGCTTGGTATATCTTTTTATAAGGACATAAAATGAAAAACGCTCTATGGACAGAAAAGTATCGCCCAAAATCAGTTGAAGATTATGTATTTAAAAACCCAGCATTTAAACAAAAAATGTTGGATTGGATTAAAACTGGTGATATTCCACATATTGGTTTATTCGGCCCTGCTGGTACTGGTAAAACTTCTGCACTTCAAGTACTACTGAATGGTCTTGAAGCTAACGGTCATATTGATAGTTCTGAAGTAGAGTACTTCAATATGAGTGATGAAGGTATGGATGCAGTGCGTGAACGTATTCTACCAAGTGCTGGTATGGTGTGTATGGGTAAGTATCGTGTGTTCGTTCTTGAAGAAATGGAAATGATGAGCCAGAAATCACAAGGTTCATTGAAACGTGTGATGGAAGACTTTGCTGATAATGCACGATTCATTCTTACTTCTAACGCAATGCATCGTATTCTTCCACCTATCCGTTCACGTGTACAAAGTATTATGCTTGATACACATAACCAGGAAGAATTCATGACACATATTCTCGGTATTCTTATTAAAGAGAATGTTGATATGGGTTCAAGTAATGCACTTGAAGCTGTTGATCGTATTTGCCGTAGCACATGGCCCGACTTCCGTAAGGCACTAAACACCTTACAGAGTACTATTGTTGACGGTAAAATTCTTCAGTTAGAAGATAAAGTAGATAGCTCAACTGATTATAAAACTGCGATTATTGAAGCAGCTAAAAATAGCCGTATTGGTGAAATGCGTCAACTGATTGTTAAAAACATTCCAGAAGATGAAATGGATGAATTCTTTTCATTCCTGTTCCGTAATGTAAACCTATTCAGTGAAGACCCGATGATCCAGAACCATCTAATTCTAACTATTCGTGATGGTATGGTTAAAAGTACCATGTGTGCTGATTCAGAACTTAACCTGAGTGCAGTACTAATTGAAATGGACAAAATTGTAAAAGGTATGTAATTTGAAAAAGAAAGCAATAGTGTTTGACTGTGATGATATTTTACTGGACTACATGGGCGGTATTAAATCTTTTCTGGATATTCACTATAATATTAAACCGGATGGTTTACCAACCGATTACGTTCTTGATGAATGGGCTGGTATTTCTGGTAATAAGATGATGAAAATCATTTCTCATTTCAATGAGAGATCTTATGAATTCGGTTTACTTAAACCAGTACATCACCGAACTGCTGAACTTATGAATGTTCTTTATCGTACCGCACGTGGTCAGATTGATTTTATCATTCTTACTAAAAGTGGTACTTTGGGTCATGGTGAAGTACTTCGTAAAGTTAACTTAATGAATGTATTCGGTGATATTTTCAAAAACACTATTATTATTGAAAAGTATGAATCCAAAAAAGGTTCTATATTAAAGATCCAGCAGGATTATGACATTCTGTGCTTTATCGACGATTACGTAAAGAATATTGATGATGCTGTATCTTGTGGTGTTAATTCTGTAGTACTTGATCGTACTCACAATATTAAACACAAAGAATCTGGAAAGTATACTTTTATGAAGGATTGGGTTGAATTATATAAGTACCTTGATAATTTAATCTATGATAACATAGTACTAACAGACATGGAGTAGTTATGAACGAACAACAAAAGGATTTGTTGAGAAAAAATCTGGACAATCAGTTAGATTACCTTGAAAGTATTCAGGATAATTTGATTGCTTATGCTTCCCTAAAAAATTGGATGAAAAAAGCATTAGTTGATAATTGCAAATCAGAACTTCTGATGCTGGGTTATTCAAAGAAAGATTTATTGCTAAGTTTTAAAGAGCAAATAAGTTTTCCACAAAAAGATTTTATGGAAATTATTGTCCCTCTTTCATCATGGCCTAACGTATATGATACTAATCTTAAAAGTATTAATCCAGGTGACAAGAGGTTTTATGTAGTGAATTCAAACCATCCTAAATATAAAAACTTTATGCTTAGTGTTGGTTTATTGGATGCTAATTTCAAGACAGGGTTTGTCATTGATAGTGGTTATACTACGAGTTTAGAAAATTATGTACAAAACAATGGAAAAACAAAAATAACTTCTCGTTGTATTCTTGAATTTCATAATTCAATGATTAAATTAGAAAATTATAATTTTCCAAAAAATATAGCTGAACTTAATAATTACATGTACTATATGAACTCCGTGGAAAGTCTTTACAGTAAAATTGAGGACTTTGGTGTTGAAAACCTGAAGAATCGTATACTGGAAGCACTGGAATCAGAAAAAAGTAAATAAGTTAAATGTTAATTACTTTTTGAGGATTCTAACATGTTAAACGACAATATGAGTATCAATAATAACGGTACTGTGCAACGTCTGTATGATCAAGACGGCTTACTTGATATTCTGTTAGGTGTAGAAGAGTATTTTGACGGCATGGATTTATATGCTTATAAGAACTGGATTGAAGGTGAAATAGTTGAAGGCCCAAATGTTACCAAATATTGGGTTGAACTTACTCTTAAGTACTACCAAGATACTTTTCCCGATCCACGAGCATTACTAATTTTTGACCGTCAAGGTACTAAAGTTTTTACACGTAAAGATTTTGAGAACCGCCCGATTGAACATCCACGCGGTAATGAAGATATGGAAACAATGACGGGTAGCTACTCGGCGGTACAAAAACCTAAACTTGAACGTATTCCTATTCTATTGATTAAATTTCAGATCCCACGTAGATTAGTGAATCCTGAAAGTTTCGATGAATACAAACTGATGGCAACTGATTTTAATAATAACGCACTTCTTCAGGATGAAGAACAACAAGAACCTGAACAGCAAGTTCAAGAACAGCCTGAAGATGATGGCGATCTTGATTTTGATGAAATGGGAGGAATGGATGAGCAAAATACTTAATGAGAAATCGTTAAAACCTGAAGTACTAAAGGATTTAATTCATCCTATAATCAGCATTGATGAGTACACACCAAAGATCAACGATTCAAATATTGTTGTTAACTTTAAAGTACTTGATAATTTTGATGCTGCCTATGATCTCAGTTCTTTTATCGAACGTTCACCTGAAGAAGTAGTTGATACAGAAGCGGTTGAAACTCCTGACGTAGATGGATTTTATAATGTGTTCGTTGAAATGGAACGCAATGCTGAATTCCCCGAAAGCCTTGTACGTCTGATTAAAGATATCGAGAACCTTTCACCGAATGTACAATGGAAATTACAGCTTTATCGTGTTAATGATCCAGTAGATTTGGACGTTAAGAAATTATCAAAGAATATTAAACTTAATGCTGAAGATGAACTACGTGAGTTCTTTGATTATGCTGCGGTTGAACTTAATGTTCTTGAAGAAGGATTTGAGTTAAAAAGCGTATATGGTTCAGTACTTAAGTATAGTAATGATTCAGGATTCATCAGTGAAGATACTGCTAAGTTTAAACTTAAACAGGATACACGCTTAGATGAAACTAAGTTAAGTTCAGTACTCGGTTCTGAGTATGATGTATTGAAGTCCGGTTCTGAACTGATTGTTGGACGAAATGGAAAATACATTATATTGAGGTAACATGAGAGTACTTAACCTGCTTAAAGCACTCCATGAAAGTACACGTTGTGAGCTACAAAAGCATTCTAATATTGGCTTAACTAAAAGAATGTACTGCCGTGCATATGAAATTAATCGCATAGGTAAGAACTATGATGATTACAACAGGCAAGATATAAGTACTGAATTTATTTTAACATCATACCTTGCTCGTAAGGTTTTTATAAATGAAAAATACTTACGGGGAAGGTTCTATTATGATGATGAATATCAGAATGAAATTAAATTCACAAATGGATTGTGGAAGATCTACAGTTTAGAAGTATTCAATGAAGTACTTCCAGAACTTCCGGTTCCAGAGACATACAAAGAACTTGAACGTATCTTCATGGATAAGAAAAATACAAAATCTTTTAGTTTATACAAAACGGTCAAGAGTGCGGTAATCCACAGTACTCTGACAGATTCCAAGTACTGTACCAGTATAAAGGATTTTGACCTGTTTTGCTGTTTGCCAGGGATACCAGGTTGGACTTCAGTACAACACGGTGCATCACTCGTTGATGGTCGTAGAGAAGCCCCACAAAGGTTGTTTCAGGCAAGCATGGGAATGTATCGCTATGACCATCTTAATGCTAATGAACCTTATAAAAACTTTTGGAAAAAAGAGGCTCAAATGGCATTGACAAAGGCGATCACTCTATGGGAGAATCAGTACATAACGAAGTTTCGTAACGCTACGATGTACGATTCAACTCCCTTACCAGAAAGATTTATTCCTGTTTCGGAGTTTAATTGGAACATTAAGAGGACTTAATTTGTTAAGTCCTTTTTCTTTTGCCAAATTAAAGGGAATAAAAATATGAGTACTTATGCTTGCGGATTAGATCCAGAAGAAAAATTAAAATCCTTACGTGGCAGTGCAAAAGAACGTGAGAAAGAATTTACACTAACTGAACAAACTCTGATAACTCTTTTCCGCAAGAATAATGGTACTTGTGATTACACTGGAAAACCGTTCATCAATGATGTTAATAATGATATGTGTCCAAGTGTTGATCGTATCAGTCCTTTCCGTGGATACATCGCTGGTAACATCATTTTGTGTACTCGTAGAGCGAACAACCTTAAAGAACGTTATTTTGAAAGTAAAAGTTTAGTGCATATCAATAGTGATGATATGTCTGAATGCTATGACATTTATACTAAACTTATTGATCCAGTTAAACTCAGTATGTTGTCATTAAATGGGGTAACACATATTCCTCATGTAAAAACTCGTACTCTCATTAATCGGTTCTTTGAGAAAGTACTACGTACAATTCAGTTAGGATTACCAGTACCTTCTGAGTTACGTGATGCGGCTACAGGTACTACTACTGATGATACAGATGAATCTGTGCAGGATAATAGCATGTTGGTAGTACAAGAGGTCACAGTGGCACCTGATTATGCTTTGTGTAAAAAATACATTGAATTCTGTGATAAGCATATTACATCTTTATCACTTAAAGAATTCAGTACTAAATTCCAGCAACCTATTTGTGATTTCAGTTTAAATGCAATCACTGAACGTGAACTATTTGTAATTGATAGTTCAAAAGATGTAACTGCTAACAACCTGTTAGTAGTGGATTCGAAGTACATTAAAGTACTTAATGCTATGAAAGAAAGTTCTATTAATTTCGAACAATTTAATATCTACGTAAACAATATTTGTAAAGTAATCAATAAGGAATAACTATGTCTAAGAAGCTAAAATTTCATTTCACAGAAGGCCACACTCACATTGCTACTGGCGTAGTTAATATGTGGAATTCATCAGATGCGTTTGTTTACAGTACCTTCAAAGAAAATGATGGTATTGTAACAAGTTCTGATGTTACAGTTCCAATGCATGATGTATTGTACATTGAAGTACTTGATGATGCTGGTGGTATTACAGTTGTGCCTGGCCTGATCACATCTTTCAGTGCTGTTCCTAACGCTGCACAAGTAGACAAAGTACAGAAAGATCTGCAAAACAAAAAAGAAGCAGATGAAAAATTCCTGAAGGAAAAAGAAATTAAACGCCAGAAAACTGCTCAGCGTAAAAAAGAACAACACGCTAAGCATCTTGGTATTACAGTAGAACAGCTTGAAAGTCTACATAAAAAGTAATAGTTATATCCCAGGGGGAGCCTTAAAAGGTTCCCTTTTTAATTAGGAAGTATGTGTGTACATTCGTAATTTGATTTATACAGCTATATGTTTTGTGCTTTGTAGCGTGTTATTGTATGCTATGGCCTCTAACAATCCTGAACCAGACGTTCAGGTACTCCAGCTTGAAGATATTATAACAAATCCACAGGACTTATCAGTACTACATAGCCTTGGAGTAAAAGGCTTCGTGTGCGTTAAAGAGAAGGGTTCTGATAAGGTTTTATGCTCCAAAAAACGCATACAGCCAGACGGCTGAAAGATCAAAAAGTCAACGATTTCAAGCAGTTAAATTTCCAAAAAATAGTCCAAATGATATTTCGTGAAAAAAATGATATTTTCCCTTGACCTCCCTAATAGGTATTGGTAAGATACAAGCACTTAAACAACGAGGAATTAAAAAAAATGGCATTATCTCTGGATAAAGAGCAAACTAAAGTTAAACTATCACTGGAAAAAGTAACCAAAAAAGCGGTTCCACCAGTGCAGGTTAAACTTCTTACTGACGTTTCTGGTTCCATGCAGTCGAACTATGATAAGAATCGTGGTTACATGTATCCGATTCTTCAACGCAGTATTGCGATGGCAAGCATCATTGATCCTGATAAAGTAGTGCAGATTATCGCCTTTGATACAAAGGCATACGAGCTGGGTGATTTCGGTGTTGATTCATTCGATAGCATCTGGAAAGAATTTGATTCAAAACGTTTTTGGGGCGGTACTGATTACTCAGCAGCCTTTAATAAAGTACTTGAAACTCGTACTCCATCAGTTACCAAAAAAGCAAAAGGTTTCTTTGGTAAACTGTTAGGTAAAACTGAAACGGTGCAGGGTACTCCAAGTACTTCTGAACCTGAACTGATCATCTTCTTTACTGATGGTGCAGATGGTGGTTCTGACCGTGAATTTATTGAAGCAGTAAGTAAAGTACTTGATGAAAACACGTATCTAATGTGTATCGGTGCTGAGGGTGGTGAATATTATTATTCTAAACTCAATAAACTGGCTGATGAGCGTGATAACGTTGGTTTTGTGTACTTTAAGGATGCAAAAAACTTGTCAGACGACACGTTTTATGATACCATTCTTTCCGGTGAGTTAGGCAAATGGTTGGAAAAATTTGCTTAATTAAGTACTAAAAAATAAGCGGGAATAATAATGTTCCCGCACTAAAACAAAACACTTTACAAAAGGTTTAATACATAAAATGAAAAGTACTGTAAGTTACTTCCGTGGGGCGATTGCATTTCTCGTTGTGGGTATTGTTTTCTCCGCAGTTGATGGTTATATGTACGGTGGCATGGCGGCTGCAATTCCAGCAGTACTGACCATGTTGATGCTGGCAGGTCTGGAAATCAGTATGTCGTTTGATAATGCGGTAGTTAACGCAACTATCCTTCGTCATATGTCTCCATTCTGGCGTAAGATGTTCCTGACGATTGGTATGTTCATTGCAGTATTCGGTATGCGAGCATTCTTCCCGTTAGTTATTATTTCGGTAACTGCTGGTACTTCATTACTGGAATCTGGAAAGATTGCATTGTTCGACCATGAACGGTTCCAATCTATTATGTTAGGTGCTCATATGAGTATCATGGGCTTCGGTGCTGCGTTCCTTCTGATGGTAGGTCTGAACTACTTCGTACAGAAAGAACATGAAACTATCTGGCTCCCGTTTGAAAAGTGGTTTGAAAAATTACCAGAAGGTATTGTTTCACGTGTAGTAGTATTCTGGTTACTTCTTTCTCCAGTACTGGCAGGTGTGTACTTTACTCATCCAGCAGAGTTCTTTGGTTTCGCCAAATCAGTAGGTGTAGGTTTCGCATCTTATATGATTCTGGAAGGTATTAAACATGTAGTAGGTGGTGGTGATATTGCATCCCTTGCAGCTAAACATGGTATCCTTGCATTCTTGTGGCTGGAACTGATTGATGCTTCATTCTCTGTTGATGGTGTAGTAGGTGCATTCGCAATTACTAATGATCCGATTCTGATTATGATTGGTTGTGGTCTGGTTGGTGCAATGACAGTACGTGATGCAACTGTTTACCTGGTTGAAACGAACAAACTTGATTCATATGAGTTCCTTGAACCAGCAGCAATGTGGGCGATTATCGCACTGGTTGCAATCATGTTTGTAAGTGCCTTTGGTATCGAAGTACCTGAAATTGTTGCTGGTGGTATCAGTATTGCAATCATCATTGCAGGTGTTGTATGCAGCATCCGTAAAAATGGCCTGCATTCACCGGTTTCAGTAACTGAATAACAAAAAGTATTTGACAGAGTACGTGTGAAAGCGTACTCTATACCTGAACGATAAAACTGTTAAACAAATTTAATTCTCACATATAAGGAATACAATCATGGCTCTCAATCTCGTTAAAGGTTCTTCACTGCCAATCACCAAAGAAGACAACACTCCGCTGAAAAAAGTACGTGTTAATCTGTCATGGAATCCAAACGAATCCAAATCACAACACGCTTTTGATCTGGATGTTATGTCTGCTGTATGTAAGAATGAAGCACTGCAAGCGATTGGCGAATCACATATTGCATTCTTCAACCAGAAAAATACCCCAGCTATCATTGTTTCTCCTGATAGCCTGACTGGTGATGCTGCTGGCGTTGATGAATTCCTGATCATCAACCTGGAAGCGGCTGTAGCGGCTGGTGCAACACATATTCCAGTACTGGTAACTATCTACGGTGCTTCACGTAAAGGTCAGAACTTCTCAATGGTTGACGGTGCTACCGTTGAACTGGTTGACGAATCAACTGGTACTGTTCTTGGTTCTTGTAACATTACCGAACAGGGTTCTTCTACTGATGAATCTTTGCTGGTGGGTGTATTTGAGAAACAGGCTGATGGTACTTTCAAGTACAATCAAACCAATGAGTTCTTCGATAAATCTTTCGAAGAGTGGTTGAGCCTGATCAACTCCTAATCAGTAATATAGGGGTACTATTAAGTACCCCATAATTTTTTGAAAACAAATAATTAAGTACTAAAGACAAAAGGATATATTATTATGGCCGGTTTATCTCTTGAAAAAAAGCAAAAAATGTCCCTCAACAAATCAAGCGGTACTACACTGAAACGTGTTCGTGCTGAACTTCGTTGGGATGCTCCTGAAAATACCCGCTTTGAATATGATGCCGATGCAAGTGCATTTGTATTGGATGCGAGCCAGAAAGCAGTAGAAAACTATAAACACTTTTGTTTTTACAGTCAGCCAAATACCCCAGCTATCGTAAGCTCTGGTGATAACCGTACTGGTGGTGGTGATGGCGAAGACCTGACCATTGACCTGACTAAAGTACCTTCTGCTGGTGAACATATCAGTATCGTTATTACCCTGCATGATGCTGCTGCACGTGGTCAGAACCTGTCACAGATCGCAAATGGTTCACTGACTCTGGTAGATGATGAATCAGGTAAAGCACTGGCTCACGTGGTACTGGATATGAACACTGTAACACGCTCTGATATTTCTATGCTGTTCGTAATGCTTCATCGCAACGGTTCAGATTGGGATATTGAGAACGTAACTCAGGGCTATCCACAAGATCTGTCTTCATGGGTTGATTTGTACGGAATTGACTTGAACAAATAAGCCAAAGGTAGTATTATTAGTGGGTGCTGAGAAGCATCCACTTTTTCATAAGGATAGCAGTAATGAGTACAGATTATAAAAACCTTTTTAATAAAAACAAAAAAGATTATTCTAATCTGTTTTCAGACTCTAACACGAAAGATGAACTTCAGGACTCAAAGATGGCATACAAAACCCTATTTGGAAGTACTGAACCTGAAAAGAAAGAAGATAATGTAAGTACTGATAAAAAGAAATATGGTAATATGTTTGGTTCTTCAAAACCAAGTAAGCCAGTTTTCCCACCTGTGCAAAGTGCACCAGTACCTACACCAGTTAAGAAAAGCTATGTCCCTGAACGTAAAGTAGATCCACGATTTGCAGAAATTGCTGTGATTGATGATACTGTACCAGGTAACACTGTAATTATGTGGCTTGATAACTTTGAACATCTTCTATCTGAATTGGGTACTAACAACCAAAAATTAGCAGATGAAGAATTAACTCTTACCCAAGAATTCATTGAAGAACGATCTGGAATTCAGGATGCATTCAGTGGTATCAAAGAATTATTATCTACATTGAAAGCACCTGAGAAAAAGAAAGGCATTCTCAGTAAATTCTTTGGTTCTGATGAACCTGAATTTGTAATTACTCGTACTATGATTGATGAAGTAATTACAGGTATTCGTGAGTTAATTAAAACGCAGAACAACAAGCAGAAATATGGTGGTAAGATCTTTTTAAAATCAAAATTAGATCAAATGGCTACCCGTATTGCTGATATGAAATTAAATGCACAATGTGCTTATGTAGCATGTAAGTACTTAGCTGATCGTGGTGATTATAAAGCAGAAGTACGTTTAGAACGTATAGCTAAAATTAACCAGATTATTACTATATCAGAATTGTCTTTGTTGGATTCATATAAAAAGCTCAGTTTAGATCTTGAGAAATATGAAGACCTGAAACAAACAACTGTTCCAGTACTGTACATTAAGCTACAGAATCTCATGAATAATACATTAGATCCTGATGCAATGAATCTTATCAACAAAATTGATGAACTTAATTGAGGAAATATAAATGGCATACGGCAATCTCTTTAATAATGATTCTAAACCTGTTAAAACGGTAGAAAGTACTAAAGTACTGGAAGGTACTTTTGAACCAGCACAAAAACAACTTCCATCAGTACTGACTGATTCCGATGGTCGTTCTTTCAATATGTCTATTTCCGAGATCTCTAAGTTCGGTACAGTACGTGCTCAGAACAGTACTGACCTGAACAACCAGTTACTTAAGAAAACAATGGTAGCTGATAGTGGTGTAATGGGCCAGAACATGATGCAGGTAATGGCACTGACCGAAAAGGTTGATCTGGATGCACTGAGTGATAATGGTCTTTTCAGTAAAATCCGTAACCGCTTCCAGGATGCTAAACTTCGTGTTAAAGCACAGTACACCACTGTAGAAGGTCAGATTGACGATGTAGTTAAGAAACTGACTACTGACATTGAATCAATGCGTCAGGAAGCTGACTGGCTGCAAAAAGTATATGAAGCCAACAAAGTTGATATTGCGGGTTTTGAAAAAGATCTTCAGGTAATGCAGAACTTTATGAAGGACTGCGAAGACCATGTACTGTACCTTCAGAACAGTAATGCAAGTACTAACGATGTTGAAGAAGCACGTCTTCTTCTGAATGCAGTAAGTCGTCAGGTTGATGTACTTGTTAAGATGAAATCAATTGCTGATCTTACTGCTCCAGAAGTTCGTTCTTTACAGGTATCTAATGTACAGAACATTGAGAAGTTCAATACTATTATTACTGCTACTATTCCTATCTGGAAAAAGCAGATGAATATTGCACTTCAGGCTAATCTGGATCGTGAACGTATTGCATATGGCAATAAGCTGGATAACTTTACCGATGACCTGATCCGTAATACTGCTAAGCAGGTTGGTCAGAATATGATCGAAAGTACTAAAGCATCACAAAGTAATGTTGCAAGTGCAGATGCGATTATCGAAGCTACTGCTTCTCTTACCCGCGATATTCAGGAAAGTATTAAACTGGAAAAAGCTGGTCATGAAACTCGCAAACAGAATGCTGCTAAAATTCATGCTGCTGTCGGTGATATGAAACAAGCTCTACGTGGTGTTTAATTACAAGTACTGATAAAAAACCCCGCATTGCGGGGTTTTTCTTTATGGTGAGATAATGATAGGTTCATTTTATATCGGCAAGAAAACATTCAAATTCATTAAGAACTATGTCTTTGGGTGGGATGTAACGGATCTCCGTAATAAAGAAAATGTAGTTATACGTTACTTACATAAAAAGTATGATGAGTTTACAGTACTTATTATCCTTGCATGTATTGGTGGTATCTTTAATATAATTCTCGGTTTATTTTGTGGTAAAATCGGTGAGATTATATCAACGATTGATATTCTATTAAGTATTCTAAGTGCTTATTTCATTGTAAAAGAAAGTGAGGGTGTATGATCTGGTTTGTATTATTTCAACTAATTGGTTTTGCTGCTGTTATTGGTTTATGGTTTTTATATGGTAAGTACTTCCATAAATCTCCAGGTGAATCATGGTATGACGTGATTCTTGATAATATTAAGAAGTTCTTCGTAAGTTTCTTCGTTATGTTCTGTCTTCTTTGTGTTGTTATGGCTAAACCATTATATAACACAGGAAAATGTTCTATTCATGGTACAAGCATGAATGCTAATACTAAGTACTCATGGGTTATGGGAACTTGTTTAATGGAAACTAAAAACAAATCATGGATTCCAGTTAAAATTACCCGTGGTGTACCGGACGGTGCTGATAATGATCATGATGGTTATCCAGACTAAGGTTAATTAAAATGTCCAGAAGTTATAGAGATAAAGAAAGATTAGAAAGCCGGAAAGCAGATATTGAAATCGGTGATGCATTAAATAGCTTACACCATGATGATCTTGCTCAACGATATGTTAAAGCTAAAAGTACTAAAACTATCTATCGTTTCGGTAATAAAAGAAAAACCGTAGCCAAAGAAAAAATCCAGGCACGTAGAACACAACGTAAAAAGGATAATGATATAAATGATTATTAGTCTTTTATATGCAACAATAACAATGATTCTAATTGTGTTTTGTACTGTTTTCGTCTGTTACTGTATATTTTGTATAATTGTTGGTGCAGCATTAGCAGTATACTACGTTGCACTGATAATTTATAAACTTATCCGTAAAGTACTTAATAAAAGAACCAGTAAATTACGTAACAACAGATAAAGAGGCTTCGGCCTCTTTTTCCACATGGTAAGTTAGATGAAATTAGAAGATCAAATTAAAGTACTGGATGAAGTACTACAATCCATGAAACCAGCAAAAGATAGTTTTAATCCTATTATATCACTTGCACCATATCAAAAAAGAAATATTGGTGGTGTGGTTATAGTTGAATTTGATTCAAGAAAATATCAAAATTTTAATTGGGATGTTTGGCGTATCAATGACAATACCCATTATTTTTGTATTGCTATTAATGACAGATTTTATGACTTATCTGTTATGATTACAGAAAAATATAGTGAAGATTATAGTTTATATATTAGATATAATTTAATTGACATGAGATTTTATGTTGGTGAAAGATATCGTGATGATGACAATAAAATTTCATTTGATGAAAAACCTAATAAAGAAGATCTTTTTAATTTATCTCTTGGATATGACAAAGTACACGAAGCATTTGAAATACTCAATATTGCAATTAAAAATAAAGACATGTTTATGCGGGATTTAAAAGGATAATTTATGTTTATTTTAGTACTTAAAATATTATTAGCATACCTGTGTATTGGTATTGTATTTCTGTTAATACGGAACCTTATACAGATGATTATGTACGGTATAGGTATGGGATTGATGTACATTTGCAAGTACTCTTATATCGGTCTTAAACGTGGATTTTTATATATTCGGGAGAAATTCTTTAAATTATAAGATGAGGTATTATGTTTGTTTTTGAAGATGAAGAACCAGAAGAATTATATGATCCTGAACTGGATGGTATCAGTCATATAAACACTTACTCAAAAGGTAAAACTGAACTTGGACGAATGTTATCGAATTTCTACTATGCACCATTTGAGCATCCAGAATACGGTAAATTCGACTCAGTAGAAGGTTTCTGGTACTGGTATCAGACAGGCCAGCAACATGAAGTACTGCGTACCCTGCACGGTTATAAAGCTAAGCAGGAAGGTAAGAAGTATGAAAGGGTCGATATTGACGTTGAGTACTTCTATGAAAAAGTCCTTGAATGCATAGGATTGAAGATCATAAATAGTCCAGAAATTTATGAAGCATTAAAGTTAAGTACTCTTCCATTTGTACATTATTACCGGTATGGTGACGAGAATCCTAAAGTCATTAAAGTACCGTGCGAATGGATGATGAACGGAATTAACAATATTAGATTTATTATTAAACAACATGGAGCTATACAATGAAAAGTACTAAAACATACCAAGAAGCAATTGAATTCCTAAACAAACTACCACTTGGTACTTCAGAACTTGATGTAATTATTAACTACTCTAAAGATAATGTAGATATTCATTTTAAACAGGATGAAGGTAGTGCAATTCCGCATTTCATTCACTCTAAAGCTATCCAGTACATTGAAGATATTGACAAAGCTATTCGCAAAGAGCATGAAGTTCCGCTAAAAGCAGTTGACACTCGTAAATCTCTCAGTACTCAATCTTATTCGTTGAAGACTGCTCTTGAACTACTTAAACATTCTTATGATATTAAATTCAATGAACTTGAGATTCACGTTCATCCTAAATCAGTAACAGTCATTTCCAGACAAAATAACGAAGAACTACCATTTATTCCTGAAAATGGAGTTAAATTACTTCTTGATTCTGGTATTCAAAGAATTGAAGATGCATTAAAAGTACTCCAGGAAAAAGAGAAAAAAGATCAACGTCTTTTTGAAGAAACGTTAAAAGAAAGTCCACTACCTAAAGTAAAAGACTTTTTTGAGAATTTAATGTCTAAACTGGATAATATTGATATGTCTCCAATTGAAAGCATTCGTGAGAAAGCAGAACAACTAATCAAAGATCAATGTTACGATAAATGGGATGATACACCATTTGGTCGTTCTGTTGTTGAAATGAAAAAGTTACTTGAATCACTTGATTCCATCACTGAAGATTCATACTTCGAGAAAATTAAAAGTAAATTGCAGTCTTATAATCGCCAAGTAATCGCCCTGAATGATTCTCGTAAAGAACTTGATAAGCTATTCTCTGAACTACCAAATAAGGATAAGTTCAGTGTTAACTATGATCAAGCTGGATTTGTTGATATTGTACAAGTACCATTAGTATCTTTCATTAAGCGTACTGGTATTCGTTATGCTAATGCAGAAGGTACTAAAATTGAAGGTTTTGTTTATGAAATTCAAGCTGATGGTAGTTATATTGAATTACTTCAGTATGACGTAAATTCTATTAATTACTTCAATGATGACATTATTGTTGCTGAAGAAAAAGTACCATTCGAACGCTTCACGATCACCAAGTCAGGAAACCGTACATTTGCAGTCGAAGTCATTGACACGCCAGTGTTTTAAATGGTAAAATTCCCCATCAATTCAAAGGTGGGGATAAAAATGTATCGTTATCAGTTAGAGCAAGAATTACCAAAATTTCAGCATTTGCTGTTTGCTAATAAAGAAACAGCACTTGCATCCGGTATTGAAGGAACTGTTTATATTGGTCATCCGGCAGTACATCATGTTTGTTCCATCAATCTAAAACAGAATAAAGAATCAGGTGAAAGTACTCGCTCAGTACAATTCATCTACATTCGTACCTTTTGGGATGAACCCAAGAAACAGTACACGTACATGATTGAAACCGCAGAAGATGGATGTTCATCAAGTTTCCAAGGTGTACGCAGTAACGTATACGATGCATTCAAGTTCGCGGAAACGTTGAAATCAGATACAGTACATGTGACAAAGTACGATACTGTTAGTGGTGAAGAACTTTGTCACTACGGTTTTCGCTGGAATCAGAAACCGGACTTTGAACGTTGCAAAAAAGATCTCAATGAATGAAAAAGAAAAATGTAAAGAAGATACTTGAAGTACTTAATGATTTGAAATCGGGTACAATATCAAAGCCGAATCATGGTATCTGTATTAATCTCATGTTTACATTGGATTGTACTGATTGTATCTCTGAATTTACTAATCAAGCATTCACGCAAATTTACGGAAATGAAGACTCATATCCAATTGAAGGTAATTCATTGGGTTATATTCAGAATAAGGATAAGTGGAATCCTGATACTGAGTATGGTAAAAAGCGTTTAGAATTGCTTGATAAACTCATTGAGTTCGCGGAAGGTAAATTATGCAAAACAAACTATTTGTATTCACTATAAAACGTACTTATGCAGATAAGGTACGTGAAAGTAAGTATCAAATACCTGCAAAAAATCGTGATGAAGCACTGATCAAATTAGGTCAGAATTTCAACAACGCAAAAGATGAATATGAACTGGAATTGTTAGAGGGTTAATCCAACATTTTCAGTACTTAATTAGAGGCTTCGGCCTCTTTTTTTTGGTCTAAATTTTGGTTGCATTAGGCTGGTGGTTCAGATATAATTTTATAAAATTTACTAATTAAGAAATCGAAATGACCCGCATTAATCTTGTACCAGTTCAGGAACTTGCAGATCAACACCTCATGGCTGAGTACCGTGAATTACCTCGCATTTTTGGTGCAGTACGTAAACATGTACAGGGTGAGAAGAAAGTAAAAGATTTCAACATATCTAATACATACCTATTGGGTACTGGACACGTGACCTTTTTCTACGACAAACTAAAATTCCTTGCTGATCGTCATTACGATTTAGTACTTGAATGCTTAAGACGTGGTATCAATATCTCTAACACCGGAATAAATGACATTTCAGATATTCCTGATGAATGGTGCAGTACTTATATACCAACAGATAAAGATATTGAACTATCACGTTCTCGTATTTTAGAGAAGATTCAGGCTAAGCCTGAGTTCTATCGCTGGACTTCAACTAATAAACCACTATGGGTACAATGATGAAAGAAGAACGCATTCTGGAAGCTCTCAAGCTGCTTAAACGTGGTGTAGTACCACGGCGGGAGTACGGTATCTGTATGAACCTGGATATTCTTCTGCATGATATTGATGGCTCTGATTACATCATGACGTACTTTGATGAATGGTTCGGTAACAAAGCTGCCTATCCAGTAGAAGGTAAGCAACGTACCGACAAATCCGACCTGAACAAAGTAGGTTATGAGAATAACCCCGAAAAGTGGAATCCAGACACTAAATTCGGTAAGAAACGTCTTGAACTGGTACAGCGTCTTATTGATACTATTGAGGAAAAAATAAATGCCTGAATATAAAGTACGTGTAAATTTTCAGGGATATGTTCGAGGTCACTCTATTGTAACCGTACAAGCAGATTCTGAAGAAGAAGCACTCAATAAAGTACATTACATTGATGAAAGTACTATAAATCTTGCACGTAATGATACTGAGATTACTGATAAAGAGATTGAATAATGAGAAGAGATGAAGAACGTGACAGCCGCAGTGATTTACTTGAATGCAAAGAACGTATCAAGCGAATCCTGCGTGAATATAACTGTGAAATCAGCAGTACTTATGATTACAGTACCTTATATATCCGAGACAGAGACAATGATGAACGGGTAGGTTTAGACGAAAACGACGACTTTTAAGTACTTATAATTATAGTACATTTTTCTGAAACAATCTGAAAGATGTGCTATACTTATAGTGTACAACTCTGATTGGCTTCACTGCAAGTGAAGATAAAATAGAACCTGATCCTATCGAAAACGTAGATGGCAGATGAGCAGACCAACAGTGCGATGAGCAAATTAGACCCGTGGTGATTTTTACAGAACACGGCAATGTGGCTCAATAAAGAACCGGATAATACCCCGTAGGTTCCTCGATAGACATATAAGGCTTTGAACCTTACCAAATGGTATAAGGGAATCTAAGGTACTTTACTTAGTCAAGCACTCACTCTGTTTACAATATAGTTGTATCCAGAATTTGAGTGGTACTTTAGATGCTTATCAATATAGTTCATGTTGTGTTGATAAGTAGTGTAGTGATGAACTACGACCGTTGCATATGAACAGAGATAGGAAGAAACAGGGCAACCCGCTTCCGTGCTTAGTGTAATTCTCTACATGAAATGTATGACGCACCAACGTCAGGTACAATATTCGTCCCTCCAGTGGGGGATGGAAATGTATTCAGAAACCACGTCAAGTATGATTGGTTAAACTACTTAATAATAATTATAATAGATCTGAATTGATATGAGTACTGAATGAACGTAGTGAATTCAATACGAATGAAATTCTTGACTTACGTAGTAAGGCAACTAAAAATGAGTTATAATAAATTAGAAACCCAAGAATTAATAAAAAAATATATTTCCTTAAAATATAATATTGATATTCCTTCTTTTAATGCAGTTCTTACTATAGGTGAGAGTAAGAATGTTTACTTTCTTGAATTAATATATCATGGTATCTGGTATTCAATAAGTAACAAACATCCGTTAATGATTCAAGAAAGTAAACAAAAGGGTTCAAGACTTCTTTATGTAGATGATATTGGGTTAACTAAAGAAGAATATTTTAATTATTCCATAATGTATAATTTCCTTGAAATTATACGTCTTGAAAATGTGAAAGAACTAACTGAATTCATTTATAATGAACTTCTACCTTTAGTACTGGATAAGTAATATGAAAAAAGATTATGGAAAATTCAAAAAGTATCTAAAAGACGAATTTAATTATGTACCTGATGGTATCTATTTCGACTTATTTGATATAGAACCAAGCTCATATTATTTTGAATTTGCATCCAGTACTAATATTCTAATTATCGAAGAAGATAAGGTTGAATTAACTGAATATGATAATCCACTAAATGTCATACATTTCAGCAGTAATGGTACAAGTACCGATGAGTACTTTAATCTTTATTTGATTGATGAATTGGCAATTTTATCTAAAGTTGAAAATGTACAAAAATTAAGAAACCACATGAAAGAACAATTGTTGGCGGATTTGATAAAATGGTAGATTTAGTAGATGAACGTTCAGAAGAATTAAAGAGACACTGGCTTGATGTTGAAAAGTACATTGAAAACGAACTTGGTTTTAAAATTAAAAATTTTATATGCGGTGTTAATGATGGTGGTTCTATGGTTCAATTTGAAATCAAAGAACAGAGATTTTTAATTGATCAAAAGAAAATCATAGAAAGTACCTTTGACTCAGGATACGCACATCATCTTGTAACTCGCAGGATGGAAAGTGGTTTTAGTAATGATGAATTCTTTAATATGTCATTACAAGATGAAGTAAGTGAAGTACTGAAAGAAGAAAATATCTCTAAAATACGAAAGTATATTAAAGATGCTTTGCAAAATTATGTATCGTACCTGATTGAACTTGAAGGTCATATAAAGTTTAAAAATAAAGATGGAGAAGAAACAAATGAAAAGTCTTAAAGAAATGTTTAAAGCACTACCTGGAAACGTCCTTACTGAACTGAAAGCAGAGAAAGATAAGCTAAGTCTGAACTCTGTAACTAAACGTGTAGTACTGGCGGTACTGTTCCTGATTGTTACCTCTGTTCTCGGTGCAATTATTACTGGAGTATTCAGTACTGGTATCATTTCCTCTGTTCTGATGATTCTGGTAGTAACCGTTCTGCTGACAGTCTATCAAGTACTTGATCGTGCAATTGATAAAAGTGCTTAATTGATTAAAGGGGAGCTTAGGCTCCCTTTTTTATTTGAGGTACTTTATGCCAACATTTAAATCCCTTTATGAAGTAAAATTAGAAGACTTAACCTTAGATAAGTTCATTGAAGATGGATTATCTTATTATAAAGAATATAGCGATTTCAGGTTATACATACATAATAATGTTATGGAATTCTATCATCTTTCATCAACAAGAAAAAACTTTATAATTACTACATTCACCAATGGGTTAATAAAAGATAGTTCAGTGAATAGTTTTTGGCATATGCCATTAGATCCTATTCAAAATAAAGATGACCTTTTTAATATATCAGTACAAAAAGATACTTATGATTTAGATTTAGATATTATCAGATACATTGAAAGTATTATTAAAGAAGTTCGTAAGAACTTTTATGATGAATTAAACAACCTGAGATAAAAAATGAATGGATCACCTGAAATAATCAGACGTTTTCTTGATAGTACTATCATAGAATTAAATGTGGACTTAATTAGCAGGGAAAAATTCTCAAGAAATTCTTACCATCTTAATTACCGTAGTGGGAAAAATTCAATAATGGCATTTGTTAACTCATTTGTAATAGCAAATGATGTTTTCATTAAAGAATGCAAAATAGATCCAATACATGAAATATTTGAAATACATTTTAATAGAACACGTGAAATGAAGGTTGAACTCCTACATATCCATGACAAAACTGATTTCTTTAATTATATTGTACAGAATGAAGCCCCTGGTATGACCTATGATGATGTGCTAAAAATAAAGCTAATTATTGAAAAGATGAATGCAGAAGTTTACCGTAAGTGGAATAGATTATGATGAATCTACAACGTTTAAAAACAGAACTGGATGTTTCTCATATAAAAAAAGTAGGATTCCGGCCATTATCTAATTTCTATCTTTATGAAAATCCAAAAATTCTTATAGAAATTAAAGATGGGAAAGTTATTTTTTATCTTGGTGATGGTCATTTAATATCTGAGGGTAATTTACTTGTTATCAGTTCAATGAGTTCAGCTATAAGTACTTTAATTGATATTAAGGGAATTGATAAAGACCAATTGTTTAATGAATCACTTATTCAAGAGCTTTATGGTTTAGATATGGATTGTATTAATATTATCAATGAAGTACTGAATATTGTTAAAGAGGTAAAGTTAAAAAATGATTGACTATAACCAGATTATGCAAGACCTGCCAGTACAGAACTTTATTAAAAGTAACTTTAAACGTGATCCTGATTATATGGGATACAGCTATAAAATACAAAATGTAAGATGTATTGTTTCTGAATCATTTATATCCTTTCCTACTATTGAAGGGAAATTTTATCTTACAATAGGTAATTATCCAGAAGCTGCATTTCATGCTGAAAAACTTGAAGATGATTGGGGTTTTGAATTAAATGATATTCATTCTAATGCTGACCTTTTCAATATCCACGTAGAAAAGAACATGTTCGGCATGGACTATAAATTTTGTGAGTACTTAAAGGCATTGCGAGTGCAAGTCATTAAAGAATTTTTTCCCTGGAAAATGTGAAAAAATTCGTGAAACAAAAAAGATTTATGTCCTATACTAATAGTATCAGGAGAGTTGGCAGAGTGGTCTATCGCAAACGCCTACTAAGCGTTCGGGGAGTCAAATCCTCCGTGGGTTCGAATCCCACACTCTCCGCCATTTTATGCCCGTCATGGTGGTTCAGAGCCTCTAAAACTCAAGCAATAAGAGTTCGATTCTCTTACGGTGCACCAAATTAATTATGGAGTTAGCTAATGAAATAGACCCGTCCAACTTTAAAAATGTTTCAATGGGGTAACGATAAATTTTCCCATTTAGGTTATAAGATATTCACTATAGCCTTTTGTAAGAGATTTGATTTATATCTCTTCCACTACAAAGAAGGTTCCTTCATTCCGAAGCATAAAGACCCTTCGTTCGGTATGAAACATTACCGATTAAATGTAGTACTCAAGAAACCCGATAAAGGTGGAGAGTTTGTTTGTAAGAATAAGCTATCCCTGTTTAATGGTAGAGTAGTACTGTTCAGAGCAGATACGGAATACCATAAAATAACTAAAATAGAAAAAGGCTCCAGATGGTTGCTTAGCTTAGGGATAAGATTATGACTAAAAGATACAGACCGGATATTCATACTGAGTACTCTTGGTACGGTGAATTTGCAGACCACTTTCCTTGTATGAAACAAGACAAAGACGGTGCGTATGTAACTTTCGAATCTCATAATGTTACAGCTAAGCAGTTACATAACGTAATCGAAAAGAATAAGAAGCTAAAAGCCGAAATTGAATCTTTGAAAAACGAATTAAATAAGTTGAAAAATTCGTGAAACAAAAAAGATTTATGTCCTATACTTATAGTGTTGATTATATTTTTATTGTAGTTTTGTTTTTCATTTTTATTTTCCTCTGATGTTTTATTTTAAGGGTTATGCAAAGTAACCCTTATTTGCTTCCTTAGCAAAATTGGCTAATGCACCCGACTTGTAATCGGGAGATTCTCGGTTCGAGTCCGAGAGGGAGCACAAATTTATATTGGTACTATAATGACAAGAAAAGTTAGTTCTTCAATAAAGTTAACGTATAAAGTACTTTTAAATAATAAAAAGAACTTCATAACGAAGGATCTAAAGCATTGGAATGATTATAGCTTCGGTAATTACATTACTTTGGCTACTTATAAAGATTATGAGATTGAAAAGAGAAATTCAGATCATTATAAAATACGCTTAAGTCCGTACTTTGGACTTTCATTCAAAAATGATACGAATGAATGTCAGATACAGACAAGAAAATTTGGAGAACCAAAGTCACATTACACCTACATTGATTTGAATATCACTACACGTGATGAATTCTTTAATCATATGATGTGCAATGATATTGGTACTCTAACGTTTGAAGATTTAGAAGTACTAAAACAAATTAAAAATTTAACTCTTAAAATTATAAAAGGAAATCTTAATGGCTAAAATGACACTTACCCAAGCATTAGTTGAACTGAAAAAACTTGATTCACAGATCAAACGTAGTACTTCGCAGCAGTTCATCGGGTACGTTACCGGTTCAGGTATTTGGGAAAAAACAAGTGATCGTCGTCATGCTGATAAAGCACAGGCAGAGAAAGCATATCAAGCTGCACTTGACCAAGTACAGTCACTGATTACTCGCCGTACAACTATCAAGAGTGCTGTTGTTCAGGCTAACGCTACCACTAAAGTAAAAGTTGGTGATGTAGAAATGACTATTGCGGAAGCAATTGAGCGTAAGAACAGCATCAGTATTCAGCAATCCCTTTTGGGTACACTGATTAAGCAACATGCAGAGGTTGTTAACACAGTAACCCGTCTGGATCACCAGACCAATACTGAAATCAGTCAGCTTCGTGAAACACTGTCAAGTACTGGTAAGCTGGATGATACCAAACTGAAGCAGGGTTCAGAAGACATTATGACCAAGCAAAAGGCATCACTTGTTGATCCTAACAAGCTGTCTGACCTGATTGACAAACTGACTGCTGAAATTGAAGATTTCCTGTCAAACGTTGATGTTGCACTGTCTGTAGCTAACGCTACAACCGAAATCGACGTGTAGTAATTTTCTGGCACGAGAGTGCCAGATTAGTTAAGTACTTTGGCGTATCTACTGACGAGCCAAACAATCACAGTTCTGTATTACCAGCGGAACTGAAACTACTGGTGAACTATAATGGTTTATTATACTATACATATAAATGATTCCTTTTGGTGGTTGGGGCCAACCTAATCAACCACCGTAACGATCAACGATGTAAAGTTTAACTTTTATAAGTTTAAAGATTTATAAGTTTAAAGTTATAAAGTTCCAAAGTTTAACGTACTTAGAGATTCTTCAAATCCTTGGTATTCGGGAACGGTAACGTGTGATTCTGACCTGGGCTTGCGACAAGGCTGGTAACATAGGTCAAAGTACTTTATTAATCTGGTACAAAAAATACAAAGCACCTAAATGGTGCTTTTTCTATTTCAAAGGTACACTAAATGCAAACTCAAGATTACAAAAATCGGCCTACTATCAAACTACTTACTATGATCTATAAAGTACGTTCTGAGATTGAAGTACACCGTAAAGCGATTCGTGCGAGCATTAAAGATAAGAAACCCGTTGTTCATCGTCTATCACATATGGTTGTATTAAGTATGTGTCAGGTGCATCTTGGGCTGATGGAACAACTTTCCGTAAATCTGGCAGCAGTCGATCCAGAACGCGATGAAAAAATTGAAGAACTGTGTCATTTATTTTGGGATCTATATGGAACTAAATAACTATCTTGATTTTGTAGTAGAACTTAATGAGCACTTAAAGAAGAATAATGGTGATATTCAAACATTTGGTTCTCATGAGTTTAATGATAATGAAATTGAATTTCATCGTGAGAAAAACCCTGACGGTACATCTTTTAATTTCGTCAGTACTGGTGAGAATAAAACATACTTCGGAGCAGTTGAAGTTGAATACTTTAATAGTACTCCAGTTATTTTCCTTCGCTTACCTACTTATTGTGTATTCTATGACGGTAATTATGGTTACGTTAATAAAATGCGTGAAATGGCGAAATCACCGATTTATGAATTTAGCACAGTAAAGACACATGTAAAATACTGCAATGATTTAGATGATAGTACTTCATTTCAATACAAACTTGTTGAAGATAACATCGACAATATTCTTACATTGGTGAAACTTCTTCGTGAAATGGTTGAAACCGACAAGTACGATTCGATTGTGAAAGCACCGTTGAGAGTACAAAATAATGTTCAATAAAATTCAGGATGCTAAAATTCTTGTTCGTAATAAAGGTAATTACCGTGAGCTTGACCTTTATGAATTCAAGAATGAAGTATATGCGAAATTCGGTTCAGGGTACATGAAGATTATGTACGGTAATCTTACTTCTAATGCGAGTTACCGATGGATTGAATTTAGCGGCATCGAAGCTAACTATAAAAATTCGGTACTAATCCATGAACAAGTACAAAATACAGAATGAATTAAGAGCAATTGCTAACTTAACTGAGGAAGACATTAACAAAGAACTTGAACCATTTGGTTTAAAGTTCAGAGTAGTGATTACTCAGCATGTAGCAGACAGAATCATTGACCGGTCAGAAAATGTAGTACGTGATATTCGCAACATTAATTTTGTGATGCAGCAATTACGTAAGAATTATATTTGCAATCTTATGTACTATGCAGAAGAAACGCATCGTCTGTTGGTATATTTTAATTACAGAAAAATTGCACATGAATGCTTTGCATTAGGTACTACCTTACATGTACAGGATTCAGTAATAAAGTTCACAGTACGTACTTTTATGCCTGATTTTAAAACAAATAACTTAAGTACTAAAGAACGTCTTCTTATTAAAGAACCAGTAAAGAAAATCTTTAATGTTAACTCTACATTACAGAGAATGATTTATTCTGATTCCTGTCCAGAAGTACTTAAGATGTTAAGGATTTGATTATATGGAAGTACCATTAGATATTATAAATGAATTGCTGAGTGAGGCACATTCTAAGCTATCAGTACTCCCCCAGGACGACCCAGCAGCGAAATACTTCACTGTTGCTGTGAAACGCCTCATCAACGAATTGAACGCACAGTACATCTATATACGGTACAAGTTCACTGCGTCAGATGAATGGGACTATGCGAAGTTTGAGAAGTCCTGGTTTGATGAAATGGGTGACGATGATATTGAAGAAGAGGTCACAAATTATCCAGAGAACTCCTGGATGCATGACAGTTGGCGAACATATAGCATAACTTACGAAATCTGCACAAGGGACGAGTACGAAAAAATAAAAGGGTTTTAACATATTGACAACTGTAAGTACTTGATATTATTAGAATTATCCTTGCTGAATGGTTTCAGCTTCAGTTTTGTAAAGACTTAGGAGAAAAAAGCATTATTCTGTTAATAAATGGAACAATATCTTTATTATCAATAAGTTAGATGTACTGAATTATTTTAGTTTTATTTGTCGTATCGTTTGACAGACTAATCCTAAAAATGCATAATGATTCACATAGGGAGCTGATGCGTTAGATAGTCAGAACCTTAAAAGACGGGCTTGGGGGATAGGGCGGGCGACAATAAATCAGTCCAAACTACAGTGTTGAATGGCACTGACAAGCACAAATAATAACATAGTGGCTTAGGGTTTTGGATAATGACTAAAGATAACCGCACCGAACTGATGAACCTCTTGAACCAGTTGATGGAATTCAGCTTTGATTCATTCTTCATGAAGATGATTAATAAGTCTCAGCCCTTCCTGGTTAAAGGTATTGACGTTAGTGTCAAGTGTGCTCAGGAAGTAGTTGAACACCCTGAAACCCCTGATGAAAATACCGTGAAGATCATCGGTTCTTTACAATCTTTAATTCAAACTCTTTCTAATATTCGTTACAGTATCCGTGAGCTTTATCCACAGGAAACCACCGTTACAATGCCTAACTGGAATGCCATGATCGTCAATCCACAGGTCGTTCACTAATGGTGTACGAAGAAGTAGATGTATACGAAGTACAGTTGGTTGACAGAGCTACACACACCGTGCTTGAGACTTTTGATACTGGTCAGGATCATGACGCAGCTTATCGAAAGAAAGATGAGTGGGATCTGGAATACAACGATGGAACGATGTATACAAAAATCGAGGTCTATTCGGAAGAATTAGACGAATAAATGAAAAGCGGCGAAAGCCGCTTTTTTAATGGAGAAAATATGACATATCTATTAGCATGGCTTGTAATCGGCTTCATTTCTTCTGTACTAACAAGTACTTATAATACTGAAGAAGTATATGAAATGCGAATGCGTAAATACCTTTCACGTAAAGGATTGAAACGTGAAGAACTTCCAAAGGAAGTAACATACGAAACCTATAAAATGTTTTCTTTTGTATTAGGAACAATGTATGGGATCTTTAGTATTATTGGTTTTTACAGTGTTCGTAGTGATTATATGAGAACTCAGAAAAATAAAAAATGAATCCAATATTTGAAGTACTCAATAATGGTAAAGGTACGGACTGTATAAAATATGAAAGATTATATCCAGATACTTTACAGTACCCAATTGTAATTATATATTATAGTTTATACCGTTTAAGGATAACACCTGAACTATTAACTCTATATTATGCTAACATTGATGATGGCTTTTATCATACTATATTAGATACTGTTGATGGTTATGATTCTGATGAGTACTTTAATTTATCTATGGAATATGAATTAAATGATATTTGTCTGAAAAATAATATTGACAAAATTCGAAAAATATCGGATAATCTCTCATGTGCCTTACATGTGATTAATTTATAAAGGACTGATATGAAAGCACTACTGCTTAATCCTGATGTTGAGTACTCAGACGGTTATGAAAACAACCGTGATAATTATATCCAGTGTGAAGTTCTTGCGTATGATCGTGACAAATACGTTCTGTGTAAGCATCAAGATGGTACGGTCACTGAATATAAAAGTGGTTATTTAAAGCGTATTGATAACTTTGGTCAGCTTACTTATCGTCAGTTGTTCTCGCTTCCAGTACTTAACTACGATAATTATGACGATCTTTCTAAACCTACCAAACGTCAGGTACAGAAAGAACTTAAAGATAACTATAAGTTCAAGACTGAGTTCACTTTGTATGTTACCAATGAACCTGTAAAAGACGCAACAACAGTTATTACTACCAGTACGCTTAAACAAGCAGTTCGTGTGTTTCGTAAGTACCAGTACGCACAGCTATCATTTAGTACTGATCGCTGGAATACAGAAGGTATCGCAGAGCGTGATAAGAAAGATGGCATATTGTATTACGATATTGATCGTCGTACAAAACGTCCTACCTATTCTTCTAAAGTACTTCGTGAATTGGAAAAGTAATGGTATTATTTTTAATTGTGCCAGTAATGATAGTACTGGCACTCTTGATTAAAGTTTTAGATTTTTTCAGTACTTTATTTTGGTTCATAACGAATCACGAAAATTAAATTTGAAACGTTTAAGATACTTGTGCTATACTTAATATATAGGAATGACGATGAAAAACAGATTTAAGTTTTACCCAAGTGCTTTAATTATTGGAGTACTTGGTGGATTGATTGTTGGAATGTTCGCATTTCAGCCTGAACCAAAAGCATCTGTTCCGAAAGATGTTCCACTGGAACATGTTTATCATCTTCCTTGCAGAGTTGAAGCAGAAGGTTACGAACCATCCACCACAATAAATGGTATGAGAATACCAATGATTTGCGGTTGTTCAGAACTTAAAGGCACCTGTCACCAAACACGGGAAATTAAGTATGCAATGCCAGAGTAAGATGCGTAAAATGAAAGAAACATCAGGTTCTTATCTTATCGAACTCATTACTGAATTAAGTAATGAAGTTGGTTGTGAACCGAAAGATGTTACCGTGGATATTACGGATACGATTGATGGCACATTTGTCGAAGTCACTGCTAATAAAGGGTAATTAAGATGAGCGAAATGAACTGGCGTAAGGTACTTGCAGTGCATGTTAGTGCGGCTCCTGCTGTAACTAAATCTCCAGGATTTATTGTTTATCGTGACCCGAAAGAAGTTCTTGAAGAAAGAACAATGATCATTCATGCTATTGAAGAACATGAACGTCTCATTGCAGAAAGTATTCCAGATGAAGACGAAATAGAAGAATTCGTACTTGAACTGTATTCTTTATTTCGAGTACTTCATTAATTAAATTTGGCCCCTTAGCTCAGTTGGTTAGAGCAGGCAACTCATCAAATGGTGACTTTTATCAGTAATGATAATTGAAAAACTGGATGAATTCAGGGAAACCTCAGCACGTAATGGTGGTGGCAACCGTGAGCCAAGCCTGATAAGCGTATCAGGAAGGTGCAGAGACTAAATGGTGCAACACGTTCTTGTTGCGTAATACATTGTTAGCGTCCGGCACCCTAACTATTATAGAAGGGTGGTGATATAGTCCGTACCAGTATGAAAATATTGGATAAATCGAATTGCTTGGTCACAGGTTCGAGTCCTGTAGGGGCCACTAATTTTCAAGGATGGATGATATATGAATGGAAGAATGGAGAGAATTATTTGTAAGTGATATTGGTTTAACTATATTAGTGTCCAATTTAGGAACTATAAAAACCAAAGATAAAGTTATAACATGCAGAAATCAATTTAATACTTATCAAAAGTTAATACCTGGAATAACTAAAAGTCCGGCACTTAATGGATCAGCAGGTTATTATCAAGTACATCTTCATAATAATGGTAAGAAGAAGAGTAAGTATGTTCATCGGTTGGTATGGATAGCTTTTAATGGAGAGATACCAGATGGTTTTGAAATAGATCATGATGATTGTGATAAAAGTAATAATTGTCTCGATAATTTAAAACTTTTAACTCGAAAACAAAATATGGAAAAGATGTTTAAGTTGAATCCTCATATTAAATATAATTTGCATGGGAAATAAAGTGAAATACATTGTTGTTAGTGTTATCTTTTTAGTACTTTCATTTGTGATCATTAATTTTGTAGGTACTGAAAAAGTGGCACATAACTTACTTCTAAGTGTTATTGCCTTATATGTGCTGGTTGAATCTATTGATCAATTAGTATCTCGTACTCTGTTCAAAGAGAATTGATTATGCCATTAATAGTTCAGATAGTTCTTTTTGTTGTGTCGGCTTTAGTAGTAGTGATAATTTCTGAAATTACCTACGCCCTGATTAATAAGAAAGTACAGTCATGGATCTCAGACCGATGTTCTGAAATCAACAAAGAACTCAAAGATATAGGGTTCCGTTACCGTGAAGGTGCTGAGTACCGGTTTATTTTTCATAAGTACGATGGATTTTATATTGCAACTGATTCATTAAACGACCAAAGACGTACTAAATTAATGAGTGCGTATAAGTTGCGTAAAGTACTTTTCAAGATGTATGAAACTCCATACAATGAAGTACTTGAACCTATGTTTATTGATTATGAAAACAGAAAAAAAGAGATAGCTGAAAAGCAAAATAAAGAACGTTTTTCTGATAATAACTATAAACGTGCAGTTAAATTTAAACGCCCTGATGAGGACAAATGATGCGTACTATTAAACCTGAAGTACTTGAGAAAATGTCATTTGAACGTCTCAAGAACCATCGTCGTGCTGTACTGGCCCATATTGGTGCTACTTTTTATGAGTACACACCTGCACGGGTTCCCAACGAAAAGCATGGCTCAGAGTACTATCAGTACTGTGTTTCTTATCGTGATACAGTAAACTATTACCACGATCAAAAGAAACCGAAATGAAACTGTTCTCTGGTTCAGAACTATTTGAACTCAAAGCCACTCACGGCATTCCCTGGGATATTACACTGCAACATGTAATCTCCAAAGGTTATACCGTGAACTGGACTGAATTCATTGATTGTGCAAGAAAAAACAAGTGGTGGGATTTTCAGACTCTTGAAGCAATTAATTTTGTACTTCAGGATGTTATTGAAGATAAAAATGAAGTACAAGAAATCATTACCAGAATGAAATTGTATATTCTTAAAAACCCTCACCCTGAATTATAATCGAATAAGCGGTATTGGTATATTAGGTTATGCAATCGGTTCTAATCCGGTATACCGCTCAATTGAGAATTAAATATGCTTTGGATTGCTATAGCATTACTAATCTTATCCATTTTCTTATACTCTCCTGTTAAAAATTACTACAAATCCAAGACTGTATTGAAACAGGCAGAATCTATTTCTGCACGTAATAATAAGTTCATTCATAAAAACATTAAGTACATCATTGAGTACTTTACCAATGATACGGACTTGAATCTAATTGTTAATTATAAAAATGATGTTATAGTCGGGTTTTTTATCTCCGTCAAAAACGATTGTTATCTTCATACATATCTTTCTCCAAATATTCCTACTACTTCATACGAACTTGAAATAGACGAGTTTTGTTTATTTCTGTCGGCATACACTGATGATATTAACGATAGAGAGAATCTTGTAAAAAATATCATGAGAGAACATTTGGAAAGATTGAAATGATATTTCTTTATATCGGCGGTATTACTGTTCTGGTTTTTATTATTATAGAAATCATTGATAATATACTGAAAAGCCGTGCGAGGAAAAATGAAATAGTACAGAAAGGTAGCATATTTTGCAGTTCGTACAATATACATAAGCATGTTAATAAAATAAAAAATATAAGCCTCTATGAATTCGATGAAGTACTTTTGTACGTTAATAGTATAGCTGAAATTAAACTCCATATAAGTACTGTTAATAACGTAATGATTGATTTTATCATAGAGGTGATAGATCCTAATGCTAAATATATTGCTAAAAGGCTTGGTTATCCTCATACAACCTCATCGCTTGATAGAATTCAGTTGGCTGAGTATTATGTAAAATGTCATAATAAATCTGAATATATTGATAAAATAAACAATTCTAAGTTCTTTATGATGCAGGCCATGTCAAGTCTTATTAATTCTGGAGCTAATAACCCAGCTATATTTCTTTTATTTGAACTTCTTAAGATGCATCATAAAGAACTCAAAGAACAAATGGTAGATGAAAATGACTTTAGATATTGGTTCAAAAGTACGTTTGTTTATTAGCAATGATAAGCCACAGGATGGTTTCATTACTGATATTAAGGAAGAAGAAAAATACAAAGTATACTACGGTTATCTCACAGGCAAGAATAAGAATGGTTCTTTCGAAATTGTGGAACGTGAAGATACCATTGGCGGTACATTGTACTGGCCTCCAGAACTAAATCGTGCATTTAATGCATCATTTATTGAAGAATTTCAAGTACTTGTGGAGTAACTATGATCTGTGATGTTTTAACTGTAAATTTAGAAAGTCAAATAGCACGGAATTCTGGAAAGATTGCAGAATATGAACCTAAAATTGATGTATATGTTAATGGTATAAAGTTTAAAGGATATATTGAAATCTGGTCTTTCTTTGAAAATACACACCTTAAAGATAAGGATACCTATTCAAAGCCTTACTGTGATTATCGTATAAATGATTATGCACAATACAACAGAGCATTAAAACGATTCGACGGTATCAGTAGTTCTGTGTACTTTGAAATGTGCTCATGTGGTGATCCTGGTTGTATGGGTATCTTTAATGGTGTAAGAGTTTATAAAAAGAAAAAGTACTTTAAGTACGTAGCCAAAAAGAATGACGGTTATCCTAATGGTATATTAAACTCAGGTAAATGGAACCTTACTTTTACCAAAGAGAATATACAACATGTAAGAAAGCAGATCGTCGATTTTTTTATTCAAAATGAAATTTTATTTCATGAATACTATTCAGATGATATTGAACTGGCGTATGAACTAAAACGTACTCTGTGATGATAAAAGATTTGCAAGCCCCTGATTCGTTGTGCTATAATGCATGAAACGGTCGGGGGCTTTTTTATGAAAACGAAAAAGTATTACCATATCACGGATTTTATGAATATCTCTTCAATTTTAAGTACTGGTATTCATCCTAACTATAAAGAGGTTGAATCCCCATTCATGATGGGTAGTACTAAAGTTGATAAGCATCTTGACTATACATTACGTACTGATGTACAGGATGTTGTTTTCATCTGTGAAGATCCAATCTTCTCACTTGAAAAGATGGGTTCTTATATTCCATTGTGGCGATTGATGGTCATTGAACTTGAACTACCTGAAGAGGTTGTACTTAAGCCTGTATTTGCGTATGAGTTTGAGTTAGTACATTCGGGTACTATTAAACCTGAATATATCGTCGGTCACAGATTGTATCTTGATTATGAAGGTTCTAATTAATGTATAAAATTACAGTACTTGACTCTAATGATATTGATCCCTTTATAGAATCAAAGGTACAACCACACTATCCAGGTAAGCATATTGCACTAATTGCACATCCTATAATTAAACTTACAGGAGAATCAAAGATTGCCTGTATGGTACAGGATTTAGATTTTCTGGATCTTCCGGTTGATATTAATACTCTTAAAGTACAAGAATCAGAAAGTCAGGTACTTATAGAGATTGAACATCTTGTCCAGTTCATGATTGATTCGGGTACTATCCCTGAAGATGATTATTTCGTATACTATAAGTGGTGACTTGAATGGCTGAAGAAAGAACTGATTATCCGGTTAATGATGAAAATAATATCTACCTTGAAAGTTTTCTTGGTCATTCATTAACTACAATCATCAATACAATCCATGAACATTGGGGAACTGATGTTAATATTGATGATGTTATTATCCGTGGGGAGTACCGACATGTTCGTTGCCTCGGATATGATTTGTATGATTCTGGTGATTACGAAACTTATATTCATATTTCAAGAGAATAAAAATGGATCTACAAAAGTGGTTAAACGAAGCACTGGAGAAGATGGAAAATATGTCTCCAGAAGAAATACAACATTCAATCTACGGATACACACAAGAAGAATTCGAAAAGTACGAGAAAGAAGATTTTGTAAGTGATGTTCTTAAAGTAAAACAGTACTTCGAAACTAATGACCATTACAGTTTTGAACATGCAGCATACCATCCTGAAGACAAGATTGATTTCATTGATGAGAAAATGTTTATTCGTGTGTTCAATAATAAAGGTAATAAAATTGGTATTGATGACATGCATGAAAGTACAACAGTTTACGAGGGTATCCGTAAAAATACATTTCATGGTCAGGGGTCGTGTACCAATCTGAGTAAGTACACACCAAAAGATGGTGACATTCATCATAAAGTGCTGGACTATGATACCAATCATGTCAAGTACGTTGCTGGTGAAGGAACTGACGCCGAGTTATCAGTAAGTACTGATGACTTAAGTACTCATGTTTCTATTCGTCACCATAACGGTTTATTCAGTATGAGCAAGGAGGAATTCAAAACATTCCGTGACATTCTGAATATGGTTAAACTTGATGTTGATAAGGATGGATGGTAATGAGTACAGAAAATATTAAAAGAATGATTGAAAAGTTTGAAAGTACTGAACGTTTAAGTGATATTGAAGTTGTAAATCTTCTTAATCACTATAAGGCACTTGATGAGGTAGTAAGAGGCGATCCAAACCTTAAGGCTATTTCATTTTATAGTACTACCAGACTGAATAAACTGAATGATATGTACCAATCACGTGTAGAATTTAATAATCGTTCTGGAAAATAAAATGAGCAAAGAAAAACTAAAGGCTGATATTACTAAGTTCTTTGATTCTCTTGACACTGAAGCTAAGTACCGAATTAAAGCCTTTAAGGATAATTCTAAAGAAGTTATTTGGGCTTTAATTAAGTCTACTTATAACGATCATAAAGCATTTTTCCTTATGTGCACTTCCAACGAAATTACAGATGATGAAGTACTTAACTTCGAAGTAATGGATAAGAAGTGCAGAACGATGTTCACCTGGGAATATAAGGATGAACTCGCAGAAGGTCTTGAATCTGATGTATATCGCTTTGATTTTTCTGAGTTCGACCTTGTTATTCCAGAAGATCCAATTTCTTTAACGAAAGAACGAAGACTTAAGCTGGTAGAACTGCCTAAGTTTAAAAATTCTTTCAAAGAAGCCAGATGGACTAATTTGTTTACTGCATTTGGAGATAATACATATCGTTATCATCGCATTTGTGATGATATTGAATATGAAGTACAGGAAAATATTAAATCCATTATGGGTGTATATTCCTATGATGTGTATGATGTTGACCATCATTCAGATGAATCTTTCTGTATGCAGTACATAGAGTGGAATGAAGAACCACTTTGTGTAGTTACTAAGTACGCAGATAAAAGTGATTACAATATTAAGTTCTATAGTAAAGAGATTGAGCAACGCTTTATAAATGAACTTATGAAGCACCGTAAATGGGATGACGACGAACAGTATATTATTAGTGATACTGATGAAGAATGTGATAATTATTATGGTTCAAGTATTATTCATAATAATCGACTGTACTACACTATCAATTCGCCATCTTATTGCTATGGTTATGTGAAAATTGAAAATCCTCATCGTTGCGTTATGACTTCTTTTGATGATATTCAGATGATCCCTGTTAGCATTGAAGGTTATAGAAAATTAGAACCTGATAGCTATTCATCTGACGTTATGGTTATGATTAAACAGGATGGTGTTGATTTAGAAGTTAAACCTGATGAAATATTTTTCTTAGGTGGTGAGTATGCACCAGTACTATAAAAGTAACTCCGGTTTAGGTTACAATCAATATGCGTACTTATTTAAACTAAATGAAGATAAGTACCTTACATGTAATAGCCCTCATGGTTCATTCTATGAAATTGGAGCTATTATTACTGATTTAGAGTATATGAATTTTGAGAAAGTACAGAAAGAAGAATTCTTACGTAACTCTCATATTCATAGTGATTTAATTGAATATTTAACAGGCGGTAACAATGATTAAAGTACATTCGGTTCAGCACCAGTTCAGCCACTTCATCTTTATTAATGAAATTGAAAATGAAGTACTGCGAACCAACATTCAGGAAAGTATGAACAAACTTATGGAAGATGGGTCTTATATTCAGTTCCAGGGTTCATTTGGCTTTGTACTCGATTTGCAGGATGACAAAACGTATGAATGGTCAGAACAGTTTAAAAATTTGCTGCCATTAAGCCTTACTGCCCGCGAGAAAACAATTGCTATCCTGATGGATTAATCTTGATCTTATTGCCTGGTTCATGTACAATTCTCCTACAAAATCATGGAGTCAAAATCATGAAACAGGCAATGTTTATTTGTCTTGCATTAGCAGTTATTTTAACATTTTTAACACCAGTGACCGAATTTTACTCAAGTACATTAAATACTTTCTTCTACTGGAGTAGTATTATTCTGTACATAATATCTGTAGTCTTAATTGTGATTGAGGAAAAGAAACATGGCTGGCCGTATCAAGATTAGTTACTCAGAAGAAACTGAACTTAAGTTAGATATGTTCCGTGAGCTTCGACGGTTACTTAATGAAAATACGTCTGTACTTGTGATTACTGAGGTTAAAAAAGAACTTGAAGAAGTATTTGACAAATATGTTAAGTACTTCATGATTTTCATGAATCGTGGATTGTTAGAATACAAGTGCCATTCTGAATTAACCGAAGAAGATTTTGAAAAGGTTATGTACGAACTATGACAAAGAACTATGAGCAATTATTCTTTGACTTCGTAAGCAAGCTACACGACAATCTTCAGTACAGTATCGTCACCCATTATGAAAATGGGTGGGTTGGATATAAATTTGTTAATGGTATCGACATTGATACTGAACATTTTTATTACGATGGGTACTATGGTATTGATTTTAAGTTTGATGGATTCCGTATGTTCCTTATGGACGACTGTTTCTATTTTGTGGATCTTGAAGAAGAAGATAAAGATGTAAACACTATACCTGCTATTGATACCTGTTATGATGGCGGTACTGATATTGTGGATAAACACAGCTATTTCCAGTACTCAATCACTCATGATCTTAAAGGCATTCGCTGGCAGACTTTCCCTATGATTAAGAAGATAAGAGATACCTTCTTTGAAGGTGTTGGTACTCGTATCTATCTTGAAGATGGATTCCAGTTCATTGTATGAATCTAAGTGCAGAAGAATTAACTAATATCGAGAATAATATAATTAATTGTATAAAATGCATATATCTTGTTATGGGAACATCTAACAATATGCACTACATCGACGGCCTAAACTATATTGGTCGTCTTGATGATAATTCCGTTGATGTATGGGTACAAACAAATTCATATCAGGATGACGTATTTTCTTTGTATTTTGATTCTTTTGGATACTATCATACACAGTACTGCATAGATATTACTGATTCTGGTTTTGATTTAGAAAATGATTTCTTCCAGATCAGTACTGTATATCCATTTAAATTGAGTACTTACCAAGAGATAAGAAAACTCAGAATGGATATGATTGAAAAAGAAATTCTGTACAAAAGTTAAGTACTTAATTTTAATGAAAAAATCCTGAAACGGATTTCTTTTATGTGCTATACTAATAGTATAGAAAGTGAAGGAGAGTAAAGAATGCATCCGAATCCAATATATAGAAGTAATTCATTTGCTTATTATTTTAAACCAAAGCAGTATATTAAGAGTGATGAAATTAAGGAAGTATTAATCCCTAATAACGTTATTCATGTTGACTTTGTAAGTAAGAAGAAACGTTAAGTACTATCTCCCGTTAGCTCAGTTGGATCAGAGCAACGATCTTCTAAATCGTAGGTCACTGGTTCGAGTCCAGTACGGGAGGCCAAATATGCGGGTATGGTGAAATTGGTAAACACCGGAGACTTAAAATCTCCCGCTTAATTGCTTGTCGGTTCAAGTCCGACTACCCGCACCAAATAGTAAGTTCATGGAAGAACAATGAAAATAGAATTACACGAACCATTTTGTAGCAAATGGAAATTCGGGTACTTGAGAGAAAGTCCTGATAAAAGGAAAAGAATTGATTTATTCAATTCCAATGAAGATAGAACCACTATATCTTATTCAAGATACTTAATGTCAGTTCATGTTGGTAGGTTTCTTAATGATGATGAAGAAGTAGATCATATTGATGAAGATTGTACAAATGATGATATTAATAACCTTCAGATTTTATCTACCGAAGAACATCGTAAGAAGAATTCAAAAAGTAATAGTACTGGAAGAACAGTTACTGAACTTAAATGTGAATACTGTGGTAAAGATTTTATACGTGAAAATAGAAGTATAAGAAAAACAAACTATATTTCATGTTCACGAAGATGTAGTGCACTTATTAACAATGCAACTAAGAATTTAAAATTTTCTAAACAAGCACCTTAATGGTGCTTTTTTTATAAGGAATCAAAATGAGGTATGTATTATTTGCGATTGCAATAATCTTATTCTTCGTGAGTAAAGATTATATACAGAATGATTACATAATGCCTAAAGAACATCCTACCGTTCTTGAGAAATTAGGTCTTGATACTTACAAAGACAAGTACATACCATATGGTGTATTCATGCTTGTAGATGGAAGAGAAGTTAAATTACCAGTAACTACTGAGTTCTATGAAACAATTACAGTAGGAACTAAGGTTACTGTTCCTGTTAGACAAATGACTATTAAGTCTACTATCAGAGAAGATGTACTATTCATTTTCATGCCTGTAATCACATTTACTGTCGTAATCATTGCTAATATGGCACTGTTTATATTGAGCCTTGAACGTTTTTTTAAAGACATTAAACAGTACCGAGAATGTCGGAGAAAACGAAAATGAATATTGCACTAATGGTTGACTATCAAGCTGTCATTAAAGAAGCAGCTATACATTTAGGTACTAAACCTGAGAACTTAAAAATGTATTCCTGGTATCTGATGTTTTCAAGTACTGCTGGCCCACGTACTGGTGTTATTGCGGGTCAGGCATTTACTGAATTTCAAGTACTTGGATTTGAAGACAAGCACACTCATACATTTATTAAGTACTGCGATGGTGTATGGAAAGATTGGACTGGTCGTATTGGGGTACATTGGTAATGACTTTTGAAGAACTTAAAGTACGTATTAAAGACAATAGTAATGTTGTTCTACGTGCTAATAAATCATTCGTAAAGAAGTACTATAACATTCGACAGGATCTTAATTGCGACAGCATTATACTTATTGCTGAACTTGAATTATCTGGTAGTTATCATCGTAATCATGTTAAGATTGAAGAAGAAGTTATTGCTGGCGGCTGCAAATTTCTACGTGAGCACAATAAGAACATGTCAAGTGATGAAGCAATCCTGATTGCACATGCTGGTGGTAACAGTGATGATGGTCATGGTCTTGCAGTACTGTTCATTCATAATGATGAAGACTGTTCTGGTATTGAAGTACTTAACGTTTGTGAGTATGAGGACTGTGGATTATGAATATCAACAACCAGCTTACAAATAATCACGGAAAATTCCTATCAGAACTCTCTGCTTTGCTTGCAAAACACGACGCAAGCATTACAATAGAGACTGATTGGAGTGAATATTCCGGTATGACTATCAACTGTTCAGGGTCGAAACTTGACGTTGGTTGTACCAAAGAATTATCTCCAACTAAAATTCGTTCAGCCTTACGTAATTACGAAAACCGTGGAGAATAAAAATGTACACTCTCATCTTTATGGCATTACTTAATACAAATGTAAGTATCGTTGCCCCTGGGCTGGATCATCAAACATGTACTGATACATTACGTGATTTGGTGGGTTCAGTACGTGGAGTTGGGAGTGTTCGTTTTTCTCGATGTGTACCACAAGCAGATATTACCCTTAAAAATCAATACGGTCTTGATGATCTGATGAAACAGGATCAAGGTAAATGAAGGACTTCATTTGGTTTTTAATAGTAGGATCTTATGTACTTCTGATATATGTAGCAATAGCCCAAATATCTTGGGCTTTATTTGATTTCATTGATACGGATGAAATTCATATATTGATGACAATTGTGGGTGTAGTATTCTTCCATAAGAAATTACAATTCAGGGGTGAGCTTTGACTTATTTTAGTCCATTAATGAAGAATGTTAAAAATATATCAGAAATACTGGATACATTTGAGTTTGATCCTCCTGCATTTTTCAAAAGTACCGAAGTTGAAGAATATATCAGGATTCATTTTAACCAAAAAGATGAACCCGTATTCAACATCCGTTCTCAATACAGTACTGGTTATATATACATTCATGAAAAGTTTATTAAAATGAATGATTATGATGAACAGGGTAATTTATCACCGATTAAATTTAGTACTGAAGCTGAAACAGAAATAGATATGTTCCAGCTACAATTAATGCAGAACTATCGTGATATAACTTTTGAAGATATTCAGAATTGCAATAAGATATATGAGTACTTCAGTAGCAAAGTATAAGGAATATAATGAAAGGAGTCATCGGATTATTATATTGTACTGAACTTAATGAGTTCATTGATACAAGTACAAATGATAAAACATTCAGTACTGATGAAATTACAGTTAAAATATATAAGAACAAGAATGGTGATCAATGTATTGATTATACTATCATGATCATATACACCATTACTGTCAATTTAAATAAAAATAGTACCAAAATTAAGGGTTCTTATAATAACTGTTATATGGAATTGCCATATGATTGTGAAGATAGAAATGAATTCTTCCAGTTAAATTGTTATTATGATTTCCATGATTTTAAGTTTGAAGATTTAATTAAAATACAGGAATGGACAAAGTACTTCCTGACTTTATAAGTACAATGGGGCATGTTCCAAGAGGGTCGATTGGGCGAATAAACTATGAACGTCGCTGGCGTAAAAGCCGTCTGTTAACTGAATCACTGAATGTCTCAGAAGCACCTATAGCGGCCTGACAACAGGCGGGGAGAAACAAGCAAGGGAAGCGTAGTCTAAGGTGAGGAAGGCGTATAGCGAGAGTTATACGTAGCAGAAAGTACGGGTTCGAATCCCGTATGCTCCACAAAAGGAATAACAATGAAATACGAAACTGATATTAAAGTTACACGCATTAATAAAAGATACCATGCAAGGTTATTTGTTAATGGTAATCTTTATGATGAAATGGCATGTGAATACCGTACTGATATAGGGTTTATTTGTCGTCAGATGTTACGTAATGCTGATAAAATGGGTATATTTAATGCACATACTGAATCAGCACGTAAACGTATTACTACTTCTAACACTCATGGTAAAATCTGGTACAGGAATAAGTTATGAAAGAGATATTTGAAGATCTTCAAAACTTAAGGTACAGTGAACTGATTGATAAAAAATTCAGAATTGATGAAATAACATGTTCTGTTCGTTATACTCAACGTGGTATTGTTTTATTATTTGGTAATAAAGGTTATACAATAATATGTAATATTGATAATCATATCAGAATTATCTATGCTAATAATGATAAAACTAATGATTGGAGTATTCCATACAAATGTGAAGATAAAAATGAATTCTTCCAGTTAAGTACCAAATATGATTACCATAATATGAGTTATGAAGATTTATATAACTTCCAAATCTTGTGCGGTGATATGATTAAAAGGAATTTAAATGAAGGATAAAAAATATAAAATTGTATATGGTGGTGCTCAGGATCATCAAATGCGTATGGTATATACAGTCTACCAGAAAAGTAAATTTTTATTCTGGAAGTACTGGAAGATATGTAAAACCTATACCAATAGACTTACTTATGCTGAATTCGAAACAAAAGAAGAAGCAGAAAATTTTATAAAAATGAATCTTAATTAAGTACATGATTTTTTTAAAATTTTCGTGAAACAAAAACAATTTATATCCTATACTATAAGGGTAAGGTAAAGAAAATGAGCCTGATACATAAATTCGATTATTATACTGGTGAACCTATTACTGGTCAGCATATTAAAACTATTCTTTCATTTGGGCTTGAAATTCTTAGCATTGAAGCTGATAATTCTGGTGCAATTTATGTTTTAATTGCCGGTACATTCGACCAGCATCAGTGTATTAACAAAGACAGTGAGTTAGCAAAACTTTTTCGATTAGCTTGAAAAAAAGCTGAAACAAATCAAAAAGATGTGCTATACTAAAAGAGTAAGACACGGAATCACGCAGCAAATTAAAAAACAAATCTTATCTGAAAAAAGAATCTTGCAGTTCAAGTCTGCACTACGCAAAGTCTTACATTAGCGTAGCCACGGTGGAGATATGTTTTGATTCCAGTTAATACGTTCCCATCGTCTAACGGCTTAGGACGGCTCCCTTTCACGGAGCAAATCGGAGTTCGATTCTCCGTGGGAACGCAACATAGTTCCTCCTTTTCTATGTGTGTTGTGGTTGTTATGGATTCTGACAGCAATTTAAACTCTTATGCTAAAGAAAAAAACGGAATCCAGTTTTGCACAGATGGCTGAAAGGTTGAGGCAACGGATTGCAAATCCGTACTATGCAGGTTCGAATCCTGTTCTGTGCTCCAACATTGTTAAGTACTTTCATAGTAGAGTACTTAATAATGAATTTAGGAATCTAACAGCAACTTTAAAATCTTATGCTTAAAGAAAAAAGAATAGATTCCTGTTAAAAAAGAATTATGGATACTTACAGCAACCTAAAAACTTTTATTGGAAAAAGAAAAACGGTATCCAGTTAAATTTGTGGGGCTGGCAGAGCGGTCGATTGCGGGGGACTGTAAATCCCTTCCGAAAGGCACGGTGGTTCGAATCCATCGCCCCACACCAAATTAGTAAGAGATATAATGGATTATGTCAAAAGTTAGTAAAATTAATAGTATATCAACAACTGAATTTAAAACAATTGTTGAATCTTGTTTCTCTATAAGAGAAATTGTCGAGAAAATGGGATTTTCAAGACAGAGTGGAAGTATGGCAATTAAAGTTAAAGAGAGAATTGCCAAAGAACAAATAGACACTTCACATTTTTTAGGTAGATTGTCTGTAAAAGGAAAACATATCCGTATTGAAATGGAAGATATATTAGTAAAGGACTCAACTTATACTAATATATACATGCTTAAAAAAAGACTCGTAAATGATAAACTTCTTAAGTATGAGTGTCAACTGTGTAAAAATGATGGTACATGGAATGGTCAAAAATTAACTTTACAACTCGATCATATAAATGGAGATCATAAAGATCATAGATTGGTCAATCTAAGGTTTTTATGCCCAAACTGTCATTCACAAACTGAAACTTTCTCAGGTAGAAATGTTAAAAAATACCCTGAAGTTATCACACTGGTAGGTAGGCCACCCATTATCCAGTGATGCGGAACGATTAATTAGTATAACGATAACTATAGAGGTATAGTGCACACCGGTTCAGGTACTATATTGATATAGAGACAATAGTACTATGAAGGTGGTTCGAATCCACACTTCGGGGCGAAAGGTTTTTTGCTTTTCAATATATATCTTATCCTTAATCAATAGTATTCACATCCGGGTATGAAAATATCGAGTACTATTTCTTAAGATAATATTATGGGGATGTGGTGGAATGGCAGACACGGCAGTTTTAGGCACTGTTTCCTTTGGAGTGAGAGTTCGAGTCTCTCCATCCCCACCAATTAATACAGGGGCTTAGCCAAGCGGTTAGGCGGCTGTCTCCAAAACAGTTGAGGCGTGTTCGACTCATGCAGCCCCTGCAAATATAAGTACAATATTATGAATGAACTTGAAACTATTATATTTGAAGTACATGATCATATAATCAACAATAAGCATCTTGATGAAGATATTTTATTTAGATTATATAAAAATAATATAATAATTAAGTACTTTACCTTTACTCTTTGTCTTAAAAAACAACATTTTATATTTCAACTTGACCCTACTGGTCTGGTTCGTTATTTCGAACATTATGTAATCGAGAAAGATTTACATTTTGAATTGAACATAATGGGGTTAGGTCTTTGTAACTTAGAATGTGTACAGAAGATGATCGAATTACGAGAATGGCATGGGTTAACTACTAATATTGAGGCTAATTTTTTGATTGATTACCATGAAATTTCATCAACTAATTAAGTACATTGAACAGGATAGAGATTTATATCAGTACGTAAGAGAACATGTACAAAATAAACCGAGAGTGTACGGTACTGAAATGTACAATACTTTGTGTTCTATACTTGAACACTTTGTGAATGATGAACTAAGGTTCGATTACATATCTGATGTACTTGATGCTTTAACTGGTCAGTGTCATGTGAATTGTATTATTGGTACTGGTGATTATCACCTCGATAAAGGTAATTAAAATGATTACTTGGTTAATCCAAGATACTGCGAGAATGTATTCAGCAGTTGAAAATGAAATTACACCACTCAATAAGTTGGGTTTTCAATTCAGAACCTTTGGTGTAATTCCATTTACAAATACTATTACTGGTCTTGATGATTTAGATCCTAACGGAAAATATATCGTTCGTGGTGGAACCAAGATTGTAGACTTGTTAAGTACTGGCGTATCTGATAATCTTTCTCCTGAGCTTATGGAAGCACTTGCTAAAGGTGTATCATATAACAGGATGAACTTTGACCAAGCTTATTATTCTGAATTGGATTTACCATTACTGAATGCTAAACCAGAAATTCTGGATTTAAACGATGATAAGAATCTTCATGCATCATTCAGTACTGATAAGTTTGTTAAACCAAGTTCAGATCTTAAAGCCTTTACTGGTGGAGTAATGGAAGCTGGTGAAGTACTTAAGTACTTCATTGAAAGACATTATCACCGTTCCGGTTATGCAGAAGAAACTGCACTGGTTCATGACGTTGAAGAAATTAATTCAGAGTACCGATTCATTTGCTTAAATGGTAAAGTGCTACAGGGTTCACAGTATCGTGGTAAACATGATCTTAAACTGGATGCTAATATTCCTTCTGAAATGATGAATGCAGCAGTTCAGTACGCTACGTTATACAAGCCAAGTGATTTATACACGATGGACTTAGCTGATACTCCTAACGGTATTAAAATTGTAGAGTACAATTGCTGGAATGGTTCAGGTTTGTATGCAATGAATGTAGAAGAACTTTTCACTAAGGTTCAGGAATATTATGAAAGTAAAAGCTAAAAGTAATTTCTATAATGTATTTGGTGCTGACAGCTTTATTCAACACTGGCCTGAAATTTTAACTACTGGTATTGAAATTAAGAAAGATTCTTCTTTTTATTATGTAATAGTGGATGGGAAGATTGCTCATGATTCAGCATTCTTTTCTGAAGAAGAATTCGAACAATGTCTTGAAATTATAAGTCAATAATTAATCTTGGTACTTTAATTTTTCCCCCACAAAAAGACGTACTGGAAGTGACTCTTACAGATACCTCATGTTCTTGCAAGTGGGTATGTTGTTGCAAGCGGGTTTGATGCTTTGACGAAAAGAATGCATTCATTGACTGGCAGTGGTAAACCAGAGGGTACGGCCTTTACCCTAACGTAGTCGGATAGGCATACTACTGTCATGTAGCACAATCGGTGGTGCGTTCGCCTGTTAAGCGAGTGGTTGCAGGTTCGAGTCCTGTCATGACAGCAAAAATAAGTACTTAGATCCGTATTAAGTACTAAAGAAATACTTTTGTATCAAGCTGTTATGAGTCGTGTAGCTTGTAAAATTATATAAGACGATCCGCGATGCACCTTGTATGGGTCAATCCGTAATGGTTAAATACATACAGTACTGAGAGCGGCAGTACACAATAAGCGGCATTAGCTCAGTTGGTAGAGCACCTGATTTCCAATCAGGAGGCGTATAGTTCACACGGGTTCGAATCCTGTATGCCGCTCAAATACTATATCGGTGCAGGTTTGCATTAGGGTTCGACTCCCACTAATCCAGCGGGCTGGACACTCGGCAGAGTGTATAAGGTTCGACTCCTTAGCCGATACAAATTAACTTTACATAGAGAATATAAAATGGTAAATTCTAAATCAACTGATAAATTAAATATCATTTGTAGTACTGCAAAAGAGATCCTTACCAGTAATCCAGAAATGCATGATAAGCTGAAATCAGTTTCCATTGTGTGGAAAGAAATTGATGGGATGGCAGTACCTGATGTTAAAATTGAATTCTATGAAAAAGGTTTAAATTTAAACAAGAGCGTTTAAATAAAAGTTTTGAGTACTTGTGTTCGCTTAGTCGCAGAGAATTACACTGATTCACGGTAATAGCAGTCGGCACGGCAACCATAAGCCCTGGCAATATAGTACTTAATAGTGTTGTACTATATCAAGAGCAGTCTATGATGTGGGTTCGAATCCCAACCAGTGACACAAGTGCCCAAATATTAGTACTCTTAGGTGAAGACGCAGTAGGAAGTTAAAGCCCGTCATAATCTGATAGAAGTAATCTAAGAGTACTAATATTTAAAAACTTATGGGGTAGTAAGCTAATGGTAAACTGGCCGCTTGTTTAGCGGTATTTCCCTGTTCGATTCAGGGCTATCCCGCCAATATTAAAGGTTCAATATGAGTACTAAAGTTACATTACATGTATCTAATGAAGATATGGATTATGCACATTCAGTTTGGGATGCAGCAGAAGTCGCACTTCAGGCAGTAAATGAAGTATTGAAAGAAAAAGGTATTGATATTGAATTCAATGTGGAAAATCATGGTTGTATTCAAGATGTTCCTGCTGAATTCTATGGCGAAAATGGTGAATGGATAGAGGTAAAAGAACTATGAATAAACCAGATTTTAGTATTCATGATATGCTTGGTGAGATTAAACCATTTTCAAGAGAAGACCTGGAAATCTTACGTACTCATGAAGAAATGCATCGTCTGATGCAATTGGCAAAACGTTTCCCTGTGGAAATGAAGAAAAAGAATTAAGTACTATGGGATAATAGCTCAGTTGGTAGAGCATCTGATTGAAGATCAGAGTGTCGGGGGTTCGACTCCCTCTTATCCCACAAACAGAACGAATGTATCCAGCACTGATAAAACTTATAGTGTGGTGTAGTGAACCCGTGTATGCAGTGTAGCTTTAATATAATTAAGCAGTTACGTTTCCATTGCTTAGAGATCACACCTCTAAGTACTCACTATGGATAAAAAAAGCAGTACTAATATCTTTGGATAGGGTGTTAGTACTAACTTTGGGTTGTTAGCTCAGTTGGTAGAGCAAGATACTTTTAATATCGAGGTCACAGGTTCAAGCCCTGTACAGCCCACAAACTATAATAAATTGAGTACCAAATAATGAATTCATCAGAAATTAAACAATTCAAAGTTGCTTTGAAAATGTTTTATGATAATCCTGAACGATTGAATAAACTTTATACTTTAAACCAGTTGAAGTTGTGTAAATCTGGCACATTTGTTCTTTCACATATTTTATCAGATTCAGTTGATAAAATTGATAAAGAGATAATGAGCGATAGTGTCATTTTGGCTTTAGAAATCCACGAACATGAAATGTATTTAAGAACAGTTATTACTGGTGATTTCTATAATGAATTACGTCAGAGATACCTTAGAGTACTGAATGTCAGAGCCATGAATAATGAAAATAATCCAACATCATCAAGTCATTTAGTATGGATGTTATTACAATTAGGTTCTGGTGAAATGTCTGAAACCAAGAAACATCGTTGGTTAGGATATATTCAGGGTTGTATGGTAATGAAGAATTTTATTACTGTACAAGAAGAAAGAGATTTGACACGTGGTGTTTTCAACGGAAAATAAAATGAATACTTTAATTGATAGTTGGATGAAGAATGTGAAAACTTATCCACCTGCTGAGATTTTCTTTGAGAAGTACGGTAAAGACGCAAAAGCTGAAGAACGTATTAAAACAGTGTGTGAAGAAGTATATCGCTTCTGCTTCCCTGAAAGTACAAAGAATCCATTAGGTGATCTTGGTGCGTCCTATCGTGAATTAGAAGTAGCGTATAAAATTGGTTTTGAAGGTATGAAACCGGAGTATATTACAAAGGTTAAAGATGCTTTCTTGGAAGATGCTAAGTATGCAGTTAAAGCACTTGACGAATTATTCAAGAAAGACCAGATTCTTCAACAATATTATTCTTCCTGGAAAATTAAGTACCAAGATATTAGTACTGAAGTTTATAATATGACTAAAAATTATATTTAAAAAATGTGAAACAAATACAAATTATGTCCTATACTTATAGTATAAGATAAAGAAATACGGTTCCATCGTTTAGCGGCTATGATACTCCCCTGTCACGGGAGAGACGCGGGTTCGATTCCCGCTGGAACCGCCAATTTGGTGAGGTGGCAGAGCTTGGCTTATTGCACTGGTCTTGAAAACCAGCGGAGGTTAACCCCTTCCGAGAGTTCGAATCTCTCCCTCACCGCCATATTATGGATTCCCGCAGCAAACCATTATGAAATAGACTTTTAATCTAAACCTTCAAAAAATGGAATCCAGCTAAATTACGTGAGTTATCACAACTGAATTAAAGAATCCCGCAGCAAACCCCAAATGAAAAAGACTTTTAATCTTATACTTCAATAAATGGATTCTTGTTAATTTTAAGGTACTAAAAAATGGACGATTCTTACTGGTTACTGCTGTTAATTATTGTAGTAATTATTCTGTTATAAGGTATTAATATGAGTATCTTATTAGCTATTTCTATATTAATCCTTGCTTGTATTGCAATAGGATTCTATATTGATTGATGAAAATGTCCGAGGATTTATAGAATGATTAGTGTATTAGTAATTTTTGGTAGTATTGTAGTAATGACATTCAGTGCAGGTATTGCAGCAGTTGTTGGGTACTGGATGGTGAAGAAACTTGCCGACTTACTTGGTAAGTAATATTGGGAATTATTTCAGTGGTAGAAAGCACAACTGATAATTGTGAGGTCGCTGGTTCGAATCCAGCATTCCCAACTAATTTTAACAATAACTAAGAATCCAAACAATATGTCAAAAGATAAAGAAGTTAAGTACTCAACTGTGAAATATAACTCTTTAACCATTTTTAATAACCCGAGCTTTGCTACACATACAATTGCTGGTGCTATTAATGATACATCCTTTAAAGACTTTCGTGATTTTTTGAATAAAGTATTCGAACATAATCAGAAAATTGATGAAGATGATCGTGAGTTCAAAGAGAAAGAAGCGTTTAATAAGATCCATGATCCAGAAGCTAAACCAACTTTCCGTAGTACTAAAACCAAAATCGAACGTATCAACCTTATCGTTGATAGTCGTGGTGGTTCATGTTCTTCAATGACTAACATTGTTGCTCTCATGAATGCATCACCTATTCCGATTGATACTTACTGTTTCGGTGCTGCAATGAGTGCAGGCTTCATGATCTTTATCCACGGTAAACGTCGCTATATCGACGGTACAGTAGACCTTATGACGCATAGTTTAAGTACTATGGTATGGGACGATGCACCGAGCATTAAGCGTTATACTGACCATATTGTTCGTTTGAATGATATCTATCAGCAGATGATCGCAGATAAAACTGGTCTGACCCTGGAATGGATTAAACAAAACGAAGAACGAGATATTCACTTTATTGCTGAAGAAGCACTTAAGTCTAAAATCGCTGATGTTTTGGTAGTTAATTAATAAAAGAATTTGGAATTAAACAGCAAAAACTTTATAATGGGAACAATTGGTCGAAGGTTCGAATCCTTCTCTCCCGACCATTTCTGACGGGAGATAGCTCAGTGGTAGAGCACTTGTATATAAAACAAAATTAATTCCAGTTAAATTCAGGTACAAAAATGAATACTATTGAAGCAATTAACATTGTTCATGATAATCTCACTAATGGTATGTTATATCCTTATTACTTCAGATATGATCAACCACCTGTAGTAGCATTTAAGTACTGCCATCCTACTGAACTTGATAAGTACGTTTATGTACTTCCTCCTATGTGTACTTCTCGTATCGTATGGACTTCATTCAGTAAAGATGACGGCGTTATTATTGAACGCAAAAATAACAGACATGTCTGGTATAATAATGGTGATACAATCACTATTCCTAAGATTGATGCAAGCAATGATAAGTGGTTTAACTTTTCAGTACGTTTCAATCTTACTAAAGAACTGTACCAGAAGTACCTTGATATTTTGAAACATGCTGAGAAACTTACACCATGAATAATTTCAAACTTACTTATGGTGAAGTACTTCAACTTTTGGTTGATAACCTTGATAGTACACAATTCTTATCTCATTTAGATGATGAGGATGATTGTGACGATGAAGGTGAAGCGTATTGGCTATGCTACCATTATAAAGATTATGAAATTAATTTTTATTTGGAAGATTTTACGTACTACAGTACATCAGATGGTAAAAATCCTTATTCATGTTTCAGACCATGTTTCAGTACTCGAAAGGGCAAACACAGTTATCTTAATATCGGTATACCTTGTGCTACTGACATTCCTAAAACAAAAGAGGAATGGTTTAACTTCGGTCTTATATATCAAGAGACAAAAGCTGATTTCGAAAACTATCTTAAATTAGTGGAACATCTTAATAATGAGAAGAATAAGCTACGGTGAACTACTTCGAATTATAGTACAGAATCTTGATAATCATTATTATCAGTTCGATAAGTTCACTATTGAGTACGAACAGTACAAGATAAGTTATGACCTTCGTGATTCAGTGTTGTATTACCGTTATCAAAATACGGTAGTTGATAGTTTTTGCTACTTCTTTGAATATGCAGAAGGTGAATTTTATTACATCAGAGATAATAGTCAAACCATTCCAGTACCACAAACTAAAGAAGACTGGTTTATGTTTGCTATAGAGAATGAGCAAACTAAAGAGGATTTTGATAACTTAATTAAGATTCATGAATATGCCAAAAACATCAAATAATTGTCTAAGCTATGAACAAATTCTTGAGTACGTAAGTAATAATCTTGACCTTATTAAACCGTTCGTTCTTGATGATGTTGTTGAACTTTGTAGTAAAGTAGATGAACACTTCATGAAAATTAGAATTGATGTAACATATTCAAAGTTTCATGTTCTGTATTTTATTGATGAATGTTATAATATTACTAATAATATAGAAGTTTTTAAAAAGTTCATTAAGAAACATGATAATTATTACTACTCTGAACTTCCAGCTAAAAGAACTCCATATGAAGTTATTGATTCTGAAATTCTGTTGGATATTCCTCAGACAAAAGATGAATGGTTTAATCTTCTTATGACTGATGATTTGTCACAAGAATACTTTCTTAAATTCAAAGAGATAATTGTGCACTGTGAAAAGTTACTCGGATTTGCTTAAAGATATTAAGAAAGATATAAAAAGAAAAACTCATTATCGTGTTTTTTTGGGTTCTCATGATATTATCGTTTTTACTGTTGCTCTTAATTCATTTAATGGAAACAGGGTTACTAAAGTACCTAAATTAGCAGGTACATTGCGGTTTGAATCCGATAATAAAGTCTATTACCACTTAGATGATTCGGGTGATAATATTAGAGAACTTCCAGAAGAAAAAGATGAGTTGTTTAACTTCATGGTTTTCACTGGATTAACTCAAGAAGACATTGATATATTTTGCGAAATTGTAGATTTATATTATGAAAATTAATGAAGTACTTGATAGAATAAAAGTGCAGTTAGATACAAATCAACCAATACGACGAACATCAGGTAGACATTACATGTTGTTCGAATATGATGTTGTATTTGATGGTTCATCATTTATTCAATCAACATTGGAAGATTCATTGTGTCATGATAGTTATAAAAATTTGTTGGTATATTTTCCTGACATGAAAAGATACAACAATATAGTAGTACCAGAAAATGATAAAACAGAAATGTTTAATTTTCTGATAAGCAACAACTTGAGTACTGATAACATTGAAACGATGCATAGAGTACTTAAGATTTATTACACATAGTATTAATATTCTCCGGTTGGGTCATGGGTTGATCGCTTGTTTTGGGAACAAGAATAAGGAAGTTCGAGTCTTTCACTGGAGACAAATAATAAGGACATATTATGAACACATTAAAAGAAATGGTTCAAGGCGGTAAAGTAGTTAAATTTCAGTACTATCAGGAACACGAGTTATGGTACAGTACTGAATGTGGATTTATGTTTCCTGTGCCATTAGATGATACGGGAAATGCTGTGTTTAAGAATGAAGACAAGGCATCTTTCTTTATGCGTTGGATTCGCAAGCATATTGATTACATTAAAAAAGCACAACAAAATGAAAACAGTACTGGAACAGAAAGCTGAAACACTTTTAACGCTCCTTGAGAATGCAAATCTGAATAATATTAAGGGATTGACTGAAGTTACAATGTCAATCCCTGATGATTTAGTACCACATGGTGCAAACATCAAAGAATGGAATTCCAGAAACAGAATTGGTCTTTCTGATTCAATCAATCAATTACAGCCTGGTTATTGTCATTTCTTCTTTTTTGTTGATAAAATATCAATCTACTTTTCTAAAGATATAATTTATATCATAGTGGATAATGGCAATGATGAGAAAGATGCTGTTTATCGCAATGAATTCTCTGAGTTCATTGATAATTACTTTCAATTGAGTACTAAAGATGACTTGATTTTTAGTAAAGAATTATATGAAAGAGTGTTTAAGTACTCAAAAGAATTCAATTGGGTATATAAAGATGAAAGAGAATAATATCCTCCTTGTTTGCTGGGAACAAGATCAAGGTGGGTTCATTGTATTTGATATGTTATTCATGGATGAATATGAAGCACAAAAGTATGAACCTCGTCACCAGATGACAACCTCTTTTAAATGTCTTACTCCTGAACAACAATTTAATGAATTTATTGATTCGCTTGACACATATGAATTCCATCATTTGATGTATGAATTAGTTTGTTATTGTGAATATAATGAAGATACTACAATATTCCATGATGAATTTCATCCTGTAATGGTAGGACTTGAGTGTAATTAATCAATGAATGTATTTTATATTTGTTATGAATACCGATACGAGCAGATTAAAAAGAAATATATTAGAAGTAAATTTATTGTTTCATGGGGTGTTTATGGCGGTAAGATTCGTCATCTTTTGGATCACTATGAATTCAGTGAATTAGCACTATTTGATTGCTTAGTACCGAAAGATGAACTTGAACAGTACTTTTCTGATTTAAAGAAATATCCGTACAAATACGATAAAATCATGAAGTTTCTTATCGAGATTGAAAGCACTGATTTAGTAGATAATAATCCAGATGTTTATTTAAATATGTTTGGATTAAGAAGTAAAATATAACAATTGGGGATTAGTTCAGTTGGTAGAACATCGGATTTTGATTCCGACGGCGTGGGTTCGAATCCCGCATCCCCTGCCAAATTATAGAGTCCAGTACATCAACGTGTACTGGACTTTTTTCATATCAGGATTTTATATGTCAGAACAAGAAGAACTGAAAGTAATACTGGAGAAAATAAAGTACTACGTCGAGGATGTAGAAACAAGTATGACGCAGCGTGGATATGGTTCAATGCATGGTGGATTTTGGTATAACAGAGATAAAAATGATAACGTGTCTGTACTGGCTGTCAGTACATTCTATCCTGATATTACATTACCATTAATTATCCATCGTACACACGTAACATTTAATGATAACTGTTTCCAGTACGACACTGTAACTGACAAAGATTCATATTTCGCTCAAAGTACAATTGATGATATTCGATTATTTGAAATTGAAGACTTTGAATTACTCAGAAAAATTTATACGAAGATGACCGGATATGTCCACCGAGAGAATTAAACAAGATGTTAAGTACGTAAAGAATATTCTGAAGTTCTCTAAAAAATATGTACAAACTGTAATTGAACCTAATAAGATTCATCGAGGGGATTATACTAAGATTAGTATTGGTCATCGTATTACTATACAGAAAACTGATAATTCTGATTTTTATTATTTCTTCTTCCTGGGTAATCAAATCTTCAATTTATATGATGATGAGATATTAATATCAGGTGCAATAAAATTTAACTACAAAGAATATCAAGAGAAAGATGTATATTTTAATGCCATGATAAATGATTCACTTCATGGATTTAGTAAGCAAGACTTCTCTGATATGGAGTACTTATATAAGAGGCTTAGAACTTTGTTATGATATATTTAAAAGACATTTTAAATGAAGCTAAAACGGGTGGATACTTTTATTCTAACTATACATTAAGTAAACTTTTTATAGTAAAAAAATATCATGAAGATCATATTTACCGTTTGTATCGTGGCAATTTAAATTGTTTATATCTTAGTATTCATGATCCAGGTGATCGTACAGATATGAATATTACTTTAAGATTCATCGGTGATCACACGTACATAAATTTTGGTGGAGAAGAAGAATTTATATTGATCCCAAATGAAAATGCGGGTTCAGATGAGTGGTTCAACTTTAATATACAAAATAGTTCATTGAGGAAAAGTGATTTTTATCCTGAACTCACTGGTTTATTAGATTTCTTAACTGAAGAATATAACCGAGTTTTTATGAAGATGCTGGAAGATAAAGGATTGTAGATGTTACTCACCGGAAAATGCCCTAAATGCGGCTGTACGGGCATTCATGCCTGTATGGGTGCACCAGTTGCACCAATGACTGCACATCAGCTACAGAAGCTGGAAAACGTAATTAAACACATAGCTCAATCAGAAAAAGAAAGGAAAAATACAATGACATTAACTAAAGAACAAATCAAAAACCTCGCTATTTTTGCTGGTTTTCATGTACAGGATATTAGTGGTTCAGAAGCAAGTACTGAATATGTAGTACGTGACGGTACTATTACTGGTGAAAATGGTGCACCTGATTATAACGGTCTTATTGCATATGATCGTGAATATCCAGAAGATGGAGCTATTTCTCTTGACTGAATATTTACATCCTGGAAAAATTAACGAGATTCATGATAAGATTAAACACCTTCTTATGAACTTTAATAAATTATCCAAGTCCATGAATAGAAGTCATTATGAACTTCCTGGCGTGAACTATTTTATTGAAAGTGGAATTTACCGAAACAGATTCTTTTTTGTTATAATGACAATGGATCATGAGTATCTATTTTCAATCGGTAATATGATGGATAGTTTTGTTGGAATGGAATTTTATTGTGGTAATGATGAACCTTACTTAGTAATTCCATTTCCAGAAGAGTTAAGTACTGATGCATATTTCAATTTAAGTACTTTACATGATCTTAAGAATGTATCTTTGGAATTCATGATTGATTCAAAAGAACTCTATAATAAACTGGAGATTTGTATTGGACACAAAACTATCATTTAGAAGTGCTATTAATAAGGGTCAGGCTACAGCGGCCCTTTCTGCATTAGGTCATATGAATATTGTTAGTTCAATTAATAATAATTGGGATTTAGCTTCAAAAATTAATCCAGAACATCTTGATTATATTAAACTCAATAGACAATGCCAATGTTTCAGTACTCACATCCTTAGTATACCTTTAGATACATATGAAATATTTGTAGTAATTGATCAACAAACTGATTATTTTGAAGTATTTTATCCTAATCATTCATTGTGTATGGTAAGTGCAGATAATTTTACATCCCTTGATGATGGTTCATCATTCGGTTTATTACTTCCAACTTATTTGAAAATTGAATGTAATGGTGATTATTTTAATTACACAGTAAATTCAAAACTGATACCAGTTCCGTATGAATTTTTTGAAGTACTTCATGTATTACATGATAAGATAAAATTATTATGATAGCAGATTCAATTAAAGAATTTTTCTTCGAAATGGTTAAAGATGGGATCAGCCTTATCGCTGGATCAGATACACATCATTCAGAAGACCAATCGTGTACAAGAATATTTTCTATACAAACACTGTACGGGAATACTATGTTTATAAGAACATATGTTCCTAAAAAAAGTATAATCAGTAATACAAATTCGATTGATATTGATGGAATCAGTCTCATGTTTAGATTACTGGAACGTGGTATAGTAATTTACACAGATGATTCAGAATATACATTTGGATACAATTGTACACAACAAGAAATCGACAGTACTAACTTTGAACTAAAATTAGATACTGAATGTATTAAATTAATACACGGCTTTAAGACCTATATTGACAAGTACTTTATTAAATAATCTTAGGATTATTTTCATAAGGTACTGGTAATGTATTATAATAACTTAAAAGTAGAAAAGATTAGTGCTACAGAATGGAAACTTCTGGAGGACTTAGTATATATGGATGTTAAGCATGGTGCCATCGGTGTTCCAGTTGACTATGTGACTGATTTTGCAAGTGTTCCGAGATTACCAATAGTATTTGACTTTCTTGGTGATATAGGTCATGCTGCTGCCACAATTCATGATTATCTCTATGACAATGGTAAGCTGACCAAAAAAGAATGCGATGATGTTTTTCATCGTGCATTACTTGATGATGGTATTGGTGCAATAAGATCATATATCATGTACAGTGGTGTAAAACTATTTGGATTCAGGGCATTTAAAAGAGCACGTTCTTAATAATTAAAGTACCACTTGTTGGTACTTTTCTTTTGGGTAAAATTCAATGATTAAATTCTCTCAAACTGTTAATAAAAGTACTTATCGTCGCCGTATGGCAAATTTCAATAATTTAATGAAAATCCTTAAAGATAAGGAAAGTACTTTTTTTCCTGAGATTATTAAACAGCTTAATGAAGATGAAGTACTTGGTGCATCATGGCCTCATGGTTACATGAATGATCTTTATGTTGAGTACGAACATTCAGTAGACTATATCAGTATCCAGGGTAAAACTTGCGGTATTAGAATCACACCGGAACTTATTTCTATTAATGTTCAAGGTATGAGCTTTATGGGTATCAGTACTGATGCTTCTAAAGATGAATATTTCAATCAGTCAGTAAGTGAAGATATGTATAATTTAAATTTCAACAATATCTTGTACTTACAGGATTTGAAAGAAAAGATTAATAACTATAAGAATTATGGAAAATAACATGGAACACAAAAAACCTTTTAAGCAATTGAAAAATGCTCTGATGATTATTGCATCTAATCATTCATCCATTATGAATGAAATATCCAAAAGTAAAAACTACAAAAAAATTGAGAATCCATTTATAAGTACTGCTGGTGCTCCTTGGCATACACTTAAGGCTCCGCGTAATGATATTGAATTTGATATTACTATTGGTAATGATTATCTTCCACAATTACATCTACAAAAGCAGTCTAATAAGTTTATCATTATGTATAATGGTGCAACATATTACATTGATTCCTACAATATTTCAGCACATGAAGATGTTGGGTATCCTATACTTCAGGTAGACATTAGTGGTATTGATTCTAAAACTGATATGTTTAGTCTTAGTACGGTACGTGATTTCTTTGATTTGGACTATAATGATATTGAGGCATTGAATTACTATATGTCATCTGCTAACAGTGCTTATAATAAGTTGAAACATAATCATGTTTGATTATATCACAACAGTACTTTCTGACGATGGTATAAGTACATTTGAAATTGTAGGTACTTCCGATAAAGTACTTTGTCTTAATTCTCTACTTGAGATCCTTCTTACTGATAATTCATTTGTTTGTGTGCAGGATAGTAACAGTGAATTGGGTTTTTATCGACATAAGTACCATAAACACTGTACATCTAAGATAGGTCATGCTTTATAAGAAGGGCGGCAATGCCGCCTGTCTTATGTGCCTGATACGATGATTCTTGCCTGGATTGGATTGATAACTGAGATAGTTATATTTGATGAAGAGTCAACACTAATGGATTCATGTGATACTTCGTACACATCAGTTCCTGTTAATTCAGAAACCTGTACTACTACATCAGATGATTTGCTATGTTCAGATTGTGGAATACTTAAGGTAAAGTAGCCGTTCTGGTCTACCCAATCAGAAGTACTTACAGTCTTAACATATAAGTCATTTGTCAAAAGAAGAACATTAGTATCAGTTGGTGTTACCTGATTTAATGTAATATCATGTGAAGTGTTATTGTATGATACTTTTGGTGTATATACCTGACCAGTAGTGTACTGAGTCTGAATGATGAAATCGGTTTCAGCATGGGTACTACCAAGTAGTACTGCACTGAATGAGTCATCTGACTGTTTGACGAATGATGCTTGCGGTATTAAGAAAGATAATACATTGTCATCATCACCAATTACGTTAACTGTACCATTAGTACTCTGATAAAAATCAGATTTAACGGTAACGACAAAAGTACCAGATGATAATGCAGGTACTGGTATACTGAATGTGCCATCAGAGTTAACATCAGATGTATACTCAACACCATCAATCACAACCGTCACAGTCATTCCATCAGTGTTTAAACCTGCTGAACTGTATGGAAGAATAGTACCATTGATTACGGTATCACCTGCGTTTATACGTTCAAATACAATTGAACCTAATGGCGGTTTTGGTAGTGAACATGTAGGTGGTACAAGATTATATAAATGTCTTCCGTCTGCTAATATTACTTTATTGTCATAGAACTTAATAGCGAATCCATGATCGCCTTGCTCATTCATTGAACGAACGTAGAACTGACCAGGTTTAAGTAGTGATGGTAAGTCATCATCTGACATATCATAGTCAAGTAGTGAACCTTGTTTGTTCAAACCTGTAATACGAAGAGACGGATAGATAGTACCATCTATGTCTCTTATATCATAGTCATATGAGTTGCGTTGCTTTTGTATTCTGGCATCTTTAATAACCGTGCCATCTTTTAGTACTGCACCCTGAATAAGAAATCCACATATACCATAGGGATACCTTCCAGCGGCTGCTACTGTTTTTGCCATTATAACCTCCGGTTCTGAATAGAACTTAATAATTATATTTACCCCATAAAAGAGATATTTTATGTTCTATTTGTGGTTATTTCTAAGCATGATAGTACTTACAGTACTAAAAGATATCCTACAGCAATATGTCTGGTTCAAAGAACGTTATCCAGATTATTCATACATAAAGAATGTTCTTTGGCATAGACGATTTGATATAAAAATAGAAGAAGATACTGAGTTATTCATAAGAACTTTATTAAGTACTTATAGTATGTCTTGTGAAAACTCTAAGTACTATATTGGTGATGATAATATTACTTTTAATTTAGAACTTAATAACCGCTCATTGATATTGCAGCACGTGCAGTTTAATGCTAATGTCATCAACACGACCTTTATCACATTTGAGACAATGAAAGTGATTAAAGACGAGCAAAAGAAATTGACACGGGCATCGAAGTACTGTTAGGATAAGACATAAAGAAAATTTTGGGTGCTGATGAAAGCATTTACGAATCGTAAAAATTTCGGAGCATTGACCAACAATCAAGCTGAAGTTGAACAGATCGAAAGAGCGGGGATAATATGACTGTACTTGTAACAATGATGAAAAAATCAATGGTTGGTAAACCTGGATATATTTCTGAGTATCCTGAAAACGTGTACGTATTTGATAAGTGTCTGAAAGTACGTGCATCTGAACTGGATATTGCGAACGTTAAAAAATGGGTATGCTTTCTTGAAGGTACACCAATTGTTCTGGTATTCGATGTTTTATTAACCCGCTTAAGTACTGGATACTTACAGGCTTTCATCTATAACAGCAAATGCGAAATTAAAACTACTGATGCTGTTGGTGAATATAACACCAAAAATGGTACATGGTATGTTTCAGAAATCTATGGCGATAAACTTGTTACTTCTAAAGAACTGCTGGGTATTTGTCAGCGTAAGTACCTGAATAATCCTACATTTGATCCGGTTGGACAGGTACAGATTGCTCCGGTCAGTACTACCAAAAAGTCAGAGACTAAGGGTAAGTACAAAGAAGATCTGAAGAATATGAGTCCAGAACGTTTAGCTGAACTTAAACGTCAAATCTTTGGCTAACTATATGCATAAAGTATTAGCTAATCAGTACTGGAAACACTACAACGGTAATGAATATGAAGTACTAATGCTCACTAATGAGTTAAGTACTAATGAACAGTATCCGGTTACAGTAGTGTATAAAAATATACATACTGGAAGTACCTGGTCTAAACCACTATCAGACTGGCACAGAAGTATGACGTTAACTAAACCCGCTTAAGGCGGGTTTTTTCGTATAGGATATTTAATGCCGATTTTAACCGGAACGGAAAAGAGGGTTGATGAATTTACTGAGTACTTACTGGATAACAGTACTCTTACACTATCAGTAACTAACTACTTTAATAATGTTAGAGTTCTATCTAAAAATAATGAACCTTACATCGTTATTAAGTATTTCAGTGATGACTCAAGACAAATTCATTTACATTCAAAAGGATTTAAAATAATATCTACAACTCAAATAGAACTACATGATGGAAGAGATTATGTAGTATATTCTATTGAACAAATACAGGAAGAATATGACAACGACAAGTTGTTTGGTATTATGACTGTGTATTCGTGTTGGTACTTACGTGAATTTATAGAAGACTTTGAATTACAAAAAGTACTTGATTTTATGAAATTCTAATTTGAAAAAGTTTGGTATTTGAGTTCACGGATTTATTTTGTTTTTATCTCACTAAAGCATTTGACAGGAGTAGGGGCTTTTAGTATTATTTCATCACACCGAGACGAAACGGAAACAACAGTGCTTCCGGTTCACAGTAAAGCGATAATGCCTGAACTCAATAAAGAGGATTGAACGCAGATGTAACAGGTTAACAAATAAAACCGATCTTATATTGCTGATGAATCTTAGAAAATATTAGAGTTACGGAAAGATTGTGGGAGATCTGGAAGCCTCGTTAAACATTTGAATACTAAATCCCAATAACCGAGGGGTACTTACGTAAATGTGATAGCTTAATATAAAATTGAGATCATAGATACTTAGGAATTTAGAGGGCTGGTACGGGTATGTACCAGCTTCTCACGGAAATATATATTAAGAGTTATTTTTAAGTACTTTTACTATATCTTTTCTTTCTTGCAGTTATCTGATTCATTAAGAAAAGTTTGCATTAGCCTGAACGCTGTGATAAATTATTCTTAAGATAAAAACTGGCAGGGGGATGGAAGAATGAGTGTTCTAATTTCGTACATCACTGCGTTGTTGAGAAAGCATGACATTCATAATTTGAATAGCATAGCGACTTCGGTATACTGTGGTGATTATACTGTACAAGAAGCTGTACAGATATTCCGGTTAAACCTTAAAGATGTGGATTACCTGGCTGATGCAGTCAATAAGTACTATCAGCATGAAACCTACATCCAAGAACGTGTAAGAGGTAACGCATAATGAAACAGTACCTGGTTGAATATATTCGTACTGGCGTATCCAGACCTGACCAGAAACAGGTTGGTGCATATAACGAAACTGATGCTATTCGTCGTGTTCGTGAAGAATATGGTTTCAACAATGTAACTATCAAAAGTTGTCGTGAAGCACGTTAATTACATTGTAGTACCCGAATAAACAAAAAAGCCGGAATAAAGAATCTGGCTTTTTTATTGCCTGCAAAACAAGATTAATACCATTCACGTACTTTCATATAAGTATCAAAATGTTGTATTAGTATGTTCCCCTTATTATAAAGAGATAGTACAGAATGGCTAAAGAGTTGAACTTAGATAACCACATTGAAGATGAAGTACTGAATGAGATTTTCACTAACGAAAATAATACATTTGAGAACTTAGCCGCTTTAGACTACGAAAGTGTTGAAGAAGTTGAACGTGAAATCATTACCGCAAAACCAATCAAAGGTAAATCCGACAAAACGAATGAAGAACTTGTGATCCTTATTCGTGCTGGTGTTGATGTACAAAAGAACCGTGAACGCCTCGTAGTACAGAATGCTGGTATTGTATACAAAGAAGCGAAAGCATGTACCTGTCGTATTCCATTCGATGATAAAGTACAGTACGGCTTTGAAGGTCTGATTAACAGCATTGAAGGTTTTGATCCTACCTTGAACTACAAGTTCAATACTTATGCAGGCCGTATTATTCGCCAGCATATGTATCGTTATGGAAACCGTGAAGCCCGTGGTATTGAAATTCCTGAGTACTTAAGTAAAGAAAACATTGTTATTCAAAAGTACTTAACTGATTTCGTAAATGATAACTCTCGTGAGCCTTCAGAACAGGAAATTAGTACTGGTACTGGTATTGCTCTAAGCCGTGTTAAACGTGCATTGCGTCATAACAGTAATTCATATTCATTAGATACACCAACTACATCTGATAATGAACTGACATTGCAGGATGTAATTACATCTGATGATCCTAATTACAACCTGAATGAATATGCGAAAAGTACCCCATTGCATGAAGTACTTGATATTGTATTCCCTGAAATTAAACCACTTGAAGCAGAAATTATATCTCTGGTTCATGGTTTAAATGGTAATAAGGTTCATACCTTTGATGAAATTATTGATTTAGGTATTGTTGATGATAACGGTTCCTTCATTAGTTCTAAGCCGACTCTTTCCCGCCGCTACAAAGCCGCTATTGAAAGCGTTAAGCGTGTGATCTCACGTAAGAAGATTTATCTTAGCGATTTTTAATAAAAGTATTATTAAAAGATAAAAAATATATCAAGTACCTGATGCTAATGTAATGTTGGTATCAGGTATCTTTATTGAGAATCAATCTCAATCGTTTATAAGCAAATGTGATATAGATTAGATTTTGTGATTTAGTACTTGTGTATCAGGGCCAGTACATCTATAATGGGTTCATGTTGGTTGACAGGGGGATTTATATGAACGAAGACCCACCCAATAATAGGAATTTTCCTGATCATGAAAATTATGAAGATGCCTATTTAGCTGCTATCCTCAAAACCGATTTACTTGAGGCATGTGGTAAAATTGATTATAATGAAATTTTCGCTATTAGAGACAAAAGGTTGAATAAGAATGGAAACAGCTAAAAGCATTGAAATCAAAAAGAGTCTCGTGCTGGAAAAAGAAGCAATCATTGAGTCTCAGCGTTTAGAGATTAAAGAATTGTTCAACAAGAAAACCGACATGATCCAGAACAACAACGGTATTGTAAACAAAGAAGTCGATGAAGTTACGCACAATATCAATCGTTTGTTTGATTCAAAAGCTAAGTTTGAAGCTGAAGTAAAAGTACTGAAGAATGATATTCTCAATCTGGTACTATATGCATGAAGTGGATTAAAGCCCTGATTTCAGGGCATAAAGAAACCGGAATTAGATTGGATGATTATCTTCATGACTTGAAATTTGAAGTACACGAAGATAAAAAATATAGTAATATGTTCGATGTTCAGTACCGTATTGAGTTTTCTGAAGATAAGAAAGGACGTATTATAAGTGCAAGAAATTTACCATATATAGTTATTGTCAAGTACAATAATGAAGTACTTCAATCATTTGAACTATATCAATCATCGTTCTCAGTAGATTATAAGTTACAGATGAAAGTCGATTATCATGAACAAATATTCATGATGAAAATGAAGTATACTGATGATGAAATTAGTACTTTCAGATTTGAAGACATGAGAAGTCCAGATTTTATCTTCAATTATGATATTGAAAATGGTGCTGGTGAACAAATTAAAGCGTACATTGAAGAAATAGATTTCTTGTTTACAGAATACGGTTCCCGCAAATATTTGAGCTAAACCCTTGCTTTAATCCTGTTTTTATGTGATAATCCTTTCATAGACTGAACAGGGGGAATTGACCATGACAACAAAAACTGACGCTGAAATTATGGCAACCATCAACAAGAGCTTTAGCTCAATGATGGACACTGTTGAATGTATCATTGACCCCTTCAATCCGATTCGTGCCATGATTGTCAGTGGTGCTGCTGGTGTTGGTAAATCATTTAACCTCATCAAACGTCTTGAGCAAGCCGCAGAGAACCTGGAATGTACTTACCACAAGATCAGCGGTAAAATTACTCCATTGGGTTTGTATCAAGTACTTCATGAATCACGTAACTTAGGATCAGTACTGTTACTTGATGACGCAGATGTTTTCAGTGAAGAAGGTACTTTAGACCTGCTGAAAGCTGCTCTTGATAGTTCCAAGACTCGTACTGTATCGTACATAACGAACTCACCAACTCTGGCTAAGCAAGGTATTCCAAGCCAGATTGAGTACTTTGGTAAGATTATATTCATCACGAATAAGAACTTCTCAAAAGTACTTAAAGGTACTTCTAAAATGAAAGACCATGTTCGTGCTTTAATTACCCGTGGTTCATTCATTGATTTGCACCTTCATGATAACCGTAGCATTATGTTACAGATTGAAGATGTAATGAAGAAGTCTAATATTATGTCACAGTACGGCTTAAGTACTGGTCAGTGTAATGATGCGTTAGTATTCATGAAAAACAACGTAGAACGCCTCATGGAGCCATCATTACGTATGGCAGTAGAGATTGCTGGCTTTATGCTCAAGTACCCGCAGAACTGGCGTCAGCTTGCAGAAGTTAACTGTTTGTGGCCTGAATAAGAAAAGCCAGCGTTAAGCTGGCTTTTTGTTATACAGTATCTTTGGCAAGTTTAAATGTAGATGTTGTGAAGTTCACCACGTTAGCAGTTGCACCAGGCGGTAACTGATAAGCACTGATATAATCACCAGCCATCATTATTTCATTATTACCCTTCTGGTAATAAGATATACGACTATTGTAATTGAATCCTGTAATATCTACTGGTAATGTTGGAAGTGCAGTAAACACGTACTTATAACCAGTTGAACCTGTACCTGAACCATATCCCGAATCCCCTGAATAGTACCAGTTATTATTAATAAAGATGTGTGCCATTCCACTACCAACGCTGATCCGTGTTGGAACCCCAGGTAAATTTGTCAATAATTTCAGTACGTTGTTGGCTGATGTGTTAGATGAGCCTGTACCCAATCCTAACGCACCATTGCTGTTATTCCCACACACATACATTCCATTATCAGTAAGGGCGTAGAATTGCATCTGCCCCGCTGCAATCTTGTTTACCGAGGCTAAGCCTGGTATTGTCGTTAACGTGGTGACGTTCGCATTAGATGCAGTACTGAAACCACACTGTGTATTAGCATTATTACCTGCTACTTTAACAGTACCATCCTGCATTAAGAAATAAGTACTTCCCCCATCCGTTGACATTTTAATATCAAGTACTGAACCGAATGTACTAAGATTTCCAAATAATGATAAGGATGAAACTTTTAATGTATCTCCAGTGAATAGCCCACCGTAAGAATTAGTACCAATCCGGTACATATCACCTGCGTCAGTTACGCCAATGAAAGCATTAGTACCTAAGCACATAAATTTATAATTATTGAATCTACTGAAAGAAGTGGTTATATTCTGCCATGTTGGTGTAGTACTACCGGATGGATTAAGTGCCTGGTTGTTACCACACCAGTACCATGAATCATCAATGGTTCTTATAAGTACTGCTGAACCTGAATACCAGAATTGTTTAACGTCTTCTCTCAGTACTTTCCATACTGTTGTACTGGCTGTTGTTCCATCACCAAAGGTTGAACTGTTTTGTCCGTAAACATATAATCTTCCAGCAAGATCCTGAACGTATATAGTACGGAAACTTGATTGTATATCAACAATCTTATTTGTTATTACTGTTTCCTGATTAGCATATGTAATTAGTATACAAAAAGGTAACATAATAATTCTCCATGTTGTTTGAAATGTTAAATAAAAGTTAAATTTATTTAGCAATAAAAAAAGCCAGCATTTAGCTGGCTTAATTGAATTTGCGTATTGTACCATTCGTGGAAAAGGCAACATGTTCCCCCCCCCCCTTAAACTATTTTGTATAAAGTACTTGTACTTATAGCATATGCATGGTTGTAAGAACATACAAGACCACCTTCAGCATGTCCAACTGGTAATGAAGAATTTAGTAATGTCCAACTGTTAGTACTTAATTTATAAGCATATAAACCATTTGTTGAACTACGTGCATATATGTTATCACCCATACGTGAGATCTTTTGTCTTGAACCTGAGCCTGGATAATTAGCCAGTGTACTCCATTTATTAGTTTCTATTGAGTACTTTGCAAAATTATTACCATAAAGATAATATATATAACCTGAACTATAGATCCAGCCACCTTCAGCACTATTTGTTGTATAAAATGGCAAAGATGCTGACCCAGTAGTAATCCATACATTATTAACAATATCGTACTTATAGAATACGTTATTTTTCTGGTAATATATAAAGTCATTATTATCATAATCTACGCATATTGAATGGTCATAAGTAGCGGAGGGTAAATTAGCTAAAGTATCCCATGTTCCTGTTGTTAAATTATAACGGTCGAATCTATTAGTATTGCTATATCCACCTGCACAATATATATATTGACCATTAGTAGTGAATGCAATGTTTCTAACCGATACTGGACGTGTTGCTATTTGAGTAAATGTATCGTCTTCTGGATTAATTTGAAAAATTTGCGATGATTGTGTTATAGCAAACAATTTCTCTTTGTATGAAGTCATACGAGTGCCATATGCACCAAAATTAGTGTTAGTACCTAAAGTACTTACCGTTCCAGTTAGTGAATTAGGATTCTTATCATCATCATTTCTAACTACTGTATTGCCGTATCGTGTTAATTGTGAAAATGGTAGCATATTTCTCCTTAAAATCCAGTTGGCATCTTTATTTGCACATATTGTGCGGTTGACGACCCACCCTGATTAACCAATGCACCTAATGCATATAACCTATTGTTTCCTGCTGTTCCTTTGTAAAAAAGAATACTTTCTCTTAGATCAGTACAGTACATTTCAGGAATAATACCCACTTCAGCCGCAGGTAGTGAACGTACAAAAGTTTTCGCAGTAGTTTGAGAATTAGTATTAAGTATTGGTATATTATTAGTGTTACCATGAGCATAACAAGCACGAGAAGTCGCATTGGCATAATAAACATATGATCCTGCTGCACCAGCAATATCATGACCGGAGCTAAGAGAATAACCATTAGTTGCGTTATTAGCTCCACTTGCGTTAACAACTCCACTTATACCAGAATATACTACAGCACCTGTAGTTGTTAATGCTAATATATTTGCTACTGAACCAAAATAAACTTTTTTAATGTTTAAATTTGTTAATGATGCAGTATATGTAGAATATGAACTTGTTGTTGTTGAATTGATTTGTTTAAATGAGTTGCTACCTGACATATACAATTTGTTATTATAATCTAAAATTGCAGAACTGTCATACTGATTATACATACCATAAAAGAATACATCCATTACTGGAGTACTTGTACTGAATGGTACTAAAGTATAAGTAGTTTTGCCACCACTCATTCCAAACATAGTATAACCATTCGACCCACTCCAGTATAACTGACCATCATTGGTAAGTAATGCACTTGAGTAATATCCAGGTTTAATGTACTTAATGTTGGTGACAGGAACTGGAATACTTGCAGTTATATTAACCCAAGAACTAATAACTCCAGTACCCATTGCAACTGAACCAAACATGTTTGAATTTTGAACCTGTCCACAAGCCCACACTGTTCCATCGTTTTTTATTACTACTGTACAACGTGAGTTATTACTGAATACACGTGCAACATTATTCATTTCATTACTTTTGTACCACTGTGCAGTAGTACCATTTGTTGTACCATTACCAAAATTACCATAAGTATTAAATCCATAAAAGTACAGATCTCCTGCCCCTGAAACAAAAGCAAAGCTGCTGTTTCCGGCATCATATGATACAATCTCACTCTTAGGTAATATTGGGGTCTGGCTTATAATTGGGAAGGGTAACATTTTATTTTTCCTTAATTGTATGGTGTTGGCATTGGAACATAAACGTAACTACTATTAACAAGTATCATTGATGAATAACCAGCCGCGTATACCTTATTATCATATACATAATAAGAAGCATTACTTACAGAACATATATTACTTATTGAACCTAAATTCTGTGAAGTTATAGAACCAAGAGCCTTTGTAAATGTAGTTACTGTGGTATTTCCATTATTAATCCCAAACCGCCCACCGCCATTACTACCAGTACTATACATTCCATCTGAAGAAATTACAGTACTCATATAGAAATCAGAAGATACAGGTAATAAAGTACATGCGGTTAATCCTGGGTTATATGGTAATAACTGCCATGAAGTTCCAGTGCTTCCATTACCTAACTGTCCGTTACCTCCATTACCACATATTCTTAATGTACCATCAGTCAGTATAAATGATGTATTATATTGTGAAGTACTAATATCAATACAGTTAAAAGATGTGTACTGCTGGAATGTTGTGAAAACGGTAGTCTCGTTTGAACCTAATAATACCCGATAAGTGTTAGTACCGGTACGCCATATCGTGCCATCATTCTTGATGATCCATGTTCCAGCTAAGGCACACTGAACCTTCTTAACGTTAGTACCATTCGCAAGTGCAGTCCATACAGAAACACCCGCAGTACTCGATCCTGAACCTAAACCATTGTACTGATTACTGCCTATTCCCCATAACTTATCAGTACCATCAATAAGGAATAACCTTCCTATATCGGGAGCAGATTCAATGGACTTAATAGTACTTAAATCAAAAGTACTGAACCTTGAAGTAATATCAACATATGTAGTACTCGTACCCGCTCCAGTAAAAACATAACCAATGTTTCCTGAACCGTATACCTTATTGTCATTAGTAACTAATATACTGAAGTTCGGGCCAGAACAATATAAACGTACATTATCCTTTAACCGTGTCCATGCGGAAAGTAATGTAGTATCACCTGTTCCGTACTTACCCGAGCTATTAGTGCCTAACGCATAGGTATCACCTGAATTATATTGTAGTACTATACTGTTATTTGAAGATGATAAACGCCTGATCCCTGGATTTTCAGGCTTTATTCTTAAATTGTTAATTATTGGAAATGGTAACATATTATATCCTTATTCCGGTGTTCTTATTGGCGTTAAAACATACGTATCTGCATCTAACCATAATGCACTGACGCCACAAGCGTATAAAAGATTATTTGATACAACGAAAGTACTTCCACTGTTACTCGCCAACTGCCCTACTCTACAGAATGACTGTACTCCTGGTGCCGGAAGAGTCATTTCACTGAATCCTGTGTTTCTTGCAGTACTGGACGCAATGTTTGCACCCGCTGGCCCTGCTGCGTATAATTTAGTACCTGAAGTGTAAAAGTTCTGATAGTCGAAGTTAATATAACCTGTACCAAAGTTACTGAACTGATTATCAGCACCACCAGCACCTATAGTAAACTTAGTTACTGAAGAAGTACCATTAAATGGTATCTGACCACCTGAGTTATAACCGTTATATCCACAAAACAATATTCTGGTATCAGTTAAAGTACTGTCACTTGCAGCAAATATCATGGAATTTCTGTAACCTTCATATGCCTGTACTGGATAAGTATAACCAGAAGGTAATGCAATCTGTACCCAAGTAGTCTGTATAGCATTACTTCCAGTACCTAACTTGTAGTTATCACTATTACCAACACCCATTAGCTTATTATCGTTAGTAATGGCAAATGAACAGTTAAGATTATAATTAATGGACTTAACGTTACTAAGTGATAGCTGGAATGAAGTTATGGTTGAAGGTAATGCACCAAAGTAGGACTGATAGTTAAATCCAATCGCAAATAACCTTGAATCATTTAACAGTACAAAAGTACCCTGAGTTCCAGCTTGAATAGATCTTATAGTACTTGCAGGCGTGGATGTTAATGCATATAATTTATCGTAAACTATCCATGAAGTAGTACTACTATTATAACCAAGAGAACGATAATAACCTGCACATAAAAATTGATCATCAGTTGTCTGTACTATAGTATGATTTGTACCGCACCAAACATCCTTAACATCAGTCCTGACAAGTACCCACTCCTTATAACTGTTAGGAGAAGTAATCCCGAACTGATTATAGTTATTAGCACCACGCATATATAAATGCCCGTTGCTGTACAGTAATGCTAAAGTAATATCACTGGATACCACTTTCTTTATAGTACTTTTTATAATAGTATTACCGTACTCATTCATTATTGGAAATGGTAACATGTGAACTCCTTATACTAATCCGGTTACATTTAATAAAGATAGTGTCGGTACGTTTGACGGGTAATCAGGCATAAGACCAGGATAAGTACTGTCAAAATAACCACACGAATATAACCTGTTAGCCTTTACTGCTACCGTTCTGTATGAACCGTGTGCAATGTATGAACTTCCTTTAAGATCCGGTACTATACTCCACGTCGCCCGTGTAGTCTGTGAAGCAGAACTGTTGCCATCACCAATAGCCCACCTGTCAGCACCCGCCCCGTATACGTCTCCGTTACTCAGTACCATATGAACTGTGTTAGATACTGAACCATAAACCTGCACCGGAAGCATTGAAGAAACTTTCTGAAGTAAATTACCGTTCCCATCAATTACACCTGTACCAAACTTACCATTCAGATTTCGCCCTACTGCATATAAACCATCACTCTTGAGTACATATAAAGCAGTCTGTGAAACCCACATATCAAGTGCTCCAGTAGTAACAGTAACAAATGTACTCCTGTTGGATGTACTCGATGAATCATTTAAATTATAATATTGGTTCAAACCCGCACCCCTGATAGTACCGTCTGTTCCCAACAAATAAGTATTCTCACCGCCTGGAGTAGTTAAAGCCTTCTGTACTGAACTTACACCTAAATCAAATAATCCATTGTAGTTACTCGTAGTTCCCTGACCTAACTGTGAATATAAACTGTTAAATCCTGAACCATATACCCTTCCGTTCTGTAAAGTAACAATACATGTATAATCACCTATACTCACGTACTTAATAGATGAACCTGAAGTACTTAACATGTTATTAAACATAGTACTAATATCAAACCACGTATTAGGTATAGTACTCGTACCAACAAACGGATAACCTCGCCCTGCGTAATACCACGTATTATCATTCTTTTGTATCAATGCACTAAGAGATGCATTTACCCATATATCCTGTACGTTTGAATTAGAAGCGTACCAGTAATCAGTCACGTTCGTTGTATCAGTCTTCCCTAACTGCTTAACTGTGTTCATCCCACGAGCATATAAATTCCCCGTCTTAGTAAGTACATATAATGTGTTTAATCCAGCATCAGCTTTCTTTATTATATCAGTACTTCCTAATGTATTGCCGTATGTACTCATTATAGGAAATGGTAACATATTATCCTCCTAAAAATTATAATAACGTACCGGAGTACTTGCAGTACTCGGATTATATCTCATTACGTGCTTAGTATCTTCATCGTAATATATAAAGTCCGTAATCAATAATCCAGTGAAAGAACCATATGAGGAAGATGTTAATCCATTTCTTGATACAGCCAAATAAGAAGGATAAGTACTTCTGACTGAACCAGTGAATGCTACTAAACGAGCCGCAGAATAACCTACAGTCCACATCGCCTGTGAAGGATACATATGTCTTACAGCTAAGTACATTCTACTGTCATGCGTAACCCGTGTATTATAAGGAGAACCCCACATAGTACCACTTGTACCACCAATAACAGTACCGTACATCTTCATAGCCGATGGGTATGTATTAAAACCATTAACTAAATCTACCTTTGTATAGACAGTTCCGTTCATCAATTCATCCTTGAATAACTTATATTCATCACGTAGTACAGTATTACCGTACCCGTTCATTATCGGAAATGGTAACATAATTTTCCCCTTTTAATTGTATTCAGTATTTACCCCAAAAACAAAAAAGCCTGTTTATCATAAACAGGCATAATTTTATTATTCATTACATATCTTTTGTATTGGTAGACAGATATTATTGATATTAAAAACATCTTACTCTCCTTAATATGGCATGTCTTCTGTAAGTGAAAATCTACTTTTAGTTACTAATCCAAATGTAGTTCCTACACCCTGACCAGTATGATATAACTTACCAGATATATTCATGAATGTTCCAAAAGTACTTGCTGGAGTTATACCAAGTACTGTATCTGGATTCTGTGTAGTGTATCCACTTACATTCTTTGAATACATAGAGTCAGTTGCAGTGTAACCTGTACCCCTTGCATAGTTTGTGCCTGCACCACTTGAATATATACCTCCCGTACTCCCAATCCCTAACCCAAAGTTGAATGTGGTTATAGAAGAACCTACTATCTTTAGTGAACTGAATACATTATCTAATGCAGTTATTCTTGTATACGTCGATAAAGAACTGCTTGAATTTGTACCTAATATTCCAGTATTAGTTCCCGCTGCATATACCATAGTATTACCTGCTGTGTTCTTTAATAATATCATACTGGCTTGTGTACCTAATGTATAATCCTGTACAGTATATCCAGTAGGATTACTAAATGCAGTGTAAGATACTAAATTACTTCCTGAACCTAAACTATAATTAGTACTGTTTCCACTTCTGTACATTATTCCAGAATTGTTAATAAATCCTGTTGCACCATTCATTGCAAATATAGTCTTTACTCCAGTAAATGCCAGATCTAATGTAGTCCACTGAGTTTTACTTAATCCTAACTCATATGAATAAGAATAACCTAAACCGTAAAGATTGCCATTCTGTACTAATACCATAATTGAGTAACCAGCAATTTTTATATCCTGTATTGTACTAATATCAATTGAACTAAATGAAGATGTTACATCCGTCCAGACTGTATAGTATGTGTTAGTGGTAGTACTTGCAGTAATAGCACTCTTACAACCTACGTACCATATGGTATTATCATTCTTTACTACTATACTTCCAAAATCAGCAGTGTAAAATAAACGAACATTTGTATTGCTTAAGTACCAATTGGTAGTAACAGAAGACGTACTTCCTGTACCTAATCTGTAGAAGTTTCCATTTCCCCTTGTATATAATTCTCCGTTGTCATAAAGTATTCCTATAGTATTACCACCTGAACTTACCTGCTTTATCTTCGGCGGTGATAATACAATATTCCCGTACTGACTAATTATTGATATTGGAAACATATTCCTCTCCTTAATTAAAAACGTACTGTTTATTCGTTCGAGAACTGCCCTCATAACCAAGTACATAAAATATTTCATTCTTATTATTGCTCGGAAATAATGATCCAGTACTGCCAGTTATAGTACTGTTAACATATAACGTACTCCACGTATTAGTACTTGAATCGTACTTTCCTAAGTTCATAACATTGTTAGATATACAATAAATGTTAGAGTCGTAATAATTGTATACCATCCTCCCAGCAATACTTCCATATAAAGGAATAGTGCTCCATTGTCCAGTACTTATATTGTACTTTTGTCCTGCACTTCCTTGACAATATAAATATGAACCATCGGTGCACATATCACCTGTACTGTTGTTTGCTATTGTGCTGGCAGTCAATGCTTTCCATGTATTTGTACTGATATTATATGAATATAAATTACTTGTACCAGGTGAACCCCACAGATATAAATTGCCATCTCCTGCACTAACTAATTTACTATAAGTACTTTGAGCCGGTTTACCAATGCTTGTAGCATTCTGTGACCATGTATTTGTAGTTATGTTATAAACGTAAAAGTTATTATTGACTGCACCTTGATTATTCGTTATTCCACCAAAAAGATATATATTACCCATGTATGCACATAACGCAGAACCATACGTACTTACTGGTGCATTTGATAATAATTTCCATTCCCTTGTAATTAAGTTAAAACTCCAAAGATCATTATATACAGCACTATTATTGTAACCGCCACATACATAAGCAATGTTTGTAGTACTATCATATGTATAACCAAAAATATTTCTCGGACTCGGAACAGTTGTAGTAGTATATAATGAACGTATGCCAACAATGTTAATCTTTTCAATTTTATTCCCGTACTGACTAATTATTGATATTGGAAACATTTCTTTCCCCCTTATTATAAATTTGATGTGTTAATATTTGGATATGACCTGCCATCTCCCCAAATAATACGTACTGCACCATTAGAAGCAGTAGTAGTTCCTCCACCAGCTCCAAATGATAAAGTACTTCCCTTATCAATACTTCCAGCAGAACCACCGCCGCCATTTATGCCGCCAGCACCGTTTGTACCTTGTCCGTAGATACCAACTCCACCTCCTATACCACCTACTGTTCCAGTACCTGAACCGCCACCGCCAGCACCACCTGAACCCGCAGTACCATTACTCGAATTACCAACTCCACCCGATCCACCAACTCCAGAATATCCACCAGCACCACCCGATCCACCAGTGTTTTCACCATAATAACCACCTTTACCTCCAATACCTCCATTACCTCCACCACCATTAATAGCATTCATATTAGTACCACCCTTCCCGCCAGTACCTCCACTTCCTCCATTAACCGCAGTCGCCCCTCCTGAACCACCACCCGCAATAACTAATATTTCATCAGATCTTGTAATAGATGAATTACCTCCAGTTATAGCAGTTGTTGTTGTAGTACTCACCGTTCCCGAAGCACCAACAATTATAGTTAACGTTTCTCCTGGAGTAACAGGAATGTTGTTTCTGTAACTTAAACCTCCGCCACCTCCACCACCTCCCGATATTCTGGTAGTTGAATTTTTATAAGTGTTTCTTCCACCTCCACCTCCCACAGTAACTGCACTAATACTTGTTACACCATCCGGTACTGTAAAATCATATGTACCCGCTGTCATAAAATCCTGCTGACCCTTCGGAGGTAATATACTTGTATTGCTTATCATAGGAAAAGGTAACATACATACTCCTTGTATTTTATTATATCCGATATTTACCCCAAAAAATAAAAATAGCCCGTACTGAACGAGCTATATTTACCTATGACATCTTATATAATGTACCTGACAAAGTTATTGCTCGGTGTACCTAATATTCCAGTACCCAATAACCCATTACTAACCCCATTTACTACATATACGTAATTCTTATTACATGTACTTCCTATGTTACGTAATTTGTTTAAACGAATAGCCGCTTTACGTATCTTAGAAGCAGATAAGCTAATAGCATCAATTATGTACATATCACCATCGTAATTGAAACTGAATATCTTATCGTTATAGGAACAACAACGGTTCCCATACGTATTAAAAGTACTTACCCCTGCACTCGCAGTTATAGTACTACCAAGTACTCCTATACTTAATATAGTACCCTTAAGCCTTACGGGTGTTATCTTGCTCTTGTCAAAAAAGAATACTCCAGGTAACATAATATCCCTTACTATATGATTGATTCACGTGTAATCAATCCCCCTTGTAATATATTTAAAATACTATAAGGAATGGTAAGTACTTTTAAGCGTATTTATCTTTTATTGTGGGTTGATATCCAACGGATTTCAACACACGAAAATGCCATACGGGAAGCCATATAGTAATAAAAAAGTTTTTAAATTAATATGCAAATACAATAAAGTACTAATACATAACAGTATCAATCTTTATAGTACTTTACATAACAGTATACATAATTACACAACATTATAGTACTTTACACAAGTCACTAAGATCGCATTCAAAGGCATTCAAAATTTAGCATTTTATGTGAAGTACAAAATTATAGAAAGCATTATAATGTTAATGATTTTAGTGTAAGTTAAAATGTATGATGTATGCAAAGGTTGTGCCAAAAATGTCGATTACCTTTTTGGAAAAATCTGGAAAGTACTCTAACTTAAAAGTGGATCGTGAAAATTTTGGAGTACCCTTGAGTACTCAGCTAAATGTTGGAAGTTTAATGAAAATTTCCTTGAAACGGTGGAGTCAGTCTGTTATATTAGACCTATCACGAAATGGCGTGATTGATACGTGCTTACGGATATGCCAGTACTTTATTCTGTCCGATGAAGTACTTGCATTCTGATAGCAGAGTGTGTAGTATATGCACTCAGGTAATGTGTGCTGGTGGATATGCCCTATCCCCCTTTGTCATGCCACCAGCACACATACTACCCGTACCTTTATTGGTACTCAATGGGGATTTATCATTAAGAGCATTTAAAGTACTACAGAATGTACTTAGTGCTACATCCCTGTATAGTGTTTTAGTACTTTTCAGTACTTTCAAGCCATAGACAAAATATTCCCATGACAGCAAGGATGCTTCTTTTTTATAATGGTACTAAGGAATAGTACTTAATAGTTCCCCTCCCAAGATATACCCATTCTGTAGGTACTTTACTCCTGGAATTTTGATAAAATTAGGGTACTTTGATCCTGGTTTCTGGACGGATTAGGGGCGTGTGAAAACGACCTAAAGTTACAATTAGGCTGCTAAGTACTTAACTCAAATTGAGAATGATTATCGTTTACGATCTTAAATGATAATAGTTATCATTCGTATTATCAAATGAGAATGATTCTCATTCGCACGGATTTTGGCTGATTTGAGGATGCACCAAACGCACCGCTGATCTTAGATAGATCGGCAGTGTGTTACAAGCTCAAATTGTTTTTTGTTACCGCTATAGTACTATGATTGTTTAGTACTTGTCAAATTTATTTTTAAATGAGAATGATAATCATTTACAGTTATGGCTACATTTCCCCACCCTCTGGGGTAACGGCTTATCTGCCAATGAATATATAATATCAAAGTACTGGATTGAATGCAAGGATTATTTTGAAGTACTTTAAATGAGAATGATAATCATTTACAGTTATGGCTGGATTCCCCCACCCCTTGGGGTCATTATTAATATACCATAAAGGAAGTACTGACGCAAGGGATTTTAAAGATAAGTACTGAAAAAGTTTTGTACTATATAAAGGAAAGAAAGTATTCAAAGTACTTGCACTATATAGGATGCAATGATATAGTACTTCTATCGAAAACATGGGGGATAACAAAATGGCTTCATACAGTGCAACTATGATTACTTTGGGCGTTTATGGCGAGCCTATCGCGGCGGGCGGTTCCTTTGGTAATATCAGTATTGACGGGCGTTTAACGCTGGATTCTGCGATTGAAGTAGCACGGGAAACATTCAAGCGGGAAGCCCAATTTAAGCACGCAAATTATCAGGGATTTGCGATTGAAAAAACTGAGCGTTTTGTGAACTACCATAATCCTAAAATGGTAGACACTAACTTAAAACCGTCAGAAGTACCTTACTTACTGCCATGATATTAAGTATAGTATTCAAGCCGTCAGAGCGTTCCTCTGGCGGTTTTTTCGTTTATGATAGTACTCGCGTACTGTTACGGATCTCTGAGCCTGTAGAATCGCTTACAGACGTTTCCAGGGTACTTGATGATGCGATTCTACAGTTATTCAATGCGGGGCATAGGGGATTAGTACATATACAATTCTACGAGTATTATCGTCCGTATGAGTGTATAAAAGGATACTTAGAATTTAAAAAGAATTACCCGAAGTACTTAAATGTACTTGACGTTAAGTAATATAATGTAGTACTATGTACGTATTGAAACAGGGGGATATATGAATACCGAACAAATTAAAGCAGTATTAGTAGTACTTAAGAATATGCAGACTTGTATCAGTACGCAGGATACTTACCTTCCTGGCGTTGGGGATTGGGATAACAAGGATGATGATTATCGTTCACCGTTCAATCTGAGCGTTGCGGGTAGCGTGTGCTGGCATGTATATGCACATACGCACGGCGATTTAGGGATCGGCTATGACTTCCTTAAACCTGTATTCCTGGAGTTAGGTTATAAGGATTGTGATTATCCGGTAGAAAGTACTTTAATGCCAGACGGGTCTATTGATCAGTGGTTACAATACCGCCATAAGATTAACCCGTATAACCTGTACTTTAAAGACATTGAAGAATGTAAGATCCGTTGTAAGCTGGTGGATCAATTAGTAGAGTACTTTGAGAATAAGCTAAAATAATTTATTAAAAGTACCTTGTAATTTGTTATAGGGTACTTTATAATGATGTTATTCGATAGGGGGATATATGAGTACTGTACAAGTTAATCGGGTTAATAACCTGGAAAATGAGTTTATCGCTAATGCGATTAGTATTGATGTTAATGGTACTGTAAGCATTAACCACGGGTATAATTCAGGCGGTTACGCATCGCACCAGTACTTTATCACTAAGGACGGTGGAACGCTTGCGATTCAAACTGTTATCGACGAAATTGATAACGTAGACTTTAACGATGAATTTGATCCGCAATGGTACATTGTAGGCGTTGAAGTGAATTATGAGGATCAAGATCTTTGGGATTCCCATAATGGTTGTTTGATTGAGCCAGCATACAACCAGGAAGAAGAATAATTTATTATCAAAAGTACCTTGTAATTTGTTATAGGGTACTTTATAATAAGTTATACATTGAACGGGGGATATAAAAATGGGTTCACAACGTATTAGCGAAAAAGACATTGAATCACAAATTAACATCATTAACGCAATGTACAAAAATCGTGGCGTTAATGTAGTACTTAAATCTAATCCGCGTAATGGTTATGCAGGCGTGGATTATAATAAAGACGGTGCCGGTACTATGACGCTGATTTGTATGGAGTCAAACCGTAATACTTATAACCAGTTGGAAACGCTTATTAATGGCATCCAGCTAATGGGCTAAAACGGCCCAGGGAAGCATAACAGGCGATTCTGTAAAGTACTTAATCCGTTTGGTTGAGTACTTTACAGAGTGGCCTGTAGTGCGTTCTGTGAGCTTGTAAATGCGAATGATTATCATTTACACTTATGGATAGTTCTCCCCGCCCCTTGGGGTCATGTTTAGAATAGCAAAGATGGGTACTGTAGTCAAGGAAAAGAAATAATAAAAGTACTTAAAAATACCTTGCAAATGATATATTGTTTTGGTACTATTATTACATCGAAAACAAGGGGGAATATATGGACGAACGTATTAAGATTTGTGAAGTACTTGGTGCTATTTTAAACTCATTTAACATGAGTGAAATTAACAAGCTCAAACAACAGCATGAGAATGGCTGGAAAGAATATTTAAACGGCAATCGTAATTCACAGCTTGCTGCTGATCAAGAAATGACTAAGGTTATTACTGACCTGGTTAATGGTCTTGATCCGGTACGCGTAGAGTATATTCTTAAAGCGATTAATAAGTAGTATTAAAAGTACCTTGACTTATATATCAGGGTACTTTATAATGTACTTATCGTAACAAGGGGGATATAAAAATGGCTAAATGTACTATTTGTGGTAAAGAGATTGTTTTAAATCCGTCTGCGGCAGAACGTGCGGCGAAGTTTGGCGGGAAGCCGTCTGACTATACTAAACTGTTTACTACGCACTCTGATTGTGCAGTTAAACAGCGTTCCCAGGAAAGTACTGATTTAATGCGTCGGATTGCTGCGGAGGGGAAGAAATGAAAACGATTGTTATGGGTACTTATACTTATACGCCTGAAGCCGTATTAAAAGCATTCGTACACATTCAGGAACGTTTCCCTGATCTTAAAAAGGTAGAGTACGACGAAGAAGGTAACTGGTTATATTCTAATGCTGATGGTACTTTTCCGGCGTTTGATGGTCGAACTGATTGGTTAGATCAATCGGTACTGGAAGCAGGATCGGACGCTGCTTATTCAGTAGGCTATCCGGTTTGTTTCACATTAGCTTAAGTACTATTAAAAGTGCCTTGCAATTATATTCAGGGTACTTTATAATGTACTTATTCAATGAAGTGGGGATTAAAGAAATGAAAAGAAATAATGCAAAAGAACGTTTTCAGTCATTGATTGAAGGCCCACAAGTGTCGGATGCAGTTTCATTAATTCAGATTGCTGAAACACTTAATGAAATGTGCATTAATAAAGGTACTTTACGCGATCACTTTGCAGGACAGGCAATGATGGCCTATATTGCAGAAGGTAAATCTATACGCGACATACCTCACCTGGCATATGATATGGCTGACAGTATGATTGAGGCAAGAAAAAAATGAAACGCCAATTTGCTGGTAGTACTGATTTAGTACAGTACTTTAATACTAACCGTACTGAATACAAAGATAAAGCCATTGCTTTTATGGATGATATTGTGCAGTTAAATCGTGATATGAACTATGACGATTTAGCAACAATTGTTTCTCCTGAATTCTATGATGATATTCATAGCGATATGTCATTAGATGATGTACTTGATAAGCATTTTATGGTTCACTTGGAAGAACATAAACGCGAATCATTCATTGCTTTACACGATTTTTATAATCGTTAAGTACCTACAAAGTACTTGTGATATATTAGCGAGTACTTTATAATGTACTTATTGTAACAAGGGGGATACACAAATGAACAAGCCTAATATTCATCCGGTAACTGGTATTGCATACGGCGTAATTAACGCTAATAATCTTGATGGTGATGTACTTCATTCTATCAGTTTTGAAAATGGCATTGATATGGATTATGTCGATGCTCAGGCTGATTGGGCTAAACCTCTCGGCTTTGTTGCTCCGGTGGCTGATCCTGGTGAAAGTACTTACCAGTACTATAAACGTGTACAGGATGAATTAAACCAATTCGATGCTGAATGGCATACCTTTGAGCAAGAGAATGAAGATTTCACAGGTACTTCATTTTGTGCGAACTATGAAGGCGTGGACACTCTTTATAGTACTGAAGGTAATACAGTAATGGTTACTTACTCACCACACGTTAACAAAGTACAGCAATGTTCGCCTTGCTTCCCTAATGCTGGCGATCTCGATAACCCTGATGAAAATGGAATTATGGCCTATATGGTTCCTCTCACCTGGTTATATAACGAATATAACTGATTCTAACGCATTACAGGCGATTTAATAAAGTACTTAAAGGAATGTATCAAGTACTTTATTAAATCGCCTGTAATGCTTTCTGCTGCGTTTAAATGCGAATGATTATCATTTACATTAATACTTACTCCTTGCCACCCCTTGGGGCCATGTATAGAATAACAAAAGAAGTACTTAAAAGCAAGGGATATTTTAAAGAAAATAAGTTAAAAGTACCTTGCAAATGATATATGTTTTTGGTACTATTATTACATCGAAACAAAGGGGGATATATGGAAAAGTTAAAGTTATTCAAAATTCAAGTGCAGTTAGCTCGTCAGTACTTAACTGGCAAAGATTCTTGCTTTAAGTTTTCGCGTGATTTGTCAGCACGTCACGCCAGCAATGCTGAAAAAACTTTGGATCTTAATCTTGATCCTTCTATGTGCCTGGAAGATCGTATTAAGTGGATGGAAGCATTTAACTAAGTACATTAATAGTACTTTACTTATATGGTAGAGTACTATATAATGAACTTATTCAATAGGGGATAGAATAATGAAACGTTATATTAATACCAAAACCGCTGGTAAGACTGAGACTATTGACGAGTTTAACAGTACTGACTACAGTACCATTAAAGAGTTCAACGCCGCTATAGCTACTCGCGTGGGATCATACAGAATGACTTTTAAATCTTCTGATGTTTATGTTTCATCGCGTAGTACTAAAGATTGGACGGGGAATTAATCATGGCTAAACATTTTAATACCAGAAGTAAAGAATCAAAAGGTTTATTATTCATTGATTCTGAAGTCTTTAATAAAGAATTACCAGCAGGTACTACACTGGCAGACATTAAAGATCTTTTTCAGATCAAAGGTAACTTGAGAAAGAATGCTGATTATGGCAATTCAGTACAATATAAGTTGACAGATAGCTATTATAGTTTCACTATAAAATTTCTTTAAGTACCTACAAAGTACCTTGCAAATAGTATCAGGGTACTTTATAATGTACTTATTGAAACGGGGGATAAGAATATGAGTACTCCATGCGTTATCGGTGTAAAAGAAGGCGAGAAAGTTACCTGGGTACATGTACACGGCGATGGCGGTATTAATGTAACTGGTCTGCGTCTGGTTAATCATTATGAGACTTTGGATAAAGCAAAGGATCTTATTGCTGGTGGCGATTTTGCTTACCTGGAAACAAATAAAGATAACATCCGGTACTATGCTGAAGCAGGCGAAAGGAATGTTGATCCACAAGTAGCAGATCTGTTTATGTTCTATCGTTGCAACAAATCCATTATTAAGTACTTGTATGAAGATGGGTTATGGTACGGCGTTAAATGGTTATATCATAAGCCAGGTGAGTATGTTCCTTTCATGGAACAATATAAACTTGAACCGTTAAACTACGCACTGGAACATAGTATTAATCCTTTTGACAGTAATGATTAAGGTAAACAATTATGACACGTTTTGATTATTGTCGTGAATGTGGTGAACGTTGTAAAGTACTTAATAATGGCGTTTCTCATCATGTTGACGAAAATGATAACATTGATTATGATGCTGATTCGGAACATGTAGCAATACCAGAAACTGAATAAGTTTATTAAAAGTACCTTGCAAATAGTATCAGGGTACTTTATAATAAGTTTACAGTAAACCAATGGGGATTGGAAAATGAAATTTGAAGAACTGAACGAAGAACAGCAAGCCAAAGCACTCGATAAACATCGTCAGATTAATGTTGACTATGATGATTGGGATGATTTTCTCCGCGAAGATTTAAAGAATGCCGTTAAAGATTATGGCTTTAACGATATTACTATCTACGCTGATACTTCTTTCTGTCAGGGTTCTGGTGCATGTTTCACCTGTGATCCGATTGATATTGAAAAGTACTTACGTAAATCTAAGCAGTACACTAAGTACCGCAAGTTACATCAATTGATTAAAGATGGTGATTGTACTGGTAAAATTGAACGTACTTCTATCATGTACAATCATTCAAATACTATTGATTCTAATCTGATAGTATCATATAATATTGATATTACAGCAGAGCAGGATCGTTTAGTTGGCGAACTGCAACAAGATATTATTGATTATGTTCGCCGCGAGTGTGACGAATGGCATAAAGTACTTGAAAATAATTATCTGAATATGACAAGCGATGAACAAGTTAAAGAAACAATCATTGCTAATGATTTGGATTTTGAAATTAAAGATCCAGTAGTAAGTTATTTGTAAAAGTACTTGACAGGGGATAGCAATATCCCCTATAATTTTATCAGACCCCGAGGGGCGGGAAGGGGTAGGTATAAGTGTAAATGATTCTCATTTACATTTAGATAATTAAGTACTGAAAAGTCCTTGCATTTATTGTATCAGTATTATAGAATGTACTTATTGAAACAGGGGGATATATGAATCTTACACCATCACAAATTAGCCACACTTTACACGAAATGGCTGGTAAAACTATTAAAGATATGCCAGTGGTTCGTTTTCTACCTGAGTACGATCCCTTTAATCCTGATGCTGGTCGCACGTATGACTACCACAAGATCACTTCTGACCTGGTAGGAAAGCAGGTTAGCATTGAGATTTATAGTGTATGCCGCGATGCTGATAACGTTCTGCGTGGCTGCTATCGTCAGATTAGCGGAGTAATTAAAGAGCTTATTCCGTGTGGTAATAGTAGTGTTATCTTTATCGTATTTGAAAACGGTAAAGTACTTGATCCCTATAGCCTTACTGACATTAAAATTGAAGTCCTGGAGGCGTCTTATGTCTGATGTTACTATTTCAGGCGTTACTGTTACTGAGCTTGATAGTTGCAGTAAAGATGGTAAAGAACTGAAATTATTAAAGTATGAAAATTCACATGGTGAAAAGTTCTATCGTGTGCAGTACCGTTTTAATAACGGTGGCAGTGGTGAATCTATGCCGGTATCATTATATTCTGATGCAAAGCGATATTACAGTTTTGCAAAGGGAATTATTATAAGCTAAATAGATTAAAGTACTTGACTGATATGGTTAAGTACTTTATATTTTAAGTGTCCCCGAGGGGCGGGGAATTGTAGACTTAGTTGTAAATGATTATCATTATCGTTTATAAATAGAATACAAGTTCATTATATAACATGGAAGTTTCAAAATGGTTCATACAACAGACATTAATCACCTACTTAAAATCAACCGTATCAATATAAGAGATCTGGCTAATTTTTTGTACCAGGAAGGTTTCAAGGGTGAATCTCGTTTCAGTACAGAAGATTTGCGGATCTATGTTTCGGATGATGGAAAATATATGATCACTCTGGCGGGTCGCTTAGGGAAGATTTACAGTACTCAAAATCAAAAAAAGCCATTGCATATGTTTAGCGTGGTAAAAGAATAAGGCACTCATGTAGTGCCTTTTTTTATTGTTATCAGTAAGTTAGTTGCATTACAATGTACTTTTAGAAAAAAGATTAGAGAAAGTGCAAAAAGTACTTGCGTATATATCAGCGAGGCGGTATTATTACCACATCGAACGGCAACGCAGAAATGCAAAGCCCGGACGGTAAAGCGGAGTAAGGTTCGCCGCATGATAAGGAAAGGGTTACTAAGGGTTCTAACGTATCCTCTGTAACAGGCGAGTAGCTAATAAAGCACCGCCAGCCTTATAAAAGGTATCGAAAAGGCTTTAATGATACCGTCCTATCTACTCCGCGAGTTCGATAATGTACATTGAAGTACGAAAATCGAAAAAAGTTTTAAAAAGTACTTGCAGGATACCTCGAAAAGTAGTAAATTACTTCTCAAGGGAAACGAAGTACAAGAAGTACAAAAACAAAATAAAACGTAATTCAACAAAACACTATACAAGAGGATTTACCCATGACTACTACTAACGCTGCTGTAAAAGAAACTAACACCAACGCCGCTGCTAACAACGCTAACAACGGTGAAGATAACAACGCTGATACCGCTAAAGGTACTCGCGTTACCCTGATCTCTGCTCTGCTGGCTAATGACTCTGAAGCGGTTGCAGGTGTACTGCTGAAACAAGGTCGCAGCCTGGACGAAATCAAAGCGTTTGCTGATACCTTCAAAAAATCAGTAGCGTCCTTTAAAACGCTGCACACTCAGCAAGAAGAACAGCGTAAGAAAGAAGAAGCCGAACGCGAAGCAATGCGTAAAGAAGAAGAAGAAGCACGTCAGAAAGCATCTTCTCTGATTGAAGCGGCGAAGAAAGAAGCGATTAACAAAATGGTCAAAGACCTGGAAGAACAAGGCGTATCGGCTACAATGGCTCTGTCAATCGCACAAAGTACCTTGGGCGGCTCTACCGGTACTCGCGGCAGCACTGCACCGAAACAGCGTGTTAAATGCAAATACAACGGCGTAGAATACACTGTTGCGGTAACTGGTAACAACAAAGACGCTACTAAGAAAGCGATTGAAGAATCTGGCCTGACCCGTGAAGCCTTTATCGAACAGTACAAAGTAGCATAAGGCATCAAATATAAGGGGGCATTTAGCCCCCTTAAGAAGTTTTTACAAAGTACTAATACAGTAAGATAGTACTTTATAAAAGTTTCTCTAAAGTACCTTAGAACTCTCCTGGTTAAGCCAGTTTTTTTGTGCCTTTAAATGAGAATGATTATCATTTACATATATAGCTACAACTATCCACCCCTTGGGGCCATGTACAGAATAGCAAAACTGCTGGTACTCTGTCAAGGAAAAGAAACAAAAGAATAAGAAACAAAAATACTACTCTAAGCACTTGCACTATATCTGATATAGTACTATAATCATTTTCATAGTCCAGAATGAAGTACTTAACAGAATATGAAAACGCCACACACTAAAGCATACAGCTACATTGCACGTAATACAGTTAATGGAGAAGTACGTGAAAGTACTTATATCATTGCATTGTTACCTACTGCACCAGGTATTAACCAATACATTGATCGCCTTAACACACTGGCTAACGGTGATTATCGTATCGTTGAGGAATTACCTGTTAGAACTGCAATTTTCAAGCGTGGTCTTGCTGGTGGTATGATTGCTACTGATTGGCGACTGTTAGAAGGTATGATGTTTCATTCAGTAGAAGTAGATAGAAAAGTACTTGTAAATTAGAAATAGATCTGTATAATAGAACTATATTAACAAAGGGGGAAAGGATATGTTTAATAAGATTTCAGTACAAGCTAATGTAGGTCGCGGATCTGTTTATCTGGTATCACATGATAAAGAACCGGAGGATCTGCATAAGGCACTGACCGAAAAATTCAATCATGAGGTTGGAACGGTTTATATCAGTTATCTTGAGTCCTGGAATGTAACAGAACTTAGTGCTGTAGCTTATGGGAAGATTGAGGGGATCATTCAACTGTAAGTACTATTAAAAGTGCCTTGCAATATATTGTCGGGTACTTTATAATGTACTTATCGTAACAAAGGGGATAAATGACATGGCAATGTCTAAACTTGAATGGGTACTTAATGGTATGAATGTTTTCCTTAGTGGAGAGTTATATAATCCCACTAACAGGGAAAATCACTCATGGCAATGTAATGCTTTCACTCGTGGTTATAACTTCGTTTATAATCTTTACCTGGAAGGGCATACTAACTATGAGAACGTTCGTGAACTATTTGAAGTGTTCACGAAAGAACCATTAAACCAGAACGTAAAAAAACATTGCATTGCCATTCAATGTACTATACAATCTAAACCAGGTCATGAAATTACGGTTACATTACCCGTTATGACCAGGACACAATTTTTCTGTGCAACTGTCAATAAGGCAGTTACCGATGTAAATGAGGTTAAGCGTAAGCTAACTGAATTTATCGAATCAGAAAAGTTTAAGATTATTAATTCAAATATTGTTTGACTGTAGTCCAGCAATACTATATAGTTAACTATAAAAGTACTCTATTAATATTAGTAGGGTACTTATAGTTACTTAGGAGCGTTTATGAAAGGTTCATTGTTTCACGTAAAAAGAGCGGATCATTCTCAATATAATACGGTACAGGATTATCTGAATGCTTTTAATGAAGGTTCAGACGTTCTTTATAAGAGTATGTTCTTTCAGGATTTAAGTACTGAAAAGAAACAAATCATTGAAGAAGCCTGGGCTAAGTATCATGAAGAGAAGCGGGAAAAACTACGCGAAATAGAAGCCTTACAACGCCAAGAAGAACGCGAAGCAGCTAAACCATATCCAAGTATTACCGAGATACTGGAACGCCTTAAAATGCATCCTGAGCTTGTACACCACTTTATTGGTTTACTTGAGCTTGATAGTACTTGCCTGGAATATCGAGATAATATAAGAAAGGCTGTTTGGTACTTTAAGAACAACAATTAAAAAAAGGGGGATAAGCATCTATATCCCCTATGTCTATGGACTGACAAAAGTTTCCTCACGTCTCGCAACGCACTGGAGCACTCACTCATAGTGCAAATCTACAATATCCTATCTTTGTAATTTGTCAACACAAAAAATTACTTGATTATTCTCTGGTACTTTAGTATTATTGGTACTGACCCCAAGGGGCGGGATGATTTAGTACTTAATGTAAATGATTATCATTCTCATAAAATATTTTAAATTAAGTACTGAAAAGTACTTGCACTATTTCTTGATGGGTGGTATATTAATTACATCGAAACAAGGGGGATATACAAGATGCTAAACAAATCCGAATTAGTGGATGAAGTTATCGTGATGCTTCATTCAGGTAATGTAGCTGGTGGCGTTGAGAAACTTCTTAAAGGATGTAAGACTAAGCCAGTTAAAGTTGCTATACTTTCGAGTATGGTAACAGAAAGTTTAATGCGTAACAATGATACGCAGACATTGCGATTCTTTGTTGAAAAACTCGAATACTACCAAAACCTTAACGTATCATTCTGAAGGGGGATAAAATGAAAGATCGCCGCTATACAGTAAAACCTGAGTTCACTGGTCACATTTCTGGCAAAAAACGTTTTGTGATCCGCTTCCTGGATAAACGTATTACCGATCATGCCTCGCGTGATGAGGCCGAAAAAGAAGTAGCACGTTTAAAGAAAGAACGTGATATGAAACTGGCAACGGTATAACTTATTATCAAAAGTACCTTAATGATGTTAGGGTACTTTATAATAAGCTGTATAAAAATTCAGTAAAATAAATGAACAAAACAGCTTGACTCATTAGTACTTAGTACCATATAATGTTCAAGTCAAATCAAGTCTTCCTGTTTAAACTGTCAGTGCCGACAGTGTTTTAGGCAAAAGCGTCCTCTCCGTATCCCCCATATACAAAGACGCTTTTGCCTATTTTTTTGTACTACTCATTATTATTACAGACAGATCTACCCGCCCCTCGGGGTCAGTACTAATATAACAAAGTACACAATTAAAAGCAAGGAAAAGAAATAATAAAAGTACTTAAAAATACCTTGCAAATGATATATCCGTTTGGTACTATTATTACATCGAAACAAGGGGATAACGAAATGGTACAAGTACTGAGGGTAGAATTAAAGTTCTCAATTCTGGATAAAGATTTCAAAAAGAGTTGGGATAGTTGTAATGCTGGCCCATATACTGGACGTTATCGGGTTGATCATATTGGTGGTTATCCCTTTCTGAAGTTACAAACTTCAATGGAATATCAGCCTGAACCCGAAGAAGATGGAATGTCACATATTCCATATGGTAAAGTATTTGGATTCAAGGATATAGAACAATTTACGCGGTGGTTTAGTGATGATATGGCATGGTTAGACTGGAGTGGCTTTGTCCTGGCCGTGTATGAAGTACCGGAATCATCTATAATATATGGAAGAAGTCAATTAGCTTTTTCTTTAAAAGAAGCAACGCTGGTTGAGTACTTTGATAGTTGTCGCCGTGTCTGGAAAGATCATTATCGCAGCAAAAGAAGAATTGCAGCATAAAAAACTTGACCTATAAGGCTTAGCCCATTAATATACGTGTATCGACTTTCGATACACAAAATATGTCTCGAAAGGCATTAAACACTGTAATAGTGTTTTGTTGTTGTGCCTCAATAGATGGACGCCCCTGGTATTGTTGTTTCGAGGATTCCCCCTTGACAATGCTGGGGTTTTTTTGTATTATTTTATCTGACCCCGAGGGGTATAGTAAAGTAGCTGTAGTTGTAAATGATTATCATTCTCACTTACGCATTAAACTAAGGTACTGGATTGATATAAAAAGTATATCTTTTTGCTTGCCTTAATGGTAATACAGGCGTATACTTCAATTATCAAATCAAGAGGAATAACAAAATGTCTAAGATTAAAGTACTGGATAAAGTTGTAAAGGTTTACAACGTACCGCAAAAGTTCCTGGATAAATGCTTAGAAGTAATTAAGCAGTACTTAAAAGGTGAAGTGCAAAGCAGAACTTTAGGTAATGGTAAGTTTGATGTGATTAGTGTTGGAAGGGAATACCGAATTGTTATTGATGGTGATATGTTCAGGGTGATGAATCACAATCATTATAACAAGTACATTGACCGTTAAAAATATATCAAAAAGTACTTGCTAATGATGTTCTGATGTAATATAGTACTTCTAACGAAACAAACAAATCCTTGGGGGATTAAATTATGAAAACTATCGCTTACAAATTCTTTGGTACTCGTGATCAGGCTCGTGGTGCTGCAAAAGAACTTAATGGTAAATTCGTTGACTTAGGTGCTGATGCTGCTAAGGGTGAGCGTTGGGCGGTTCAACTTTATGACGTGATTAATGTTCCTATGGCAGAAGTTGAATCCCATGAAATTAAGGGTATTCCGACTGCACACGATCTTAATAAAGAAATCGCTCTGCTGCAAGCCAGCATGAAAGCAGCACAGCCACAGTGCCAAGTTCTGGTAGTACAGAAGCCGTCTGAAACCGTTACTAACCTGAAAGGCAAGAAAGTACAGGTACATTATAAGAAGTCTGTACAGGTACTACAGGCGGCGTAATGTCAAAAGTACTCCACTAAATAAGGATACATAATATGTTAACTAATAGTGGAGTACTTTAAATGGCTTTATATTTTGATGATGATCATCTTAACAGTGCGGATCGTAAGAAGAACGCAGACCATAAAAAATACAATGGCGGCGTTGATGGCATTGCTAAGAAGTGGGAAAAGACCCACGCTGATAAAAACAGCTACAACGGTGCTGGTGGGGCGTCAATGTCTCGTAAGCAGGGTACAGGCGACTTAGGCCGTGAACAGACCGTTCCTGGTGATGTGGTTGATACTTCCCAAATGGAACCTGAAGAGAAATATCGTTATCTCCAGGCGTTGGGATTAATACCAGGTGCAAAGGGCCAGGTTAAATCTGATGAACCTGTACAAACAGTTAAGGTCAATCAAAACCGTCCTTTCAGACGTGGGCGTTAATAGTACTTAACACAAATGAGTACTGTATATAATCACAGTTAAATGATTGAACGCAGCAATATAACAAATCTATCAAAAAATGTTGTAGTACGGCTTGCGGATATATGAAGCCGTACTATAATTAAAACAGGTTGAAGATATGAAGCATTTTTTAGTTTTAGATGGCTTTGAGTTCTACATGACTGAAGGCGAGAAGCAATTAGATAATGTAGACACGATATTTAAGCGTATAGATAGTAAGAATATTCGCACTATCATGCGGGCTGCTGATTGTACACGGACAAAGATGCGTAAGTCTCTCCGTACCAATCCAGTATTGAGTAAATTGCTAAGTAAAATCTTATTAGTTGGTTCAGGCAAACTCTCAAGTGCGTGAGAAATATTAACCTCTAATTAAATTGAAAAAACTTAGAAATTTACTTGCAATTAACAAAACGTTTTAGTACTATATATGCATCGACAGACAAACAGGTTTGTATTGATGCCTTAAAACTTTTAATTGTGAGGATTAAACCATGAATACCACTACTAACAATAGCCGCCTTACTTTGGTTTCTGCTCTGGCAGATGGAAAGCCGTCTATCGTAGCAGAAGTATTAATTAAACAGGGCCGTACTGTAAGAGAAGTTAACGATTTTAACCGCACGTTAACCTCTGCTGTGAAAGTTGCTGAGCGTTGGTTTAAAGAAGAAGCTAAGAAACAAGCTGAAGAAGAAGAACGTCAGAAGAAAGAACGTGAAGAACGTGAAGCTATTGAACGTGCTATTCAGCAACAGGCTCAAGCCGGTATCCAGGCTGCGAAAAACGTTTACTTACAAACGCTTATCGCTGGTGGCATGTCTGAGAAAATGGCTAACGAAATGGTAGAACGCGAGTTCAGCCATGTTTATCCCCTGGGTAAAGTTACCATTAACTACAAAGGTAAAGTTTTCGAAACCTCTGTAAAAGGTAAAGCAAGCGATGATCTCAAAGAAGTGATGAAAGCCACTGGCTGGAATCGCAAACAAATCATCGAGCATTTTGCAGTAGTGTAATTACTGTATAAATGTACATATTAAAAGGCTGCACGATTGCGGCCTTTTTATTTGGTCTGTACTTTACTTTACTTGTCAAGTACTTTATAATTACTAAGACAGGGCAGAGTTAGAATGGAAACGGCCATGAAACGTAAAAAAGTTATCAGACGATATAAATGGATAGAGGTTGATAAGTCCGTGACTTTACAAGAGCAAGTACTTACACTAAAACCAGTTTCTGAGTTACAGTTTAATGACTATCTTGATGAACATGGTGATTTCTTGGAAGTCAGAAGTATTGGGTTTGTTGACCGGTACTATAATGATTACGGGGATCTCCTTGCAGTTCAAGATGGTATAGAAAAGTTTTACCTGAAAGGCGGTGTTAATGCAATATAATACATAACGGCGAAAGTACTATATTTTACTTTACTTTGGTACTACATAAGTGCTAAGATAAAGAAACTAAACTATAGTACTTTCGCTTTTTTCATAGCGAAACAAATGAAAGATACTTTAAGTATCTAACAATATAACATTAATACAGGTTAATGGGATCGTTGATATGAAAAAGCTAATTCTTGTACTCGCTGTAATGTCTTTTAGTACTGGTGCCGCTACAAGTACCGGCGACAAAAAACTTCCTGCGGTTGTTGCTGATAACATGTATTGCGTTGGTTACAACCAGGCAATCTATGAAACAACCGAGCCTGATACATCTATCAATAATGAATCTGAAGCAGCAATGCAGTACTTCTATAACCGAGGCTTTGAACTCGCTAAGAAGTACAAGATTGATGATGGTGAACCTGAAAGCGGCGGCGGTAAAGATTCCGAAGCACTTAATTGGGCTTTCAGCTTAGGTTATGCAACGTACTTGCATGATAAAGAACCTATGCCTCACAAATGTATTAAGGTATATAGTGAAGCCGTTCAGCATATGTCAGATAAAGAAGTACTACAACCGTATAATAACTAATTAAAAGCCCTTGACAGATATATGTCAGGGGCTTTATACTTTGTATATCTTAACAAGGGGGATATATGACAGGTGAAGAAAGTAGTTGGGATATGTTAGATCAAGCTAATGAATCATTTATGAATGATCATTGGGTTTGTCATCATGGTAATGAAGAACATGGCGATTTTGTAGAAAAAGGTCATGCATGTTCTGTTTGTAATGCAAAAGAAGAACCAGATGAAAGTATTGATCCAGGTTTCTTTTGGGAAGAACTTGCGGAAATTGAAAAGATGAAGGAAAGAAAATGATCCATCAATATGCAATGGTAGATGCTAAAACTCTGCAAGTTATTGGTAAACACGTCAGTAGCTTACCACCAAGAAAGATGGCTAACATCCAATACCAGGTTGAAGATATTGATACTAATGAAGTACTATCTGAAGGTACTTGCTTTTTAAGTACTGCTCAAAAGTACTGGAATGAAGTTAAAGATCCATTGTACCTGGTTACTGGCGAACAAGAAAGCAAATACGTTCGTACTGATTTAATCTAATTCAAAAAGTACTTGACTGTAATGGTTGAGTACTTTATTATTGTGTTGACCCCAAGGGGCGGGTAGATCTGTCTGTAATATAGAAAAGATTAATAAAAGTACTTGCATTATATTAGCTGGTGGATTATAATCATTATATCTTAACAAGGGGGGTATAAAGTATGTCATTAAACAAAAAGAACTTACAAGGCTTTGTAATCATCGGCCTGAACTTTGATACTAACTACGGCGAGGTACTTGATGCCTGCTGTCAGTTCGAATTCAAAGGCTATGAGATCTCTGTAAGCACTGGTGCGGTACGTCCTTCTATTGGTCAAGGTAAAAATTTCTTACAACCGGTTTTGGTTACTAATATCAGTACTGGTGAAGAAACTCAAATCAATGGCTCAGTAGAAGCCGCTATTAATTACGTAATCGAAAAAACCAAATAATTTATTATCAAAAGTACCTTGTAATTTGTTATAGGGTACTTTATAATAAGTTATACAAACAAGGGGAATAAAGAAATGAATGAACATCTGCGTAACCTGGTGAACTTAATGCGTCAGGTTGAAAATGATAAGTACAATCCAGAAACGTATTTCAGTAATAACATTTCTGGTGAAGCTGGTATGTTAATTTCAAAGAATGTGTTAGGTAACTTGTACGCTAAAGGTTATTCTAACATTGCTAATGTGAACTTTGAAATTTTCAAGGATCACAGTACCTGGCAGATTTGGGTATGGGGTTTCGAATCTGTAAAGTCTGAAAACAACCAGCTTTCAGTACCTTACTATAAGTACGACGATGTAATTGAATTCTTTAAAAACCTGTAATTTATTATCAAAAGTACCTTGTAATTTGTTATAGGGTACTTTATAATAAGTTCCATAAACAAAGGGGAATTAATCATGTGGCAATTATTATGTGGTTTATTAATCGGGTTTATCTGTTTCAAGTTTTGGGGTGCTGTACAACCTGCTATCGTCGATAGCCTTGAATGGGTTGCTAACTTAGTCAGTTCAATCTGAGGATCGAAATTATGCGTATTACACCTATTGCACCTGTAGTACATTTGCGTAATGATGCAGGTACTAACAGCGACCAACGGCAGGCACAAAAAGAAGCTGCTGAAAGCGTTGTCGTTGAGTTGGGTACGCATAAATCACGTACTGGCGTATCCAGACTTACAGCGGATCGTGTACGTGAACATATCAAATGGTTAGAGAGCTTATAAAATGAGTGACGTAATAGTACTGAATGATTATTGTACTGGTGAACCGTTAGAGATTCACAAAGAAGCAATTAAGCACGTCATTACCAGTCGTGTCGGGAATATGGAGTATAGTACTCTTATCTGTGACAATGGCTATCGTGCTGGTGTTATGCAAAGTGAGAAATATATTAAAGAACGCCTTGCAAACTAATGATTAGAATGTTAATATATCTTTACTGAATCGGGGATATATTAACATCAGAGATTATCATGAGAAAGTATAAAATTTACTATCGCTTTACTATTCCTGATAAGTTTTATAGTTCCATGAAACTTGAACAGAATGTTGATGCTTTTACATGCGGTGAAGCATGTGATAAACTCCGTACTCAATTACAGTCGGATGAGTTACAGCTTAACATCCTGGAAGTATACGAACAAGTACTGTCAGTACCTGAGAATATAGTACTGCCAGAAGATTTATAAAGAACAAAGCACGGTGCGTAGCTAACCTTCAATCCCCCTTGACACGGTTACGCATTCGTGCTACCTTTATATCTGACCCCGAGGGGCGGGAAGAAGTAGGTATAAATGTAAATGATTCTCATTCTCATCTAACAAATTAAGTACTGAAAAGTACTTGCAATATATCTCTGGATGCGTATAATAGAATCATTGAGTTAAAGGAGTACTGTTTATGTTTGAGTCAACGTTTATGAAGACTGTACGCGATATTCTTAACACTGCTGTTAACGAATGTGCTATCCAGGAATATAAACCTGAATACATTTTACGTCAATTCAATGCGAAATTGAATAATGTGCGTAAACATGTTGACAGTCAATCACTGAACCGTAACCAGAAAGCAAAGTACTACAAAGTACTTGACAATGCTAAACTTCCTTATATGAATGCTAAACACTATGACCTGATGAGTGCTGATTTTCGTAGGAAAATCAGTGAGTTACCCAGCATGATTCAGTTCATAAAAAAATAAAATAAAGTACTAAATTTGCTTGACGATATATCTGTGAAGGTGTAGTATTACATTACAGACAATCAAGGGGGATTCAAAAATGTCTAAATTCAAATCTCGTAAGTGGACTGACCAGGCTCAAATCTCTAAACCGTGGGATGTGGTATTCCTTAACCATCATACCAATTCGCAGCATTACTATCCTGATATGTGTTTCAGTACTCAGGTAGAAGCTGAGAAGGCTGCTGCTGATTTTGAATCTGCTAAAGCGTATGACGCTGCTAAGCAGTGGCCTATTGATGGCCCAATTTCTGATGAAAATCAGGACGTTGCGGCGTAAGTTAAGTACTAAAAAAGTACTCAGATATATTTGACAGAAGTATCTGAGTACTGTATTATTACCACATCAACCGAACAATGGGGAATTGAAAAATGATGGAAGTTACTCACGTACCACGTAATAAACTGGATCTGCGTATCGGCGGTCAACTGCGTACTTATGATCGTGGTATCACGAACGAAGAACTGATGCAAGCCGTGCCGTCTGTTTTCCAGGTACAGAGCCATGAATCACGATCTTCCCGCTTCGCACCTATCAGTACTATCAAGGTGATCGAAGAACTGCGTAAGGAAGGTTTTGTTCCATGTTTCGCCATGCAGTCAAAAGCACGTGACGAAAGTAAAATTGACTTCACTAAACACCAGATCCGTTTGCGTCCTGCGAACTATGATTATCGGAAAGATTGGAATGAAATCATTCTGGTAAACGCAAATGACGGTACAAGTTCTTACCAGTTGACAGCGGGCCGGTTCCGTCTGGTATGTTCAAACGGCTTAGTACTTGGCGATGCTGAACGTTCACAGGTAATCTACCATAAAGGTACTACTATCGAACGTGACGTTATTGAAGGTGCTTTTACTGTAGTAAAAGACTTTGATGAAACTGATCGCCTTCGCCTGGAAATGGAAAAGATCCTGTTAACTGAAGCAGAACGCAAACAGTTAGCTTTCCTGAGTATGGTAATGTGTACTGGTAATACGGACGAATTTAAATTCGAACCTACCAAACTTTTAACACCACGCCGCTCAGAAGATACGATCCGCCCTGACTTGTGGAGTACTTTTAACATCATTCAGGAAAACGCCATTAAAGGCGGCGTGAAGTACTATAACGGTGAAACTGACCGTAATGCAACCTCACGCGAAATTAAAAGTATTGGCAAGAACATGAATATTAACCGTGCTATCTGGAACACTGCGAAACTGATGGTTGAAGATAAGCAAGCGGTTGTTAGTGCCTAACATCCTCGCCCTACACCACGTAGGGCGATTTAATTAAGTACTTAATACATTCCCTTGGGTACTTAATTAAATCGCTGTAAGACTCATTCAGGGGGTATACAATGACACATGACGAATTAAATGTTATTCACAAAGACTTATTAAGTACCTTAAAAGACTTTGCAAATAAGCACGGGCTTTCTGATATTAAAACTGGTAATATGAGTTATAACACAAACGGTTTTAGTATTAAAGTTGAAGCGACGTTTGCTGGTGGCGAGTCTAAAGAAATGCGTAAACTTCGCCACAGTGCAGTACTGTATAATTTTAAGGAAAGCATTTGCAATGCTGAAATTAATTATGCTAAACTGAATGTGCGTGTTACAGGTATGCGTACTACTAAAGTAATTCTGGAAGATGTTATTACAGGTTCTCAATACCTGGCATCCATTAAGGATCTACAAGAAGTATGCCGCCGACATTATCCTGAGTTGTTGATAAGCTAACAGCAATTCTATAAATTTTCGAGTACTTGACAAATTAAAGACGGATTGTTGAAATTTTCGAGTACTCTTCAGTACTTAACCTAATTATCGTGTACCCGCCAGCGTGTACGCGAATATACATAAGGTGCGTGTATGCAGTCAGGTACAAGTGTACGTAGTGTATGTGGGCGTGTACGTATAGCGTATGATCCTACGTGGTCAGCAATAACCCCGTATATTATCTATCATGAAGGTACTCAAACAGTAAACGCAAAGACATTAGATAAAGCCGTTGAACTTTGCGAACATAAGTACCGTGTGAAGTTCTGTCAGGATAAGATCGAAAATGCCAAATCAAGCAACTAAGAAGTATTCCGTACTGTTTAAAGACAAGAACGGTGAATTTGATATGGTACATGTAAATGCGTCGAATGTTCATAACGCATCTGAAGTTTTCTTTAATGATAACAAACATTCAGATAAAACTATTGTTGTTATCTCTGAAGGTACTGAATTTAATAACACGTACCGTAATCAAAATGGTAGTTATGAAAAGTTATAATTACCAGTAGAAACTAATCCCCTGCGTACCAGATAATAGGCACAATAATCCCCCGTCTATTATCTGGTACTTTTTTAGTACCGTAGCGTAGATTCCACGCATCACGATATTATCTCATAAACCACCAGCGGTTGTCAAGCATCTTTACAAATCTTTTTCTGTTGTAAACACGAATGAGAATGATTCGCATTTACACTTATAGCTACACCCCCGCACCCCTCGGGGCAATTAAAGAATAACAAACCAGGTACTTAAAAGCAAGGGAATATATTAAAATAAGTACAAATAAAAGTACTTGCAAAGCCTGGCGAGGTTATGTAATATGTATCTCAACAGGGGGAATGAGTCTCCCTGGTAAATGGGGATTAAACTTATGGCTCGTAAAACTACTAAAATCTGCTCTCTGATGCTCTCACAGCACGACGATCATCGTAATGCGATTCTTTGTAATACTGAAACAACCGACAGGGAAAAGGTTCTGCAATTACGTGCAATCAATTCAATGATTGAATCTTTACTGATGAAATCGAACTGTTATCAGGGCTTTTCTTTTCCAGATCTGGAAGGTTTACGCAAAGTACAGGCAGAACATGAATCGACGCCAGGCAGTGACTATGAAACTGTAGTACTGGATTCAGTACCTGAAAATAACCGTATGTATATTGGTTTACGCGATTGGTAAAATAAATTTGACAAGGGGGATAACATCCCCCATAATGTCAGCATACCCCGAGGGGTGTCGGGAAGCGGTTATAAATGGTAATAGTTCTCATTCGCATTTAGATAGTGAAGTACTGAATCTTTACAAAACTATTTGATAATAGCCCTTGTAATTAGTACTTAGATCCGTATAATTAATTACATCGAGAGGGGGAAATGATTTCCTCCTGGTATATGGGGATATACAAAATGAACGCAGTACAGTTTACCGCAAAAGTTAAAGAATCTTTTCTGAAGTACTTTCCGAATGGCTTTATCGGTTCCCATAGCTATTCCCTGGGTGATAAAGGAATTTACTTTAAAGCTGGCTTGATTGGCGACGTTAAAGATTGTTTCCACGGATACCGTGAAAATGATCCATTGCAAATCACTTTCGGGATCTATGATAACATCAAAAATAATTCAGAAACCGAGATTGACGGCAAATTGATTGTTGAGTTCCAAGCTGCCGTTTTCTACACCAAACCAGATGAGGGATCTTATCTGGCAATGCAACGCAACAAAGTACCATCACGCAAGATTAACAATGTACCGGAGAAAGTACTTGTAACACTGGATAAGTACTTTAAAGAAGCCCGCGACAGTATGAAAGTCCAAATGGATAATAATAACATTTACGGACAGGAAAGAATCCCCGAGAAGTACTTAGAATTGTAATCTTTACAATTCAGCCCTTGCAATGCAGGGGCTTTTTTTGTATCTTATAAGTGACCCCGAGGGGCGGGGAGAAGCAGTTATATACTTAGCACGCTAATAGTTTCATAATGAACATAAGTACTGAATCTTTACAAAACTATTTGCTCAAATCGCTTGCAATACATATTCAGATCCGTATAATTAATTACATCGAGAGGGGGAAATGATTTCCTCCTGGTATATGGGGATATACAAGATGAATAAATTCAAAGCAATGTCAAAAGTACTTTCTTCTGAAATTATGAAACGTGATCCATACAACAATGAATGGAAATTCGTTTTCAAAGGGTTCGTGTTCGCTGTTATCAGTAAAAACGCTGGCAAGTACTTCCCCCACTACTCCGGTAGGAAAGGATCATTAAAAGTATGCAATAACTTTATGCAAGCCGTTGCCGAGATCCTGGAGTACTTCATTGAGATCCATAATGCCAACATGGTAGCTGGTGGCGAAATGGTATTCAGTACCGACAAAGTACAAGCATTCATCGGCTCAGATTGCGAACTGTATATTAAACCAGTACAGGGAACATTGTTACCAGTTACCACCAGGACAACCCTGGAACACTTACAGAAGTACTGCAAGGAGTTAGGCGGTACTGATACATTAAAAGATCTCGCGGAAAGTATTAATTCAAATTACAATGATCACGCGATGAACTTAACCTAACATCCCCGATAGTTAGCGTCCAGGGAAGGACGCAACCTATCACCTAATCTTTACAAAACTATTTTGTACTTGCCCTTGCATATGCGAGGGCTTTTTGTTATCTTAACAGTGTCCCCAAGGGGCGGGGAAATGTAGTTATAGATAGGAATAGTTCTCATTCGCATTTAGATAATGAAGTACTGAATCTTTACAAAACTATTTGATAATAGCCCTTGTAATTAGTACTTAGATCCGTATAATTAATTACATCAAGCGGGGAACATTTCTACCGCTAACCAAGGGGATAGAAAAATGGAAGTACAAGATATTAAAGATACTATGGATTACTTTAAATGTGTTTTCATCCTGGAAGCACTGAAAGTGGATCTCACGCATAAGACTACTTGCGTTAAACATATGTCCAGTACTACTGACGCTTACAGGATGGAAAGCATCTATAAGCTGTATGTATACCCTGCTGCTATGTACCGTGAGTACTTGAATAATTACCTTACTATTAAGGTATTCGCGGAGCATTACAACTTTACCGAAAGCGTAGCACGGGATCTAATCAATGCAGGCTGTGAGATCCATGAACGGTATGTTAAGTACTATAAAATATTAAATGCTAAACCGCGTTAATAGTACTTGTAATCTATCGCCTGTTGTTATACATTAAGTACATCGAAAGGGGGAAATGATTTCCCCCTATATTGGGGAATAAAATTATGTTTAAATTTACTGTTGTTAATCTTGCTGGTACTACTTACCTTACTACCAGGGAAGAAAGTTTAGTACGTGATCAGTTGGCTAAACGTGCGGTGGTTATGGGTGAAACACGATTCACCGCCGAAACCATCGAGATCCCTGCAAGCTGGCTGCTTATGATTCATCATGGCTGGCAAGGTGGCACTATCCACCAGGTAGCGGAGGCAACTGGTTTAAGTACTTCAGAGATCCTTGATCTTGATAAGGTACAGCGTGAAGATAGTAAACTTGATGGGATGAGCGATTTTACATTAGGTTTTCATGCCGGTCATCTGAAACCAGCAATGGATATTGTACGTGATAAAAAACAGTACTGGCGTGGTGTATGCGAACATATCAGCCAGTATCGTTCAGAACATATCCTGAAAATGTATCAGGCTAATCATTAATAATATGGGGGCGTAATGTCCCCTAAAACGTTCCAGGTGAAGCTATGAAAACATTTAAGGTCAGTGTATATGCTGGTGGTTCTAAACGCTTAGAAACGCATACAGCCCCGTCATATTCAGTACTAAGCAACCGCTTACATAATCTTTTCCCGCCAGGTTATATCTGGAGTATTTTGTAAATTAGTATCGAAAGTACTTGCAATATATCTTTTAAACCTGTACATTAAGTACATCGAAAGGGGGAAATGATTTCCTCCTGTAATGGGGAATAAATTATGTGCATCGAACAAATCAAAGCAATGGCTACACGTGTTGTTAATATGAAGTACTGCGATCTGTCTGACGCAATGGAATCAGTATGCGGTACATTCTCAGACAGTACAAAGGATTTACATAGCAGGGTATGGGATGAAGTAGAAAACATTCTGTGCTGTGATTCTGACCCGTATTCTGTTGCGGATCGTATCTAATAAAAGTACTGAAATGATATAGCCAGGGCTTGCAAAGTACCTGGCTTTTTGTTATCTTAACACTGACCCCGAGGGGTGTGGAGAAGTAGTTAGATAGTTAGCAGACTAATAGTTTCATATGAACTTAAGTACTTAATCTTTACAAAACTATATCGTGAAAGTACTTGTAATTAGTATTATAAAGCGTATACTTTATTACATCGAGAGGGGGAAAATGGTTTCCTCCTGGTATCTGAGGGGATACATCATGGCTACTCAATCATCTTACACCACCGTTAAAGTTTCTCGTTTCGGTTTCTCTGTACTGGCTGTTACTCTTGACAGGGTAAACACTCAGGAAGTTAAGCAGGTTGCTTGTTCTCTTATTGCTTCAGTAACTGAAGCTAATGAGGATAAAGAGTATATCGAAAGTAAGTGGGATTCATCTATCAAGGATGAAAACAAATACGTTTCATTTGCGGTCGATGCTGGTGGATCATACCAGGATGATTACATGGTATCTATCCAGCACTTCGACATTACCGAGCAGCAGCGTATCAATGCTGTGCGGGCTGATGCTGATGTAAGCCTGATGTTCTTATAATCAGTACTGATAGTGCTTGCACTATATCAAGGCCACTGGCATAATGCTGGTGGCCTTTGTCTATCTATATGGAGTTACCCTATGTCTTATACTGTCTATCACTTGCTGGGTCATATGCATTGCGTATGTGCTAACACTAATGAAGTACTGAAGGAAGTACTAACACTTATCCCTATTGGTAACGTCAAGCAGCGTAAGCTACTGGCTACGCTGGGGCGGCTGGCTGCTGGTGGCTACGCTGACGTAGAGCATGACGGGTGCTGTGTACTTATTAAGCGTACCAAATAACTAATAGTGAATTTTTGGTAAGTACAGTTAAAATTTAGCTTAGTTAAAAAATGAAGTACTTTTTATTTGTTAAGGTAATCCCTTGACATTTCCTTACACAAAATAAGTTGACTGTACCAAATATATTTGCTTACCAAGGGCGGGTTCTGCTTAGCCGCTTATATTTGTGGGTTAAAGTACTTTATATTCTGGAAAATATTCTGTACTACATAATGTACTACATTCTGCGTACTATAGAGTATTCTATTCTGGTAAACATTCTGTACTTCATTCTATATAACATTCTGGTAAACATTCTGTACTTTATTGTTCGGGGCATAAAACATGAAACATTTTGCAGCACATGATGGTATAAAAGAGTTCTTAAAAATTTTTCGCTCCACAAAGTTTGAAAGAGCAGACTGTTGGTACAGAATACGTGGTACTAACGTAGCAATGTGTCATCAACGTATTGAGTACGGTTTTCGCAACTTAGGTATGTACATTGTACAACCACAACACTTACATACTAACAGAGTACTTAATAATATTGTATATGTACAACCTATGGGTGAAGTACCTGTTACCGCCTTATACGACACTGAGTACTATATTGTAACTGAGAATAATAGAAAAATACATCACTTTAAAAGAAAAGATTATCCTACATTCAGTGCTGATGATGTTTTCAATCTTAGTACATTAGGAAAGTACAGTACAGATTCTTTAAATTCTTTATTACTTCTTTCTCACATTCTGGAAGAATATAATCTTGATTCTGTAGAATTACGTCCTGAAACATTACTTTCTATAGTACAGGATCATCCTGAAGTACTGTGTTCGCCGTGGGAACTTGAAGAATATGAAGACTATGATAACTGACAAATTGGGTACATTATTACCTGAAGATTATAAGAACAAGATAGATCTACTGTGTACGCGGATTATTGAGCACTACGAGGATGGAAAAAATTTTCGCTCTGGTATGATGGAGGTAATGTTTAACGATGCAGGTAAATTCAGTGTATGGCGTCGAAGTAAGCCAATACTGTTCTACAAGAAGGACACTGATAAACCTGAACTGCTTACCGAATATTATTATAGCGTTACTGAACTACATAATGAAATATTTTACTTTTATATTGATTACAATATGGTAACAATGTGTACGCGGGATTTTGATGATAAAGATTTTATATTCAATATATCTGTAACTTACAGTACTGACATTATATGTTCAATGTATATGATGATGATGCTCTTAAACATACACTACGGCAATATGCTACTGGACAGAGATTATATGTCAGCCTTTCTTCGGAGTGATAATGAATAATATAGAACTTACACGACTTCATAATAATGAACTGGCATTATTTGCTCATTCATTATTTCATTCTTTGCATGATAGAAAAGAAATTGAGAAGTACGTTATTAAGAGGTGGGGAGGAACATTACGGTATGTTGCCCCGCCTGATGGCATGACATTACTTGGAACAGTTGAGCAACATAATCCGTCCCTGGGATTGTATGCACTTTCTGGAAGACCGGAATACTGTTACATCACTTATGAAGAGTCTTTGTACTTAGATAAAAACTATAAACATTCTGACTTTAATATAAGTGAAGATTTCTTTTCTATGAGTACTATGTATGATATGCAGGTACTCAAGGTACTCTATTTTTCTGAATACATTAAGAAAGAATTAACCAAAGATAAAGAACAAATGGTACTGATTAATATTGTCATGATTGAAAATTATTATCAGTACTTAATGACGGAGTACGGGAATGCTTACTGAAAAAAGAAAAGAAGGGCTAACTATCCTTGGAAATTACATGAGGTCTGTTACCATTGCTTTAATTAATAATGTACAAATTGACGGGCTTGAATTTGAACAAACTCGTGGTGCAGTATCATACAAACATAATTCAAACTACGTGATTACTATGACAACAAACATCACGGAAGAGTTTCAAAGTAATTTAAGCGTTGTGTATTGTTTCTTTAACAATAAGAATATAATTTTAAACAAGATAGAATACCCTCGTAGCCCCGATGAGGATTTTTTCGCTCTGAGTACTGTACTTGAGAAGTTATATTTTGAGCGTTTATTTGTCATGTCATTTCTTCACGACATTGTTTTGGAGAGTGATGAACATTGTGTACTTATAGATGATTTTTGGTTGAGTACTTTTCTTGCTGGAGAACTGACGAAATGAATATAGAAGTTTTTAATGAACTACATAAGTACCTACTGAATGTAATTCCTGATTTCTATATTAAGCACGGGGAATTAGGATGTTCAAAATTCGTAGATCATGAATTCACATTGATGGATATTAATTTTAAAGTTAGGTGTGATGTACTAAATGAAACACAGTTCTTTAGTGTTAATATGTTAAATGAGGGGAAAACAAAGTTTTGTAATTTAATTTCAATAGCTCATCATATAAAGATACAAAATAACTGTGGTCAGATAACGAGTAATGAAAAAGAAGTACTACCTGAAGTAGTTACTTGTAGTAGTATGGCAAGATTATATCGGTACAACAATAAAATCATTTTTAATCGTGAAGTACAAGATGTTCCAGAAATTACAAAGGATGTTATCTTTAATTTGAGTACTTATCTGGATGATACAAAACTGGAGGCTTATAAGTTCATGACTTATATCAGTACTCCATTTAACTATATCTATATTAACTTAGAACACAATACTGAGTGGTACGCAACATGAATGAAGATATGGAACCTGTAATACAGTTATTACAAGAAATGATTGATGAAATCTATGTTTATGGGAAGATTGAAGATTTAGCGAACAAGTATAATTGCAGAATTGATCTTGATTCTTATCCTTCAACTGATACATACAGAGTTGTATCCATATATGGCTCTGTTATTGGTATTCGTTTTGTGGATACTATAGATGATCCCAAATTCACAAGAGGGATGACGGTATCTCATGATTACACAGCAATGTTTTCAGGCCAGGATTACATACGTTATACGAGTGAACATGTATTTGAAAACATTGATATTCAGACTGATTTATTTGCACTGAGTACAGTACTTGATAATACTGCAATTCAAGAGTTGTATGTGCTAAGTAAATTAATTAACCATGAGAAGTATTATGCTATTAGCTTATACAAAAATACAATAAAAATGTGTAATAAGATTCTAAAAAGATGATAAATTTTGACAAGAAAGTACTTAAACTCTTTAATGCGTTTTGTGTCATTTACGATGCTGATATTTCTGGTTGTACTGAAGGTTACGGTATGATGTTTATGAATGTTAATAACGTTCTTTACAAATGGGAAAACTTCTATACTGGAATTAATAATGATTTTAATCCATGTAGTTTCGTTCCTAATACAGTCAGCACTAATCATAGTACGTCACGTCTTTCGTGGCTTAACAATCATGCGAAGTTCATTAATGATAATATGAGAAACCGTGTGTACATAATCAATAATGTAATGTACTATTATGATAATAATATTGTTTGTCACCAAATTGATATTAAAGAATTCAGTACTGATGATTATTTTAATTTACAGTTCATATTAAATGACAGACAACTGATTTCTTTTCAGTTAGGGTATCTTATATATCAGAAGTTCAGTAGAAATTTCTTTCTATCATCAACTTCTGTAGAAAAATGTATTCAGGAAAATTTTAATGAATATTAAAGAAGTATACGATGAAGTACAGATTATTGTTCCTGATATTGAAAAGATAATGAAATCATTAACACATTGCGTTAATCATGTTAAGCATGAATTTTCATTTGGTAATGGTCGTGTCAATATTAGGGCAATCAATGAGATTGGATTAATTCACTACTACGATAATGAATCTGAACTTACTTATAGTATTGGTACTTATGGTGTAAACAGTACTCATATCGTTTTAGCTCAGTCTATTAGTGATAATTCTGAATGGTACGTTCAGTCCAAGAAGATCTTTGGCACTGACGAATACATGCTAACTGAAAAATTTCTTCATTTAAAAAAGGATGAGTACTTTAATTACTTATTAGGTACTTCAGAAGTAAATCTGAAATACATCATAGGATGTGCTATAATACTAAAAAAATGGGATTACCCTGTTGATAATGTCATCACATTAGATGCTGAACGAATTGACTCGTTGGGCTTGCATTCACTCGCATGTGCATTAGATAAACAAACAAAGAGAATTATAAATGAAAATATCTTCAGTGAAGACATTTAAAAGTAAGGTTCTGGAAGCTGTTCAATTGATTTATGATGCATCAATTAAACCAAAGGCACATGATAAGTACAAACAAATGGGAATTCAAGTACACCGCTATGATCGTTATAAACGTCATAGAGGAAATATAGAGACATGTAAAGTATTGTTCTTTTATAACAATGGACAGTCATGTTTTTGCTGTAACGGTAATGATTTAAATTTATCAGAAATTGATAAAGGAACATTTTTCAATGCAAGAATAATGGATCAAAGTTTTAGAAGAATGTACATGGAGTGTGTAGCAACTGAACTGAATAAAAGGTTCAATTATAAACAAAGATATGAACAGGAATATATGGTTTATATTGATGAATTACTAAAGTACTTGAAGATTAGTTTATGAAGACAAAATTAACTGATGTTAAACATATCAATAAGATTTCTAAGAAAATGGATGATTTAATAATGTACGCTGTTAAGTACATTCATCGTGAATCCATGCGTAGAATAAAACATAACAACACAAAAAAGTTGTACTTTTATAAGAATCATAAAGATCCTTCAATAATTATGGCTCAGTACGGTTGTAATACTCTGTTCAGCTTTAGCTATCTTAAAGTATATACTCCAGCTTATTCCACAAAAACAATAACCATAGGTGATCATTGCATGGACTTAAAGGAATATGATAAGAGTGATATTTTTAGTTTAAGTACTTTATATGATATTGAACTTTTGAAATGGTTACAGGTTGGTTGTAAAATGAAAGAATCTCATCTTAGAAATATATCTATTCTGAATTCAATATCAGAGCAATTAGTGAATGAAGCACATTCAGCTTATCAAACACAGTACCATGAAATTGACAAAGAAAAGTTTCATATATATCAGGGATAACAAATGATTTTAACAAGACAAGAATTTAAACTGATCAAGAAGATGCAGAAAATAATTGATTTTTCTATTGATTATATGAGAAGTGATTACGTAAGAGTAAGGAAACATAATCACAGAAGAAAAATTGCAGTGTATACCGGATACCGAGAAGAAATAAAACTCACATTCGGTGAAAATAATATTGCACTAATTAAACCTGATAAACCAAAGGAACATGCAATCTGGCTGAAAGGTGAGAAATATGAACTTCGTGATTATGAAGAAGATGAAATATTCAATATGAGAACGTTGTTAAGTAATAATGAAATTACCGCAATTAAGGTTTACAGTAGACTTAATTTTCATGGGAAAACAGCAGGATTCTATACCACTGATTATGAACTAATTTGTGATGCCGCTGCTGCTATTGACCAACAGTTCAGAAAATACGACAGGAGTTCATTTGAGTACTCATAGAGTAAGAAGCCCACAATTATATACTGCGATGTTGAAAGATTGTTATAGTATATTGCTTTCACTTAAAGAAGGTTATGAATTCAAACGTTCCATTAAAGGTCAGTGCTTTATTTTTTACGGATACAAAGTACATATCAATCATGAGATCGTTGATTTCTATCGTTACGATGAAGTGTTTATGAGGTTACATTTTGGTAAGATGGATACCGAAATTCTGGTTAACACACGTACTTATCACTTTTCGGTGCAGTATGGTACTGCAATTGGTGAGTATAAAATGCCAATAAGTAAAGATGAACATTTTAATGTTATGTTGATGAAAGAAAGTTTTCCTGCATGGGAAGACATGGAGTACTTAAACAAGATATACCTCACCCTAAAGGATTTGGGCGTGGAGTACATGAATCTGAACAGTTCACGGTTCTACATTTAGGTAGCACTAAATACTTTTGAAACATATTTCAAACATGTGCTATACTGTAAGTGATAGACCAAGGAGTTAACATGGAAGTTAAAGTTGTGGAAAAGAAGCAGGGTGCTGCAATTGATGTTATGACAGAACAGGGTTTTGAAATTCATGGCCTTATGTTCACCAATCATGAACTTATTCAGTGCTTGATGCTATGTTCAAGCTCCTGTGTCGAAAGTATATTCAACCCCTTTGTAAATGCGTTGATGATTACAATTGACCGTAAGGAAAAACATATTATTTGTGCACCGATGACCTTTAATAAAACGTATTCACGTAAGTTGAAGAAAGATGATGGTGATGTAAAGGTTAACACATACATACAAGAAAATGAAAATAAAACATTACTACTATTAAGTACTGGATTTATTATGGATAACTTTGAACTTGTTCAGGGTGTACATGATTTTCTTATTGACGAAGACCAGCCTTTTGTATATCTTGAAGCTACCGATATTGAAAGCCTGACAGTCAAAGACCCGCTCGTAATTTAATAAAGAAAGGAACTCCCAATGTCCAAAAAGAAAAAACCTAAAGTACAAAACTTCGTCCATAAACATATGGAAGATTTTAACCGACCAGCAACGCATGTTGATCGTAAGAAAGAAGCCAAAAATGGCAAGACTAAACACAAAGGACGTAATTGGGATACGTCCTTTTCTTTTGATAAAATAAAATGAACCTCAAAGATTATAGTCTAAATGAGCATGTGAAATTTACAGAAGACCAGTTGTATAATAAAGATTGTACTCAATTGAGAATTGATGTTCATGATGGAGTAGTAACTTTACCATGCAACCGACATAATCAATATATGTCTCATACATTGAACGGTAAAAGCATATGTACGATGCGTCAAAGTGGAAGTACTCTAAGCATTTGTTATAATAATGATTTTTATTATACTAAAACATGGTGTACTGAATCTTTCACGGGTATTAATGTATATTATGAGTACGATACTTCCAAAAAGAAGATCATAAAGAAAGAATCAGATTTCTATACATTTACAAATATTAAAGATAATATTAATGCGTATAAGAAAAATGATAAAAATAATACCTCTGTAAAGGTAATGTATAGTGGCATTCATAAGTCATATGAACTTAAAAATAAATCAAGTACTTATACTGAAAAGTACACTATAAGTTCGAAGAATCTCGTACATTCACAATTCAGCCATAATTATATTGGAATACGGATGAGTAAGAATGTAACTCATAATGAGGGAGAAATCTCAGTAAGTTCATTCATAAAGAATATAAATGTGAAATTCAAGTTCGAAGGTGAACCATGTTTGCTTCGGTTGTTAAACAAAACATTTATATTTGATGCATTAATCAGTACTGACCTGGCTTTAATTATTGAAGATGTTCAGGCTGCTATTATTGATGGAATGAAATTTATGCAGGAAACTCCAACTCACATTAAAAATATTGATGAAATTGTGGAGTACTATAAAAATAATGCAACATAATGAAATTATTGAAAAGTATTTTAAAAAGATAGTAAACCAGGATTTCGAACAAAAAAATAATTACTATCCTAATGAATACAATGGTTCGGTTCGTATATATCTTGACCCTGATTCATCCAAGAAAAGGAATATGAATTTTGGAGTTCATATATATGAGCATAATTATAGTATAGTTAAGTTACTTTACCAAAGTAGATTAAGTATATATGTTAGTAACATTAGCATTCTGATTGCTGATGAAAATCAGAAATACGAAGTAAGAACATCAGATGAGTACTTTAATATATCTCTATCTCTGGATTTAAACATACCCTTTAGTACCTTAAAGAATATTCAGAATGATATGCTATATATTAACCGTAAATCTATAACATTTTTTATGGATGAACTAATTGAGCACTTTAATAAAGTTACAGAAGGTGATTCCGGTAGTTAATCATTTTATTGATGCAGTACCGGATGTTCCACACAACACCGTACAGCAGTTCGGTGACTATTTTTATGTACGCAAGCCTTACTCAGTACTGATATTTTCCAAGTACCAAGATGCGTTTGAATCTAACCAGATCAAGTATTCATGTGCAATGGTTAACTACGGAAAAACAGCTATGCGTATAAGTTGTATCAACGATTATTTTGATAGTAAAACAGCATCATCTTTCTCTATTACTGAGACAAATGTATATTTTCATGATTTAGTAATGGATATCAACGTATCTAAAGATGAGTACTTTTCTAACAGCTTAGGTAATGATATATTTTTAACCTATGAAGAATTCAAAGTACTTTTTACTATTAAATCGCCTGGTGCTACTATTAATATTAAAAACCTATAAGGAAAAAACAACATGGATTATATTTTATATTTTAAAAATGATGAACCTAAAATGATTTGGTTCAATAAGAAAAAAGCCCCATTCAATGCAGAAGAACGTATTGTCGATGGTCATACATTTTGGGTCAGCCCATGTACCTACCGTGCTGCAATTAATAACATTATTCAGCGTAGTACTCTTGAGCGTAACCCTGATATTCTTCGCAAGTACGAATCAGTACTAATGGATATTATTGATCCGCATCGCGGTGATGGTTTTGCAATTCTCCTTGAGACATTTGATAAGTGGCATGAACTACTTAATATCAACTGTGAAATTCCTGAAGAATATCTCTAATTAGTTATTTTTCTCTGAAACAAAAAAGTTTTATGACCTATACTACAGTTGTATAAAACATCACAGAGGGTTTTTTAAATGTCAGAAATGAGCGTTATTCTTAAACAAATTGGTGGTGTAATTCTGGTTCAAAAACCTGATGCACCACGTCTGTATTGCCTTGCTGATTTAGAGCACGTAAATGAGCTAACAACGGGTCAGCTATTCACGGCGGCACGTATCCTGTGCGGGAAAACTATTTCCGATTACGGTGATGACTGGCCTAAATTCCGTGTAGAAAAGGGCGAACGTGCTGGTGAAGTATCCGAGAAATGGAAAACCATCAATGAAGTACTTAAGAATCGTTCAAACGATCTGGAACGTTTGAAACTGGTATTCGCACAACTTAAAGAAGAATTTCCTGAAGTACTGAGCAAGGAAAAAACTCAGGAGAGTTTAGACTTGTTCAACGAAATGATTCAGGGAATGATTAAAGCATAATTGAAACACAAGGAAGTATAACTATGTCAATGGATAATGACAACTTTGATTTTATGTCTGAACTGAATGACATTCATCAAAAAACACTAAAAGATAAAGAACTAAATGCAAAAGTCCAGTTGAATTCAATGTTTGAATTTGAGGATGATGAAGAAGTACAAGATGATGTTCCAGTTGAACGTACTGTAAAAATTAATACAGATACCAAGAAAAAATACTCATCTAATGCTCCTGCACGGTCACAGGAAGAATTTGACGAATGGGTTGAAAGCGTACATTACGAAACCATGACTCATCCTGACGGTAGTACTTATGAAGTTAAAGTTACTGTACTAAAACCTGGCGTCAACCCTCTTGAACACATGAAACCTGCCTACGCATTTGCTTCTAATTTCTAAAACTAAGGGAGAACTTATTCTCCCTTTTTTTCATATGGACGATTATGAAAACGTTAATTGAAATCCGCAATGAAGCACACAATCTTCTTAAACAGCATCACCTTGAAGCTGAAAAAATCCATCCAAAATTGATCACTTCCTTACAGGAAAGTGATCTGTCTGACCAATCATTATTTGATAATTCCCTTATTGACAAATACACAGAATTAGAAAAAAATATAGATAAAAGTAACAAATACATCTGGCTATTAGCACAAGAGTACTTTAATAATATAGCTAAAGATTTAACATATAATGATGTTGATATTGGGTTTTATAGTAATGGTGAGAAAGTATCTATCCCTATTGATTTCAGTTTACTTGAACCTTCAATTCACGTCAGTAAAATCTATAATGCTGTAATGGAATTCAACAGGTATATTGATTTTGAACCATTCTGGAAGCATGAAGTTAGCATATATATTAAGGATTATAACAAGTACGTTATTATAGGGAAAAACTATAATCCAGTTATGTATATAAAAAATGCAAAAGACCGCATTGAGAGTTCAAAAAACCATACCCTAACTCAGAAGTTAATTATAGCAGTAAAAACAGAACTTCAATGTGGCTATAAAATGCATTCACCAAAGTACAAAACAGATTATAATGATAATAAATCAATTAGTACTTACATTGATTGTGTCGTTGAACACAAGCAGTTAGAGGAATTACTAAAACACAAATCAGGAATATACGATATTGTGGATATAATTTTTGATAATGATGGTACTATTGAAGTTAAAATACAGGAAAATTTAAATGCTAATTGAATTTGCATATGGTGCTCGGGAATTCAAACACTGGAGTGCTTCATATAATAATTACCAACAGACGTTGCGTGATGTTATTACTGAATGGGGTGCACAGCATTCCAGAGGTGGTAATGGAAGCACTCAATTAATTAAAATCAGTGATTCATTATTATTTGGCTTAGTTACATCTGGTCTGCCAACGGACTGTATTCTTTATTACGATGTACTTGGAAAGAAAATGTACTTAACTGGAAGAATCAGTAATATCTATGATTACCGTAATAACAACATGGGTTATGCCAAAACCACAGGCCATTCAAAATCACCACATGATTCATTTGATTGGGGTGAATGTTATCGTCAAGGTGATTCTGATTTTTGTTTTGAAGTTCCTGATGAGTGTTTTGAAGATTTCTATGATGAAATCAAGCCATATTATGAATATGATTTTAAAAAATGTTTGACCGAGTTATGCGGTATTTCATTCAATTGTATTGTTGATGAAAGTCCTGCACCATCATCAGGAATGAACACAAGAGATGCATTTTACCTTGATTGTACTTCATGGTTTTGGGAAGTACTTATGTATGATATGTATGAAGGTAATTTATATCAAGAGTACTTGAATGCTTACCCACGAACGGTTGAACCACTTGTTAACCTTATAACAAACGTACAAAATTACTTCTTGACACATGGACAAAATAGTTATGACCCGAGAGATTAACCCAACCAAGATTAACCATATCGAACACCTTGACGATATGGTACTCTATAATCCTGATTTATGTATTCAGCATCTTGAACGTGTTCAAGCTGGATTGGAATATGCAACTCTTAAGTGGGATGGTTCACCAAGCATTATTGTAGGAAAGAAAGACGGTAAATCATTTGTCAGTACTAAATCATTCTTTAATAAAGAACCTTTAAAACTGAGTACTTATGATGAAATTATCGAACGCAATTACAGTACTGAATTAAGCGTGATTATGTTTATTGCTCTTAAATTTGCTCAGAGTATTAATGATAATATTGTATATCAGGGTGATGTTATGTTCTGCCCTGGAAATAATAAAAATGTACAAGATGATAAAATTACATTCGGCTTAAATCTTATCAAGTACTATGTTACACCTGCATGTCCTAATTTTAACAAAATCAAAAATGCCAATCTTGGTATTGCTTTTCATACAGCATATGATTATTCAGAAGATACAGTGACCAAAATTCCTTTTGATATTTTACCTGAATGTACTGAAGATGTTTATGTATTTGAATCTTATTGTATTAATTTACATCATAATCAGTTTTCATTTCAGGATCTGACTGATGAAGTACTGAGAATTAAACTATTTCAGGAAAGTGCATCATGTGATTTAAAAGTATTTCATGAGTTGTTCCGTAAGTACAAGACACAATCACTTAAGTTATATGATGATGTTGCCCGTTATAATCCTGATGAATTTGAGAAATTCTGTTTCCAGTGCACTGCACCTAAGTTGTTTGAGGGAGCACATCAGGCACGGGAGAACTGTTTAGCGAAACTTCAAGAACTAAATACCGTACTCAAGAAATGCAGAAAGTACTTTCAGATGCTTTGTGCTTTTACACATAAAGCACAAGCACATGTTATTCATAATGTAGGGTACACACAAGGTTATTTTATTGAAGCTGAACATGAAGGTTTAGTTGTTAGTACAAATCAATATACTATCAAGTACGTTAATAAGTACGAATTTACTAAAAAGAATAATGATAAGCGTGTAAAATAATCCTGAAACATATTTCATTTATGTGCTATACTAATAGTGAGGACATATAACTGTTCTCACTTTCAAAACCCTGACTGGCAGTTTAAACACTGATAATAAAAACCTGATCCTATCGAAAAGTAGATGGCAGATGAGTTGTCCAGACAGAACGCAGTGCAAAAGAAACCCGTGTAAATTACTCCATGCGACTATACAAAACAGCAGAGGACACGGCAATGCGGCACTATAAAGGCGAAAGATAATACAAGTACTCGCCCATGATAGACATATAAGGATCGCACCTTACGAACATGTATAAGGGATTCTATTACTTATAATAGATTTAGCGACGGAAATTGTACAATATAAATCCGTCTTTAATTCATAAGTACTTAGAAGTGTATCTGGAGAATTCGTGTACTTCAGGTATATAGAGTAGTGATGAACTACGACCGTTGCATAAGGATTACGATAGGAAGAAACAGGGCAACCCGCTTCCGCTTAGATACAGAAGTACAATGAAGTTGTATCTAAAATTCGGTACATGAAATGTCGATGCTACCAGCGTCAAAATTAAACCTTTAGAGTACTTAAACTCTGAATCCTTTCCCCCTTGCGGGGGATGGAAATGTCTCTACAAACCCCGTCAATGAGTACTGTAAAAGTTTAATTACTAATTAAATGAAGTTCATCAAGAAATGAACGTAGTGAATTTCGTATGAACGAATTTAGGATTAGCTGAACGTCAGTTCAGATGAGCCTTGTATTAAGAACACCAAGAGAGAAGCAAGTTTTTGTTTCTCTCTTTTATTTTGTGGATTATAAATGCGATACAGATATATTGGTTTTGATGGAATTGAAGTACCAGGTCATGTCCTAAATAAAAAACCACTAAATGGTTATAAAGTGGTTTACCAACCAAGTGGTTGTCTGTGGCGAATATCGGAAATGATTAATTCAGAAAGTACTGGATTAGAGATAAAATTCTGGCCGAGTAAAAAGAACAATACTGTTAACTGGATAAAGTACGAACGTACTGGTCTTAATATGTGGTACAATACAGCAGGTAATCTTGACCAAGTTATTCATGAGTTTAAAGACAAGAAACACGGTGAATGTTATTTTATTGGACAGAACTTACGTAGATTTTATTTTGAAGATAATGACATTACAAATGATATTGTTGAACTGGTTAATGATATTGAGAATTTAAACGCTGAAGATAAGTTCAATATCTTCATCAGATATGGTTCAGAATTCAAATTATATGATGAGTACATGCACCATATTAGTCTTGAAGACATAATTAAAATATGTGATAAAAAATAAGGAAATTAGCATGGAAGCTAAGAAAAATAAAAAGGCAAAGAGTAAAAGTACTACAAGTACCAAACGAGATATGAGTGTACATTTCACATCTAAGTCACAAACGTGGAATACACCTAAAGATTTTTTCGATAAGTTAGATGCTGTATGGGGTTTTGAAGTTGATACTGCATGTCTTGAAGAAAGTGCATTATGTAAAGAGTACTTCACTCCTGAAACTGATGGTCTTAATTCATCATGGAATAACAAAGTATGCTGGAATAACCCACCTTATAATGATATTAAATCATGGACACAGAAGTGTTACGTTGAGTTTATTGCGGGTAGTACAGTAGTACAGTTGATTCCATCAAGAACTGATACTAAAGCATTCCATGATTATGCATTTGAATATGCAACATGTATTTGCTTTATTAAAGGCCGTTTAAAATTTGATAACCCAAGTTTACCGTCATGGACAGAAGATGATTCACACAAGAAAAGTCCTGCACCTTTCCCTTCATGTCTGGTGATTTTTGATAATGACCTTACTGATGAGAAAATGAAAGTACTGAAAGCCTTGGGTACAGTCGTTAAGAAGGTATAATATGTTAATAAATGGGATAAGAATATTACTTGATAATTTACTTACCTGCTTGAAATATGTAGAAGGTGATAACGTTAGTCACGGTTTAAACGAACTTTATTATCATTTCAATGATAATGTCTGTATTAAAAATAAACGTGATGATATTCATTTTTGGAGAGAATCTTTAAACTACGAACATGATTCATTGGTTATATGTACTGATGAATTCGATGAAGAACAGTTGTGGATTGCTCTCAATGATGATAGTACTGGATTAACAATTTTTCCACGAATAAGGAATGAGCATTTTAATTCATTGGTGATTAATACAACAAGTTTGATATTACGTATTAATCACCAAAATGATATCATTTATGACATTCCTATTACATCGGATGAGTACTTCAATATAACTCTTCTTTATGATATTCCATACAGTCTTGAAGAGTTTGTAGAAATACATTCATTCCTTGTTGAGAATAAAAAAATTATGAAGCAGTACTCTGTAATGTTGGAGGTTTCATGAAATCCGAAGGTGTAAAGGACATAGTTAAGTGGCTTGAGCAGGAATGTAAATCTGCCAAACAAGAGCTTGAACGTGCTCAGATAGAGAGAAAAGGTTGCCATTACTACATGTGGGAATGGTATGAGCAGGATATTAAGGTTGCTCAGGCTAAACTTGATGAGCTTGTTCGTGTAAAAATCAGTACTGAAAAGTACATGAAGAAACTACGTCATCAGGGATTATAATGATTATTGTCAAAATTGAGTACGATGATTATTTTGACGGGTACAGTGTTGACCTGTGTACATGTAATTCAGTTGATGAAGCAATTGAAATTGAAAAGCTGCTGAATCCTGTTATCAAAAAGAAATCTTCAAAATATCGTGTTGTGTGGAAAGAAATGGAGAACTTTCAGAGTACGAGAAAGTTCAGAAATTCACTGAAAGAAAAAGCTAAAAATATATAGGTGCAAAATGATTGTAGCATTACATATTACCTCTGAATCATCAGACCATTATCTACTACTTTTTAAAGACAAAAATGTTGTTGAAATCAAAGATGAGATTTACAACAACGAAGAATATTATGGTGCAACGGTAAAATTCAAAGCATTAGAAACAAATATCTATGAACTGAAGCTACTTGAAGATATGCTTTATCAGTTCGAAGAAGATTCATGGGAATGGGGCTAATGAAAAAGTACTTACTGTTTTCTATGGCTGGATATTATCCAAGTGGTGGATGGTCTGATTTTCGTGGTGATTATGAAACCCTTGATGAAGCAATAAAAGCTGCTGCTAAATGTACTTTAGATTTTTATCATATTGTTGACACTGATGATAAAGAAATTGTTAAGCAGGGAAGACCTGAAAGTTTAAAACGAGAATTAGAAGATGATGATCGTTGGGGTGTAAGTTGAAAACTTGTATTGTTATATTTGGACGAATGAATATTCCGCATAATGGACACGGCCTTCTTTTTAAGAAGGCTCTTTTTTTGCGTGAAGAAAATCCAGAAATGGATATTAAAATCTTTTTGAGTACTCAACAAAATATCAAAAATCCGCTTCCATTTGATATTAAAACCAGTTACATTAAAAGACTATTTCCAGAAGTGGAAGACTTTATCCAGGACAAATCATGTACTGAAATTTTTAGTATAATGCGTCAGTTGGATAATGAATATGACAAGATTATTTTACTTGTTGGTTCAGATAGAGTACAGCACTTTAAAACTATTCTTGATTCATATAATGGTACTCAATATGAATATAATGAAATTGAAGTAATTGATTGTGGTAATCGTGATGATAATACTTTAAGTGGAACTCAGATGAGAGCCTATGTTTATTCTTATGATTATGAAAACTTTAGTACTGCATTACCTGATGTATCAGAAGAATTGAAAAAAGAATTTTTTAATGTATGCAAAGGATATATGTTAAATGACTTATGAATTTAAAGAATTAAGTACATATGAAAAAGATAATAATTTACTGGAACTAAGTATCGAAGCATTAAAAGTGTGCATTGATGATAATACCAAATTCGTAAAAGCAGGTGAGCATGAGATCACTTATTCATGTACCCACTCAGTAACGGATACAGATTTTATTCATCAGATAAGTAAGGACATTATTATAACAAAAGAATATTTTGAAAAACATATGCATAGTTATAATGTCTATATTACTAATGAAAGTACTGATTCTGACCGTTGGTATCTACTAAGTTATTGTGCAAATGATGAAGCTGGTAATACAATTTTTATAAATGATAATTGTTATATTAACTTCAATGCAGATGAAAGCTATATGTCGTACTCTAATGATTTAGATGATTTTACTTTACAACGGGGTGAATTATCATTACCTTTTACTAAAGATATGTACTTTAATTTAAGCATGAATGTCGATTTCAAAGTTCCTTTTGAGTTGTTAGTACAGGCATTGGAATTCAAACAACCTGATGGATTTAATATAAACCTATATAATTACTGATATGAAAGATTACAATACTTTATTTTTCTCAATGTACAATATTGCTAATCATGTTTGTAAGAACTATACTCCTTTATTAAAGAAAGATATTTCTGAACTTGAATACAACAGCATAGCTTTCAGATTTCTTGTTAAGAGAACTGCCAGAATGTTATTAGGCAACGTTAATGAAAGTGTATGTTTTTCAGTGTGGAAACATAATATTGAATTTGAAACAAAGAGAATAATTCAGATCAAGTACCTTGATCCTAATCATGTTGAACAAAAACTTTCTTTTGTTAAAAATTTCAATGAAGAAGAAACTAACTTATATGTTCATAGTACTGAGTTTGGTAAAATAGATTATCCTTTCAGTACTGAAGATATTTTTCATTTGAACTTAAGTACTTTTCCAGTAACGATGAAACCAGAAACATACAATAAAATTATGAGTATGCTGGATGAATCAATGTACAGTCTATCTTTTTGTTTGGATTCATATGATGCGTTTTGAAGTTAATACTTATTTTTGGGAAGACAATGAGAAGGTAGGATTACGCCAGATCAAAGTACGTAATACTGATCGAATCCTTGCGGTAATCAATGCTAACTGTGTTGATGGGGTGTGGCTTTGCTCATTTGTTCCTATGGGTTTCAGGTTTGAAATTACTGAAATGGATGACCTTAAAACATGTATAGAAAGGTCTGAAATTATCATGAAATTACTTACTAAAGTACAACTTACCTTATCAGAAGTAGAGGAAATTATTAATGGATTTCTATGAGTACATCTTAAAAACTTTGTCCAATTTTCCTTACGGTGCATTTGATTCCAAATATAGTAAAACATTTTTCAGTACCTTAAATGGTGATCTTGTTCTATTTGACAAGTTTGTATATGGCACAAATGCTTCTACTAAGAAAGTATTTGAGGATAAACTTGAGCATATGGATATGTATGACTTTGGTCTTCATCATATAACAGAAGATACTATATACGAACAATCATTATATACAATGTCTTCATTTGGTAAGGATGGTATTTGTAAAGTTTTTCTGGAAACTGGTAAGTACTTTGCCTTTATGGATGATGAATTTTATTATAGTTATCCAAGTACTGAAAACTATAAAATACCAAGTACTTTAGAAGATTGGTTCAATATGTCGATGGTACTCGAAAATATTTTATCATTGGAAGAATTTAATATAATCCAAAAGATAAGAGAAGTCGTACCGAATGGTTATGATTTTGAAATTTACAAAGATTGTTGGGAAGAACATAAAAGTTCCTTGACAAAGGATATAAAATCTATAGCATAGGGGTCATTAGGAAATGGATGGCGAAATTCGAAGTGGTTTTGAGGTTCATAAAATCCTTGACTACGTTCAGTACGTAAATGATAATTTTGATACACTGAACGATGGTAAAAAGCATTACCTTAACAACCAAGAAATTTATGTGTGTCGCATAGGTGAGTACCTGAAATTGGGAAAGCCTGGTGTACCTAAGAGTACTGGATTTGCTTTCGTTAAAAAAGGTGGCAGACACGCACAAATACAGATAGACAATGAAATTGCATATCGTTTCATTAATGGTACTTTGTTTAAACGTATTTTTGAAAGAAACGGAAAAGAATTTAACTCATATGATAAAGAATTTGAGTTAACTAAAGAATTTGTTTTCCACTCAAGTTTTGAAGATAAACAGGCTTATATACTGTGTTATGAAGAACTTGTGAGAATTCAAAAAATGAGTAAAGTACTTAATTTTGAGATTTATTTACAAAGTTTTATTAAAAAATAACTTACACTAACAGGTTAATTAAATGAATACACTCGTAGAGTTATACCATCTTTCTTTAAATCCTGCTATTACTATCGGCTGGCCTATCAGTTACATTGAACTTATTATCCTATTCTTCAATGTACTTTGTGTTTATCTGGTAGGAAAAAATAAAGTACTTAACTATCCAGTAGGTTTAGTTGGTATTGTAACTTATATGTTCTTCTGTTACACTCTGAACTTCTACTCAGAGTACTTTTTACAGATGTTCTTCTTTGTATTCAGCCTGATTGGTTGGTATTTGTGGAGCAAAAAAGACAATTCGGGTGCAGTACTTCAAGTACATTATATGAGTTGGTTTGGATTTGGTGGTCTTTGTGTATTCTGGTTAGGTGCATCATACCTGTTAGGATCGAATATCAATCAGTTATTTGCTTTGTATGTTACTAAGGTACTGTTCCCTTTGCTTGACGTTATCGGGATCACTCATGGTGAATATGTACATGAGGCGGCGAGTTTCCCATATCTTGATGCATTTACCGTATGGGGTCAGATCATTGCAACATTCCTGATGATTCGCCGCGTGGTACAAAGCTGGATTTGTTGGATTGCAATTGATGTACTTTGTGTACCGATGTTTTACCTTAAAGGTGGCTTCGGTGTAAGTATTATGTTTGGTATCTTTACTGTATTGGCTACTATGGGATTAGTAAAATGGATCAAGTTAGCGAAAGCACAAAAGCAACAGTACCAGAAATCCACAACCGAATTCGCCAGTATCTGACGAATCACAGTACCAATAAATTGAGTGGAAATTATCATTTGTTCTTTAATGGTAATTATGACAATAGCCATATTGAGTTCTGTATTGAACAATGCATTGAACGTTCTGATGCTGAAGGTGCTGAGATTGGTAAAGTACTTCTCAGTATGAGTAAAACACAACGCAAAAAACTCACACATAGTGGTGGGTATTAAGAGAAGGGAGCTTATGCTCCCTTTTTACGTGGAATGAAATATGAAACTAATCGACACATTTTTAAATTTTAAGTACATTTATGAGAACTCATACTCTTTGTATGAAAAATTAAATCATGAACCCGTTGCGTATCATGCAGATTATAAAGTACAGAAATGTAATTTACCGTCTGGTTCTAAAAGTATGATGGTATCTAAATTCTGTACGACTGAAAGAGATTTCAGACAAATTTGTGATATTATCGACCCTCATGTTGTTCACTATCCATGTGAAATTCAAATATCAATCATTCTTAAAAATGGTGGATGGATTAGGATAGTTAATGATGGAATGCCGGTATTGACAAGATTAGTAAATTTTGAAGGTAATATCACTAAGGACTTAAAGAAAGACGAATATTTTAATATAATTACAGGTTACGATATTCCTTATAGTTATGAAGATATCATGAAAGTACTTGATATTACAAAAGATGTTAAACATGATGTATGGATATATATGAAATGACACCATTAGAAATACTTAAAAGTATGTTACCTCTTTATCACATGCGTAATAAAATTGATTGTACTACACTTGTTGATGAATATCTTTGTACTGTTGGTGGTAATAAATTGACGGTTTATCATAATAATTACCGAGATCATGGTAGACTGATGGAAGTATCTGATATTCATCGCACTAAGTTTAATAATGTTTGTATAAGATTTTATTCTTCAGATATTTCTAAAGGATTTACTGTACTTAAGAAGAATAATCATTCTGTATTATTTTCGGCGGGTGATAATTTATGGAATAAAACACAACTAATTGATACCAACGTTGAACGAGATATGTTCTTCAATTTATCAATGGAACTTAATATTTCTTTATCCTATGAAGAATTACAAGAATTAGGTAAGTTGTGTTCTCAGATTAATCATGACATAGCGTTCTACTTAAGATGAATAATGAAAAGCTAATAAAAATACTTCAGGCTGTTAAGTACGTACTACAAAATCATAAAACTATTAATTTAAACATTCATTGTCATTATGAATTATCTGACTGGATTATGCTAAGAAAGTCTCCCGTAAATGGTCAGTATATTCTTACTGAAAGGATTGATGGATACTTGGGATATGATTTAGCTCGTATTAAACCTGGTATTCCACGTGATGTTAATATCATAAATGTAGATAACGAAATACAGTACTACAGATTAAAAACAGCAGAAAAAGAAAGGAATGATATTTCCTTTGTTGATGTTGATGAAAATTATAACGAGAAGGAAATAATATTTGATATTCCGGTAAGTAGGGATGACTATTTTAATCAAACTTTGTTGTATGATTTAAAAATAAGTTTAGAAGTACTTGAAACTATTGAAGATACTGGAAAATATCTTAGTGGTAATATGAATGTTGTTATGATAACTGGTGCTAAAAAATGAAAACAGCAGTGATTATTGGTAAGTTCTATCCTTTACATGATGGTCATATTGATATGTTCGAAAGTGCATTACGGGAAATGGATAAAGTGTATGTACTGGTATGTACCAACAGTACTCAAACTTGGAATAACTTAACACCAGAAGAAAGAACTACGGCAGTGGTTTATGGTATGAATTATTACTATCCAGAACTTACCAATAAACTCGAAGTACATAACTTTGATGATAGTGACATGCCTGATTCACAGGAATCTGATAGTGAAGTTTCTAAGACATGGGCTAAATTCTTGGTAAACCGTTTTCCTGATATGACCCACTTTTACGGTTCTGAACCCTATATCAAGATGATGGCAGACCACGAGAATAAGGAATATGTCTTAATTGACCGCAAGATCAACCCAATCAGTGGAACCATGTGCAGAAATGAAACAACTAAGTACTTTGCACATCTTTCACCATATATCAAACTGAAAGCTGTTAAACGTATTTGTATTGTTGGTGCTGAAAGTTCAGGCAAAAGTACTTTAGCTTATAATCTAAAAGAACATTATAAAGGTCGAACTACCTTGATTCAGGAATCTGGCCGGATGCTAATGAGTCAGCCTAAATTAAACCGGAATCATTTTATAGATTTTGGACTAAAACAATTCAGTAATATTTTTCTTAATGACTTTAATTGTCAACGTCCGTACCAGATTATTGATACTGATGTTGGTATTACTAATTTATACTGTCATGAGTACCTGAACCTTGGATATGAACTGGATGTACTTCAAACTCTACGTGCAAGAGAAAAGTATGATTTCTATCTGGTACTGTCTCCTGATGTTAAATTTGTACAGGACGGAATGCGTATCCATGATGACCAGGAAAAAAGAGTGACGTTTTTCAAAAAGGTACTTGACTATGTGGAGAAAAGTGGTGTACCCTTCAAGGTAATCTACCAATCTGATTACGATGAACGATTCAGAGCGGCAACTCAAATACTTGAAACGCTTTTTGATATTAAGGCCGATTAATGGATATTAAAGCAGTAAACGCCGGAACAAAGGTACTGTTGAAAGATATTAAAAATGACACTTTCTTTGTTAACACGACCCTTAAACTTTTCATGATTAAAGATAATGACAAGTTTCTTATTAATGACGTTCAGAACAAAAAGAACTATTTAAGTACTTTACATTCTGACAGTGATGAATGCTTGGTCTGTACTGAAAATTATCGTGAGTTCGCCTATCAATGTGAAGTTGAACGCATGAAACTCTTGGAAAGTAATAAAGTTCCTGATAGTCGTTTTTATGGTGAACATGGTATTGCTGCTATTCCGGTTTCAGGTTCATGTTGGTTCACCTCAACTGCGACAGTTTATAAAGTACTTGATGGTGTTCAATATATCTTTGATGCAACTGATGCACATGGTGAATATGTTCATGAGAAAGTATCTGATTTAATTGAGTGCTTTGATATTATTCATCTGAACTATCATCAACAGATTAAAGAAGTAGTACATTACTTACAGAAAAATGATCAAATTGGGGATGTATGGGTTCTGATTTCTGGACATACCGTTTACCACCAGTTGTTCATTGGTAATAGTACTGGATACATTTGTTCTATGTGGTTCGGTGATAAGCATCCAATTAAGACTGTTAATTGTTCAGTAGAATGGGAAAAAAATAACATTTATTTTGAAGACTTTAAAAGTACTTTGAATGTAAAAATAAAAGAAAGTTCGAGTTAGTATAGGAGATAAAATGTTCCTTGAAGATAAAGTCACAGTTCCTGAATACTATACAAGTTCAACGTTGAGGGACTTTTTTGGTTTTGTTCCTGTACTGGATTGTGAAACTCATTCTTATTATTCAGTAGAGAATGAGCATCCAGATGCAGAATTTAAAAGAGTTACGCCAGTTTTTGGCGGAATACGTAATGCACCATATTGCATGGAAGAATACTTTCTTGAACGTGGTATAATTGAAAAGAAAGATTATAAAAAATCTGATCTAAGTGGTACATATGAACAGTACCTTGAGCATTACAAAAAGGTACTGGACAATATAAAAAATAATCCCTATCTTCTTACCTTTGTTGGATGTGATGATGGTGACACCGGAATACGGTTCCCTGATAAAGAAACAGCGTTAAAATATGCACAAAATGAGATAGTATATTTCGATGAAGTATACGAAGATAAACGTTCTATGAGAATTAATTAATGATTAAAACTGATTTTGACAAACTACGCACTAAAGTACTTGGTATTATCGAAGGTATGGCAATGATTGATAATAAGTACTTCGATCTTCGTCGTGCTGTTTTATTTGCAGAGAAGGTACATTGTGGGTCACGTAAAGATGGGTCTAAGGAATTTAGTCACCAACTTGAAATGCTTGCATTCGCACTTACTCTTCACAGTCTTCTTAATAAGCCATTTGAAGTATACATTAGTATTGTACTTCATGACTTATATGAAGACTACCCTCAGTATCTTGAAGACATTCGTAAGAATTTCCCTGATGCCGAGGAATTTTCTGTACGGTTAAGTAAGTATAAAGACCGTTCAGGAAAAGAGTACTACAGTTATTTTAATGGTATTGCTGAATGTGAAGTATGTTCAGTTGTAAAGGCAATCGACCGTTATCATAATTTAAGTACTGCACCTGGTGTTTTCAGTAATAGTAAAATTTTGGAATATTGTGAAGAAGTTGAAACGTATTTTATTCCAATGTTAAGAAAGGCAAAACAATTACACAACCAACGAGCAGTATATGAACTGATGAAAAGCATTTTGACAACACAAGTCAATACAATTGATAAGTTTTGTTCAACCAAAACAGATGCTTAAAATCTGTCCTTTCGTGTTCGTTCCGCACGAAAGGAATTGATATTGCCGCTCCGTTGATGTATTGTGTGTTAACTAAAGTAAAATTAGCACATCTTAAGGTCAATGGACATGAAGAAAGATATAATAAAAATGATCCTTAAACGGGTCTATTCAATAGCCTATAACTTTGTCTTTGTATGTTATTTTGCAATGTTTATCACTGCATTATTCATGTTTGGATGGTTTGTGGTTTACTTAATTTCGGGAATTACAGGAACATTACTTTACTATTTTGTATTAGTAATCTTAGTCTGCTTTTCAATAGTACTTATGAGAATAGGTATTATTGAAGTGTTTAAGAAGTACATAAAAAGATAGGAGACTAACAATAATCTTGCAAAGGAGTTGCGATTATGGATTATTTAAAATTTAGTATTGAAATGGCGAATGAGCTAAACAAGAGCCACTACCAAAGCCTTACCCCAATGATGGCAGAAAATGCAGTAGCTTCTGCTATTGATGGGGTGAGTTGCGGAAAGGCAAACTACTTAGCTGATGCTTATAGTGCAGTAAACAGCATCCAGTACTCTGTAAAGATGTACAAGGATAATTTCGTCATGAAGTACATTAATGGTGAAATACAGGAAGAACGAAACTATACGGATTTCATTATTGAACGCCGGATTTCTGGTGTGTCAGACCCTAACGGTGATGCACAATCAGTAATGAAAGAAGTATTACAGGATGTATTTGATAATGAGAATGTAAGTAAAACCTATTATGGTGTACGTGAAACTAACACAGTGCTCCTTGGGTATTCTGAAGATTCTGATTACTTTTATTTCCGTACAACCGTTCTTCCGTATGAGTATGAGCCACCAGCTTATAGCGAGGTTAAATTCTTCTCTGAACAGAATAAGAATTTTAACAAGCATATTGGAAATCGTGAAAGTATATTGGGTTACAATTCTAATGGGTTGTGTGTGTATAAGTGGATTCACCCGAATTCACAAACTTATACACGCACACTACAGAAGAAATATAATCTACAAGATGAAGAATCATTCTATTTCAAAGTACAGAAAGCTGAATATATTCGCCCGTCTGATGACCAATTACTCTCTCATATAATTCCATTCAAGATTTGATTTTATTATGGGGTACTGAAAAGTACCCCAATTTATTTTTGGATAATAGCTAAAGGTTATCCAAAAATAAATTCCTGAAATAAAGGTTAATATATGCTTACTGAAAAAGATATTGATTTGATATTCTTAGAATTATCAAAGTTTGAAGAAGTATTAGTAAATTATGTTCCTAAACAAACAGTATTAGATGGTTATTATATTAATCACCTTAATAATTATGTTATTATTGGAGCAAGTGTTAATATTGCAGAAACCATTGTCTCATTTTTAAGTATGAGACACATTGATACGTTATTCTTTGAAACACCTCGGACTATGTATTCTGACTTGAATAAGTTCTCAATGAATATTATTCCAAGTACTAATTATATGATGGAAGATGTTCATCATCATGAGTTTTATGATAAGGGTGAATTTTTCAATATGAATATTACTGGTGAAATTCAGGGCATCCCTTATGAAACTTATGAAGTTTTTGTGAATATAACTAACCGATTAATCAAACGGAAATATATTTCAGAGCAAACCAAGAATATTCAGATAGGACTTAATAACTTATGTTAGAAGAATATATTGAATTATTTCAGAATATTATTAGATACCATAAAGAAAGCCTTACTCAGTTTTACAAAATGTATCATGATTTGGAAGAAAGTTCTTTTACTGAGAATAAACAAGGCCGTGTCAATTACAGAATCCTAAAGGATGTGTTTAAAGTAAAACATAATGATGAAATGGTAACTACGTTTCATAAAGATCCATCTGGAAATGGTTCTATTGTAAGTACTATTATCAAAGAAAAGATAAGCATTAGTACAAAAATAAAGTACTATCAAGATGATGGTGGAAAATTCTTCACTGTATCAAGACATGAGAACAGTAAAATTACTGGTACAGTCGGTACTATTGTTGGTGGTTCACCAACATTTTATTGTTCTGACGATAAACGTATGTTTTGGGTTGATATGTTAGATAAAGATGAACACTTTAATTTAAGTATGAACTCACCATTACTTTCGTATAGCACATATCTCATTATGAGAGAATTATATCCAAACGTACCTGATGGTACTGTAATTAAAATTAAGGAATTATTTAATGAATGATAATGAACAGTTGTTTCATGATTTGATGGCATTGTGTGCAAAGAATGAAGCATTTTATTTTAAGGACTTTACTAACTTAGGTACTGTATATCGTATCTTTGATTATCGTCTTGCGTCTTATTCTGATTTTTGTGAACAGGGTGCATTAGCATGTCGTGGTATTATGTTCCAGATGGATGAGAAGGGTGAATATGTTCGCCTGGCCTCACGTCCAATGGATAAGTTTTTCAACTACGCAGAAAATCCATTTACTATGATGGATAAAAGTATTTTGAGTACTGAGATTGAAATGGCTATTGATAAACTGGATGGCTCATTGATCAGTTCATTTATGAATTCAGAAATTAAAGTACAAATGAAATCTAAAGGTTCTTTATTTTCTGAACATGCTCATTTGGCAAATAAGTTATTGCGTTCAGATTTACAGAAAGAAAATGAAGTTACTATTTTAGAAACTTTTGGTTTTACTGTGAACTTTGAATTACTGTCACCTGAGTTACGTATTGTAGTACCTTATCAGAAAGATGAATTACGGTTCCTTAATGCTCGTAACCGTGCCACAGGTGAATATCTTTCTTTAACTACCTTGAAAGAAAAATATCCAGCACTGTATTCTACATCAGTATATCAGGATGGTTATATTTCTTCTACATTACCAATGCGTGATACTGTGTATGATACTGTACAGGCAGTTTATAACATGCAGGAAAGTATTGAAGGATATGTGTTTAAACTTAAAGATGGTACTTTCTTTAAAGTTAAAACGAACAAGTATTGTTCATTGCATCATACTAAAGATTCAATTTTGATTGCATCCCGATTGTTCAATGTGGTACTTGATGGTGGTACGGATGACTTACGTCAGCTTTTTAAAGATGATCCGTATAGTATTGAAAGTATTAAAAAAATGGAACAAAAAGTTTTTATGGCCTATAATACCATTATTAGCACTGTGACGGAGTTTCACGAGGCTCATAAAAATCTTGAGCGTAAGGATTATGCTCAAAAAGTAACTTCTTTACTTCCTAAAGAATATAATATGCAAGGTTTAGCATTTATTTTATATCAGAACAAGACCCCTGATTATAAAGAAAACCTTCGTAAGTATATGAAGGACGTACTACAAGAAGAATAATCAACGAAAGCCTTGACATGGAGTAGTTATGGCTGAACCTAAGTACAAACTAAAAAAAGGTGCAGTACGATCACCCGAAGACCATCGTAAAATACTGCAAGAAATTGATACCCTACAGCGTAAGCGGTCTGCTGTAGGTGTTCATAAGTCTAAGCATCGTATTTTCAACACATTCGGTGTAAGCAGTACTCAGTACAAAAAGAAACGAAAACCTAAAGAATCTAAGCCTAAAGTATATATGAGTGAATGTTATGGAAGTACATTTGCAAATAATATAAAGGATAGTGAAGGGTTAAGTTATACCAAGAAGAAATATCTATGAAAACACCTAAAGTACAACATAGAATCTTGACAGTGCATGGTGTTCAATTTCATGCACTGGAATGGAATGGTAATTTCAATAAAAGTTCTACTGATATTAAGAATCTCATTCTAAATGTACTACAAGAGAATGAAGTACTTTTCTATCAGTTAGGATCTAATCGTATTTTTACAACCGACAGTGGCTTATTTCATGTACAAATGGAATTAGTCAACGACATTGAATTAGTATAGGAGAAATTAAGGTGAATATTCAAATTAAACATAGCATTGTTCAAGACGAAACAGTACTGAAATTCAAAACACTAAATGATTATTTCAGATGTATTGAGTTCCTTGATGAAAGCAATTTGATGTGGACACCTCTTACATATTCTTCGAAGAAGGATACCGCAAGTATCCGAGTTAATGAGCATGTGCTCCAAATTATTACTAAAAAGTATGGGATTTATAAATGCCACGTTTGATTTTGACCTTTGGTGTTCCTGGTTGCGGGAAAAGCACTTGGGCTACTAATTATGTAAAGAAACATCGTAAGACTGTTATTGTAAACCTTGATGATCTCCGTGCTACCATGTTCGGAACTATTCACGATTACAAGTTCAAATCTGAACACGAAGTTTATATTAAAACTATTCAGAAAGAACAGGTATGTAAACTGGTAGAAAAAGGATACAGTGTTATTATTTCTGATACTAACCTGCATCCTACTGTTTTCAATTCGTGGAAGAAATTTGCCAAAGATAATGGAATGACTTTTGAATTCCATGACTTCTTTGAAGAATATCTGAAAGAATGTGACAGTACCGTACATCCTTATTTCCATCTGAAAAAATATCGTGCTCGTTGTAAAGATTGGAACCTGAAGCGTGATAAGTCAGTACCAGATGATGTAATTGATAAGATGGTAGATACGTACTTGCTTCCAAAATATCAGTTAGAACAGCACGTGTTTAATCCTGATCTGCCATTCTGTGTTGTATCTGATGTTGATGGTACTTTGATGCACATGGGTAAACGTAACCCTTATGACGAAAGTAAAGTACTTGAAGATACTCCAGACATTGCGGTTTGTGATTCTGTACAGGAAGACTTCAAACGCTTCACTGGATTCATTTTCAGCGGTCGTCATGAAAAGTGTAAGGATGATACCTTGCTGAGTCTTAAACAGGCTGGTGTGGTTCCTGTGGACATTTTCATGCGGGCTGATGACGACTCTCGTTCTGACGATATTGTTAAGTACGAACTGTATATGAAACATATCCACGGTAAGTACAACATTCTTCGTTGGTATGATGATCGCGATCAGGTAGTTCGTATGCTTCGTGATGTTGGAATCAAAGTTTATCAGGTTAATCCTGGAAACTTCTGATAATAATGGGGAACTTCGGTTCCCCTTTTATTTGGAATAAAAAATGAAAGAACCAACGTATTATGACTTATATAGTATGATATTAAAAAGTGACACTACATATTTTTGGAAATATATAAATGAAGTACTTATTGATAATAACCTAATCAGGGTTGTTCCGTCTCATCTTTATAAAACGTTGTCTCTCTCTTCAAGTACTGACATGAGTTATTACGTAGCAGTTTTTAAACCGAAATGCAATGAAAGAATTTATAGTGCACCATTAATGTATTTTCTTGAAGACGAACATATTCTTCTTAATGATTGTGGATCTTCTTCAGCAGAATTCATTACTGAACGTTATGATCTTAAAGATACTGGAACTGAATTTAATTTCAATATGATGAATCCAGAAATTGGTATCTCATTTAGTGAGTTAAAAGTACTATTAGAATTTGCTCAAAGAATTAAATGTAGTTTCTTTATGAGCACGGAGAGAAAATGAAATTTAGAGTAATAGAGCATACCCGAAGTACTGACAAGCAAGTTTGGTACACTGCTGAATATAGGCGTTTCTTTTTCTGGATTCAGGTTCCTGGGTCTGTTGATGGAATGAAATATGATAAGACATTCAGTACAGAAGAAGAAGCATGGTTGTATCTGAAATGGTATTTTAAAGATGAAACAATATCAAAACGTGTCATATACTAAGGGGTGATATGAAATATCGCATCATAAAACATAGCTTTGGCGAGCAGATTTGGTTTACTGTTAAAATTAGACGATTTCTTTTCTGGTTCGACGTGAAAGAATATAATAATACTTTATATTTTCCAGGTGATGATATTATATTATCAAAAATTGTGAAATTTAAATCTGTTGATGAAGCTGATGAATATATTAAAAGAAAGTATTCAAAACAAATCAACAGTATCATCGTTGAGGGCAATTTATGAGCCACTGGAATGATGATTGGACGCAGGACGACGTACTTAATAATTATGAAGTACTTAGTTTTGTTGAACCTGAAGACATGAATCAGCTTGTAAAAGATTCATTAATGCATAAAGCAGTATGTGAGTATCTTGAAAAAGAACATCCCTCAATTTATGCCGATGCAATATTGAAAGGGTTAATAAAGTAAAGAGGTACAAATGAATTCGAATTTAGATGATTTAGAGGAAATTCTTTCCTTTTTTGATGGGGAATGTCCTGCTGATGACTGTAAGTATGAATACGTTGATTATGAAAAACAGGTAAAAGACGTTACTGATTATCTTAAAGAAGAACATCCTGCAATATTTGCAGATATGATTTTAAAAGACATTATAAAATAAAGAGGTTTATATGGTTACTGGTACAATTTTAACTGTGATTACTTTTATTATTCTTTTCGCATTATGTGGAAGACTTAATCGTGATCCTATTGTTTGGTGTGTTCTCGGAATGTTCATTACTCCATTTGGTGCAATTATTGCGATGGTTATCTACACAATGATTTTGGGAGATTAAATGAAGTTATATTGTTTTCATAACTGGTATCTCGGTGGTAATCAACCAGGCATTCAGTCACTTCACAGTGCAGCACGTTTGTTTGTTAAGTACCAGCCAACTCTTGAAGAAGATCCTATGGTTGAAATGCTTTATGATTGGGCGACTAATCATGAAACTGCTGTAATCCTGAACGGCGGCGACCGCCATAATCTGAACCGTATCTACGAACTTATTTCAGGTATTAATAAGTACCCGTTCGCTGCATTCGTAGAAGATGGGGTATGTGATTCAATCAGTAATATTTCTCTGGTACTTCCTACTGAATTGTGTGAAGAAGTACAAAAATATCGTGATGATGAATGGAGTTTATTCAACCTTGAATTAGATAAAGACGTAATTGAACTTGTGAAATTAATCGCTAAGTCGAGGCTCATGTGATTTTACGTTTAATTTTAGCAGTACTAATTCTCACATTAGCTGCATGTACTGAACCTAAAACAGAACAAGAAGTACTTAATCAGGCAGTAATGTTCTGTGGTTCAGTTAACAGCATTCAATCTTTGGAAAAATATTATGGCTATTATTCTCTATATTGTGTAGATAGTCGTAAACTTCATATCATGTTGGAGAAATAATAATGTACGTACCAGAAAAATATTATGTTGGTTTTCAATCTCAGGGTGATGATTCACTTGTTGGATTCTTTACTCCAGATGACGGTGATGATAAATCAAAAAAACGTAAACAAACCGTTGATGGGTGGAGTAGTCCTAAGCTGAAAAGTAAATCCACGACTATCACTAACGAACCACGTACCGGATTCCGTATTGTAGATACCACAAGACGTTATCGCACTAATAACGTACTTTTTCGTGTACTTCATCCAGAAGTTGGTGCTGAATTTGAAATTAGTGCAGAGAACCTAAATGATCTGCATCAGCAATGTATTATTGAGTACGGTGAAATTAAAACTGAACTTCTATTTGTTCGTAATGGTCAGAATAATATACTTGTTGTAAAAGATTCAACTGAACATAAAAATGCATTAACGGCGATGAAAAACGAACAGGACAAGAAAGCTGCTATTGCAACAATTAATAAGAAAGATATTGTTGTTGGCTCTATGCTCGATATTCCATATCAGGGTAAAGTGACTTATCTCGGTAAACATACTGTTTCCTATATTAAGCGAAAAAGTGAACGTTATACTCAATCATATGCAGGTTCTTATGAAGTTGTTGGAACAGATGACAAGTACTTAGTTTTTCTTGATAAACGTTCAACCGGAAATTCTCTTATTTTACGCAAAACATGGCCTAAGATCGAAAAACTACATACCGAAAAAGATTCAGTTGATATTGATGAAGCACTTAAAGAAGTTCGTCGCGTATATACAGGTGCATATGATTGTGAATATGTTTATCATGTAGAATTTAATACAGTACTTAATTATGATGATTTTGAAGTTACGTTTGAAGAAAATAAAAAATATACCATGAATAACCTTAAAGATTGGGGTTATGATAATTATAAGTACGGTCTTCTCCCAGATGGTTCATACTACCTCGCTTACCCACGTAATAGTTATGTGAATAATGCATATACCATGACGATAAAGTATGAAGAAACTTTTAAAGCAACAGGTCTGCAAGTTACTTCTACTAAAAATAAAGGAAGTGGTAATCTATGGGGTCGAAGTACTGAAATCGAAATTACTGATCCTAATACAGTATTCTACACATTAAAAATTACAAAGAAAAAGGTACAAGAATAATGGCTTATATTCCTAATAAATTATATGTTGGATTTCGTGCTGATGGTGAGGACACTCTCACCTGTTTTATGACGCCTCTTGCTAAAGATTCAGCATTTACTAAACGTAAGAAGACAATTGATGATTGGGCTTCTAAGGAAATGAATAGTACTGAGATTACCAATGAACCTCGTGATGGATTTCGATTAGTTGATACCTCTCGTCGCTGGAACAGTAATAATGTTGTATTCCGAGTAATTCATCCAGAAGTTGGTGCTGAATTTGAAATTAGTGCAGAGAATCTTTCTAATATTATGAGTAACACTGATATTATGAAAGGTGAGATTCAGGATAAACTACTTCTTGTTCGTGAAGGTTCTAAAAATATTCTTGTTATTGAAGGTTCACCAGAGCATCTTGGTTCATCGAATGTTGATGAAAATGGAAAAGAGTTGTTCCTTAGTAAAGATGAATATTCCATTGGTGATCGTATTTCGGTTAAAGGATGGGGTGAGTGTGTTTATTTTGGTAAAAGTAAAATACAAACCATAAGTATTGATTCTAAAGGATATAATTCTACTAATTTCCTTCTTGAAGAAAAACAAGATGAAGGTTATGTTTTATTCTTCGACCATAATAATGAAGTAAAAATTTCTACAAAGGTTCCTAAAGTACTTAAGAAAATGGAAAGTACTGGTCTGACTATTGATTCTGTCATTGGTGCAAAAAACGGATACCGTGAAACTGTCTACGATGTAGGTGAACCTAAAGGTTCAGATGTATATGAATATAAACTAATACCATTCACTGAAGAATGGGGTTATGCACTTATTAAAAATGGTTCAAACTATGACATTGTTCATAAAAGTGGTAATCGTTACACACCATATGGAACTTATGTATTCCGTGAAGATGGTAAATTTGTATTAATAACTTCTACATCTAATCATATGCATCATAGTTCAACCGGTAAAACTTTCTACAAAATTAATAAGGAACTTAAATGAAATTACCACAAAAAATTTATGTAGCCCTACGTTATGGCACGGATTTAGTACGTGGATATATGGCAGTTGCTGATAAAGAAGAAACTAAGTATTGTCAGAAAGCAAAAGACCGTGCTGATGTTTGTGCAGGTCGTTCTAAAAAATCAATGTACGTAACCAACGAAGCCCGTGAAGGGTTTCGTGTTATTGATTACACAACCGATGGTATGCTAATTGAACATCCAGAAGGATTTTCATTCTACATCACACCACGCAACATGTATGATCTTATTCGCACCTGTACAATTGTTAATGGTGAAATTGATAATAAATTATATTTCAGTGATACCTTAACTCTTATTTCGGAAGTTTCAGAGATTCTATCTGATACATTATCAGCAGAAGAAACATTGAAGAAACGAAAAGAATTATTGAAGTCTCTTAAATTTAATGATACCTTCTTTTTTGGAAAAGAAGAGTGTGTGATGGTAGGTCGGTATCACTTCCTTACTACGAACTCATATGGTTCAGAAATTAATTCATCTTCCAAATTGATGTATGTCTTTAAGAATGTTTCCAATGGTAAGTACTGTGTTGAAGTCGAACCATTACCAAATATTAAAAAAGGTTCTTTACAAAATAACTTCTTTAGTGAGACTGAGGAAGAAGTACTTAAATATGCTACTGAACATTTCAAGAATTTGGATCGTTACGGAAGACCTAATTTTTCATATCTTGCTCTTTCCAAGAAGCCAATTAAACCTGCACATCTTAAAAGTCGATTTGTTAAATGTGAACTAAGTGAACTTAAAATTACATCACAGTACCCACGTATTAGTGTAATCCGTGATTCTAATGGGGAATTAAGTTACTTTAATGGTTTCAGATATTATGAATACTCTTCATATTCATATGGTTCAAATTATAGAACTGGTGTTGATTATAATTCAATTGATACTAAAGCTAAAAAGTACTATCAAGTTAAACCATTAAAGAAAGATGGAGAAATATATGTTATTTCAGAGCGTTATAATGAACGTGAATCTGAAATGGTATCTTTCAGTTGTCCAGTAAGTGAGCTTGATATTGAAGTTGGATATGTGGAGATTTATCTATGAGAGCTACCCAATTCATTCCTGAGCAGTACAAATTAGCTATTAATCGTGGTTATGGTAATAAAGATATAGCTTCCGGTATTCCTCGACCGTTTAGTACTACAGTTGAGGTACAAAAGGAGATTTCGCGTCTTATTGGTTATCCAAAAGATTCTGTAACTTATGATAATACCCCTTTGTCGGGGTATCATATTATGGTTGACGAACATAAGAATGTTCAGGTATTTCACCCCGATGGATATTCAATTGACTTAACTATGTATAACATTGGTATTATCCTTCGTGAATGCCAGATTAATCAGGGTATTATTGGTGATGAACTGATTTTTGTTTTCGACAAGTCATATCGAGAATATATTTTAGTACCGTTCAATCGTGATACATATGAAGAAGTTAAAAAACAAAGTGATGAATTCTTTGCTGCTAAAACAGGTGCAACTGAACTTACTTATGGATGTTGTGTAGACTTTAACGGTACTAAATTTGTGTATCTTGGTAAGTATTGGGTGAGTAGAATTGGCAAAAATGGAATGAACATTGTTGAACGTTATTTTCTTAAACGTGATTTTGATACCAAAAAGACCCAATATTATATGTTAGCTACCCGTAAACCTGATGCAATTACGGATGAACATCTAACTAATTATCCAGAAGAGAAAGACTTATTAAATGAAGTACAGAAATCTGATTTGAGAGAAATTTCATCTTTCTATAAATCCGGTTCTTATAATGAACGTTCAGTTACATTCGATTCACTATATATAAGTACTGATAAGCCAACAAAGAAAGATTTCACATTTGACTATTCTATTTTTAATGGCAATGGATATGGATGCACCTTAGATAATCTGCCTACATTCTTGAGTGACGATGGTAATGTTTATGCTGCAATGAGTACTTATGGTGGTAGTTTAGCTTACAGTCTAAGTACATATGATATTGGTGCAGTAACGAAAGCCGTTCCATTTGATGTAAGTACATTGACTCCAACCATTGACCGAGATTCTAATGGAAGATGGCAAAATATCACACATCAACGAATTCGTAAAATTGTATTACCTAAACTGGTGAAAAAATGAGTGTTTATAAAATCCTACAAGAGTTAAAAAGTACTTCCAAAACTAACGAAAAAAAGAAGATTCTTGAAAATAATAAGAGTAATGAACTTCTTCAGCGTGTAGTAAAAATGGCGTTACATCCACAATTGCAATCTGGAATCAAAAAGATCCCACAGGATGCGTTTTTCAACCGTAATGATAATCCTTCATTGACTCTTGATGAAGCATTAGATACAATGGAACTCTTTTATAAGTCCGAGCTAACAGGCAATGCTGCACGAAATAAACTGGAGCAAATGCTTAATGATTTAAGTACTGAAGATGCTCTTGTTCTTGAGCGTGTGGTACTTAAAGATCTGGACTGTGGAATTCAAGAAAAGAATGCTAATGCAGTATTCGGAAAGAACTTTATTCCAGAACAACCATACATGCGTTGTTCACTTGTTAATCTAAAAACAATCCAGAATATTACTTCCCTTGAAAATCCATCGTACATGTCAGCCGTCTCGGAAGTTAAGATGGATGGTCAGTACTTAGATCATGTTATTACTGGTGAAAAGTATGTAAGTACTTCACGTAACGGTAAAGTATATGATTTCATGGGTCTTAAAGATGAAGAAGCATTCCGTCTTGCTGCTAAAATTGAAGAACTTGATCCTCGTTGTAAAGATATTGGCGTAGCACTAAATGGTGAAGCAGTAGCAGTAGACAAACACGGTAAGTTCCTTTCTCGTGAAACAAGTAACGGTATTGTGCAGAAAGCAGGTAAAGATACAATGTCTGCTGAAGAAGCTGAACAAGTAGTATTTGTACTGTGGGATTACCTACCGTTTGATAAGTTCCAGGAAGGCGAATGGAAAGAAGTTCGTGCCAATCGTCGTAAAATACTTGAACAAGCTATCAAGGAAAGTGGTGTTACATCTTTCCGTATGGTTGAATACAAGGTAGTTTACTCAATTGATGAAGCATTTGATTGGAACGCTGAACTTATTGAACGTGGTGAAGAGGGTTCAGTACTTAAGTGTGAAGAAGGTATCTGGAAAGCACATACTTCTCCAAAACAACTTAAGATGAAACTTGAAATGGATGTTGATCTGCGTATTGTAGATTTCAACTTAGGTGACAGTGACGGTAAATTCTCAAGTACATTAGGATCTATTTTCGCCGCGTCTGAAGATGAACTGATTAAAGTTAATGTTAGCGGATTTAAAGAGAAGGATGATCCGTGGACTCGTGATATTATTTGGGATAAGAAAGAAGAACTTCGTAATGGTATCATGACTGTAGTCACTACTGGTCTTACTAAAGATAAACGTACTGGTCAGTTAAGTTTATTTCTTCCACGATATAAAGAATTCCGCTTTGATAAAAATACAGCAGATACTTATGAACGTATTCTTGAAATCCGTGAATCGAGTATCAAAGTACTAAAAGAGAAATTCAAATCTAAGAAGCGTTAATAATATTAGGGGATACTTTATCCCCTCTTTTAATGGAATAATATATTATGAATATGATTTTCAACCAAACGGATTTTATGGTTATAGTACTTAAAGACAGGTTGATTATAGATCCGCACTTTAATACATATGATGCACAGACAAAATACAGAAATGCACCTATAATAACCTTTCATGGTCGTGATCGTCTGGTATTCAAGCAGTTCCTGATGGACAAGAAATATTCAAATTTACCAGTACAATTCAAGGATTATGATTTTAATATTATGCCATGCAAATCTATGGTAAATGTTATTCTTAATATATTAGAACTATGTCAGGAGTTAATAGGTAATGATTAAGTTGCTTTACATTTTTAATGGGTTCGGTGCATCTGAAATGGTATTAGCTGACTCAAATAGAGCTGGACAGCCTGGTAATGGACATACAAGATTTTTATACTCAGCGGAGAGTGTTTATTCTTTTGAGAATGAAGTTTTTAAAGAAGCAATAAAGTACCGAATGGGGAATCGTAATGAGATTACATTCAAATACAGAGGAACATCATTAGAAGATTTTTTGAATATGAATAGTCTTTTATATATATCTTTCTTTGTTGGAGGTGAAATCTGGAGATTAGGTCGTTATTCAAAACCCTATGTAGTAATCAAATCTTTAGATGAATATTACTCTTCTTTACATAAACATGAATGTATGATGAATGCGAGTACCGTAATATGAAATTTTGTTTACAATCTGACCTGCATGGTAATTTCTCTCATATTCAGGCACCTGAAGATCCTGATACTTACCTGATCCTCAGTGGTGATGTTGATGAAGTTAAACGTGAGAATCGTCACCGCTCCATTATCAAACATTGTACCGAAAGATTTAAGGGTGTTTTCTATCTACCTGGAAATCATGAGTACTACAGTTCTAATATTCATAAAGTAAATGAAACCCTTTATGAAATGAATAATGAATTTGATAATCTATATGTACTTCTTAATACAAGCTATTTCTTTGAAGAAGAAAATGTATTGATTGCTGGCAGTACTTTGTGGAGCAATTTCAATAATCGTAGTCCAATAATTATGTTTGATGCACAGAATGGAATGAACGATTATAAGTACATTCGACATGGAAGTACTTTTGAACCTTGGAAAAGAAAGCTGCGTCCTGACGATACTGCTAACTTCCATGATCAAACTGTTCAGTTTCTGAAGAATGAAGTACCTAAGTTTCGTAATGAACACCCTGATATGAAAGTGCTTATTGCCACCCATCATGCTCCGAGTACTAAAAGTATTCATCCTCGTTTTGATGGTGATAATTTGAACTATGCGTATTGTACTGATTTGAATGGTCTGATTCAGGAACTTGATGCTAATGTGTGGGTTCATGGACATATGCATGATTCATTTGATTATCAGGAACATAATACACGCATAATCTGTAACCCACATGGATACATGCATCCAAATGGGGTACTTGAGAACCCTAATTTCGATCCTAATTTTATTTTTGAGGTTTAATAATGTTATCTAAAGTAAAAGATATTTTTAAAAGCGTACTTAATAATACTTCTACTATTACCGTAAATGGTAAGAAGTATACTGGTTCTAAAACCGTAGTAATTTCTTCAGATAATGTAAAACATCAGGTAATTATTGATGGAAGTATTGTAAGCACCGAAGAAGGTGTTGTACTTAATGTTCATATTGAAGGATCATGCTCTGATGTAGAAACTAAAAACGGTAACATTACTATAAATGGTGATGTTAAGGATATTACTACTACCAACGGTGATGTTAATATTACTGGAAATAGTGGTAATGTACAAACCGTAAACGGTGATGTTCGTGCACGTAATATCAATGGAAAAGTTAACACTGTAAACGGTGACATTACCATTTAAAATCGGTGAAACGAAAAAGATTTATGACCTATACTACGATTGTAAACAGTCTAATAAAATAAGGATTTACACATGAGTTACATGCCATTTGTTATTGAAAAAACTGCTGACGGTGAACGTTCATATGATCTTGCATCAGCACTTTTAAAAAACCGCATTATCCTGATTGATGGTGGTGTTGATACTAATCTGGCACACGTTGTCTGTGCTCAACTACTTCACCTTGAATCACAGAGTTCAGAAGACATTGTAATGTACATTAACTCTCCAGGTGGTTCGGTACATGATGGTCTTAAAATTGCTGACATGATGGACTTTGTACGTTGTGATGTACAAACAATCTGCTCCGGTATGGGTGCTTCAATGGGCTGTTATTTGACAGCTAAAGGTACTCCAGGTAAACGTTTTATGACCAAGAGTGCATCTTTGATGGCTCACCAGGTATCTGCTGGTCAACAGGGCCACATTGCTGATATGCGAGCTTCTTTTGCACATACTGAATTCCTGAACAATAAACTGATGGGCGATCTTGCTCGTATTGTTGGAATGGATTTTGATAAGTTCATGCAGGACTGTAACCGTGATTTCTGGATGACTTCAGAAGAAGCACGTGATTATGGTAAAAACGGTTTCATTGATGCTGTTATTCTCGGTAAAGATGCTGGTACTGGTGAAATGATTATTGAACGTCGCGGTGGTAAAGAAGAACGAGTATGAGTAAATTAGTTCGTGATAATGTTCAAGGTGTAGAAGCTATTGAACTCTCTGGAAAAAGTATGAGTACTGTAGTACTGGATAATATTATCAGCACTGCAAATCAAATTAAAGAAAGAACGCAGACTGAAGATGTATTGTTAGACGTTGCTGATATTCTTGAATTATTGAATGTATTTCTCATTACAGAAAATATTACTCCCCAAGATGCTCTTTCTAAAGCAGTAGAAGTTCGTAATACACTTGGGTCATATACTAAAAAACTTATCATCAAGGAATAATCATGGCAAACGTCGATCAATATAAACTTGGTTACGAAGAATTTAAAACTAAACCAAATCATGGAATGGAATACATTAAACAGCAACATCCTTTGTGGCGTTCTGGTTATCGTAAAGCACAGCAAGATTATTCTAAGCAGAATAATTTAGTACTTCCTAATAAACTGTACGCAGTTGAAATTCGTCAACATGTTTATAGTCCAACGTGGAATGATATTATGGCTGCAACACGCCGTCCACGTTATCAAAAACTACATTCAGACGTAATGCGTCCATTGCTGTATGCTCTTATCAAAGCAGTAGAAGACCGTAAAGAAACTCTAACTTCATACTCACATGTTGTAAGTGAAGTAGACCGAGCATTCGATGTTCTTCTGCAAGTTGGTTATGAAAGTGGTATTCTTAATCAAAAAGATTTAGCACAATACGACTACGAAGCGAAATAAATCTTTTCATTAGGCCAGAATTTGTTCTGGCCTTTTTTATATATAAGGATTATGTTATGAATTTTGGTACATGGACTCAGCAAGAAATTAAAAAAGTACTAACTAAGATTGAACATCATTACACTGTTCATGAAAATTTAAAAAATGAATGTATTAAGTTATCGGATGACTTGTATAAAAAATATCTTATTAACCATGAAAGCAAAAGTTCTTTCTTCAGGATTATTACAAGTAAAGTACTTTCTAAAGAGGATTTTTTTGACAGGACTTGTGCATATAATATTGAAGGTGTAAGAGTCCATCGTGGTAATGAATACATCAAGAAGCACGATGTTTCATATAATGATGCTGAATTAAAAGTTTTACATGCTTTCCTTGAAGGTTACTTTAAGTACGATCTTAATAAAGAAATAAGAAAACTGAAAGAGAGATTGACTTATTGCGTTGGTGGTGATATATCTGATGACGAAATCTATTTGCTGTGCGATATGGATAACTTAACCGCAAGCTATCAAAATGCACTCAACCTCACGAATTTTAAATCTGAAGAATTGGCCTGAATATGAAATTTAAAGTACTTACAGAAAAAGAATCGAGTGATCTTATTGCAACATATTATACATTGCGGGATTTGATTGATGAAATTCATACTGAAGCAGTTTCAATCCTTGAAAGAAAATATCAGGAATATGTACTTAATTTTAATCCAAAGGTGTTTTGGTTCTTTACAAGAACTCAGCTAACGTTTGATGAGTTCATATCCGGTATTGATGGAATTGGTCATGTTGGTATTGAGGAATATAATGGCAAAAAATACCTTCAGGATTCATGTTTCTACACACCTAAAAGTATCAATAACGTACTTAAACTTTCTGATTTAGAATATAAACTTGTTGAAACTGCATGTATTAATGGTTTAAACATATATAAAAATCATAACAAATATATTAATAGACTTGTGCGATACGCTGCAAAGCCATTAGAGCTTGAAAGTGTTGATTTCGATAACTTCGATAAGTATAAATTATGGAGTAAAGAAATTAAAGAAGCACTGGATAATTATAAACAAGTACCATAAGGATATGTATGAAACACGAAACATGGATGGGAATTGCAAAGTTAATTGCAGAAAATGAAAGTAAATGTATTTCACATAAAGTTGGTGCGGTTATCGTAAAAGATGATCGTATAGTCAGTACCGGATATAATGGAACTCCAACAAAGCAACCTAACTGCTGTGATGTGAATAACCATTTAGTACACAATGGAGAGTTTCAAAATTATATTTCAGAAGATGCAAAGGTTGAGCATCATGAATGGAGTATAAAGAACGAACTTCATGCAGAACATAATGCGATTATGTTTGCAAGTCCAGAAGATCGTAAAGGAAGTACTTTGTACTGTACCTTACAGCCCTGTCAACAATGCTCAGTTCTAATTGCTGGTTCTGGTATTAAGACTATTATCTATGAGAAAGAATATCCACGTACACCATTAGATTCATATGTGGTACTTATACGTGCAGGTATTGAAGTATATAAACTTTCAGATCTAAAAAAGGAGCCATAAGGCTCCTTTTTATTATGGTGCAGGTGCAGCAGTTACAGTTACAACAGTAGTATCTGTTTTAGAACCATCAGCAGTAGTTACTGTGATTGTTGCAGAACCAGCACTTACAGCGGTTACAAGACCAGTTGAACTTACTGTTGCGTTTGCACTTGAAGAACTAAAAGATACTACTTTATTAGTTGCATTAGCAGGAAGTACTTCAAATGTAAGTTGTGAAGTTCCACCAACAACAAGTGATAGAGTACTTGGAGTTAATGACACGGAATCAACTTTAACCTGACCATCAGTACCTTTACTGTAATCCATATCAAATACAGATTCACCATCAGAAACAATGACTTTCTTAAGTTGGAAACGAACAACGAAACCACGTTGAACGCCCGCAGTGTTCACTGCACGTACAAAGAAAGTTCCTGGTGCAAGTGAATCAGCAAGGTCTGCATCTTCACCAGCAACATCAAGTTCTTTACCATCTTGGTCTTTAGAAGTAATTGATAGTTTTTGATGTACAGTACCAGCATCTAATAGGTCGAATACAAGTACAGAACGTTGTTTACTAATGCGAATATCAGTCAGTACAGTACCATCTTGTAGTTTTGCACCAGCAACTACAATACCTTCTGCACCATATGGAAACTTATCTCGTCCAGCTATTGGTTTACCCATTTTTATCTCCTTAAAGAGTATATTACTCAAATATATTTGTTATAGTATTTATTTTGGTATTGAAGTTAAAGGCCAATAAAATATTTATCAGGGGATAAAAATAGGTGAAACGAAAATGATTTATGACCTATACTAAAATTATCAAGGTAGCGTTGTAGCTATCAATCAAAACACTAAGGGAGTCTTAGAATGTCAAAAGAAAAAGTTCATGTATATATCGGTCGTTTCCAAATCCCACATGTTGGACACGAAGCCACAATTAAAAACGCACTTGAAAAATCGGATCGTCTGGTTCTTCTGGTTGGTTCATCTGACCTGGCACGTGACCCAAAAAATCCGTTCACCTTTGATGAGCGTTTTAAAGTACTGGATGCAATCTGCGACCGTCTTTCTAAAGAAGAATGGGCGAAAGGTCGCAAAGTAAAATATAACATCAAACCAGTACATGATTATGTTTATAACAATACCAAATGGTTGAAAGAAGTACAATCACGTGTACTTGAATGTACTAACAGTACTGATATTACGATCACTGGTTGTCGTAAAGATAAAGATGAAAGTACTTTTTATCTGAACTTCTTCCCACAGTGGAAGCAAGATTTCATCAGTGAGCAAAAAGTATCTGAAGATCTTGATGTAGTAATCGACCATAAAGATTACACCGAACATCATACACGAACCGTACTTAAAACAATCAACAGTACTGATGTGCGAAATGAATTCTTTACTAAAGGTACTGTAACTTCAAGTACTATTTGTGAAGAAACAAAAGAATTCCTTGAGAAATTCATTCTTACAAAGAAAGAAGTATACGATACTTTAGTTAAAGAACATAAGTTCGTTGTTGATTATCGTGCTGATATGAATGCTAAACTGCCATACAATTCCATCCCGTTCTTTACTGGCGATGCACTGGTGGTTTGCTCCGGTCACGTACTTCTGGTTAAACGCCGTACCTTCCCTGGCAAGGGTCTGTGGGCCTTACCTGGCGGGTTCTTTGACAAAGACAAAGATCTTACTCAACTTGATACAGCCATCCGTGAATTACAGGAAGAAACAAAAATTAAAGTTCCTGAGAAAGTACTTCGCGGGTCAGTAGTTAAAGTTGATGAATTTGGTGATTTTAACCGTTCACTCCGCTGGCGTATCATTACTCGCTGTGTGCATATTAAGTTACAAGATACTGAACTTCCTAAAGTGAAAGGTTCTGATGATGCTGAAAAAGCAATGTGGGTTCCTTTCAGTGAAATTATCGCAAACCGTGATATGTTCTTTGAAGATCATTTCAGTATCATTGATTGTTTCTTAGGCTTAGCATAAGGAAATATTGGGTACGTTAAGTACCCAATTAAGATATGAATATACTCTGTCCAGATTTAGAACTTATTAAAATCCTTACTGAAGCAAATAAAGATAATAAAGAAGTAAGCGTAAATTATATACATGCACCAGATTATAAAAACTACAATCATGTAGATTATATTATGGAATGTGCATCAGTAATGCAAAAGTACGATTATGGAAAATTTGTTTTTTGCTTCAGATTTTATGCAGTAGCTTCATCTGAATGGAAGTACCAAGATGTATTAGCCAGTAACTATACTGACTTCGATGAAGTACTTCTATATGTAATGTACAGTGATGAAGATATAGTTGTTGGTAAAAACGCATTGCCATGTCAAGTAATTGACAACAAAAAACAATATGAGGTTTGGGATTTTGATTTGATGTGTCATGTATCTGACCCATTAGACTCAGAGATTATTGGTTCATATGCGTATAACAAGTTTGTATTCCATGAACCTCTTTATATTATCCCAATTCAACTTGTACCTAATATGGCATAAGCCAGAAACTGTAGCGTTGTAGCTACTTTATAATTACTAAGGGAGTCTTAGATATGAAAAATTTAAAAGTAAACTTTATTCTTAATGTTGATTCGTACAAAACTGGTCATGGTTCAATGATGAAAGATGGTGTTGTTGGTCTTGAATCAAATATCATTGCACGTAAACCATCAAAATATACTACTCACGTAGTTATGATGGGATTACAGTACTATCTTCAAGAGTACCTTGATATTAACATTACCAAAGAAGATATTGACGAAGCTGAATTTGAAACCGAACAACGTGGTGATGATTTCGACCGTGAATTTTGGGAATACATTCTTGAAACTTACAAAGGTAAAATCCCACTACATATTCGTGCAATTCCTGAAGGTACTTTAGTACCAGTTGGTTGTCCTCTGGTTCGTTCTATTGGTGATGATGAACATGTTGCAGTAATTGCAAGCTATGTTGAAACACAAATTCAACGTGCAGTATGGTTTCCCACTACAATTGCAAGTAATCTTCGCAGCATTAAAGAATTTTTAGCAGACACAATGGAACGTCATGCAGGCCATCGTTTTGTTGATTACCACTTACATAACTTTGGTGATCGCGGTGCTTCATGTTATGAAGCTGCAATGATTGCTGGTATGACCCATGCTGCATTGTTCAGTGGTTCTGATTGTCTTTCTGCTAACCGTGTGATTAAACATTACTACCATACTGATAAAGCATATCTTAGTTCTGTAACAGCAAGTGAGCACAGTGCTACTTGTTCCAACAGTGACGCAAATAAACGCGATGATTTCAATATGGCAGTTAAAATGGTACGTCTGTGGGAAAAGAAAGTACAAAAGTACATTGCTAAAGGTAAAAAAGGTGTTCCACCTATTGTATCTATTGTAATTGATACCTATGATGCTTATCGTTTTGCTCGTGACTATATTGGTACTCGCCTTAAAGCAAGTATTGAAGAAATCGCACATACCTGCCCAGGTGCTAAAGTAGTTCTCCGTCCTGACAGTGGTGATCCGACCACAATGCCAATCGAAATTATTGAAATTTTGATGGAAAAGTTTGGTCATACTGTTAATGCTCAGGGATATAAAGTACTTCCATCCTTCATCGGTGTAATTCAAGGTGATGGTATTAATGAAGACAGTATCCGTGATATTGTAGGTAATCTTGAAAAGAAACATCTTTCTCTTGAGAACTTAGTATTCGGCATGGGCGGTAAATTGGTACATCCAGAAAAAGGCCGTGATCATTTTAGCTTCGCAATGAAAGGTTCTTCACAGACACTTGCAGATGGTACACAAGAAGATCTGTTCAAAGATCCAATTACCGATGTAGGTAAACGTTCCCTCCGTGGTCGAGTAACTACTTACAAATGTAAAGTCAGTGGTAAAATCATTGCTGAACGTATTGAACTTCAGGAAGTTAATAAACAACTGGAAGACATGATGGTTGACGTATACGTTAACGGTGAAATCATGAATCTCAGTACTTTCGATGAAGTACGTGATCGTGCCAATATAGGTTTGTAATTAATATTAGGGCAGTCTTGGTACTGCCCTTCTTTATGGAATAAAAAAATGAATGATGATTTGTATGATCGTATTTTAGGGTTTATTGCGTTAGCTGGAAAGTACCGTAAAGATATTTTAGATCGTGAAGAACAGATTAAAGTACTTCAGTCTGAAATCAAAGCTATCCATGCTGAACTTTATTTAAGTTTTGATGAATGGAATAACTGTACTGATCCAAAACAGAAAGATAAACTGGAATGGAAACGTAACAAAGTTGCTGCCCCAATAAACCCGAAAGTATATTGTATTCAAGGATTGAAGAAAGAGATTAAGGATATTGAATCTCAAATTTTAGAAACAATCAAAAACGGATATGAACATTACGATAATGGTATTTGAGACTTTTTAAGGCACAATATATGATTCTTTTAAAGATTATATTTGTTCTAATTTGGTGGATTGTTGGCTCGTATTGTGTAAACTGGATGGTTGTAATGACACTTGCAATGGCAAATGGTGGCCCCAAATCCGCATTAGACAAAAAAGGAAAACGAGAACTATTATTGATTAATACACTTGGTGTGCTTTGGTTAATAATGTGGTATGTTGGTGTTCCTATTTTAACGTTCGTATTGTAGTTTAATTACATTAAGAGAAAATAAAATGACATTTAAAGTAGCAGACTTAACTAAAAATTCAAAGTGGAAACTTACTGCTGAAGTACCATTCTACCCATATACCCGTAATCAATGGGGTTGGGTTGATATTAATAAAAGTGTAAGTAATGCACCAGTAGGTACTGAATTTACCGTTCCGGTTAAACGACAGTCGGGTACTTTCAATGATGCTGGATATGATCGAGTAAATCGTGTGGATATTCCTGCCACGTGGGAAGTAACAGGTGTGTATTTTGACGTTCAGGTTAATGGTAACGCTGGTGCTGTATTCTTTAATGATATTAAAAACTGCATTGAACTATTAGAACAACCAAAAGATGCAGTCGTTCTTATTAAGGATACTGCTACTGGTAAGTACTTTAACAATGACTATGTATGTTACGTTGACCAATATGATAAAGATAAGTTAAAGGATGCTGAAGAAAAGTATCATGCAAGTGCAAAAAGTACACCTTTCTTTTGTTCACAATATAGCCAAGTTCGTCATACGTATGATACAGAAGTTGAAGCAGCAAAACTTGGATTCACTGCACCCGATATTAAAAAGTCAGAAGTAGTACTGACCTTTGCTGGTCGTGAATTTAGATTTGCAAGTACTCCATTATCAGGTAAAGTATTCAAGAATATTGGTTTTGCAAAACAACGTCTTCTTGCATGTGTCGGTTATTATAATGATACAAGTAATGACATGATGTATTGTCGTGATCCTCTTACTGCTATTCCTGATACATGGAAGTTGGTAGAATATGATAAAACTACCAAACAGGAAACAGTACTTGACTTTGATTGTGTTGAATATGCTCGTCATGCACTGGAACTGAAAATCCTTACTACCAAATACGGCTCAAGTACTCGCAGTATGTATTCTAAACTTGAGAAGAAAGGTGAGTTGGATAAATTCAAGTACTTCCTTATTTTCACACCAGGTGATGTAGATCAGAAGCCTCTTTCTGAATATATGTATTATGACAATAAATTACTTGAAGAAATTGATCGTTACACTGTACGTGAAGTTTTCAACGGCGGTTCATATACTATCAAGAAAGAAGAAGTGAAATTAGTAAAAGATATTGTTGACAAGAAAATGAAAAAAGATTTCGGGGATGATAGTATTTGTCTCGCAATCGAAGAACGTCGTGATGCATTGGAAATTACATTCACTTATCTTGGTAATTTGAACTTTAAACTTATTGATATGAGTACCCTTAAAGAAATAGTAAATGAAGATTGATTTCAAAAAGATTTGTAATAAAGTACAGAATTTTTCTAAGCCTAAATTATGTACTAAAAAGAAGTTTGAATTAAGAAACATTGATAGTAAGGTTTTCCCTTATGAACTGTATTTTACTAATCGTCATCATTATACCGATGAAAATGTTCTGAGAAAATTTTATAATCATTTAAAAGTTCAGGGGTTAACCGGAACAATTAAATCATTTGTGCACCGAAAGTATAATCATAATAAATTTTATACGGTACAAGGTAAAGGTTTATTTGTACTTTCCATTAGAAATTATAGAATGGAACAACCAGATTTTGCATTCGAAATAACAAGAAATACAATTGTATTAGGTACAGATAAACAAATTTTTGACTTACACGATAAGAGTGAAAGATTTGCGGCTTCAATGTACTTCACATTTGATTATGATGAGCTTGTTAATATGCAAATAGCTTTAAAACATAAACCGTCAGGTTTTTATCATTTATATGTAGAATAAGGAATTAATAAATGCGTATGTTTATTCCAACAGTTGGAACTGAATTTAAACTATCTGAAGATTGGGTGTTTGATTTATTTCATGAGTACCGCAACGAAAAACTAATGGAGCACTTTAAACTACTCGAAAGAAGTGAATCAGGGTATTCTGTTTATAATTCACGTGAAAGTACTGAAGTAACTCTACCAAAAGGAACCATTATTAAGATTGACCGTATTTACGTCAAAAAAGGTAATGGTGCTTATGATAGCGTGACCGTATATGCACAGATTGCGGGTGAGAAACGTAAGCGTCGTTTTTGGGTAAAACTTAACGATTTCAACCAGATTGAAGCGGAAGATATTTGATAAAATAACAATGGAGTGTTAATATGGCAGGAGGCTATATATCTGTAAAGTTGGATAAAGACCAACAAAAAGAAATACAAGAAATACTTAAAAAAGCTGAACTTAAACCCGTAGATGATATGCATTGTACGTTAATGTATGATGAAAATGATCCTGATATTGATTATGATACCGAATCATCAAAAGTTTATGAAGCCAGTGTAACTGGCGTGGAACAATTAGGTTCAGCTTTAGTGCTTTTACTGAAATGTCCAGAACTTGAAACACGGCATAAAGTACTTAAAGAATTAGGATTCGAACATTCTTATGATGACTTACTTTGTCACATGTCTTTAGTTTATGAACCAGAAGATGAAGATGACATTGAAATAATTGAACTTCTATATAATGTCGGTTTATTCCCTAAAGTACTTAAATTCAGTTCCGAATATAACGAGAAACTACAGGATTAATATGAAAGATTATTACTCTTTTCTGATGAATGTTGCCGAGCTTCTTAAAACACAAGATAAAGTTGACTTTATTGTTAATGGTATTACGGTATCTGTTGCTTGGCAAGTACCTAATGCTCAATTTACTGAAATTCATATTGAGCAAGACTGTGATGAAAGTTCTGGTGTTATTTTCAAATTAAGTAATACTGAAGAAGCAAAGCGAAAGTTACTGGAGTTTGATAAATCTGATTACTTTAATCAAAACCTAATCACTCCATTAATACTTGACTATGACGAAATGATGGAAGTACTATTTTCATTCGTTGAGTTAGAAAAGATGTATACAATAATTATCTCTAAATCACTTTATCCTATTATTGAAGACAAAAAATGACTGAAGAAGAATCAAGTAGGTTAAGAAATTATATATTATCTGTTATTGATATTCTAAGTACTGATAATATCGTAGAACAAGTTATAGATAATAATATTATTACTGTAGGTTATATTGATTCTGATGATGATGAAAGTACTTCAAGTCTTGAAATCTTTAACTCATTGAATGATGGATTGCATCTCTCATTTGACCATGCTTTAAAAGTTCAGTTAACTAATGATGGGCTTGACAAGGATGACTATTTCAATTTATCATTGGAATATGATTTAATCTTGTCTTTCGAAGATTTAAAGATGGTACTTAATGGATTCTGTAATAATGAAAAGTTTTTTAATATTCGAATCCCTTACAGTGTTTTTTGTTATATTAAACAAGGAAAGATTGATGAACCTACAAACGTTTTTACAATCTGAAGAACCTCGTTTGGTCTTTTTCAGTGGTGCTGGATTAAGCAAAGAATCTGGAATTAATACATTCCGTGATGCTGATGGTACATGGGAAAAGTTTGACGTGAACAAAGTATGTAATATTGATACGTTTATGTCTAACTACAAAACAGTACATGATTTTTATAACGCTCGTCGTGTACAATTAAGTACGGTTGAACCAAACGCTGCTCATTTCTTTATTGCAGAAATGCAAAAGAAGTACGGCGACCGTGTACTTCATTTTACTGCGAACGTAGATGATCTATGTGAACGGGCCTGTGGTACTGCATGTCATGTTCATGGTTCTTTACTTGAAGTGATTGATAACTACACTCGTTGTGGTGAATTTGCTGAAATTAAGAAATTGGGTTATGAAGAATGGATTCCTGATCCTGAAGTTAATTCTAAACCCAACATTGTTTTCTTTGGTGAAAGTACTCGATTCGAGGATGGTAAAAAAGTTTATATCTATGATGATATGAACAATGTTTTATTCTTCCTACGACCACAGGATACTGCCATTATCATTGGTAGTGGTGATCAGGTACTGGAATGGTCTTATATGTGTGGTAAACGTTCTCAAGCGTTCGCTATTAACGTAAACCCCGTAGAGCAACAGTTCGATAATCTATTCCAAGAAAACATCTATAAACCAGCAACAGAAGCAATACCAGACATTCTGGATTTTATTGAAAAACGAATGTAATTAAAAAGCACCCATCGGGTGCTTTTTCTGCAAGGAACAATATGCGATTAGTAGACAGAATCAAAAAAGAAATATATAAAGTTTCCAAGAAAAGAAATTATCGTCATTTTAAAGATAACGACATTGATGATTTTATTATTTCAATGGATGAAATGGATAAAGGTAATTATATTAGTTCTTATGCTATAAAAGGAAGAACTATTGGTTATGTTGATATTAAAAATTCAATTGCATGTCAGCGTATTGTAAAACCTTTCAGATTCGGGCCATCAAAATATAAACTTGAATTGATATTAAAATCAGATTTTGCAATCTGTATTGATGATAAGAAAGTAAAGGTATTTAAAGCCAATCATGGCTCAAGCATTATGGATAAAAATGATCCATTTTACGAAGGCTATACTATTGATAAAGAAACATTCTTTAACCTTAGTTTGGAATATGATTATATTTTAACTGAAAATGAAATTGAAGAACTTAGAGTACTTATGCGTAAGTACTGTAAAAATATTGCTGTTAATATCTACACAACAAATATTATTTCAGCTTGTTTAGTACCCTGGAAATGGTGATTATATGGCACTGGATTTAGATAAAGAAGAACCAATAAAAGAAAAGAAAAAAGAGAATAATAACGATAATAAAAAGAAAGAAGAATCTTTTCTTGGTGGCATTATTGATGACGTTATTGATGTATTGGTAGATGTTGGCGACACGGCGGGTGATGTGGCTGATGTTATTGGTGATATTCTTGGCGGTATAGGAGATATTTTAGATTAATGGAACAGATAATTAAGTACAAAACATCTGACGGAATGGAATGGGATAAAAGAGAACTTGCTGAATCTCATGAAAAATTACTCGGATTAAAGAATAAAATTAAAGAACATCGTGCTTCAATTGAATCGGTACAACGGGAAATTTCAGAGCATCAGAAAAGTTGTAACCATGAACTAAGTTATGAACCACCTGAAGTACGATACGATACAAGAAGTGAGTGTAACGGCCCTGATTCAGATGATTGTTACGCGGTTAAAGTAATTCATACAACATATACATGTTGTATTTGTAATCACGAATGGACACATACCCGTGACGTATAAAATGTTTATTGATGACATAAGATTTCCTGAAAGATATTATCCTAATCAGGATTTCGTATTAGTCAGAACTTATGAAGAAGCAGTAAATTATGTACTTGAGCATGGTCTTCCTGAGTTTATATCGTTTGATCATGATCTTGCTGATGATTATGTGCCTGAAAGAACCGGATATACTTTTGCCAAATTTTTAGTGGAATATATGATGGACAATAACATTAAAGTACCTTTTGATTTTATTGTACATAGTTCTAATCCACCAGGCAAAAAGAATATTGAAATGTATCTTAATAATTATTTTGAGGTACTTAATGAGTCTTGATTTTTATGAAGTAGAGTTACAAAACTGGTTTAAACTGAACAGACTAAAAGAGATAGTATCTTACATGGTACATTTCAACACTGATTTTACTGTAAGTGTATTTCTTAATGCAGGTAAAACATATTCATTTTATGTAAGTACTGGTCATTATGGTGATAACATTACCAGTACTCCAGAGTTTCAAGATGTGTGTAAAAAGCAAAACCTCGGAATTATCAAAGAAGTAATTTTGATTTTAACCAAATATCTTCGTCAAAATGGATTTGATGCAGATTTAAAAATTGGCAATATTTTGTAATATAAATATTTGTGCAATTAAATTATTTTAAACTACCTAATAAGGATATGTATGAAAAAATACGTTCTTGACACCAATGTTCTAATTTCTGATCCAAGTTCTATCTTTAACTTTGACGACAATCAGGTTATTATTCCTTTCCCTGCTCTTGAGGAATTAGATCACATTAAATCCAAGGGGTTAGACGTGTCACGTGATGCACGTTTAGCAATTCGTAATATTTCTGAGGTAATTGGCGAAAGCACTTACGAAGAACTAACAAAGGGTATTGATCTATCAGCAATCCGTAAAACTGTTATTAAAGGTGGTACTTTAACGGTTGTTGAATATAAAGGTGATGTAGTTTTCGATTTACAACATCAGGACGATAAAATTATTGCTATCGCACTACAGGAAGATGCTATTCTTGTAACACGTGATATTAATATGCGTTTAAAAGCACTAAGTCAAGGTTGTTCAGTTGAAGACTATCGTTCAGACCGAAGTGTTAAAGATGCTGACCTAATTCATGTTGGTCATAATCAAGTACAGAACGATTTTTGGGAAAATTTGACTAATGTTGAATATGATAAGGAAACTGCTAAGATTCCAGTATCTGAATTCCCTGAAGATTGTAAACTATATAAAAATGATTATCTGTATAATGATGATGGTGTTGTAGGTAAAGTACTTAATGTACATGCTGGTACTGTATATCTTAAACCGATTAGCATGAAAAAACTGATGAATAAGAAATTATGGAATATTACTCCAAATGACATTTATCAGGGTATGGTAATGGATTCAATCACAGATGAGAATATTGATATTAGTATTCTTCTTGGCCCTGCTGGTACTGGTAAAACCTTTATCACTATGGCATCTGCACTTGAACTTATTGTAGAAAAACGTCTGTACAAACGTATGATCTTTACTCGTTCTATGGATTCTCAGTTCGAAGAAATCGGGTTCCTACCTGGTACTGAATATGAGAAAATGGCTCCGTGGGTTGGTGGTGCATTCGATAGCCTTGAGCAACTACATAAGAAAGATGCTAAAGGTGCAGAAGAAAGTATTAAGTTCCTGATGGAAAAAGGTTATATCATGTTTAAAGCGTTGAACTTTATCCGTGGTCGTAGCTTTAACGATACCATTCTTGTTATCGACGAATGCCAGAACTTAACAGCAGCACAGATGAAAACCATCCTTACTCGTGCTGGTGAGAACTGTAAAGTAATTCTGATGGGTAACTTAGCACAGATCGACAACCGTTTTGTAACTCCTACAAACAGTGGTCTGACTTATGTAGCTGAGAAGTTCAAAGATTGGGAAGGTTCAAGCGTTATTCAACTTGAAAACATTGTTCGTTCACGCCTTGCAGAATTTGCTGAAAAAACATTGTAATGCATATATGCCCCGAAAGGGGCATTTTTTATAGAGGTATTTTATGGTTAATGCTGAGAGTTTTAAACAAAAAATTAAAGAACGTACTGAAAAACTAACTGAAGAAATTTCGGCTTATATTCAAACAGTACTTAATAATGAACTACAAAAAGATAATGTACAAGTTCCTTTTATTATTGGTCTTGACAAACTTTGTAAAGATAATATTGATATTGTAAAATCAGTTGCTAATATTCTTGGATTCAAGGTTACAATAGAAGAAGAACATAGTTTCTCAGGTATTAAAGTCAAGTTTGATTTCACTACTGTTGTAAACAACAAAGCACACGTGGAAAATTTAAGTGATATGATACGTAAAGCGTCCGACATTATGGATGCTAAAAATCAAAATCCACTTAATGTACCTGATTTTTATTCACAATATATGAATAATCAAATTGGAAGATGAAAACGTACTTGGAATCACTTGCATTGCTATCATCTTTAGTCAATGAAGATCCAAAAATACAAAGTACTATCACATGTGAAGTTGGTATAAATTCCAAACATGGTGCTTGTTTATTTTATAGTTTTTATTCTGTTGGTTCTGATTTTTACAAAGTCATAAGCAAAGAAGTAATGAGAAGTACTTACGAATATTATATAGTCAATGATATACATGATAGTTATGAGGCATACCTATTGCCTGATGGATCATTGATTAATATTCCAGCAGCCACCGGCTTTGGTGCGTGGGTGACGATTCCCATTAAAAAATCGTGAAACAAACAGTTTTTATGTGCTATACTTTAATTGTAGCAAACAACAAGATAAATCATTAAGGAAATCAAATTATGTCTAAAGAAGTAAAAGATGAAGTTCAAACCTCTCGTCAAGAAAAAATGTCCAAAGCTGAGCAGCTTGCTGGACTAAAGAAACTTCGTCGTGCTGGCATCCTGACCCGTCAGCAGTTCCGTCTACTGACCTGGGATAAGCAACTTCAAGGCAGTACCAAAGGCGTTCCTCTGTGCACTCACTATGAGATCGTTAAAGATGAAACTCATGGTAAAGTAGTTAAAAGTACCGTTAAGCAGTGGTCACGTATTTGATAGTACTTTAACATGTGAGACACTAAATAGTTATATAAAAATAATTAATAGCGACTCCATGTTGTTCTTCGTGAATAAATTTAAGGCATTCAGTAATGAATGCCTTTTTCTTTATCTGGAATAATGCAAATGAATAGCACAGATGCAAAAAGTATCATTGATAAAACTATAACATTGATACTAAATTCATATATGGAAACTCATACGGTTGTGTATGGTTCTATTGTGGAAAGAAGTATTGGTTTGAATGTCATTCCTTCTGATATTGATGTTATTCTGGTTAATACAAAAGAAGTTATGGCTGGTCAGATTGATGGTTTATTGATGGAAATTGATTACCTGAATCTTGAAGACCTAATTCATGAAATTTACAATGAACCTAAAATGCTTTTGTGTGAATCTTCTATCGACCTTGAACCTTATTTCGACGTAACTAAAGTACGATCATCTGTGAGTAATGTATGTTCTAAAGCATACAACAAAGGTAAGAAGAAGTTAATTGTAAGTACTGATTATGATGAGTACTTAGGATTAAAAAATTTATATCACGCAATGAAGTTTCCATATTTTGCAAAATGGAAATTTATCAATAAAGGATACCCACCTGAAGATATTGAATATCTAAACAATATTCGTTCTAAAATATTCAGAACTTACGAACAAAGTACTGGAACTTTAGAAGAACGCTTTGAGTCGGTTAATGAATGGCTTAAGCCTGAATTCAACAAAGTAATGACTGAATTCAGAAAGTACTTTCCAAAGGTGAAAGAATGAGTTATTTCGATGAAATTAATGAAGAAGTTAAAAGAAACAAAGTAGTTGAACGTTTTAAGTACTTTGATCTTTTCTATTATAATATCAAGAATATGATTACATCTGACATTTTCAAAAAGAATGGTCAAATTGGTGTAGTACATAGTGGTTGTGAATTTAACTTTAAACGTAAAATCAAAAAAGGTAATATGACTATCTATATCAATAGTGGTTATATTTGCACAACTATTTCAATGCAAAATGAAATGTATTATCAATCAGTTCAGTGCAGTCATATTGTTGAATCTGACCGGAAAAGAATGAAGAAAAGTTCTTCATCTGATAGCAGTACAAGACGTTCAGAAAGAAAATCATCAAGCAGAAATGATGATAGTTCTTTTAATAATCCTTCTAATCCAAGTAATCCTTTAATGTGAGATAACAATGTTTGAATTTATCGGTTTTGTAATTTCAGTACTTTTTTGTGCTGCGTTTTTCATATCAGGTTTGATGTTTTTATATATTGCATCAATTTTCAGTGACAGAGCCTCTGCTGTTGGTGGATTGATTTTAATCTGTATTGCGTCATTAGGTTCTTATAAGTTATATCATAATTCACCATATGAAGTTTCAGTAAAATCACACCAGGTAAATGATGCTAAAACAAATATTGAAATTAATCAGAAAGACAAATAAGAAAACATTCAGAAGAAACTCTGACCATCGTAACTATCCTTATGTATGTGCATACAATATGATAAGTGATGGATATGTATACAAGAATGGAAAACGTCATCCTAAATTCAAGCGTTGGGATATCGGGCCTGAAAAATATGGTATTCATATATATGACAAAGGTTTACAAATAGATATTACACATTTGTCAATTAAAATATATAAAACTATATCTACCCCACATAATCTATTCCCTGATGAACATCTGATGTTTGAAGGTGAAAATTTGGACAATGATGATCATTTTAATTTATCAATGTCAATTCCTAACATTCCGACCGCCAGTGAAATTAATGTAATTCGTAGTATTATGAATAAGAAAGAAAGAAGATACACAAAAATATACATCTATTTGAGTAAAGACTGGATGTAATACATGGAGGTAGTACATGAAAGTGATTAATTTAGTAGGCGGGCCATGCTGTGGTAAAAGTACTACAGCAGCAGGTTTATTCGCTGCAATGAAGTTAGACATGAAGTACAAGTGTGAGCAAGTAACGGAAGTTATCAAAGATTATGTCTATGATAACAACGAAATGGCAATGAAAGATCAGGTACTATTGACCGCTGAACAGGGTCATAAACTTTTCCGTCTTGATGGTAAAGTTGATTATGCTATTTCTGATGCATCACTCATTAACGGTGTTATCTATAATATTTTTTATAAGTCTGAAAGCGATATTTCTGATAAACTCGCTCTTGACTTATTCAATCAGTATGATAATATTGTATTTCTCCTTCCAAGAAAAACTAAGTACGATCAGTACGGGCGTACCCAATCGGAAGATGAAGCTAAAGATATTGACCAAATCTTCCTGACTGTTCTTGAAGCATATCGGGTTCCTTATTATGATATGCGTCAGTACTCGCATGAAGAAATGCCTCAACGTATTCTTGAGATTATCAAAGAACTCGATAAGTGAGAAACTAATGTTTAAACTTTTGGTAAGAACTGCATATCGTGGCACTCCTATCCAGCAGGTAACAGTAACAGTACTTGAATTTGAAAACCCAACACGTGCAAACGTTGCGTATGACAATCTGGTAAATAAAGAACTCAAAGATAATCTGAAAGATAATTTTATTACTGAGACAGTTACTAAATTATATTAGGTATTAATCCATGCGAACTACTATCTATAAAACTAAATCATTACTCAGCAGAAAAAATGCAGTACGAAAACGTCAAGAAGAAGTTAGATTGCAAAATGCCGAATATGAACAGAAAATTCGTGATAAAGAATACGCAAATTACGTTGCATACAAAATGAAAGAACTTTTTGTAGAAGTTAGATTGCGTGGATTACTTGCCGTTTGGGATAAAGTTACGGAAATAAAACTACTACATTCTAAAATAACTAAAGAATGTAGTTACACTTTCTTTAGTACTTTAAGATCTCAATTATATCATTCAGGATGGGATTACATTATCGGTTTCTCCCGTGAGCGTGTAATTCCAAGACGTGTTGTTAGTAATGGCAGTTCTTATCCAAATCCATTATTAAAGACTAAAAAGAAATAAGGAATATCATGATCAAAGAATTTAAAGGACGTATGACTTTTCATTAGAATACTTACTAATGGAGAGAAAAAATGTACGAAGAAGTTTATACCATCCACCGCTATGATGGTCATACTTTTGATATGACTTTAAAAGAAATCTTCACTGAATTTCGTCCATACGTATTTGAAAAACAATTCGGATATGGTACTGATTTCGGTCGTTATATTTCTAACTATAGCTGGAGTGGAAACTATAATTTCAGTTTTAGTGCAGTAGATGCAACTTTACGTGTTTTCTATGAGTACTTGTACTTTGTCACTAACCGCAACGGCAAGTTAGTACAGCCTAAACAGCTACTTAATGAGTACTATAGAAAATATGATCCGACTAACCGTGCATTCACTGGTTATTATCGCTGGAGAATCAGCACTGGTCGTAAGAGACGTGGAAGAAGTTGCTACCGTTCAATCGGCACTCACCCTGAACTACGGGCTGCTGCTGGTGTGGTAAAAGAAGAGGGCGAACCTGAGTTTCGTGGTCGTCGTCGTAATGTGCCTAATGCATGGGATGATATTAAAGTCAGCAATCATCGTTCATGGAAAGAATGCACTAAAAGAAGAAAACAATACAAAGGGAGCTAATGCTCCCTTTTCTTATAGGTATAAAAAAATGACAGAAGAAAAGATTTTGTTCTTTGCTGATAAAAGTATATACATGGAACTTTCGTCAGATTTACAAGATAATGATAATAGATTTAAACTGTTATATGATATGGTACATGTTAAGAAGTACCTTACTTGGGAAAAAGACTGTGGTATCAATACCTATAAAATTACTGATTTAGGTCGCCTTCGGTTATACCTTTATCGTTTGAATTATGCTAAAAATCATGAGCCGTTGAGTTATGATAAACGCTTGCTTTTTCTTAAAGATGCCGTTAAGATGTATCCAAAAGCGGCAGAGTCTTTAAAATCCATCCTTGGAAAAAATACTTCTAAACTTTTTAATAAAGCATTTGAATAAGGTTTAATTACTATGGAATTTACGGATCAAGATATTATTAAAACTGCTTCTGTGTTTAAACATGGATTAAATTCTCCATGTGTGAATGAAGAATTAGCCATTCTAATTGAAGAAAAATGTTCTCATATTGCAGAACATCATGAAAAAGATGATGAAAAGTTTCGCAAAAACTGTGTAGAAGTACTCCAGTACTTTTATGATGAACATGAATGTTGGGAACTTATGCTTCTTATCGTTGAGTTATCTTTAAAAAATATCTTTATAAGATATAAAGTAGTTCCCGAGTACGGGGACTTGGTTGATAACTACAAAGCACTGCTTAGTAAAGCAAAACAGTATATGGCTGAAAATGATGAATATTAATAATTCCATGCTTGAAGTACTTAAGTTCTCAAAAGAATTGGGAAATAAAGGTACTAATGATTATCGTACTCAGGATTATGTACATTCCAAAATGAGTGAAGAACTTGGTGAACATTCGGTTGAATTGCAAATTCAAAAAGGTCTTAGTTATAAAAAGCCAGGAAAAGACCTGTTGCCTGGCGAAGCAGTAGACCTTGCTATTTGTTGTCTGGATAGTTTTGCACTTGAATTTCCTGAACTTTCAGCAGAAGAAATTTATGAAAAGTTCAATTCATATATGCTCATTAAACTTAATAAATGGAAAAGTCAGAAATGAAAGACATTTCGATGTTCGATACCTTAAAAGATAAACCACGCCAATATAACTTAATGGTTACTGGTTATTTTCGTGATGAAATTTCTCAATACTATGTAGGGAATCAAGTACCAGTTGTTATTGTAGATGGTTATCCAGATCATATTAAAAAAATAATTGAACTTTCTCCTAAAAATGTTATTCATGATATTAATGAATTTAAAGTACATGATGTTAATACAAATGAAGTAGTTTGTTTTGACTTTAATGAATTTTTAAATGGCACTCAATACCTTAACGGAAAAAGTTATTGTTACAAGTGTGATTCATGTAATGAAATCATGAACTTCAACTTTTATCACGATAAGATCACATTAGAACATCGAAAAGATAAGTCTTGTTTCAAAGTACAAGATTACAGTGTTAAGTTTACTGTACCTGAAAATGGTAAGATGGCTATTAATGACTGGTTAGGTGACATTTTATCAGAACCATCAGAAGATATATCAGTGAACTCTCAAAAAGGTAAATTCCTTACTACTAAAGATGCGGAGTCTAAAGGATTCGTCCATTTTTATGTAGGTAATACTTGTCCTTCTGTATTCAAACTACATGATGGTACTATTATTATCGCTCCTTCGTATTCATTATGTACTGAAGAAAGTGATTACGAAGAAGTAGACGAATCCAAATATCCAGGTGCTGAAAAGATTGGCTGGGTATGTACTGATTTGTGGTGGGTAACTATGGCATCAGAAGATCATTGCCTTGAACTTGAATCTAAAGGTAATGAATATCGTACTGGTGATATTATTGAACTTGAATCCGGTGAATGGGAATGTACTGTTCATATTGCTGGTGATGATAGTGATAATGGAATTTATGCAACAATGAAAAAGGTAAAATAATGAAACATATTTTTGCAGTACTGGTCTTAGGATTGGCATTTATTCTCAGTGGTTGTGATGATCGAAACGATGTTGAAACTACATTGTTTGAGCAATGCAGCACGGTTAATAAGATTAGTTGTACAAAGGAGTACTCAAGTACTTTAGATTCTCTTAGTTGTGGTGGTAACACATGCAATCCAAAAGAAACACCATTCTCTAAATCAATGGATGTTTTTAAAATTGATGACAAAATGTTTAAACTTCGTCATCCAGAAATGAAATCTATTTCTGAAATCTACTATGAAAGTACCGGACGTTCACTTTATTCAGGTGCAGCAGTAATTCACAGTTCAAGTACTGATGATGTTAAAAAAGTAGATAATACTTTTGTACTTTCACCTCAGATGTATGATGAACTGATTAATGCAGTACGTACATGTAATCGTGCAACTATCAGTGCTACTCAGTTCCCGATTGGTAGTAAGCTGTCGCCAGAAGATTATAATAAAGTAATGAATATCATTCTGGACTGCAAACAGTACCAACTGGATGAAGCTATCAATAAAAAGTAAGGAATTAATATGTCAGCAATTGATTGTGGTAATGTAGTACATGTTGCAGAATATTATGATATTTCATTGTACTGGCCTATCGAAGAACAGAATCGTGGTTCAGTTACTGACCTTCCATATGATAAAGGTTTAGTAATCAATAAGAATAATATTGTAATTGGTGGTGGTTCTGGTGAACATCCAGCTATGGTAATTGATATTGACTACGCTATTAGTACTTTAGCCTCTATTCAAGATTCAAGATACTTTGGCGTGTATGGTCATGTAGATAAAGGTTCTTGGCGAGTACAGGATTTAATGAAACTTTATGAAAAGATGGGTCTTAATGATGAATCTGATTCATTTGAATGTACTATTCTTCTGAACATTGCAACCTTTGTCATTGCTGAACTTCCATTGGAAGAATGTATTGTTAATCCAGAAGTACTTAAGTACGCACAGAATAAGAAGAAGAACTTCTCATGGGAGTTCTTCAGAGGTTTTACTGGAGTGCTTAATTGCTGTAAAGAAGGACGAACCACTGTACCAGATGCTGATGCACCAAGTGGCAGAAAGGTAAAGTGGGGTTATTCACTTGAAGATTGGTATCATGATAATGGTGGTCGCAAATGAGTAATATTTTGAATATTGTTGTCATTAATAACGATAAATTTTATTACGTGGCGTACTAATGAAAAATCTTTTCGATAAATTATATGATGCAGAAGAACTTGGTGATGTTGAACGTGATATTACTGAATGTTTTGATGAACGTTTTAATGAAAGCGTAAGTGGTATTCCTGTTGATGAATATGGATTCCAGACTGGTACTTTTCGTATTCAGGTAAGTTGGATTCCACCAGAAGAATAATAAAGGTACTGTACATTTCCGGTACTTTTTGGAGAACTATATGAAAAAGATGCTATTAGCATTAACATTGATCCTCACAGGTTGTGTAAAAGGTGGTACTTGGCAAGAAGAATATTATCCTTTCGATACTAACCCTCCTGGATTCTGTGCAGTATCTGAAAGCAATGTATATATTATTAACGGTATTCCTTCTTTGAAGTATATCTGTAATAGATAAAACCGAATATGAAAGTACTAAAGCCGTGCCTCTGGTTAAAATCAGTATAAGTCCGTTTACGCTTTATTGTTAGTTCTGGATGACCCTACTCCTTGAGAAAACCAAACATCCAGGGCGTTAGTACTTTCCCTTTTATAAAACTGATAAGGTAATAATAATGTTATTTCTTCTTTTAGTACTTGATAGCTTAATTATTGGTTGCTGGACTCTCTATGCATGTCATGTACTTGATATGAGAGTTGAACGTGGTGAAGAAAAACCTTTTTTATTCCGTAACGGAGAACCAATAAAATTATTAAGTAAAAACGTACCATCCAATTTTAAAGTAGCTTATGTAATTGGTTTTATTCCAGTACTTAACACATTACATTTTATCGTGTTGGTATCTGATCTTTTTACAAAAGAAAAATAGAGATAAAATATGTTTTTGAATTTGTTTAAATTGCATACGAAGTTTATTAAAACTTCTTTCTTTTCTAAGAAGCATCAGGGTTATCGTATCCATCGTGAATATCGTCTTCCTGGATATATTGATACATTTGATTTATATAAACAACAATTTTGTTTAGTACATTATGCTTTTTGGGGATTAATTAAGTACAGAACAGAAGTACTGTTTGAAGAAACTATCCCAAACTATGTAATTATGCATGAATGGTTTTTACCCTATAACTCAGATTGGAAAAGTTCGTGTCCTGAAGAAATTCGTGATCATTTTCATTGGCGTGGTCAACCATATCAAAGTCAAAAATGGTTCAAAGGTAGCTAAATTATACTTCAGTACTACCATCACCAAAATATATTACTAAGGAAACATAATGAGTACTTTTAAACTTGAAGTAAGATATTGCATGAATAATTCCGACATTAATGTTGTTGGTGGAATGCTTGGATATAACTGGAATGATGTATGTAATTATGTACAACAAACTGAAATCTATGGACAAGATGGTTGTGGTTATACACTGGTTGAACGTGGAGACACATTTGATCATGAACAGATTGATGCAATCTTTGAAAAAATCTTTAGTGATAATCCTGAAGTAGATCAAATTTACATCCTGAATTAATGAACATTGAAAGATTAATTAAAAGAGCACATGCAATGCCCGATCATCCTAAAAGTAAAGGACGAAAAAGGCAAAAATTACTTGCATGTGCTCTTGATAAAAAAGGCAAAGTACTTTCAATTCGTTCTAATGATTATGAATGTTCTCATCCAGTACAGAAACATTTTGCTGAACTTGTTGGCAGACCTGACGCAATATATCTACATGCTGAAATATCTGCCCTGATTGCAGCAAAGAAAGAAGTGTATAAGATGATTGTCGTAAGGATTGATGCTGATGGTAGTCCAGTACTTGCAAAGCCATGCAAGATTTGTGAACGTGCAATGAAAGAATATGGAGTTAAAGTAATTGAGTACACCATCTAAAACAGTAAAAGAAAAGATTGAGATAATGAAAAATCTTTTACTCAGCTTTTATAAAATTGATAAGAAATATAGAGTATATGACAATGACAATAAAACACATCTTATTGAAATTTGTCAAGACCGATATAACATAATGAATAACATTAGCGGTAAAAGAGTACTATCATTAAAGCACCGAGTTTGGGATTTTGCATGTATTGATGAAGAACATATTATAGTGAACGGTGATTATCGTTTTGCTTTAGTACTTGGTGATGAGAAAATCTTCATTAATTCAAGACTTACTGAAAAGAAATATAATGAGATTATAAAATCAGAAAGTGTGTTCAATCATCTTTTACTAAACCAATCTGGCGTACCGTCTTATGAAGATATTGAACTTGCTATCGGAATAAGAAATATTATGCAAATTGACAAAAATGTTAGACACATTGGTCTTATTTTAAACTACAAACATATTGATTGGGACATGATTGCTAATATTAAGGAATTGTATGCTTGATTCTTATCATATAAAAGAACTTGATCGTATCTTTAAAGAAATTTGTAATGTTGACAGTAATAAGGTTAAATGGGTAGAATATGGAGATAGAACTAAAAGTTTATTTCATTTCTCTGAACCAAGTGTTTGTACTCGTGTAACAATTACCACATCAAATGTACTTAATATTCTTATTTTGGTATCTTTTAGTGATGTTTCTACATGCAAGTTTAGCTGTACTTTTAATGGCTCAAGAAGAACTGTTGGTTCAAATATTGAAAACGACCGCTATGATTCTGACGGTTATAGTACTTTAATGTACCAAAACCAAAATCCATCAGAAATATCAAAATCAGATTACTTCAACGAAATGATTAATAATCCAGATCTTCCTGATTATAATCATTTATTGTTAGCAGAAGAAGTAGATAAACTTTTTATTGATAATGAGATTTCCGGTGAACTTTATTTCAATATTAGTACTGTAAATTTAAAGAAGATTACATTCAAGGAGTACTGGTAGTGAAAGATATGTATGATTTTTTGATACCATTTATGCGTTCCTTACTAAGAGTGAGATACTATGGTACTTCTCTTAAAACTATAAAGTCTATAAATGGATATGATATTAAACTAACACAACGTAGTTGTGAAATAGTAGACCAACATTTTAAAAATAGAACTCTTATACATTTGGATACAAATGTAAATGAAAGTAGAATTTTCAGAAATACAATAATAACGAGCAGGCACCGATATATTATACCAAGCATTAATCCTTTAAAAAAAGTTGAAAGTGTTGACAAAGATATGCTTTTCAATATGTCACTAACTAAACATTTACCAACATATGAACATATTATGTTTGCATTTGAACTCAGGAAACTTTTATTTGAATTTGATGATCCATTTGGTGATGAATACCATTACCGAATTATGACTATTCATCCAAGTTTCATTAATTTAGAATTATTAAAAAATACGGAGATTCCCTAATGGAATATGATTTTGAAGTACTTGAAAGACTTTGTAAATTTCATCAGACAAAAGTTCTTGGATTAAGTCCAGAGCGTGTAAGTACTAAACATGTAGTCAAAGATGAGATTAAATTCAAGTACAAAGAATTTAAAACAGATGGATATTACGTTAATATTATCCATGAAGATGTAAGAAGTATGTATGGTTATATTCAACACCATCGTCGGTATGTAGGTCTATCATTAACACCACTGAGTGAAGGTGGTAAAGTCATTCTGAGCATTGAAAAAAGTGATTCAGGTGAAGGTGAGATTACTGAACATAAGGTAGTACTTAATGGTAGTAATGTTATTCGTTATCAAAATAACGGAGTTCAACTAACAGTTAATAAGTTCCTCACTAAAGATAAATTCTTTGAAAACATTATCATGTCAGATATTAATCTGGAGTATAAGTACTTTGAACTCGCCATGAATCTTAAGCAAAAGTTGCAATCACAGAATAAAAAAATCATTTTTAAATTTAATGAAGTTGATAATGAAATCCTTAAAAGGACTGTTTTATGAGCATTGTTCAAAATATAAAAAGACTTCGAAATGAAATGGTTGCAATACAAGCTAATTTTATTCCAAATAGACATAAATTCGAATCTCTTACCTATGTGTCTAAAAGTGATGGATATACTGCATCAGTCTGTGGAAACTATGGTAATTATCACCTTAAAGTACGTGATGACGATAAGAAGGAAGTCATTCTTACAATTACACGTTCATCATATAATTCATTGGATCATAGTATTATGCGATGTAATGGAAATGTCACGTTAGTAGGGAAGAATCCAATCCGTCATGAACATGAATGGAAGGTGTTTTTTAATAGCAGAATGACAAAAGAAAAGTACTTTCAATATGCCATTCAGCATAACATGCCTACATATGAACACACTTTAGCTGTTATAGAAATGAAGAAACTATTACAAGGTGCTCATGTAAATTATGATATATTTTTAAACAGAATTGACATTGCTAAAATTGAGCTTTGTAATTTAGATGTACTTAACTTTACCAAGAAATGGAAAAATGACAGCCCATTCTAATAAACAGTTCGATAAAACATTATACTACATGACAGAGTTCAGTAAAAATACGTTTCTTAGTACTTCAGATTTAGAATACTATTTGATTTATGAGTGTAATGCTGTAATCTATTCACATCAGATTGACGGAAGAATCATATTCGAAAAATTTGATTCTGATTCTGAACTTATCATAGACTACTATGATGCTTATATAAAATGTGATAATGAAGTTATAAAAGATATATTAAGTACTGATGGTTATTTTAATGCTACTTTGAGGTATCCGAATTTACCAAGTAGAGAATTATTGAAGCAACTTTCGGAAAGTTGTTTACTGGTTCATAATGTTCATATACCCTGGAATATCTAACCAAAGTATGATTTAGATCAATCAAATTACCCCTCTATAGGGGTGTTTTTGTTTATAGGGGTATATAAATATTTTCACCCTATAAAAGACATGGAGAGTCGAAAATGAATAAAGAACATAAATTGTTTGAAGATATTAATTCTTTTCTTGAGAATAAAAATAAAGATCTTACAAACGAAAACGCTAATAAGGATGCTAAATGTGTCAATACACACCGTGACCTACTTGCTGGTATATTATCTAAACATCTGGCAGTGAATGATATTCTTCCAGAAAAAATAGCTAAATGGCATCAGGAAGGTTATGGACATTTTCACGATCTTGATTATCTTATTTCTCCATTAACAAATTGCTGTCTTATTAACTACCGAGATATGCTTGAGAATGGTTTTAAAATTGGTAACGCACACGTTGGTACTCCCAACAGTATAGGGGTAGCAAGTACCGTACTTACACAGATAGTACTTGCCGTATCTGCGAGTCAATATGGTGGACAGTCACTGGCACATATTGACTTTGGTTTAGAACCATATGTCATAGAATCTCATCAGAAATTACTGGAACAACAAGAAAAATACAACTTATCCGATGAATATGTAATCTCAACATTAGAAAAAGAAGTGTATGATGCAATGCAGGCATTGCTTTATCAGGTTAATACTATTACAAGCTCTAATGGTCAAACCCCATTTGTAAGTATCAGTTTAGGTCTTAATATTTCATGGTACGGGAAATTGATTACCAAATCATATCTTGAAGTACATAAGAAGGGTTTGGGTAAAGATGGCACTACGCCAGTGTTTCCTAAAGTAATCTTCTTTCTTGAAGAAGGTACAAATATGAATCCAGAAGATCCAAACTATGATATGAAAGTACTTGCAATGGATACTGCTGCTAAACGTATCTATCCTGATTTTGTTTCTGTGCCACTTAACCGTAAAGTCACAGGAAGTACAGCAGAACCAGTAACAAGTATGGGCTGTCGGTCTTTCTTGGGTAAATGGGAAGATGATAAAGGTACGGAACGTTATGATGGAAGATTTAATTTAGGAGTAGTATCAGTTTCATTGCCTATGATTGCTCTTGAATCGGCATCAGAAGCGATTTTCTTTGATAAGCTATCACATCATATGGATATTGCGTATGAAGCCCATATGTTCCGTGTAGAGCGTTTGAAGAACACTAAAGCACGACAGAACCCTACTATGTTTATGGAAGGTGCCATTGCACGGTTAGAACCGGAAGAAACAATCGAGAAACTTTTTTATGATGGGTATGCAAGTATAAGTATCGGATATATTGGGGTTTCAGAGTGTTCAGAAATAATTAAAGGTTCTATTAACAAAGAATTCGGATTAAAAGTACTTCAGTTTATGAAGGAACGGTGCGACAAATATAAAGAACAAAGTAGAATATCATTCAGTTTATATGGAACTCCTGCTGAATCACTGTGTTATCGTTTTGCTAAATGTATTGAAGCTAAGTATCCAGGGAAACTAAATCATGAGTACCTTACAAATTCATTCCACCAGCCAGTATGGGTTGAAAGTACTCCATTCGAAAAGTGGTCTTATGAAGAAGGATTTGCTTACCTGAGTAATGGTGGTAATATAGGGTACGTTGAAACAAGTAATCTTTCTAAGAATATGAAAGCACTTGAATCTCTAATTAATTTTGCTTATGAACATATTCCTTATTTTGGTATAAATCAGCCCGTAGATCACTGTTATAAATGTGGATTTGAAGGTGAATTCCATGTCGATAAAGAAGGCTTTTGTTGTCCTGAATGTACTAATAGAGAAGAAGGTACTATATCAGTTATTCGCCGTGTTTCAGGTTACTTAAGTTCTCCAAATAGTCGCCCATTTAATAACGGCAAACAAGAAGAAGTAATTGAAAGAATAAAACATGAATAAAATTCCATATGATTTAACTTTAAGGGAGAATATGATTCTGTACTTCTCCCTTAAAAATAAGCATGGTTACTCACTACCAAACAGAAATGAAGTACTTGATAAAATAGTTTCAGAGTTAGATTTAAGTTATTATGAATGTATCATTATACCTGAAAGTACTTCAGATTTTCTTGAACAGATATGCATACGTTTAAAGAAAAAGTACATAGTTCTTGAAAAGAATGACATTGAGTACTTTAAAGAACTGGTAAAAACTTTAGGATTGCAGAGGGCCGAATTGAAAAGTCACATTGACAGAATGGACGAAATGGGAGATAATTTCCGAATAAACCTGTTAAAAGCTCAGCAGAGAAAAAGATATATACCTTATCTTTTTAAAACTACATTAGTACCAAAGAATTCAGTACTTCTCGATGATAGTAATTTTACAGGTTGTACTAAAGCTGCGATGAGATACAGTACTGGTGTCTATAATTATATCCCAATATTCAGTAAAGATGATGAAAACATATAAGAACAGTATAAAACTTTTTAATACATTACAAAGCATCATCAATGAAGATGATGTTGTTGAATTTGAGTATGATAATAATAAGATCTACTTTAAAACGGAAACTTATATTATCAGAATTGCTTTAGAAAATTCAACTAAAGATAGTTCTCTGAGATTCAGAGATTCTTCTTCAGGTTTTGAAGAAAGTCCTATGCTTAAGTTAAAAGAATATGATTCATCTTTCTATTTTAATAATGCAATCAAGATGAAGATACTTTTATCTAATGATGATGTACAAAAAATAGTTCAAGAATGTCTAAAAATTGACCAAAGAACTTATATTATAATTGAAAGTATCTGGAGAAAAAATAATGTTTAAAGATAAAATGGTCTTCCAAGATAAAGAAGAACCTCTAAAAAAGCAGGTTCTAAGTGGGGAACATAAAGGTACTATCTTCATCCATGATGAAGAATATGCAATTGTAGTTTCCTCTGAAACATTTTCAGAAGATGATACAGTACTGTACAGTACCTTTGAAAATGAAGAACTGGTAGTTCTACCAATCGAATAATATAACCGCCTACTGGCGGTTTTTTGGATCATACTATGCAACTTTCTGTATTTGAAGATAATATTAATTTAGCAAAACAAATCGCGGCTATCATGGATTGGGATTTAGGTACTATCAGAATAGAAGTTTGTAATCATGAAATTACTTTTCATCAAACACAAAGAACCTCATCATCCTTTATTGCTATTAGTAAAAAGTCCAATATTACTAATAAACTTCTTCGTGTAAAATTATATGATAACTACGAAAACATTGATTTATTCATCTATCGCAAGAAGCCAAATTCCGAAACTGAATATTGTAAACAATCACCATCAAAAGATAGATTGTTTAACATGAGTTTAGAAAAGGATATTTTAACTAATTACGACCAATTAATTAAAATGGAAAAGCTAATGGATGATTACAATGATGTTATTCAGATTATTGTTCAATTAAGGAACGTTTAAAGTGACATACGATATTGTTACCGAATGGTATGATACGATAATAGAAATTTCAAACATCTTTTTCGCAGAAGGTGGTAGTTCATTACGAATTACAGACAGTACTTTTATTTTGAATAAAGGGTGGGATCAAATAATCATCACACCAAACACACCTGAACGTACTATTACTATGTCTAATATTACTGATTTTTTCTATAAAGAAGATAAGATAGAAGATATTGAATCACATGAGTGGTTTCACTTAACTATACTTCATAAAGTGCCGTATTCTTATGAATGTATTAAGAAATTGAGTACTATTGACAAAAAATTTCATATTTTGATTGGGGTTAATGATTGAATGAATACTAAACTTCATATTGAATGCTATGAACTTTTACATTCTATTACTGAACAATTTGAAGGAATTAAATTTGAAGCGTTCAATGATTTCGGTAACAGTATAAGAGTTAGTTCTGAGAACTTTTTTGGTGAGAATGAAGACGGTTCCATAAGAATGCATTTAGATATTACTATTTTCCCTGGTCATAATAATTTTGCGGAAAATTATCTTCATGTTGTAAGAACTACATATGTGAATGAATCTCCTTCTGAATTCATGAAGGATTGTATTGATATTCCATGTACTTATATCACTGATGATTATTATGATAAACGTTCAAAACGACATTCTACGGTTTTACCCAAAGAGACATTTTACAAAATTTCTAAAGTTCTAAAAGATTTTAAACAAAATAGTGATCATATTAATTTGGTTATTTTTCATTATTATTTCAGTATAACGGTGCAATTATAAGGATTATGTGCTGATGAATTTAAAAGAACAAAAACAATATCTCAAATTTCTATACAAAGTTATAGATATTTTTGGATTACAAGAAAACCAGGTATGTTGTAGTATTGAAATGGATAAGATTTCATTTATGGCATTTAAAACAAAAGAAATGTTGGGTAAAGACCAAACTTTTAAGTTTGAACTTAAGGTTAATACAACTCCTACATTGGCGGTTTTTACCAGAAAAGTACTGGATGATAAAAAATACGCATGGAGTTCACCAACAAATTATGACAGTTGTGTTTTTAGCTACAGTAATGAATTTGGAATATCATTTCACGATAAAGACAATATATGCTATGAATTTAACAAAAGCTCCCACTTCAATATGTCGTTAGACAATAATATGTTGATCACATTTAGTCAGTACCGTGATTTATATAATGAATTCAAGAAAATTAAATCCAATTACTCCTTGCTAATTTATGGTTATTAACATGAACTATAATGCTTTAGTAAAAGATGATTTGATTAATGGGGAAGGAGTAAGAGTATCTTTATTTGTGAGTGGATGTTCTCATGGATGTAAAGGTTGTTTTAATGAAGAAACATGGGACTATCGCTTCGGTAATGAATTTAATGATGAAGTACTCAAGGAATTATTCATAGCTTTGAATAAACCTTACATTGATGGACTTACATTGTTAGGTGGCGACCCATTAATGAAGAAAAATATTGAAACGGTACTTCATATTTGTACTAAATTCAAAGAAGAATTCCCTGATAAAAATATTTGGTGCTGGACAGGATATACACTTCAAGAGGTAATGACAAACCATGCAGAACCAATTCTTGAGTATATTGATGTACTGGTTGATGGGAAATTCGTTGAGGAACTTAAGGATCTGACACTCCCATTTCGTGGAAGTTCTAATCAACGTATACTAAGGAAAGGAGTTGACTTTTGAACTTAAAAGATATTAAGAAATGTAAATTTGAAATTGAGAAGCGATACTGGATTTTTGTAACGGGGTCAAGAAAGAACCCATCAAGATTCAAACCCGTTAAATCAAAGATGGGGCCAGCTATATTTGTACTTATAGTAGTGCAACGGAATCAGGAACTAATTATTACAAACGATAGTGTGTCTGTGTATCGTGACCGCATAGAAGACCTCTCGATTGGTAAAGAATACACTAAAGAAGACTTTTTCACTAACAGCTTATTGTATAATTTACCTTCACCTGAAGAACTGGTTGAGATAAGAAAGTACTTCAAAAAACATCATAAGAACCATCAGGTGACAGTCTATCTTTAAGTACTCAAAATAAATACTATATTATTATCTTAGACAAGGATAGTTAAATGAGTAAAAGAATAATAGCTGATGTTGATATTAAAGGCACCGCCACATCATCATCAAAATACTTAGCACAGAGTGTGCTCGGTAATCAGTTTGATTCATCTGGTAATCTTGAAATAGATGCTTATACAAATGATGAAATAAACGATATAATCAATGTACTGCCCGTATCACACTATGGCACATATAACTTCCTTCCTGCTGGCGTTAATGGTTCGTTTGAAGGTGCAAGTGACGTACCTGTATATCGCTACAGAAGAATTCATGTTGAAGATGATGGAACTTTAACCATATTAAGACCAGGCTCCAACGGTGCTAAACGTGGACTTTATTATTCTTATCTGAATAATATTTTAAGTACTACTGATTTAAATACTGCTGTTAATACCAATCGTGAATATAAGCCTGGCTATTTTGGAAGTACCTATACCGGTAAAATGTGTTTTGCAAGTGATAACAAAATTGTTTCTGGTATAGCATTAGATTCAAGTAATAACTCGTACATCTTTACTTCATGGGCTAATGGAACACTTAATGATACGCAACATGTAGGGAGTATCGTACCAGTACTAACATTAATGCCAAATGGTGGTACAGTTAGATTTGTAATGACAGGGAATACTGAAATTTATTTCTTTGTTGAAGTCAGTCAAGGTAATGAATTAGTATTTGAAGTGCGTTCAATTCCCATTACTCAAATAAAAAATTCTTCGAGTACGTTAACTGTTACTGAATATAAAAACTGGACAACTAATACGTTTTATAACCAAAGTATTTCTAATGCTAATATAGTTATGAATGAAATGCTGAACAGTACTTCAGTTTCAGATAGACCGTATATGCTGATTCCAGCCAATGCTACAGTCTATCAACCTTATATGACAGGTGTGGATGTATATGCAGCACAGAATGCAGCAGGAACCGTTAGAGTGCGTGTGGTAGGGGATGGATGGTGTACTACTCCAGCACGTAATATCCGACCAAAACATAGTTACAGTTTCGTTTTAAATTTCAGTACTAAAGTTGCAACACTTGAATCTGGAAATGTGGCACCGTTAACAATTACAGACCCAGGATCAGGAACCTCATTAGTGGCAACAGGATCAACATTAACAACTGATCCAGTAACAACATTTAATGGCAACCGTGCCAATCAGGTTATTGGATATTATTATTTTGATAATGGAACTACACTGGCAATCGCTACCGAAAACTTAGGTTCATATCCAACAAAAATAATTCGTGCGGTTTATCCTAACGCAACAACTGTATATGACACATTACAAGTTCGTTCTCATGCAAGTACTAACTTTTTATTTGGCTCAATGAATACATCATACGGTTCGCCGGTTGGGTCTGAAGTAATGGCATTTGAATGGTTGCCGAATAACAGATACAGAGTATCATCATTTGATGGTAATTCAAGATATCGCAATTCATTGAACCAATATAAACCAGGGGCAACTTATACATTCAACTCTGTTGGGTTTGGTACTCTTAATGGATTTGAACCAACTACTAATCGTAAATTTATTGATGACACTTGGGATAACAGAGTTTTAATTTCGAGTATTAGCGGAACAACGATATCAACTAACGGTGGGGTATTAATTGAAAGTACAAAATTAAGTACTCCGTTAAGTTATGACCAAGATATGAATAAGTCTGGCTCAATAAGTATAAGTGGTACTTTGTTAACTAATTTCAAAAATCAGCAATTATCTAATGCTGCGTTTACAGTTGACCTTGCTAATAAAACAAATATTACTCTGTTTGTCCCACAACAAACTGATTGTCCGGTCTTTGCATTGATTTCAGGTTGTACACCGTCTTTAACTAATTATTATAAAGTGGTAGAAGTCAACGTTAATACAAGAACAGATGCAATAAGTACCTTAACCTTCAAGCGGTTAGTTGCTGAAGGAACTGGAACATTTGGTGCATTGAGATCAGATGCTACGTATGGCCCAGGCACCACATCTGTTGGTATTACAATATATGATGCAGGTTCATTCTATTTCATTGGTGGAGTTGACCCGTACATTTATGCAACTCAGGGTGACAGCAATGGAATTACTTGGAGAGCTAAAGTAACTAAAAGTACTCAGCAAATGGATGACTTCACTGTAAGTGGTACTTACCAGAATCACACTTCAGGAAATTCACAAATGCCGTGGGCCGTTCCTGGAATTGGTTTCGGTTATCTTGATTTTGCTGCACAAGCATCTGATGACCGAGTAAGAATTACATTTCAGCCAGTAGGAACTACTTTAGCAGAATATACTTCATGGGCTGATAATGGAAATAAATTAGTACTGGCATCACAGGATGTTGCTCAAGGGTTTATTATCTATTTTACTGAAGAAACTCCAGTTATATTATCAGGTAAGTCATTCACCATGCCAATTACAAACATTGACTTAACAACAGTAAAAGCTAACCCAGCTAATGCTACGTTCCATGTTTATGTACAAATGGTTGAAGGTCTTGCACAGTATAAAATAACTGAAGAAGTAATTGCTGAAACTGGAACATCGGCTTATAACCTGTTATGGATTGGAACTATTACGACAAATTCACTTCAGATTAGTTCTATTAATATTCAGAAGCGTAGTCGCCTTGATGTATTTGGCCCATCAATACAACCTGCTGGTTCTTCATTCCCTGTTAGTTCTGGTTTACCTTCTGGTAATGGTTCAATTCAATGGTAAAAAGGAATTTACTATGACTTATAAAGTTATTGGTGATTTAGAAGTCGCCGGAAAAATTAACGTTAATGGTAAGGTTAGTGGCGTATCCGTCACCCTTACCGATCATGACGAAGTTTATACAGCGGATACTAATGGTCATGTTGATCTTCCAGTACCGCAAAAAAATGAATTTGATTATATTTTAAAACAATTACCACTTACTCAGTATGGGGCAGTTAATAACGTACCAGTAGGTGTTGCTGGTACGTTTGATGGTGGTAGTACTATACCATATTATGCAGCAATGCCAGTACTGTTAGAAGATGACGGAACGTTAGCATTTCTTCGCCCAGGTTCAAACGGTAGTACTATCAATTATTATTACACTTACGTTACGAGTCCAGAGTCAAGTACTAAACCGACAACTACAATTAGAAAGTACTATAATGGTACTGGTAAGAATATTCTATTTTATGATTCATATACCAAAGATACTTTGATATATCAAGATATTGATAATGCTTTATTTTATGTGGTACTAACAAATGGCACCCTTGATAATTCTAAACATCAACAGGCTTCATTTGACCGAACTTTGATTCCATACAACATAATGTCTGCACTAAAAGTTGGAAATTACGTTTATATAATCTCATTATATAACAGTGCTTATAATGTAAGTAATCCAGTATCTATCAGTTATAATATCAACGACCCGTTTCAGTTCATGATGCATCGAATTCCTGTATCACAAATTCAAGCTGGTAATATTACCACAGTTGAAGCTGTTACCGGTATTACTGGAAATAATATGTTTGGTGATGCAAATACTTCAGGTAATATAAGAATTGCAGATTCATGGGCCAGTACTTCAGATACTGCGACTAAATCTTTCATCAAATATCCAGTAGGAACAAATGTTTCTCCCTATACATATTCAATTGTCAGTGCTGGGAAATCATATTTTGATGGAACAAATATTATTTTTTCATTCTTTACAAATGGATATGTTGTTAACAGTACAGCACGTATAGATACTATGTATGGATTAACTGTAACATATAATGTGAATAATAAAACTTTCAGTACTGATTTGTCACCAACTTCAATGGTATGTAATGGTGGAACCACTGGAGCAGTAACGTGGAATAATCCATATGCAATCAATACTTCAAAAACTTACGGTGTTGGAACTGGTATTGCTGATGGTAATTCTAATACATGGTGCATAACTGATGGTGGAGTTCAATATGCCATTAAAGAAAAATATGTTTTGTCTGATACATATTTGGTATCAAGATGTATTATCACTAATTTTACCACTAAAGCTGAAGCATACAAAGTAAGAAATAGAGTACTGTCCCCAACATCAAGTACTAATGCTTCTGCCGATTTTGCGTCAAGAGTTGGTGATCAGTTGGTTGGTGGTTCCCCTATTTCAAGTACTCGAATAATGTTTACCGGAACAGGTACATATGAAGGTACTGCGTATACCAAATATTTTCGAGGTATTGCTGATATTGGGACAACCCGAAACTATACTTATAACTCTATTGATCGTGGAACTATAACAGGATATGCACCACAACCATTCCGAGTTCCATTTGGTAGTGAGAATTTGATGCGTTCAAAACTTTCATTCTGTGATGCGTCAGGTAATGTTGAATCTTATGGATGTGCATTTTTAGAAAACGTTATTTTAACTACAGGGTATAAACTATCTGCAAGTTCTTTAACGTATGATAAAACTATTAATATATCTAACAGTACATTAGTTAGTCTAAAAAATTCAATTCTTGCAAATGCTGGTATTACCTCTCCGGCTGATTCAAAAATAGGATTATATTATTCTCCAAAATCTGATTACTGTAAAAGTATTGCACATGTTGTGGTATATAATGGTACAAACTTAGGTGGACGGAATATATTTGCAACAGTTGATTGTACCTTAACCGGAACCACCGTTAGTGCGGCAACGTTAAGTACTGTATTCTATAATCAATCTGTTGAGAGAATGCAGGGAATTACAGCAAACCCAACCGAAGTGTTTGCTAAATCTGGATTATCATGCGTGAAATACTCAGACTTTACTTATATTGCATTCAGTGGTTTGTTTGTTTATGGAACACCTGGAGATAGTGAAGAAGTAACAGGATGTGGTATTGTAAGTGGTAATACCGTAAATTCAGTGATTGTTTCAAACAGCTATCATGCAACTGGATTACCCGGAGCAGAGCCGAGACGTGAATATAGTTATATTCCTAACCTTGGATTTGGATATTACATATATTCACCAACCGATAAGGGTACTAAGCTAATATTCAAAAATTGTGGCAATACCTCTGCACAATTTACTTCCAATATGTCTAACGGAACAGGTACTGATGTTGTAATTTTAGCACAGGATGTTGTTGTAGGTTTTTATCTGTATTTTACAGAGAGAACTCCATTATTCATGAGTGGTCAGTACTTTGAACTTCCTATTACAACTATTGATTTGAATACGGTTAAAGCAAATCCAGGAAATACTAAATTTTATGTTTATGCAAAACTTGAGTATGGACTTCCTATATATAAAGTAAGTGAAACCGAATTAGTTGAGAATGAAACTACTATGTTCATTGGAACTATTCAGACTGATGGAACAAAGGTTAGTGACTTAAATATAACAAAGGTTTCTAAATTTGATAATTACAGACCATCTGCCAGCACTATTGGAGGTGCATTCCCTGTAAGTACTGGAAACTCAATGGATTCAGGAACTATCAACTGGTAAAAGGATTTAGCAATGTCTAAAAAAATAATCGGAAATGTTAGCGTTTCACGAAACACTACATCAATGGGTGAGAATACTATTCGTGATGTTAATGGTGTTTCTCCTGATAGCACTGGTAACATTAATTATCAGTACTATACAAAAGAGTATGTTGACCAGGTAATTAAGGTACTTCCTGTTTCTCGTGTTGGTAGTATGGATTATCTCCCTATGAACATTAATGGTTCATATGAGGGTGCAACAACATATTTTGATAAAAGAGTTTTGCCTGTAATAGTTGAAGATGATGGTACACTTGTGTACCTTCGTCCTGGTACAAATGGAAGTACTAATGGTTATTACTTTAGTTACACCGCAAATTCAAGAACTGTTAGTACTTTAACTCCAGTGCTTACAAATGAGAAATACGTTCCATCATTTTTCACGGTGAACCATTCACTTATTTCTTTTGTTGGTTCTAAAGCCAATGAGCTTTTATTCATGAAAACGAATAATGGAACTAATGATACCTATACAATTGCTTTAACAAATGGTACACTTAATAGTGTATCACATCAATATCTTGAATTTAACCGCACCTTAATTCCAAATACAGATCCGCAATATGCTCATATTGTTGGAAGTTTAGTATATATTTGGTGTATTGATTCATATGATGCAAGTAATGCACTTGACATATCATTGTATACCATTTCATTAGATGATATTCGTTCTGGTAGTAGTACATCATTACAGAGAATTACAGGAATAAGTGGGAAAACTATTTCTGGTGCAACAGTAGCTTCATCAAGCACCGTAAGACTTGCACAGAAATATGTAAGTACTGTTGCATCTGATAATCCACTATTATTAACTGATTCAGCAACGACAGTTTTACCGTTTGTTCTTAATAATGATGGTGTTATACAAGCTGTAGTTAATGATGCAAATACATCAGTAAGAGTTGCAGTGTTTCATCCTTTTGGTGCACTTAATGCTCAAAGTAATTCACAGCAGAAAATGTGGGGTTTAAGTTTTACGTACAATATTAGTACTAAAGCCTATGTACTTGACCAAGCAGCCGGTTCAATAAGTATATCTACATCTAATAATCAGATTGTAATTAATGACCCTTATAATGTTACAATGGAAAATATAAATGGATATGTAACCGGAAGTCAGGGTAATGTTCCTACTATTTTCCAAACTGCTGATGGTTTAGTTTTCAGTACTGTTGCACGTTATATTACTTCGCCTCAACATAAAATAACACGTTCTACTTTAAGTACATTTACAAACTTATATGATTCGTGGAATTTGAGTACAAGAAAATTAACTAAGGTTTCGTCTACATTAGTAGATCCAATTTATGGTTCTACCATTGGAGAAAATCTTATAAGTCCTACGGTATTATCACCTACAAAAGTACTATTCAACTGTAGTGGTACATCTAATGGAAATACATTTGGATTTGATTCTAAGGTTTATACCGATATTGGAAGCACTCGAAACTATTCATATAAGTCAGTAGTCACAGGTTCAACTATTAACGGTTATGCACCACAGAAGAACCGAAATTTAGTTGACAATACAAATAACAGACTTAATGGATTAATTACGTTAATTGCAGCAGATGGAAGTACTACAGTTTATGGTTCATCTTTTATAGAAGGAACAACAAAACCTGCTAATGGTTTAATGGATATTAACACCTTCAATTTCGGTGCACCTTATACTTTATCAAGTACGTCATTATTGAGTACTCTTAAAGACTCCATTATAAATTCAGTATCATTTACTGGAAATGTTATAGAAAGTAAAATAGTATTGTACTATGTACCTAATAGCACATTTGGTAAGAGTATTGCTTCTGTCACATTAAGAACGGATACGAAAGATTCATCAGGATATATAGGTCATGTCATTGTAAGTACTGTTGATGTTGTGGTTAATGCTAATGTTATATCTGGACTTACAGCAGTTAATAGTATCATAAATGGTGTTTCAACAGATGCAATTTCTATTAATACTACATACTTAAGTCGTATGCCAGGATTAACAATTGCAAAGTATCAAGGTTTCTCATATATAGGAATACCCGCTATTTTTAATATAGGTATACCAGCAAATGCGACATTCAGAACGACAATAGGAAAACTTGATTCAAATAATAATATTACAGCAATTAAGGTAATATCCTCAGATTACGTAAGTGCAGCGGGAGGTACTTATGAAGCTGGAGTTATGCCTGGTTATGGTTTTGGATTGTTCATGAACGGTGATCTTACTGATTTTCAGACAAAATTAGTCTTTGGTAATTTTGGTACTACATCAGCACAGCTTGATTCACTGATAGCAGGAAACCTGACTCCACTTGAAACGGTGGTAGTTGCCTCACAAGAAGTACCACAAGGTTTTAACGTGTACTTTACACAGGAAGTTCCTGTTTTGATAAACGGTGCCTACTATAAGTTACAGCCAACTGATGTTGATTTAACTACGATTGATTCGTCGCCAGCTAACAAAACCTTTTACATTTATGTTTATGTTGTAGAAAATATTTGCAAGTACGTGATAAGTACTTCTAAGTTAACGGAAGAACTAAACCGTATCTTTATTGGTACAATCGTAACAGGTTCTAATAATATTACTTCAATTGAATCAGAAAAAGTAACAAGGTTCTTAACGTATCGTGTAAGTACGACTAAACGTGGTTCAGCAATTCCTGCAAGTACTGGAGTACCATCAGGTACTGGAACCCGCTGGAATTAATATATCAAAAGCAGGGTTTAATGAGTAATCATTTTCCCTGCTTTTTTCATTTTAATTGCTTTTTGGTGTTGACGGGATAATTCTTTTCCTGTAGTCTAATTGAAAATCAAACAAAATGGATTAACAAAATGCAACTCGGTGATCGTGTAAAGCAACTGTACGAGAAAACAGAAACGTCTCAGAAATTCCTTCCTTTGCTGCCAATCTATTGCCGCATCGACGGACGATCCTTTAGCAAATTCACTAAAGGAATGACAAAGCCATATGAAGAACGTATGAGCCATGTTATGCAGGAAGTTACTAAATTTCTTGTTAAAGAAACTTCTGCTCGTGTTGGATATACTCAATCTGACGAAATTTCACTACTTTTTTATGTAGATGATATTCGTTCTTCTATCTTCTTTGATGGTAAAAAACAGAAGATGGTTAGTATTCTTGCTGCGGCTGCGAGTGCAAAATTCATGCAAGTTGCAAGTACTGAAATTCCTGAATTTGTACAGGATAAAGTACCAATGTTTGATGCTCGTGTTTTCAACGTACCGAACAAAACTGAAGCGATGAACTGCTTCCTGTGGCGTGTACAGGATGCTGTAAAGAACAGTATTTCTATGGCTGCACGTAGTGTGTTTTCACACCGTGAAGTAAATAACAAAAACCAAAGCCAGATGCTTGATATGCTCATGGAAAAGGGTATCAACTGGAACGACTATCCTAAGTACTTTAAAGAAGGTTCATTCTTCCAGCGTATTCAGTACGAAAAAGTTCCTGGGGTTATTCGTTCACGTATTGATGAAATCCTTGTTGGTACTAAATTTGAAGATCTTAGTACTGAAGAACGTATTAAAGTACTTTTTGGAGAGAACTAATATCAGGAGGGTACATGGAAGTACCTGTAGTAGTTAACAAATATAAATCTGAGTATGATGTTTATATTGGTAGGGGTTCTAAATGGGGAAACCCATTTACTCATATTAAAGACAGAAATACTAAAGCTGAGTACATTGTAAGTACCAGAGAAGAATCAATTGAACGATTCAGAGAGTACATATATCATAAGATACAAACTGGTGAAATTAGTGTTGAAGAACTTTATGAACTTCAAGGTAAGAGGTTAGGGTGTTTCTGTAAGCCTAAGTCGTGTCATGGTGATATATTAGTTGAAATTATACAAGCCATTATAGAAATGAGCGAAGAAAATGAAAAATATAGTACGTGAAGCATCTGATATTGAAAAAGATTATATTACAAATTCACTATCTGACGTAAACATTAATGTTGAAAAAGTCATTATACATAGTGTTACTGAAAGTCCAACAGGTACTGAATATTCAGTAGAAGTTCATCACGATGAACAATGTACTATTTTTGTTGGTGATAAAAACAAAATCAATGGAATGATGCTTAAACAAAATGCTCACACTCCAGAAGAAATTCATCAAATAATAACTAAAGCTGCATTGGATTGTGAATTGTTACATAAGTACTCTCTTAATATAGTTCCATTTATTGTAACTTGCGGAGAGTTGACTTTTTCAGTTCGTAACAATATATTAAGTTTAATGAAAACTGTTAATAATCAAAATAAAGATTATTACTTGAAAACAACACAATCACTTCTTTTTACTGGTATGTTTGTCGTTGAAATTAATTCAGGTTCTAATCATGTGAAACTTGATCGTATCTATGATAAGTCAATTCGACTTACTCATGATAGCACACAATTTAGTTATAGCGGAAGTAATAGTAAAAATATTGATATTAATTATTTTGAAAATCCAGATGATTACTTTGCATTAAGTACTGTAAATCCAATTTCAAAGGAATCATTTTTGCAACTTTGTGATTTATATAAAGTACTAAACAGTATTAAATACACAGAATACAAGATCAAATTTAGTGATGATAATAGATCGAAATTATCGAATAAGTCATTATTCCGAAAATCATTTAAAGAATATATGAAATTTGATTTAGAAAAACAAATTCTTGATGAAATAGAGAGAGAATATGCTGATTATATCAAAGTACCATGATTATTACGATCACGTGCAACAAGCTGGTGTAGATAAGCGAGTTGTTTTGCACCGTGAAATGAAAGAAATTGATGTACCAAATGGTCTGAAGTTCAGTAACATGCAGCTTGCCAGTATTGATGAGCGTGGCAACCGTGTTGCATCTTACAACTTTATTTCAGGCAGAGTGTTCCGGTTGGAGTGGTTATTCTTCTGTGGTAAAGCGTACCCTAAGATTTTCTCCTTTGACAAAGAATACAATAGTGATGTTTTCCATAACATCAAGTTCTATAGTACCTTGGAAGAAGCAGAACAAGACATTCCACCATCAGCACATTACTTTAATAGTAAGAACTGGAATACAGGAATGATCCTGGCTCATCAGGTACGTGAAATTCTGTCAATGCCACGTGAAATTGATGCTAATGTATTTCAAAAACTAAAAGCACCGTATTTCGTATACAAAAGACGTGATTCATCGGTTCGCTATGGTGATAAGGGTAAAGTAATAACTTTTCCAGTACTTAAGGATTATACCCCATTCCTTAACTTGGATGCTTATAGTACGTATCAGGAAATTGAAATGTACTGTTCCGGTGTAATGGGCGTAGGTGAACCGGAAATAATTGAAGTGTCCGATATTTCAAAACGAGATAGTAAAGGTTTTGATAAATTTAGCTTCAAACACAGAAAATAATCATAAGGAACCTTTTGGTTCCTTTTTTCATTTACAACGAGGTTTTTATGACTGGTTTTTTGCAATACGTATTAGATATTTCTGAATCATTAAGAACAAATATCCTTAGTGATAAAATCAAATCATCAGGTTATGATTTTCGAATTTGTGAAAAAGATGAAGATGATAACAGCTCAATTCGTACCGTTTATATTACCAGTACTGGTTATGGTATTGCAACTAATCTTGCATCTAAAGATGATGTACCTGAAGACTTTGTTGTAACTCTTAAGTACTACAATAATTCTTATGATGAACATGATATGTTTTTTATTATCAATTCATCTGGAATTGCGTTTCACTTCAGAGGTGAAGTATATGAAGATATTCAAAAAGATGAGTACTTTAATTTAACCATGTGTTTTTCTAATAAGATGATCAGCTTTGACGAGATTAAAGGAATTCATAATAACTTGGACAAACTTGTAGGATTTACATTATATTATGCACAGGACGAAGAAAAACAATACGGCTATTAATAATTTTTTTAATGATGTGTTTAATTCCATTCTTAAAAAGGAAATTGTAGGAAATCTAAAGAAAACGGATTTTATAATTTACCGTGATTTATGTATTGAAAATGATGAATACCATTTACTTGAATGTAGTAAATCAAGAGAAAGGAAAAGTTTAAAATTATTCTTTAGTACTTGGGTGAATCCAACTGTAGGTTATGAATCCTATGACCATTTTATTGAAATTTTCGAGAATGGTGAATTCAGGTTCTATAAGGATGAAGATTCCGAAGAGTATGAAATTATTTCAATGCAAGAAGATATTTTCAATATAGCAATACAATATGAAATGTATATGTCTATGGAAGAACTGCAATTACTAAAAAGACTTTTTAAAAAGGTCGTTAAGAAAAGAGATTTAACCACATTACGTTTTTACTATGGCAAGGGTGAGGAAAAAATGTATGGGTACTAAACAGTTTCTATTGGATTTGGTTCAAAGTTATATTGATAATAAGATTCCAAAACCATTAGTTAAATATGCGTCGTTTGACAAAGGTGTTGATACTATTAGTATTGGTATTGATAATTACTATACATCAAAAGCATCTTATAAACCTGGCGAAAAAACATTAAATATAGAGTTTTTTAATGGTTACTTAGCATCTGATAAAGAAAATTATTACATTTCTATGACTAAAAAAGATATTTTAATTATTGACGATGATGAAGGTACTTTTATAGTTGACTGTAATAACAGTGATATGATTTTTAACATTTCATTGAAATATAATTTTCCTCTTACACTTCAAGACTTAATAGAAATTCATAATAAATTTGTAGAATTGATTGATACCCAAGAGATTACTAAACTCGAAATTTTTTACACAGCAGAAGAAGAAAAGAAATATGGATACTAAACAACAAATTCAAACTAAACCAGAAGTTGAAAAGCAAATTGTAAAACACTTTGCTGGTTCAATTTCTTACGGTACAAATACGGCTGCATCTGACACAGATTATCGTGGAATTTTTCTTGCACCTAAAGAATATATCATGACACCATTCTGGAATGTTCGTGAAGTTAAAGATGAAAAAGAAGAAGATACTAAATTCTTCGAACTCAATAACTATATGGAACTTTATTTAGATGCTAACCCTAATGTAATTGAAACTCTTTGGGTACGTGATGAAGATATTGTACAACGTACTGAAGAATATGATGTACTTCGTCAGTACGCACAACAGCTACTGAGTACTAAACTTGCATTCACATATACCGGATATGCACATAATCAAGCAACCAGAATGAAAAATCATCATGGATGGATGGATAAGGAACGTACAGGAATTCGTATTCTTCAGGAATATATTGATGAAATTTCATGTGAGCAGATCAAAGAATGGGTTAAAGATACATTTCCTGAATACGTATACAACTTAATTGATTTCTCAAAATGTAATGGAAGATACCTTAAAGGAATGCTGAAAACAGAGAAATATATGCGTAACACTTCTCTGCAAATGCTTAGTTCTCTCCCATTAGCACAATATCACTTTATTAAATTAGTACATAACTATTTTCAACATCAGGTACTGGATCGTGATTTCAGCATCATGGATTATAATGATGGATATGAACTTCTTCCTTATGGTGAAAATATCTTTGCTGTAGTTAAGAAAGAGGGTGGTAAATGTATTAATTCTGATGGAAGTATCCATAAGGTTGATACCAGTAATCGAACTCTTGAAGAAATCAAACAACAGCCTTGTATGATCGTTAAATTCAACAAGGATGAGTACTTAAAAAGTTCTGATAACCGGAAGAATTATCATTCATGGAAACAGAATCGCAACGAAGCTCGTTCTGAACTTGAGCAGAAAAACGGATACGACACAAAACATGCAATGCATGTAGTTCGACTGTTACGTACCGCACAGGAAGCTCTGGAGACAGGTCATATCAATGTATATCGCCCTGATGCACAGGAACTGCTTGCTATTCGCAACGGTTCATGGACGTATGATGAAATGATGGAGTACTGGAAAGATATGGATAATAAGATCCGTCATCTTTACTATCCAAAATCGGAGCTACCTAAGAAACCAGACGTTAAACTGGCGACTAAAGTACTTCTCGATATTCGTGAAATTCAGTTCTATAGTACTAAAACTGAAAGTTATGAAAGTTCTAAAATTTCTACACCTACTGCAACGATTACTGAAAAATTCAGAAATTGGTTTAAGTAAATATTTAAAATCCAAACTTGAGGTGATATATGAAACTGAATGAAATGAAAGAATCGTTGAAAAAAGCTCTTGAAGAAGTTTATGACAAGCATGAAAAAAGCACAGATAAGTATATGTTCCTTCATGATATTGAAGAATTCATGAAAAAACTACGTGAGAAAAACAAACACTAAATACTATATCCTAAAAGCCTGGACTCTATGTTCAGGCTTTTTTCGTTATGGGGTCATAAATATTTTTATCTACAACACACTTAAGGTAAAAATATTATGATTTGGACATTTATTGGAAAATTAGTTCTCAAAGTACTAATTCAAGTACTTCTTAAAATGGTTTATTCTGTTGCATCAGAACAGGTTATATCAGCATTAATTTTTAAATTACTACACGCTTTAGCAAGTAAGACTAAAACAGAGAAAGATGATGAGTTCGTAAATAAGATGGAAGCTCTTTATCATTCAATGTCTGACAAAACCGACCCTGAAGTTCAAGAAACCGTTGATAAGATAAAGGTATTAAAAAGTACAAATGAACAATAAGGACATTATTCATGAAACTTCGAGATTTATATCTTACTGAAGGGATTATCAAAGTACCACCTACTTTACTTAAACAAATAAATTTATATGTTTCTTCAGTATATGCTACAAGAATTGCTGATAGTATTGAAATGGTTAATCAAGTTGGTTATATGCGTATAACAGGAAAAAGATTATTTGACCAAGAACGTGAAGATGCTAAACAAAAACTTGTACCTGAATTAACAAAAATTCTAAAATACTTACAAACGAATTATGGTGCTAAGATTCTTAGTAATGATTCATTTAAAAAAGTACTAAATTCTTCAATTAAATTGAATATTCCAGTACAAGAATTGATGAGTGAACTACCTAATAATCTAAGAAAACCAGAAGTACAAAAAAATCTTGAAAATTTAACTACAAGATTACGTATGTCTTATAAAACTGATGACCGCTTTTATGGTGGGCTTTCTCATCAACGCAGTCACGATGACCATATTATTCAAATTACTATATATGATATTGGAGATACCCCACAAAGTGCATTACATGTTATTCGTAGTAGTATGAGTACTGTATATCATGAATCACAACATTATATTCAATCTGAAGTAATAGATTTTGTTGATAAATCCAAAAGACAAACTCAATATAAAGATGGATATGAAAATGTATATGATGTTAATAATCCAGATCGTGATGCATATCATTCAAGTTCAGTAGAATATACGCCACAAATCGGGGATTTAGGTCATTTGGCAATTAATAAATTACAAGACATGAAAGATTCTGGTGAATTAACTGGTAATATGAATAAAGATATTACGGCAGCAGTTCAACACGCATTATCATCATCACACAGAACTAAGATATTAAAAGCACTTAAAAAGTATGGAGAAATAGACCGCCATAATAAGGGTCTAAAAATCATATACAGTATGGTTGCGAAAAAATATGATTCAGTACTGAACTCTGAAGATGATAATGATCATTCTGATATTGATACCAGTAACAGAGAAGAACTTGAAAATAATGAAGATATTCTTGACACAATATATAATATGATTGATGATTCTAAATTTAAAGTGCTACAATCATTTTACACTGTTCAACAAGATAAGGAAATGAAATTCAAGTTCAAAGATGGTTCTGACCCGTATGTTAATACCATTAAATTTAATGATGATGGTACTTATATGTTATCTTTACATCAAGCACAAAAAGAAAAATATTCAATATCATTTGATGATTCTAAAAAATTCATACAAATTTGTAGTGAACTTCTTCATTCTAAAGATGTTGAACAAATGCTTGAAATATATGATTGGTTAGATTATGATTCTAAACCAGAAGTAAGTACTGAAAGTATTGAACAAATGCTATCTGAATTACAAAAGCAATATGGTGGAGAAGTTGAAGGTACTAATATTACTTTACCAAACGCAGATGATGGAATGGATGTTAATGTACAATTTAGAACAGATTATAATTCATCAAAAGAAGGAATAATGAAAATTTCATTTTCTAATGAAATTGGCGAACTTGGTTTAAATGATATGAAAGATCTTGCTTCATTAATACTTCAATCTATACCAAAGGGTGTTGATGCAGTATACGATATTCTTACTAAGTACAAGACTAAAGATGAAATTATCAAAGGACTTGAAGAACTTAAAAATAAGAATGCTGTAGACGATTCTGATATTGAACGTGTTTTATCTAAAGCGAAGCATGATACTGAAGAAGTTTATCAGCATCAGGGAGAAGCTAAAATATACCCTGAACGGCTGAAGATAAGTTTCAAGTTTCCTGATTTTGTTCGTTTTCAACCTGGTACTAAAGATAAGTACAGTGTTGAAATGGTTTATAAAGGTAACTGGCGTACAATTCCAATGGATGACTTATATGATGTAGTTTATTATATTGTTATGACATATGACCAAGAAAAAGAATACATTACTAAGTTGCTTTCAAGTTCTGAATACTCTGATGAACAATTTATTAAGCGTATAAAAGAAGCCCACATGGGCGAGGATAATTATTTCGAATGGTAATTACAAAGGAGAGTAGTAAAATGTTAAGTACATATAAGTACTTGATTGCTGCGATCATAGGTGTTGTTTACAGTGCCAGCCTTTTAGGGGCTGGCTGGAAAGCACATGAATGGTATACCGGTTATCAAGAAAACAAAATGAATGAAGTAAAAGCTGAAATTAAACAGGCTAATCAGGATGTAATCAGTTCTATTGCTAAAAGTTTTGAGGATCAGAAAGTAGTACTGGATGAAAGTTCAAAAGACTATACTAATAAGTTAAAGAACATAACAAGTACTAAAACTATCTATAAAAATATATGCCTGGATGATGATGCAGTACAAGTTCTAAAAGATTACAAACTGCAATCAAGTACTGATAGGGGCATCAAATATGATAAAAAATAAATTTTTTGGTTGCATTATAGCTGGTGTGTTGCTAATATCAGGGTGTGCCGAACGAGTAACCGTAAATCCTGACTCAAATCTGATTCAGGAAAATTTACTGGTTAGATGCACTGATGACACTCCAATCCCTGAAAGTACTAAAGTTGATGATCAGGGTAGGAAAGTGTATGACGGTGTGGATCTATCAAGTACTCTAAAAGAGTGGCAAACCGTTTATAATGTATGTGCTGCAAGCCATGATAAGTTGATCGAAGCAGTACGTAAATCACAACAGCAAAGTACTATCAAGGTAAAATAATCATGGGATACAAATCAGTAGGTAAATTCGAAGTTCAGGAAATCATTGATCTTATCAATGCCCCTAAATCTTCTGCAATTCTCGCTGGATTCAAAATCAGCGTTAGTGGTGGTCGTTTGAAGAATTTTGCAATTAACGGTACTGATTGTATCTGTTGTGGTGCAAAAGGTTCTTATTTTTCTGTTGAAACAACAAACAAAGATCCTAACACTGGATTACATTTAAATTTATACGCTATTAATAAGTATGGTGATCCAGTACTTATGACAAAAGATCATAAGGTACTTAAATCTTTGGGTGGAGAAGATAAAGTAGAGAACTACAGCCCTATGTGTTTACGTTGTAACAATCTACGTGGTAATAAGTACCAAAACCAACAAGATTTCCTTGATGCATATCATAGTGGTAAAACACTAAATGGTACTGGCGGTTTACGTAATATACATGACCAATTACCAGATCCTAATTCAAAACGTCAAAAAGCAATTAAGAAGAAAGCTGAACAAAACAAGTTGAATAAGATTAACCATCAGTCTCATGTTATATCTTATTTTAAGAATGTTAAGTACTCAAATTTAGCTGAAACACTTTAACTTTATGTCCTATACTATAAGGGAAAGGCCGAACATGGTCTTTCCCTTTTTTATTATAAAATCCTGAACGGCTTAAGTACTAAAGTACTTAAGACAAATAGAACCTGATCCTATCGAAAAGTAGATGGCAGATGAGTTGTCCGTACAGAACGAAGTGCAAATAATACCCGTGTCACTCCCGAACCGATATACAAAACAGGTTGGAAATACGGCAATGCGGCACTATAAAGGTGAGAGAAAACATTATCACCCACGATAGACATTTATAGCTCGCCTATACTATGTACAAAGGGAGTTATTACTGAAAGGTGATAACACTATGAAGTACTGCTGAATTGGTAGTTCATAGAGTGCAGTGAAGAACTGTGACCGTTGTATGCGACAGAGGTAACTGGAAACCGGACAACCCGCCAGTGCCTGTAAATTGGATAATAAAGATCCGTCCAAATTTTGCAGAATCCTTTAATTCAGATTGAACTATGACTACCATCGTCAGGTTTATAATTTCGTTCCCCCTTGCGGGGGGATGGAATTGAATAACAAACCTCGTCAAGTAATACTGTTAAAGTTAATTAATTATAATTGAATTGAAATGAGTACTGAATGAACGAAGTGAATTCAATACGAATGAAATTCTTGACTTACGTAGTAAGGCAACTAAAAGGATATAAAGTGAATTGTGATTCTGTCATTTTAGTAGGTCTTCCATATCACGAATTCCAATATAAAACTAAAAGATTATGGTCTTCTATTGAAGTTGGAATTGATGAGAACGAAGAACACAAATTTAAACGTTTTATTGAAGAATATGATTTGTATTTTATCAATTCAGATTCCGATGATCATAAACGCCGTTTCATTGGCTATAAAGTACATTCAGTATATGGTGATGCACAGGTTGTTGAGTTAACTGCTATTAATGCAGAAGCACAACGACACAGAGGTAATTTTTACCGAAATTTTGATTTAACTCCTAATGTATACTTAGGTGTATCATATGACCTTGAAGAGAATGATGAATTTTAAACCATGTCCATTTTGTGGTACTGAAGCACCACAAGACCTAATTGATAATCTTTATCCATCTGGTATTTTCTATAATAAAGAACCAGATGGTTATATTTCTTACTATTCCTTTATGGAACGTCAGATCGATCATCTGCCAATGTATAAGTACATATGTAATGGTTGTGATGTAGAAATGAATGGTCACACTGAAGAAGAAGTACTTGAGAAGTGGAATAACAGAGTTAAATAAATACCATAATTATAACAATATAGGTATTTTATAATGAGTGATTTCGATCCAAACAGCTTACGATCAATGATGGATTTTGTTGATAATGAAGAAGGTTCTAATACAGAGGAAGCAGTACTTAAATTTGTAGAGAACTCTATTTTTCTTGAATCACAAGCCCATCACTGGCATCTACAATGTGGTAATTATGCAAAACACATGGAATTGAATGAATTCTATGAAGGATTACCCGAGTATGTTGATTCATTTATTGAAGGTTTAATGCAAACCCGTGGTGCTCTTGTAATTACAGGTTCATCATTTGTTTTCCAACCATTATCTTCAGTAGTTGCAGTACTCGATGACTATAAACGTCAATGTTTAGCAATACATAAAATTCTTGATTCTCAAGAAGAATTTGGTTCAGTTAATACCCTTGAAGATATTATCAGCTTCGTAGATAGTATCCTATACAAATTAAAAGTACTAAAATAATACAAGGACTCTTTATGAGTCCTTTTTCTTTGGAGAAAATATGAAGACTTGGCGATCACGTACTGGATGGTATGAAAAAGGTCGAGTAATTAAGAATTATGAGAAATGTACCGCCAGAACTTCAGATGGCGAAGAATTATTTGAAAAAAGCCAGACTGAACATTTAAAAGGAAAAATAAATGAAATTAACTCCAGAAGTAGCACGAACCGTAGCACGTAAATTAGGTTATATTTCTAACAGCCAGGGGAGTGATATTGAATACGTATTATCATTACTGGTAAATGGTACTGCAAGTACAATAGAAGAAGCAATTGCAATTTTTCATAAAGAATTTGAAGATGAGGATGAAGACGATGATTATTAAGGATGGGTTTGCATTATTCTGGAAGAGTTATGATTACATGTCTAACTGGCATCTAAGCACTTTTGAACTTCACGGAATTACATTTAATTGTGCTGAACAGTACATGATGTACTCCAAAGCTATGCTATTTGGAGACAAATACATTGCAGATGAAGTACTGAAGACTAAATCACCACGTGAGCAGAAAGCATTAGGTCGTAAGGTTCGTAATTATGATAATGCAGTATGGGAACAGCAACGCTTTCAAATTTTATATGAAGGATGTTTAGCAAAATTCAGACAGGATGAAGTACTGAAGAAAAAACTACTAAGTACTAATGAACTTCATTTAGTCGAATCATCACCAAGTGATACGATTTGGGGAATTGGTTTAGCTCAGGATCATCCAGACGCTACTAACCCGCAGAACTGGAAAGGTCTTAATCTTCTCGGTGAAGTACTTATGAAAGTACGTAAGACACTAAAGGGGTAAGTTATGGCATTGCGTGGTAGAAGAGAGTTTCAGTACACAAATTCCAATAATAATGAACCTAATAAAATTACACAGGAATTCTTTGAAGTACGTAAAATGATGTACGGTGCACCACGCCGTGCAAACCTTATGAGATTGTTCAAACAAGGTCTTGAGTTTTATGTTAACCGTAGACATTGTATTATACTTAGTGAAGATACAGACATTAAGTACCTTATTAAAAAAGAAAAAATTGAACTTGTTAATGAAACGCAAGGCAAAAAATGTAAACATTCCTTTGTAAGACTAAAACGATGAAACCAAAAATTAGATACTTATCAGTTAAAGATATTAGTGGTTATCCTTATTCAAGAAAGATTTCTGAAAGTGGAAATTCATCAGGTGAGTACTTTAAAAACCGATTAATTACTGCACTTGAAAGTGATGCAACTTTCGTTTGTATGAATATTGATAACATTATTATTCCTGGAGCCAGTTGGTTTGATGAAATATTTGGCACAATGAATAATGTACAAAAAGAATTAGTACAACAAAAACTTTACGTTAAAACTCAATATGAATTCATTAGAGGACTTATTGAACTTCGATTGGGATTTAAGTTAGTAAAACATTATGAAATACAACATGATTTAGAAATAACTCACAGAAAGAAATCAGAAGGTTGGTTTAAAAGATTATTAAGAAATACTTGGAAATAAAATATTTTCCTACACAACAAGGAGGTTGGTTATGGAAACTGGTCATAGAAGTATGTATGAAGATAAATTACGTTCTATTATAATGAATGAAATTAATGGTGCTATGTCACAATTAAGAATCAACCACAATATAATTAGTATTGAACAACATGGAACGCGAATAGAAACAGTAGTAACATTTATGGGTAGAAATATATGTTCGTCTATATATTATATCCCTAACGGGGGTAAAAATGTCTAAATTTTACTACCGTTATAGTGCAATGAATAGTGGTAAGTCATTAGACCTTCTGAAGACAGCTAATAACTATGTTGAAGGAGAATTTGAAGTACTTCTGTTTACTTCTGGACTTGATAACCGTTATGGTACTGGTAAGATTACTTCCAGAATTGGACTTGAAAAAGAAGCAACTATCATCAATCCAAACAGTTTGAAAGAACTTAATGATGCAGTACTAAAATTACAAGAAAATCCTAACATTAAAGCTGTATTTGTTGACGAATGCCAATTTTTATCATCGAAACAGATTGACATATTATCTGACATGGTTGATAATCATGACGTAACCGTGTATTGCTACGGAATTAGAACAGACTTTACGGGCAAATTGTTTAGTGGCTCTGAAAGACTATTTGAAATTGCAGACTGTATTGAAGAACTTCGTAACGTTTGTGCTTGTGGACGAAAAGCCATTATGAATGCACGAATCGTGAACAGCACTGAAAAAGTACTTATTGGTGGTAATGATATGTACAAGAGTATGTGCCGGAAGTGCTTCAAAAAACATAACGAGTAATCTATGAAGAAAGTTGAACTTGCTATTCAGGTATATGAAGCAATCGTAGATATTGTTTACGGTTTTTACTGGAATGATATTAAAGATTGTGCTGATAAAAGAAAAGCGTATCTGAGATTAAAAACTCATGGTATTATCCAGCATGATAGGGTACTGAATAGTAAGGTCAACCCATGTTTATAACACCAAAGAATCAAGTACTAAAACCAGGAACTACTTTTGCAGTTCTTGGTAAAAATGAAGTACTGAAAGGGAATGATTTAGTTCGTCAAACAATTTATGTAACTGACTATATTAGTACAGATGCAGAAATGAATATGAACTGGCAGAAAGTAAAAGATTGTTTACCAGCTTGGGTAGGTAAAACAATTTCAGATTATGAGAATTTCGGTTATCCTAAACAATCAACTTACGAAGTTATTCGTATTATTTAAAAAGGTAATTATAATGAAAGGTATTATTGCTGTTATTGTAGGTTTAGTAGTTTTAATTGGTGCGTGGGCTTTTATTTCATGGGCATTCTTTATGCATTCAGTAACAGTAAAACCTACTGAACAAGTCGTACTGGTTGACCGTCCTTACGTATGGGGTTCTGAAGGAGTACGAACTGAACCACTTAAAGAAGGTCGTAAAATCATATGGAATACCACAATTGAATATCCTGTTACTGTAATTCCACAAAGTATTAATATTGCATTTGATGATTTCACCTCATCTGATAATATTATGTTAGATTTTGAAAGTACTATTCAATACCGAGTTACAGATTCTGTAAAATTGGTTACTAAATTTGGTACTGACTGGTTTAAGAATAACTTAAAGAACCAGTACACTCAGATTGTACGTGATCAGATTAAAGAAAACAGTATGTCCGATATGATGAGCAATGTAACTGTATCTGGTACTGTTGATAAAAACGTAACTAAAGAACTACGTGATCTGATTAAAGAGAACGATATTCCAGTAGAGATTATCAATATTTCTTTAGGTCGTGCAAAACCGAACCCTGAAGTACTTAAACAAATGAACGAAACTGCTGCACAACAGCAACGCCGTAAAACATTAGTTGCAAGTACTGCTGCTGAAGAACAACGCGAACAAGAACAGATTGCAAAGGCAAAAGCAGATAATGCATACCGTAATGCAATGCAAATGTCTCCAGAACAATATATTGAACTTGAACGTATTAATAAGTACAGCGAATCATGTGCTAAAGCACAAACCTGTATTGTAACAAGCGGTCAGGAAAAAATGTTGAATCTAAAATAATATAATGGGAGCCTTCGTGCTCCCATCTTTTATAGGTATATTATGGTTAAAAGTATTATTAAACGTAATAATAAAAAGTACAAGTATATTTTCTCATTGGGTTCACTTTACATCAGAATCATTTACCGTGATCGTGCACGTGCTCAAACAGAAAAAATAAGTCATAAGTACCATCAAGTACTTGATATTCAAAAAGCAGGGTTACTTAATGGTAGACTAATTTCAGTTCCAGTATTAACAAAATCAAAATGTAAGAAAAGTAGAATTAATCATGCCTACACTTACAGAATTTTTACCAGCATTGAGGATTTTAATGCTGAAACCGGTTTAAATTATAATCTACGTGATATTAAACCACTTGTCGTTTAAAAGGAGTTTTGATAAGATGGCTTTTAAAGAAAATGCCTGTACTGAAACATTTTACGTTACTCTGCATATTGCAGGGTCGTATGAAGATGCATTACGTTTTTGTAAGAAGTACTCATATGAGCGTGGTAGTTGTTTTCAGCTTACTCGTTGCCAGTATCAGTACACTGGTGGCACCGAAGATGGAATGACGGTGCGTGTGATTGATTATCCACGTTTCCCGAAAGATCATAACGAAATACTGAATACATTTACAGATTTTGCTTGTGCATTGGCAACTGAACTATGTCAAAAGAGTTTCACTATTGAAAGTACATTAGGTACTAAGTACTTCGAAAGTGATGAAAAATTACATTCAAAATAGGTATAAATTGTGCAGAAAGAGTTAACTCCTAATAAGGGAAAGAAATACGGTAACTGTAATGTTACTCATTGTCAGACCCCGCGTTTGGTATTATTCTTTAATACTTCAACTCATGCATATTATTGCTATGATTGTTGTACTAATATTAGAAACGCATGTGAAGAAATTAAGGATGAAATTTTCCCTAATTTCAAGGTTGAAATGAAAGAATACATATCTAAACTGGACGATTAAGGATTATACAATGCACGAATCTTTTTTGAACTATCTGACCCATAATGTTCCTGAATATCAACAGTACGTTGCAAAATACGGTACTCCTGGACTGAAACGTGTTAACAAAATGGTTCAGGGTATTAAGTTACCGTGTGATGAAACATTGTTGCGTGGAACAACCTATAAAGAACAAACATTCAGTATGGCTTCTGAATTTAGTACGGTTGAAGGTTATATCCTTTACTTCCGTACTCGTATACAAGAAATTGAGAATGAACTTCGGGATTCTGTTGAACCGTTCATTAAAATTTCTTCATTCCAGACTAACTATCGTGGTGAATTAGTAGTTAATTATCAAGTACAGGAAAGTTCACAAACCTTCAAAAAACGTTTAAAAGAAAATGAACGTATTAAATCTTTGAATGCATTGATCCCACTGGTACAGGCAGCTTCTGAATGTTTCCAGAACGATACAATGGAACGTATTAATGAACAACGTAAGTTGGGTATCAAAAAGAAAATGGAAGCACTACAGCGTGAACTCAACGAACTTAATGGGGAATAAGTATGTCTACAAAAAATCAGAAGGTAGAAGCTCATATTCCAATCCCTTTTCGTAAAGGTAATACAGTAATCCGTGAATACGTACAAGAAATTGTACGTAACGGTACTATCTACCGTTCTGTACTTGTTGACTTCTCCTATAAAAATAAGAAAGGAGAAGTACAGGTTGAAGAAGGTTATGCTTTGCGGCATGAAACTATCCGTACTTCTGATTCACATTTGAATACTTCTGATTTGAATGAAATGGATATTACAGATATTTTAACACATATGCTTTTTATTATAAAACCAGAATACAAGTACTATACTCGTACTTATATGGATTTTCTTATTAAGTACGTTGAACGTCGTGCTCGACTGAAACTAAACAATCTACCGTATTATGCAGAAATAAAATAAGGAGTGTCTATGGCCCGTATTGATAAAAAATTTATTAATAAATGTATTGAGAAATACCCTGAAGTTAAGAAACATAAAGAACTCTTCGGATTAGAACTTTCTGATATCCGTAAAGTACTTGAAGATGATTATTCATATACACCAGAAGATCCTAATCCGTTAGTTACAAAAGATACTAATCTGATGGTTAATATTGATATTGGTGATAAAAAATTCAATTCAATCTCTGGTAATCTAAAGCATATTGAAGAATGTGTGAAATCTGAAATGATCAAAGAATATGGAATTTTTAACTATTCTGAAGTTAAGGATCTTGAGATTTTTGCACAGGAAGATACTATGGTATGTTCTTTCACCCGTTCCCGTACAGAAACTAAAGCAGAATTTGCCGCTCGTATGGTTCAAGACTATGAAGATAAATCTTTATTTCTTATTTCTACTGTACTGAAAAATGAATATGATGATCTCATTAATAGTGAGATACGTGCTCAAGAAGAAAAAGAGCGTCGTCGTCTTCAGGCCGAAATTGCAGTACTTGAAAAGCGTAAGAAGGAATTAGAAAAACAGATTAACAAATAATTTTTTTCAATTATTGTCAATTACAGCTTGACAAAGATATAAGATAAAGGCAAAATATGACTCATTACGAACACCCTAATGTTGAAGGTTGCTCTGATGGCGGGTGTATTCTTAAACGTCCAACGGGTATGCATACGAACAGCAGTTGTCGTTGTATTAGTACCCAAATGACGAAGATACAAACTATCCATACAAAGGCTACTATTAATTACTTAAGAAATTTATTAAACGATAAAGATAAAGAAATAGAAGAACTTAAGAAACAATTAGGAAAATAATATGCAAATTGATGGACTTCCATATGCACTGATAGCAATCAATAAAGTTATTTTTGGTAAATTTAGAATTGATATTGGAAGACAGCTTTCATATGGATTTCGAATTAAGGGTGGTTACAGCACACATGATGTTAAAGTTCATCAAGACGGTGTTATTAGTGAAATAGAAGTAACATATCCCTCTCTTAGTCGAGGAAGACGGGATAGTATAACAATACGTGATTATGCTTTTCCTGTTGTGCATTTGATATTTGATGCAAGTAAGAATTCAATAGTACTTAAAAATAACAACATATATTTCTGTAACCAAGAAATTGAAAATATGTTTAATCATGAATCCGCTTATCATGAAAGTATTGAAAATTTCGATATAGGTGATGTTTTTGCATTAAGTACCATATTCAATGGTGTATTGGATGTAGCATTGATTAACTCATTAATTGAACAGTACAAACAAATGAAAAAGAACGGTACTGAACTTAAATTAACGATAAAAAGGTACAAGTGATGAATTTTTTAGTACTTAATTCAGTTCTTACGAAGTATCTTAATAAATCTGGTACAATCGACAGGTTAAAAGAACTTAAACTTGAATTGAATTACCGTATTGGATGTTCTGGTGCTTTTGATGTTTATTTGGATGACCGTATTGTTATTGGTTATGAATCTGAAGAAACATATCATAAAAACAGAGACTATTATGAAGAAACTAAACAAAGTATTTTTGTAGAAGAAGAAAAAAAGCGTCAACTTAAGTACAACTACGATAAAGCATATGTGGTAAGAGATTTCGTTTATCCTGCTGTTGTATATCGAGCTAATGATAGTGATGCTATTTGGATAAGAAATAAAACCATCCATATTTTTACTGGACAAAGTAAAAATGCTATTAATTTTGGTACACAATCGGAGTACTCAATTGGTATTGATAACTTTAGCAAAGAAGATTTATTCGGTATCAGATTAGTTTCAACTATTGATTTCAACGAAGAAGCATTATATGATGCGATCAATTGTTATCAATTACTTAAAAAACAAAACTTAAACATTCTATTCGATATTAGAGAAGGTAAGGAAAATAAATGAAATACTCACTTAAAATGGTACTGGTTGTTGCTCTGGCGTTTGTACTTTCAGCATGTAATGATGATGAAGATAAGAAGAACGCTCAACTTCTGCAACAACAGCAACAAGAACAGCAATACGCCGCCCAGCAACAAGTACAGCAGGCAGCACCAGGTCAGCCAATTGTTATCAATAACCAGCAGCCTAATAACAGTGGTGTTGGTGACTTTGCAAGTGGCATGGTTGCAGGTCATATTGTTTCGTCAATGATGAATAACAATAACCGTTCATATAATGATGATCGTTACTACGATTCTCGTGCAAACCGGTCGGTCAAGAATAAAACGACTATTGTTAATAACAATACCTATATTAACCAACCAGTAAAACGTACTGTAAGTACTCCAAGTTCTTCTTACTATGGTAGTACTCAAAAATCTTCTTCATCTTTCAGTACGTCTAAGCCTAAATCAAAGTACAGCAACGTATTCTCTCGCTCTAAGTCGTCAAAACGTCGCTAATGTGTTCTAACTAAAATAAAGGTACTAATATAGTACCTTTTTTAATGAGTGAAATATGAATAATCATAAACTTAAAGCTGTTGTTTGGGTTGTACATGCTATTATTTGTGTACTGTTTATTTGGGGCACAATTAATTATATGAATACTGATGATAACCGGACTGAAACTGATGTTCCATTGACTGTTATTAAGATCATTCAGGAAGATCACAAAAGTAGTACCAGCTATCGTGGAGTATTCCAGATGGAAAATGGCCGATATATTGATTTCAATGTGTCAGCAAGTACATTTGCGACTACAAAACCAGGCGATCAAGTACTCTATAAACTAAACAAATATGAAACTAAAGAAGCAGAACATGAGTTTCCAATATTAGGATTTCTGTTCTTTATTGGAACTGTATGTTATGTAATGTTTGGAACTACTATAGTTTATTATTTAAAAATAGAGGTACTTGAATAATGAAATATTATTCTATGTGGATTGCACATATCATTGTATGTTGTGTCTTCATTTTAGTTACGGTAAAAATCATCCAAAGTGATCCTAATAATGAAACACGCCAAGTTGATGTAACGATAGTCAATACTATTCAGGAAAATAACGAAGATAGTACTTCATACTATGGAGTATTTGAACTACCTAATGGTAAAATTATTTCAAGAAAAATTAATCGTGTTATCTATGGTTCTGTCAAAGCTGGCGAAGAAGGTACTTTAAATTTAAATCGCTATGATACCGGTGAAGCCGAAAGAGATCCAGTAAGAACTACAGGTGAAATACTATTGATGCTTTTATGTTTCTTGTATGCATTTATTGGTACTTTAAGATTACAATCCTATATCAGAAAAATGAAAGATTATTATTAAGGAATAAAAATGCCAGAACTAATTAAAGACGGACGTAAACTTGTCACCGTAAGAAAAATTACTGATATTCAGCCAATTGCTAATGCTGATGCAATTGAACTTGCTATTGTTGATGGATGGCAGACGGTAATTAAAAAAGGTGAATTTTCAATTGGAGAGTACTGTGTGTACTTTGAAATTGATTCTTTTTTACCAGCGAATGATCCTAAGTTTGCATTCCTTTTAAAAAGCGGTACTAAAACTGACGAAGCTGGAGTAGAACGCATCCGTTTAAAGAGTATTAGACTTCGCGGGGAAATCTCTCAAGGTCTTGCATTACCAATTAGTCAGTTTGAATCAGTACTTGAAGAAATTGATAACTTCAATGGTAATCACCCTGACAGTTATACTTCAGTTGCACGTGAATTATTACTTGAAGAACTTGAACAAACACGAGACGGCATCGAACAGTTTCTGAATGTTACCAAGTACGAACGTCCATCTGAGCGGAATGGCGGTACTGGAGCAGGCAACGCTAAAACTGCTGGAACCTTTCCGGTATTCATCCCTAAAACTGATGAAGATCGTTTACAGAACCTGTACGGAAAATACAGTAATAATTATAAAGACGTTGAATTCCGTCCAAGCCTGAAACTTGACGGTTCCAGCATTACAGTTGCTTACGTTACTAATCCGTCATTCTTCCTGGATAAGCTGGATGATGTTCATGTTAGTTTCAATGAACATACTCAGGAAGTTGAAACTACCGACATTCCATATCCTCATGATTATGGTGATGCACAGGGTATTGTTTGTTCTCGTAACCTTGCACTGAAGTACGATCCTAAAGCTAAGTTTTGGATGGGCGTTAATAACATTGATTTGATGACCCGCCTGAAAACATACTGTGACGAATATGGTCGCTCTATTGCTATTCAGGGTGAACTTATGGGTGAAGGTATTCAGGGCAACCGTGAAAAGTTCAGTAAGTACGAAATCTTTGCATTCCGTATTTGGGATATTGATAATCAGGAATTTCTTGATGATGCAGATTTCATTGAAGTTTGTGAAATTCTGCAAGTTAGTACTGTACCGCAGTTTCCTATTATCAAACCATTTGAAAAATACAGTACTTTGAAAGAGTTTCTTGAAGCATCTGAGATTAAAAGTATTAATCATCCAATTGCTGAAGGTATTGTTTATAAAAGTGTTAAGAAAGTGGAACTATATGGTAAGTTAATTACTTTGCACTTCAAAGTAATTAATAACAAGTTCCTTCTGAAATGTGAGGATTAATTATGTTAGTTACGTACTTAGTAACAGTATTCGTTAGTTATGCCGGTAATACTATAAACAATGTTCAGGTTCAACCAAGTATGGAAATTTGTAAAGCTGCAAAAGAAATTCATTTACAAATTCCACGTAACACTCCCGCATTTAGTAGTGAACGTGATATTAGTAAACCAATATTAGTTGATTGCATCCAAAAAGAAGTTCCAATGGAGTTAAAACCATGATTAAAACTATTTTTCTTCTTGCAGTTTTTAATACTCATGGGTTTTCAACTGTAACTAATTTAACTCCTATGCCTGACATGGAAACATGTAAAAAAGCAGAAGAATTACTTTATTCTACTGCACGTGATGGAAAGGTAAGTTGGAGTGAGTCAGAACCAAGTATCGAAAAACCAATTAAAACTGATTGTGTTGGATTGTAATACTATAAGGTACTCCTAAGAGTACCTTTTTTATTAGGGTATAGTATGTTAAAAGTTATTGGTGATGCTGGGAATTTACATGTAGCAAGATTTGGTACTAATAATGGTTATAATGATAATACTAAAAGGCATGAATTTGGTTTTGGTTTAATTGATATATCAGGTATTACCGGACAAGGAAAAGGACTTAGGTTTGATAATAAACAAGCACTTGATAATTTTTTATTAAAAAATCCAAGGTTAAAATTTGATCCAAATGGAATGTTTTTAATCCTTGATGTATATCATGATAACAGCGAGACTTTCGTTATAGTTGAATATGATGGATATGCGTATACAATCCGAACAAGTGAGTTAGTTTTTATGGCATTATACGATAAAAAGGCTTGCGATTTTCATAAACGTTTGATATGATTCTTTCAACTTAAACGAACTATCAACGAAGCGAGACTAAATCATGACCACGGCAATCAAGCATATTTCTTTTGACGTGTGGAATACTCTGATCACACCAAACAAAGAATACGGCAAACACCGTAACAAAGCTATTGCACGTCATTTCGGTGTAACTGAAGAAGAAGCTAAAGAAGCATATAAAAAATGTAAGAAGTTTCTTGATTCAACTGCTGAACTGGTTGGTTTTGGTATGACAGTACTCAATAACTGGAAATTACTTGAAAAGACTTTAGGTAAATCCGGTACTGATGTTCGCATGATTATTACTGAATGTGACGCTTTGTTCAAAGAGTTCCAGCCAACTTTTGAGCAAGAACTTAAAAATGAACTTATTAAACTGAAAGATAGTGGTTTAACTTTAAGTATCAAAAGTAATACAAACTTTATCAGTGGAAAAGTACTTTCAGAAGTACTCTTTAATGATTTAGATGTGTTTATGTTCCAGCATTATTCTGATATTGCTGAAATATCTAAACCTCACTATAATTTTTATGCTTTAAGTTCTCGTGAATTGTATAACAATCACGATACACGTTCTATAGGCGTTGAAAATATCTTACACGTTGGTGATAACAAAATTACCGATGGTACATGTTCTGTACTTGGATGGAACTTCCAGTACGTTCAGAATCCACAGGATCTTTTAATTAAACTACAAAACCAGGAAATAGTATAATGCGTAAAGAAATTCAATTCAGCGTTCACAAATTCACTTCTTTAGATGAAGCTAAATTTGATCCACGTGAATATTCATTTTTGAAGTTCGGTTCTGACCGTGCAGCTAAGAAAATGGGTTATGAATTAGCAGATGCTTTTTTCATGGAACATGCTAAACGTATTATTGAATCAAGTTTAGTAATTATTCCATCACCATATAATTACGTTAAAAATGCTGCAACTGTTATGTCTGAGCATTTTGTAAACCGTTTGAATCATCATATCATTAAGAATGGTGGAACAGCGGCAGAATGGAGCATCATTAACCGCAAAGTTTCATATATCCGTGATTATGGTTTTCTGGATAAAGAAGCACGCCGGAAACTTATTGATGGTGATGAATTCTACTTTAACTGTGGATTCCTTGAAGGTAAGACTATTGTCTGTATTGATGATGTTAATATTACTGGTACTCATGAAGATAAACTTCGTGAACTTCTGGATAAAAATAACATTAGTAATGATACCTTTTTCCTGTACTTCGCTAAGTACAGTGGTGAACCAGGAAATGCTAATATTGAAGCTGCACTGAATTTCAGTGGAGTACATGATGCTAATGGTTTTATTGAATTAACGAAAGAACCGGATCATCATTGTATTGTTCGTCCTATCAAGTACCTCATGGGACAAGAACATGAACAGTTCAAGATCATCTTGAGTCAGCTTCCGATGAACTATGTTGGTAAAATGTATTATGGTTGTTTAGCTGAGAACTATCAAAACATTCCAGAATACAAAAAGAATTTCGAATTCTTACAGCAAATGGTTTAGTACTTAAAAAGATATTAAAAAGGGGAGGCTAAATGCTTCCCCTTTTTTGTTAAAATATATGAAACGGATTGTTTTTATGTGCTATACTTAAAGCATTATAGAAGTGAACAGCAAAATTCAAATCCATTTCTGAAAAAGGATAAAAGTATGTCATTTAAACAAGCAATTAATCATTCAAATTCTTATACACCTTCCAACATGACCAGTACTGCTAATGGTGCACCAGCACTTAAGAGTACTAAAAATCCAATTCTGGATTTCTTTTTCATGGCTGGATCACTGCGTAATAAGCAGTTCAATGAATATCGTGCTCAATTTGATGCAGCGTTCTCGTATGATGAACGTCTGACAATGCAGCTTGTTTTATGGCTTCGTGATGTTCGTGGCGGTGCTGGTGAACGTGAAACTACCCGCAAGGTTCTGAAACACATGGAAGAATTCTATAAAGGTGCTGCTCTGAAAATGATTCCAGTACTTGCAGAATTCGGACGTTGGGATGATTTGTTAGTATTCACTGACAAAGATTGTAAAGAACTTGCATACCGTACTATTGCAGAAGCACTGCGTTCAGGTAATGCACTTTGTGCTAAATGGATGCCACGCATCTACAAACTGAAGAAAGTACAAGTTCAGAAAGAAGTGAAAGGTTCTGGTATTGAAGGTACTTTTGCTAAGGCAGCAACTAAGACTGTCAATGTTGTTAATCGTGATTCAGTATCCAATAAGAATCGCCAGAAAAACAATGCAATTGCTCGTGAACTAATGTCAGTTATGAACTTAACTGAAAAAGAGTACCGTAAACTACTTTCTTCTTTGACTCAGGTTGTTGAAAGTAAAATGTGTGACAATAATTGGACTGAAATTAACTATGGTCAAGTACCATCAGTTGCTTCTTCCCGTTATGTTAATGCATTTAAACGCCACGATCAGGAAGGATATGTAGCTTATCTTGAGAAACTTGCTAATGGTGAAGCGAAGGTTAACGCCTCTGCAATTTTCCCATATGACGTACTGAAGAACATGGTTCCTACACCACGTTTGGGCCGTCCTACTGCTGAGCAAGTGAAACTTGCAGTATCACAGTGGGATGCATTACCTAACTATCTTGATGGTGCGAAAGTACTACCAATGGTAGATACATCAGGTAGTATGTCATGTTCTGCTGGCGGTACTGATATGTCATGTATGTTTGTTGCAGTATCGTTAGGTCTGTACATTGCAGATAAACAAGATGGTGCTTTCAAAAATCTGTGGTTAAACTTCAGTACTGATCCACAGTTGTTCGAACTGAAAGGTAAGAGCATTGCACAGAAAGCATTTGATCTGTATAACAACTACAGTGGATATAACTACTGGTCTGGTACTACTAATATCGGTCGTGCATTTGATAAAGTACTTGATGTTGCGATCAAAAGCAACCTTGCACCTGAAGATATGCCTGAAAAACTTCTTGTTTTCAGTGACATGGAGTTTAACAATAGTACTGGTGGGTGGGGTAAAACTCCATTTAAAGTTGCTGAAGAGAAGTTCAAAAAAGCCGGATATAAGCTACCACATGTTGTATTCTGGAACTTGAATGCTCGTCCAGGCAACAATCCAGTTTCATCTACTGATACCGGTGTATCTCTGGTAAGTGGTTTCAGTCCTAACATTCTGAAATCAATTCTTTCAGGTAACTCTGTAGATCCAGTACAGACAATGTTAGAAACTATTGATGCTGAACGGTATCGAGTGTTTGGTTAATATAAAATAAGGGAGCCTAAATGGTTCCCTTTTTAATTAAAGGATTATAATATGAAAAAAATGATGCGTGATTCACTGTTCAGTGCAGCATTAATGCTGAGAACATCTTATGAAATTAATCCAGTACTAACTTGTCTACTGGTAATTATGAGTACTATTTTTGTAGGTTCTGTGGTAGGTATGTTTATCTAATGTGTAATATTATCAAACAATACGGTACTATCATATATGACCCATACAGGGGAGATATGAAAACAAAAAACAATTGGTGTATTTTACAATTACCAAAAGATTTTGCAAGGTACTATCAGTATTTTTTGAGGAAAGAAACACATATAGTACTAAATGATCCTACATTTAATGCACATGTAAGTATTGTACGTGGTGAATCACCACCTAATATGCAAGCATGGAAAAAATATAATAATATGCCATTCTATATTGAATATGAACCAGAAATTGTTTCTTTTAAAGATACAAAGAAAGCTGGTTCATATTATTGTATAAACTTTGAATCCAAAAAGCTCTCTGATATAAGAGAAGAATTAGGATTAACCCCACATAAAATATTCCATATTACCATCGGTAGAACTAATTATGACTAAAGAAGTTAAGATGTACAAGATCCGAAACTCTCAGGGACTTTTTAGTACTGGTGGAATCACACCAACATTTACTAAAATTGGTAAAATGTGGTCTAATATTGGAAATGTTAAGAATCATCTTAATACTGGCGTTGATATAGCTGTATATGATGACTGTGAACTTGTTGAAATCATTATTGATTATCAATCAGTTGAAGAAAACTGCTTGCAAATCATGTATGAGAATCGTATAGTAAAATCGTCGTTATCCTCGTCCAATCATGAAACACCAGAAATGATTGTCATGTTGCAACGATTTGTAAAAAGTGGTAAATGTTTTAGTTCAGATTTCAAGGATTTTATTCAACAGAAGAAAAATCGCTCGGTTGAGTACTATGTGCCTGACTATATGATTGAAAACTTTGAATTATTTCACAATAAAGGGATTGAGGGTTGTTCAGATACGCAATTAGCTGCTATCATTCTGACGGCTACGCAAAACCAGCAGAAACTTTACAGTCTCTGACAATAAATAGAAAACGTTATCATAAAGTATGATAACTGGAGTCCAAGTAGCTTGTTCAGGCTTATGGACTGACATGATAGATACATCCATGAGCGTGAACATGGCACTTGATAGTAACAACTAAGAGTGGAGGGTTCCCGTGGAGATAGCTACACAAGGAACAAACGATCCAAAGAAGGTTTTCGTATTTGGATCTATGATACTTGCGATGGCGATTAGTGTAATGCATGGTTTCAACTCAAATGGTAGTACTGCATCATCAGATTCGTATGAATCAGCGGTACAGCAATTCGAACCTGAGCTAAATAAGGTTCAACTGAAATCGCCAGTATTGACAATTCAAGTACCTCAAGGTGAGGTATTAACAAGAGTACAATATGAAGTGAAACTCGGTGATACACCGTGGAAAATCGCACAAAGTGTAAAGCCAGATAATGTTCTTATTAAAGATTACGTGGATATACTAAGTACCGTTAATAAAGGCGATGTACTCATGCCTGGAAGTACTATGGTTATCCCTAATGAAGAAGATCTTAAAGGAGTGTCACTTCCTACTGTAGATATTCGATTTGAATTAAAAAATCCTGAGCTACTTTTAAACATTAAAGAAGCCGAAGGTTCAATTCAATTACAATCTACTACTAAGCGTAAGTTATTGGGCGGGAAGTACGGTTATTCATTTCGTAATAACAAGTTCTATCCGTATCAAGACTCACATGGTAACTGGACAATTGGCTACGGTCATTTTTTAGGTAAATCCAACGAAGTATTAAAAGCAGACAAATTCAGACGTGGTATTAGTGTACACCAGGCCAATGAATTCCTGCATAATGATATGGATAAAGCATATACTGATTTTGTATTGATGTTACAAAAGAAGAATGCTACTGACTTACCAGCAGATGTTCAAATGGCATTATTTGAAATGACATTTAACATGGGTTCAGGTAAAGTAACTGACTTCAAACGTATGTGGAAGTCGTTAAATAAAGGCAACTATCTTCGTGCCTCACGTGAAATGAGAAATTCACTGTGGGCTAAGCAAGTTGGCGACCGAGCCACCCGTATTGTGGATCTCGTCGCAGCAAGTCATCTGGATAGTGCAATATAACAAGGAGAAGTATATGGATATTAAAATTTATGGTCAGCATGTAGAAGTTACTGAGGCTATTCGTGAACACGTAGAATCACAGTTTAATAAACTTCACAAATTCAGCAACTATATTCAGAACGTGAATGTAATGATTGCTGTACGTGGTGGTATTGATCATACTGCAAAGTGTACTATTAAAGTACCTCATCACAATGATATTCATGCTGAAAGTACTTCGACTGATATGTACAATAGTATTGACAGTCTTTCTCTTAAACTGGAACAACAGCTTCGTAAAATTAAAGGTATCAAAGAAAGCAGTGTTACCCGTAATACTGTAGATTTTGACACACAAGAAGATGATAACCAGGAAGACGAACAATAATTAAAATATATTGACATAATTAATACAAGGACAGTCCAGTACTGTCCTTTTTCTATTCTTGGAATTTAAATAATGACTACTAAATTAAAAACGATTGATGAATTTACTAAAGAAGAATTATTTAAATTCTATGAAGAAATTCGTTCACGAGAAACCTATAATTCAGATGGTTATACCTATGTAACACCTAACGAAAGTTTACTTGATGATATTGAATATATGGTCAAAGAAATGGAGTCCAGAAAATGATTACAGTACTTGAAGAAGATTGGGGAGTAAGTGAGCAAGGTACAGGTGAATATGTATTTCCTGAAAGTACTAAAGAAGAATCATGGTATGATAAATTGAAAGAATTTATTGGACGAATCCTTTTTGGAAAAAGAGAGACAAAATGAAAAAGTACATTGTTGGTGGTTTTTGTCGAGATAAATTGTTGGGTCTGCAACCGAAAGACCGTGACTTTGTTATTGTTGGTGCGAATGAGTGGGATATTAAGCAACTTATTCTACAAGGCTATGAGCAAGTAGGAGCCGATTTCCCCGTGTTTATCTCACCACAAGGGGAAGAGTATGCCTTGGCCCGTATCGAGCGTAAAACAGGCGTAGGATACGATGGTTTTGATGTACAAACTAAGAACGTAACCTTAGAACAAGATTTGTCCAGACGTGATCTAACTATTAATGCAATCGCATATGATCAAGTCAAACGTACTTATATCGACCCTTATAATGGTCAAGCGGATTTGAATAATAAAGTACTACGTCATGTTTCTGATGCTTTTAAAGAAGATCCGCTACGTGTACTTCGTTTAGCAAGATTCGCAGCAAGATACTCAGAATTTAAAGTACATCCTGATACAGACAAAATGGTGCGTGAAATGGTTTCTAATGGTGAAATTAATCATCTTACAAAAGAACGTGTTTATGTTGAGTTTGAAAAAGCATGTACTGAAGATACTCCAAGTATTTTCTTTAAGTACTTAAATGATATTCAGGCACTAAAAGTACTTCTGCCTGAGTTTAAATGCACTCAAGTAAATCAGAAACGAATTGATGCTATTGCCAAAAATGCAACTTCTGCATATGTTCAAGATTTTATTTGGGCTATTCTTCTTGAAAAGAAAGAACTTAGTAAAGTTAAAGGTGGAGTTCTTGATAAGATCAAGGCTCCGGTACATTTAATTAAGTTTGCGACATTAGTACAGAAACATTCAGAAACCTTCCTTAAGTTTCGTAAATTAAAACCTGAAGAAATGGTTTCTTTGTTTGATGCTATTAATGTTAAAAATTTAGGCGGGGAAGAGTTCTTATATAAATTCTGTGAGTACTTTATTATTAATAAAGAACTTGATACAGAACATGAAGAACTAATTATGAAAGTTTATGATACTTATATTGATACTGATCTATCTTCGATTGAAGAAAAACAAAAATCGGGAGAAATGAGTGGTATTGAAGTACGTGATGCTGTTCATAATGCCCGTGTGGTTAATGTATCAAAGATGTTTATTTAATTTAGGCTGAATATAATAACAATATTTTTGTGAAATACATTTTTACAATGTGCTATACTATAAGTATCTGACAAATCTATGGAATTGTATCATGCGTTATTCATGCGGGATTATATTTTATAAAGACGGTCAGATACTTGTAGGTCACGCAACAGGGCAACATCATTGGGATATACCTAAAGGAAAAACTGAAAATACCGAAACTTTTGCACAGGCGGCAGTACGTGAATGTGATGAAGAAATTGGATTTAAAGTCTCCGAGGATAATTTATTATTGTTAGGTGAGGTTTCTTATCGTAAAGGAAAAAGATTAGTTCTGTTCTTTTATCTTTCAAGAGAAGTTCCCGATATAGATGACTGTATATGTAAAAGCACATACGTAAACAAATATGGTCAGGAAAAGCCTGAATTCGATGACTTCAAATACATTCCAGTAACTGAATGTACTAAGTACTTAACTGTACGAATGTGTAAAAGTATCTGTGCCGCAGTAGAATTATATAAAGAAAGGAATCAAAAAGAATGAAAGTAAAAATTTATGGTCGTACTCAAGGATGTAAATTCTGTGATCAAGCTAAAGCAATTTGCGAAGCTAATAATTTTGATATGGAATTTATTGATATTGAGAAAGAAGGTTTAACTGGCGAAGCACTGAATGAAATTTGTGGTGAACCAGTTCGTACTGTTCCTCAGATTTTCGTTGATGATGTGTTTATTCCTGGCGGGGCAACTGGTTTCGTTAAGTTCCTGAAAGGTGAATAATATGTTATTCCAAGAAATTAAAAAAGACAGAATGAAACATCTTGGTAAAGACAGTGTTGCATTTGGTATTCTTGGTCTTGTTATCTCAGAGATTCAGCGTACAACACTAAGTGAAGATGTTCCAGATGATAAAGTTGTAAAGGTAATTAAAAAGCTAATTGAAGGTATTGATGATTCTCTTGCTAAAGCGAAACAGCATGGTGCAGATGAATCTAAAGTACTGACATTACAAAAAGAACATTCTGTACTGACCTCTTATCTTCAAGAAGAACCAGAGCAACTTACAGAACAGGAACTAACAACTATTTTAACTACTGTGCTTGAAGAACATCCTGAATGGAAAACTAATTTAGGTGGTGTATTTGGTTTCATGAAAGCTAATTATGCTAACCGTTATGATGGTGCACTGGTTAAACAAATACTGGCTAAACTATGATTAGAACTGAACTTGATGATGATATTAATCCGTACTTAACGGATGATGATACACATTACAAATTGCATAATTCACATTATGTACTTGGTCAAAATGATTATCGTGATATTCAAAAACGTGCGAAAGAACGCCGAGAAAATCTCAAAAAAATGATCGAGGAATTAGGTGTACAGGATATGGTCAAATTACATGATCGTAATAAATCTGTAGCTGAAATGGAATTAAAGGTATATTACCTTGAGCATAAAAATGTCATTGATAAAGCATTTAAAGATGCATTATCTGTGTGTGAGATTGACGATATTATCAAGTATCTGGACGAATATTTAAATTCAAAATCCTAAATAATTATGAGGCACTAAAGTACTTTTCTGTACTTAAGTGCTTCATTCTTATAATTTTATTTTAGGAGAATTTATTATGCTTAGTTTACGTGAAAAATTAGCTCAAGGTATTATCGAAACCGTTGTTTCCACTGCAAATATTCCATCTAAATTTAAATCTTTAGGTAAAATCACAGAAGATGGTTATTGTGATTATGATGTACCTGAACTTGATAAAAGTTATATGGAAAAAGATAATACACGTGCATTGAGGATAGAAAGCAGTACACGTGCTCGTAAGCATAGAAAAGAAGTAAGAAAATATCGTAACAGTATTTCTGGACATTAATTAATATAAAAGGACTCTTTTTGAGTCCTTTTGTTTTAGGAGTATACAATATGTTATTACCGTGGATTGTGTGTGGTTTAATTATATTTGCAAGTACTTTGGTATTCCTGAAAAAGAAAACAGGCGGTGAAATTGCATTCAATAACGAACTATTATTGTCTATGATCGTATTTGCAATTATGGGGCCAACTGCAATTTTCATGGGGAGCATAGTAATTAATGATTTTCGTAATTAAAGGGAACTTGTTTAATGAAGTTCCGGTATCAGGTTCAGTTGAACCAATTATAATTGCACACGGCTGTAATGCACAAGGTAAGATGCGTTCTGGTTTTGCTAAAGTAGTACGGGACTTAAATGAAGGCGTATTCAATGCATATATCCAATCAGGTCATCAGTTAGGTTCAGTATCGTACTTTGAACTATATCCAAATGTATTCGTAGCAAACTGTGTAACTCAGGAATTTTATGGGTATGATGGTATAAAATATACTTCATATGATGCAGTAGATTCTTGTTTCAAAAAACTAAATGACTTCATAAAAGAACTTCTTCCTATCACTGGAGCAAAACGTGCTCAACTAATGTTCCCTAAAATCGGGGCAGTATTAGGTGGTGGTAATTTAGAAGTAATTAATAAGATTATTGATGTAAATGTTCAAGATGAACTTGCATCTAAAGTACAATTCGTAATTTAAGGAATAAAAATGTCTCAAGCTAAAATTTTCGTAGTAAATGGTGTTGGCCCTGTAATTGTTACTGTAATTACCGAGCAATCAGATCGTTTTATTTGTACTAATCCAGTACAACTACAACCAGTAAATGATAAAGAAATGTCATTCTCTCCATTACTTGACTTCATGGTTGCTGATGATGAACCTCATGAATTCTATAAATCATGTGTTTCTGTTGTTGTAAATCCGAACGAAGGTCTTGCTAAAGCATATATCCAGGCAACCAATCCTAATGCGATCATTGCACCACCAGAAAAGAAAATTCTGTTGCCTTAATCCAGAATATGGAGTAATATACACTTGAAGAGAATGCGTTATTATCCAACGGTTGAACAAGCAAGAACTGTCGTTGAAGAAAACATTTTAGTCAATTTCCAACGGGATACATTATATGATATTCCGTTTGTTTATCCTTGTGATAAAACATCACATTTCGAATTAGAAATGATGAATATTTTAGTACTACAAGATTCAAGTTCATATTCAGGACTTACTGAAATTATTTCTGAATGGCACGATAAAGGTGCAATGAACCAATTCAAAGAATTCTTTAAACAACATAAAGGTAGAACTTTCGATGAGTAAAAAACAACTTCCAGATGAAGTAATGCAGGTAGTTATTGTACGTAAAGATTCTGAAATGAGTCATGCTGCATTAGCACTCCATATTTCTCGTGCAAGTATTGAACTTCGTGATAAATTCGATCCAAATCATCCTGAATATGTGGGACGATATGAAGAAGATTACTTTAAAGCGGTCATGAAGAAGTGGTATGAAACCGGACGTGATCAAGAGTACTATGAAGTTGATGACTTTATTGATCTACGCGAAATTGCATTCCAGTGTGGTATGCAAGCAGTACCATCAAGTTTCTTGGATCGTGAAAACGAAGAAAGTGCTCATTGTCTGATTCTCGGCCCGTTCGATAAGTACGAGTTGGAAGAACTTACTCAGTACGCTAAATACATCCGAGTGTAATATAGAATCCTCTAAATATGTTATATAAACTGTTTAGAGGATTTTTTTTATGTATAATTCAAATGTACCACAAAATACTAATAATGAGTGGAGAGAGGAAATGAAAGGTACTCTCCAGACGTTATTATCTGGTGATACTATTGAAGTTGAAATTACAGATAACCAATATGAACAAGCTATCACCAATGCCGTTATAAACTATCGTGCGTGGAGTTCGAATTCAAAAGAAGAAGCATTTCTTCATATGAAGATGTATGAAAGTGAATCTGTATATACCCTTCCAAAAGAAGTTTCAAACGTTCATCGTATCTACCGCAGAGGTAATGGAGTAGTTTCTGGTTCAGGATCTACCGTTGACCCCTTCAGCTTAGCTTATAGTAATACCTATCTTTTAAGTGCAGTACGTGGAAGTACAGGCGGCGGTCTTTTAACTTATGATTTGTATCATCAGTTTGACGAAACCGTTGGCAGAATGTTCGGACGTGAAATCATTTTCAACTTCAACCCTGTAACCAAAAAACTTACTTTACATCGTGATATTCGTGGTGAAGAAGAAGTACTAATACATTGCTATCAGAATAAACCTGAAGGGTTACTTTTCATGGATGAACAAATCTATCCGTGGCTTCGTGATTGGGCTTTATCAGAATGTATGTTAATGCTTGGAAGAACTCGTGGTAAGTTTGGTTCAATTGCTGGCCCACAAGGTTCGTTTGCATTGGATGGTGAATCTTATAAACAAGAAGCACGTGAAATGCAGGAACGTTTAAAAGAAGAACTAAAACGTTTCAGGGATGGTGGTACACCATATGGATTTATTATAGGTTAAATTATAAATACTTTTAACTAACAAAGTTAAAGGTGTTTATATGAAAGAATATATACGATATAAAGCATACCTTGGTTTTGATGAACTTAGTGACTCTGATGAATTATTAAATTCAATGTCTATGTTAATAGACTCAGTTGAATATGATACAATAGAAAGTACTTTCGACATTATTACTGAATATAGGAATAGGACTCCATTTTTTTATGCAGAGGTCTATATACCTAAGTGGTCTGAAAGTTTGTTGTTTATTAAATTCCCTGAATATAATTGGGAAGTTTGTTAAATCTTAGGAAGTACTTAATTGTACTTCCTATTTTTATATGGAGATTTTTCATGGAAAGAAAAATTGTTGCTATTAATGGAACTATTGGTTCAGGTAAAGATACCTTTTCTAAAATGTTTATAGAGAATGGTTATCATCGTGTTTCTTTTGCAGAATCCCTCAAAGATGCAGTAAGTGCGATATTTGGTTGGGATCGTGAAATGTTGGAAGGTAATACAGAAGAATCAAGAAAAATTCGTGAAACGGTTGATGAGTACTGGTCATCTGTACTTGGTAGAGAAGTTACTCCACGATGGATTCTTCAGAATTTCGGTACTGATGTATTACGTAAACATTTTCATGATAATATTTGGGTATTCAGTTTGCAGAAACGTATTATGAATACTAACAGCGATAAGATCATTATTACTGATTGTCGTTTTCCCAATGAGCTTGAAATGATACGCTCTAATAATGGGATTGTTATTGAAATACAACGTATTGTACCTTACTGGTATGATTTTTGTGTAGGTTATAATAAAGAATTACAGGAACAGCTTAAAGCTAATCCTAATTATCAAGTACAACAATCTCCTTCTGATCTCTTTGGTATTCATTCATCTGAATATGCGTGGATAGGTTTGAACAATCCTGACTACGTAATACAGAATGATGGTACAAAAGACGACCTTGAACGAAAGGCATTAGCTATTATTGCTAAACTTTAGTCGTTTTCCATACGAACCTTTAATCCTCCAATAAATAAGATTATACGAATATTCGATATACTTTTAACCCAAAATTTTGGAGGATTAAATGGCTGATTTACAATCTCCAGGTGTAAGTGTAACAGTTACCGACGACACTATTAGTGCGGCTTCAAGTAACGGTACTGTACCTCTATTTTTTATCGCAACTGCTCAAGATAAGTTAATTCCAAACAGTACTACAGTTGCAAGTGGTACAACTGCTGCAAAAGCTGGTAAATTACAATTAGTTACATCACAAAAAAATGTTTTAGAAACATTCGGTTCACCTATATTCCAGAAGAGTTCAGGTTCTGTAATTCAAGGTGATGAATTGAATGAATATGGTCTTCATGCATTATACAGTTATATGGGCCTTGCAAACCGTGCCTATGTTCTACGTGCTGATATTGACCTTGCACAACTACAACCTACTGGTGTTGAACCTACTGGCCCTGTTACTAACGGTACACTATGGTTAGATACATCAGCAAGTCAGGTAGAAGCATATGTTGCTAAAGTTGCTAATCCAACTTCTTTCTACGACTGGCAGTTAACTCCAGTGACTATTGTTAGTTCTGAACAACTATCAGGTATTAATACTTCTGGTTTTAACCTAAATGATCTGGTAATCCGTCACGTACCAAGTACCGGACAGATGTTAGTTTATATGTACACTGCTAACGGTTTAGCACAACAAGATACTGTACTATCTCCAATCAATAAAGTACCTACTGCTGGTAAAGTTTGGATTCGTAGTGGTTTCACTCAAAGTGGTACACAGTACTTTGGTACTCGTTTTGTTGTTAAACGCTATCGTTCATTAACTAATGTATGGGGTTCTGTACCTGCTTTCACTGGTAACTCTTACCAAGAAGTTGAAGCACAAAGTGGTAAATTAGACAACTCTTACATTGCAGTTATTTTTGATGAAGATAGTAATAGTTTCAGTATGTTTATTAATAGTGAAGCAAATGCAACTATTTCTGCTGCTGCAACAACTCTTACTGGTACTGCAAGTGCTGTTGGTTTCCTAACCTTCAAATACCTAAACAAATCAGTTAAGGTACAAGTACTAAATGTCGGTGATGATGTAAGTGGTACTACTATTGTTTCTAAACTTGGCTTAAGTGCTGATTTAGTTAATGATGGTTTCTCATTCGTGGGTGGTACAACTCTAACAATTACTAACAAGAAAGGTTATAGTTTTGTTGTTCAACAAAGTGGTCAAGCATCATTCAGTACTGCTGAACTCGACCAACTTGCAACTGATGGTGTACAGAACTATGCAATGCTAAGTTCAACCAACCTATCAGTAAATGCAAACGAACCTAAGAGTGTTGCATCTGAAGGTACTTTATGGTTTAACTTCAGTAATGAAAATTCAGTAACTGTTACTCTTTATACTGCTGATGTTAGTACTGACACTTGGACTGTTGTTCAGGATTCTAATAAGTACATCCAGTTAGATGAACCTAACGCTGACCGTCAATTTTGGGTTAAACCATTATCTCAAGGTGGCGATGGTTATGTGTTCTATAAGAACATTAACGGTTCTTGGACTGAACTTGATACAACTGATCAAAGTACACTAAACGGCGTACTATTTGAAGATTTCGGTGCGGGTGTACCTGCTGCTGAACTATATCAAAATGGTATGTTAGCTGTTGATATGGGTGCTACTGAAGGTGTTGTACTAAAAATGGTTAGTGGTAAGTGGCAGGTAATTAGTGGTTCTGCTCTTGATGGTTCTGGTTTATTTGGTCGTGCTGCACAGCGTCAAATTATCGTTGAATCGCTTGCAAGTGCTGTTGTTTCTAACGAAGATATTCGTTCTGAAACAATTGAATATAACTTAATCAGTGCTCCAGGTTATGTTGAACTACTTGATGAATTAGTAACACTTAATACTGATCGTAAAGAAACTGCTTTCATCGTTACTGATGTACCAGCACGTTTATCACCAACTGCAATGGCTATTCAGCAATGGGCGACCAATGCTAATAATGCTCCAAGTAATGGTGAAGTTGGTCGTACTACTGCTTATGCTTATGCTGCACAGTACGGTGGATGGTGCTTAAGTACTAACGTTGATGGCGAAGAAGTTGCTGTACCTGGTAGTACTATTGCAATGAGAACTTATGCATATAGTGATAGTGTAAGTTATGTTTGGTTCCCACCTGCTGGTACTCAACGTGGCGTAGTAAGTAATGCTGCTTCTGTAGGTTATATCAATGACGAAGGTGAATATGCTCCAGTAGTATATAATCAGGGTCAACGTGATACAATGTACACTAACAACATTAACCCAATCGCAATGCGTCCTAACCGTGGATTACTTGTGTTCGGTGACAAAACTCTATCACCAAATGCTACTTCCGCTTTAAGTCGTGTTAACGTTGCTCGTTTAATTGTTTATATCCGTAAACAACTTGAACTACTTGCTGAACCATTCCTATTCAGATTGAATACTGCAAGTACTCGTCAGGCATTTACAGCAGTTGTTAATAGTTTCCTATCAGAAATTCTACAACTTGAAGGTCTTCAAGACTTCTTAGTAGTATGTGATGAAAGTAACAACACTACTGAACGTGTTAATCGTAACGAACTATGGATGGACGTTGCTCTTGTTCCTACAAGAAGTATCAACTTCATTTACATTCCGATTCGTATCGAGACTGATTCAAGCAAGTTATCTCAGTAAAATTAAGAAGTACTCGAAAGAGTACTTCTTTTTTTGTAACTATCAAATTCTACATTCCCTAAATAAATAAGTAAAAGAATTATTCTTAATTAGGAGAATGACAATGAGTAATAGTTTAGACAAATTTGGAGTTCCAATTCCAGGTGGCGGTCGTTCACCAATGAAACAACCGAAACCAAAATATCGTTTCCGTATTATGTTGTTTGCATTCGGTACACCGGATGATGGTACTATGGTAACAATTGATACAAGTACTGTAGCTTCACCTAATCAAAGTTGGGCGAAAACTGAAGTACATAGTTATAACAGTGTAAGTAACTTTAAAGGTAAGTATACTTGGGAAGAAATCGAAGTTACATTCCGTGACTCCGTTGGTTCTCAACCAATGAAAGCATTATATAACCAGATGCGTAGAGAGTTTAACCCGTATAGTCAAGAATCTCGTACTGCTGCAAGTCAATATAAATTTGAAATGTGGATTCAGTCTTTAGATGGTTCAAACAGTGAGAATCTTGAAAATCTATATGAAGGTACTTTACATACTTGGATATGTCAAGGTTGCTTCATTGTAAGTACTAACTTTGGTGATTGGGATTATGCAAGTTCTGATTCACAGATTATCACTTTCTCTGTTCAACCTGACAACTGTGTTCTTGTTGATGAAAATGGTAAGCCTATGGGTGATGAAGTATCCGGTAACGGTACTCCTGAAAATGCTGTTGGTATGACTTCAAGCCAGCACAACATTCCTTCTGATACACTATCAGATAACAACTTCTTCCGTGGTCGTTAATGCAACATTAATGGCGTCAAACAAAGCCCTGAACCTTCAGGGCTTTTCTTTTTGCTAAATAATAATATATGTTTAAAACATAAGGATATTATTATGACAGCATCAATTTTAGACAAGTTCGGTGTACCTTTACCAAGTGGTAGAAACCGTACTATGAGTCAACCAAAAATAAAACATAAGTTCAGAGTGGTTGTTTTTAATTTCGGTATTGATATTGATGAGAAAGATTACATGGCAATGAACGTCGATGAAGTAGATCGACCAAGTGTTGAATTTGAAACTTTCCAATTACAGTACTTCAGTGGTAATACAAGTTATATTGGAAAACATAACTGGAAACCAATTACCCTTGTTATTCGTGACTCAGTTGATAACTTAGCTGCTAAAGGAATTACCAGACAATTACAGAAACAATTAGATTTCCATAGAAGAATTTCGGATCGTTCACAACAACAAACAGCTTCTTATAAATTTAAAATGCTTATTGAAACTACTGGTGGTGCAAATCCCGATGATACACTGACAAATCTAATTCGTGATACCGCAGTAGATTCAGGTACAGCAATAACTAATAATCAAGGACTTGTTGGAGCAATTGACGATTTTGTTGGCGGTAAAGGATATAACGCAATTAGTAGTTTAGATCGTTGGGTTTGTTATGGATGTATTATTCAGGATATTACATGGGATACACTTAACTACGGTTCTTCTGATTATATTACTATCAAACTAACTATTAAGCCTGATAATTGTGTTCAGTACGATATGATTGAGGAAATGTTTTCTAACCGTATTAGTTCTCTATTACCCGATAAAGTTGATAATGCTTTAGATATAGTTGATAAAATTTTTGGTAATATTGGATTATAAGGAGATAATTAATGAGTGATTTTGTAAATGATTTCGTAAGTTCAGGTACTGATATTGTAAGTAAAGTACTTGATGGAGTTACGGTAGTTAAAGATCCAAACAACCAGCAATATAATGCAGCACAACAAATATTCGGCACAGCCGGAGAAGGTGGGTTTGACTCATATAATCTTCCTAAGATGAAATTCAGCTTTGTTGTTGAGTTTATTCTATCAGAACAGGCTAAATATTTTATTCAAAACGTACTGTCAGATACCCATTCAGCTTTTACCGTACTCAATTGTTCTTATTTCATTAAAGATGTAAAACTACCAAGTGCTTCTTTTACTATTGATGAAAAGAATCAGTACAATAAAACTCGCTATCAGACAGGCCGTGTAAAATATAAACCAAGTACAATAACATTTTATGACACCGTGGATAGTAGTGCTGTTCTTTTGATGGATGCTTATAAAAAATTCTATTATGGTGATTTTTTTGATAAGAGTGGAACATCGTTTGTGAATGACACATTGAGTTCACCAACACAGTTTGAAAATATATCATCAAATTGGGGTCGTTCTGTACTTAATAATGGTCAGTATGATAACCAGTACTTCTTTAAAGCAGTCAATATATATGAAGTAGATAGTCAAAATTATACAGTTCATAATATGTATAATGCTTTTATTGAAGATATTGAAACGGAAACCAAGTCACATGAAAGTCAGGGTGAACCGTCATTATTAAGTATGACATTGAAATATGAAGGTATGGGACATAACGCAGCCATCGGCCCTGCTATGGGTTCATCAAGTGTAGAGATAGGTAATTTACTAACAAGTACTGCACTATTCGGTAAATCTGGATTCTTCAAGTTCTTTGGTGAGTTGGATGATAAGAGTGTTAATGCACTTACCGTCAGTGATGTTATTAAAGCAGGTACGAGCGTATATGATATTGTTAAATCAGTAGAAGATATTTTAAAAGGTGATTTAAATCCCGATACGGTTCGTAATATTGGCAATGCTGTTGTTCGTGGTGCAAATGCTATTGGCTTAGGTGATGTTGTTAGTGATGCCAGTTCCAAATTGGGATTAGGTAATATATTGGGAGATTTCTAATGCAATCATTTAATCCAGCAAAAATAGGCAATAGCAGACAAGCACAGGGTGTTTATAACATACAGAACAGAGAAAAGTATATAGGGAATAATCCCCCGATATACAGAAGTTCATGGGAAAAAGATTTCATGATAACATGTGATATGAATCCTGCGATTTTCGAATGGGCGGTTGAACCTTTTCCTATTCAGTATGTTTGTCCGTTTGATAGAGTAGTTAAAAATTACTGGCCTGACTTTATTATTAAATATGTACAAGCTGATGGTACTATTAAATCTCAGATTATCGAAATTAAACCATATAAGCAGACCAACATGGAATCTGCACGTGGGAAAAAAGCTAAAATGATGGTACAAGTTAATCTTTACAAATGGGCGTATGCTCAAAAGTTTTGTGAAGATAATGGGTTAGAGTTTAAAGTACTTACTGAAAAGGATTTATACAAAAAATGATAGAGAAAAAAGGAATTGCTGAGGCACTTAATTTACCAACACCAGAACAACTTAGTAAGTTGCATGGTATTGACCTTCCTGAATTATATAATGATGAGGAAGAAGAAGAAAAAGAGGATATTAGTTTAGAAGAAGCACGTAATGCAATGGAAGCATTAAAACAAATGCGAGTTCAGTTGCGTGAAATTCCTGATATTACCTCAAGAAAGGCAATGCTTGATAAGTTAGCAGAAAAAGCAGAAGAAAAGTTCAATGATATTTTCGACCGTGCTTTCAATTGTGAAGATAGATACGCTTCTGAAATGATCAATGCTGCTACTGCAATGCTTAAAATCGCTTTAGATGCACATTCTAAGGTAATTGATTCAGATGTTAAGCTAATTGATTTACAAATTAAGAAAGACAAGATCGAAATAGAACTTAACCAGAGTAAAAAAACACATTCTGGTATTGAAAGTTCGCAGGAAAGTATTGAAGGTGAGAAAGTTCAAATCATGAACCGTAATGAAAGACTTGCTCAAAGAAATAGTAATAAATAAATTAAAATACTGATGGAGTTTTATATGAACAGATTACAAGACATGCTAACTTCACTAAATCCAGTGTTTTCATATCGTATTAAGTTTGCTTGTGAGCCAAGTACTGAAGAATTACATAAAATTACTTCACGTTTAACTGACCGTTATGATGCATTTGATATTGGTGCACTGAAAAAGACAATTTTTCAAACAAACCCGATTGATTTTTATAATTTAGATTGTGGTGAGATTTGGATGTTTGATTTTAAATGTCATCGTGGTATTCAACCACAGATGTTGGTATTTGAAATTGGAAATATTTTAAAATGGCCTGAATCTTTGATTCATGTTCGTAATAACGATGAGCCATATCAAATGGAGATTGCTGGCACTGAAGATGACATTGACTTTGATGAAGAATATGAACCTCGTTTATTAGATCCTGAGTACAAAGAAGTACCGGAAGTGGATGCTGAAGAACTTGGTGGTCAAGGTCGTGCAGATGCAGCAGTTAAAGATGCAATTGATGCTTATAATAAAGATAAGAAGCCATACTTTGACTTTTTATCAGCAGGTTTTGGTAAAAAGGAGTAATATATGTCGATTCTTAATGAACTTTTTAACGAAGATTTTAGTAAACAGCTTCATGAGCAACAATTAAATGAACTTACACAACCTTATGGTCGTACTTCCAGTGCAATTAACCGTGCTAAAGGTGCAGTTAAAGGTTTTGTTGGTGGTGGTCAGTATGAACAAGGTGCTGAACAAGCAGGACAGTTAGCTAATCGCTATTTTATGAATTTTAAACGTTATATTGGTAGTAAATACGGTCGTAAACCACAGTACGTTACGTTTGATGATGTTAAAGGATTCTTAGATAGTAATAAATTAGATGCTTCTGGCTTGGGTTCAAACCAGAACATGACATTTACACCAAAAGATGTAGCTAATCTACTTTTAAAAGCTGCACAAGAACAAGTTTCTTCTGGAATGGTTCCACCAGCACAAGGTAGTAACACGCCACCAGCAGCCGGACAAGAACAAGGTAATTCTGGAGCGGCACAAGGTCAGGGACAAGGTAATACCCAACCTAATAGTGGTGCATCTGGTTCAAATGGGTCTGATTCATCAATTCCTAATTCTTTATCATCATTAACACCAGAACAACGTGCTCAACTACTTTCAATTCTGTCAAGAATCTAATAGGAGTACCGTATGTCTATTTTAAATTTTGTGTTTGAAGAAAAACACACTCCAAAAAAACCTGTGGGTACTAAAGTTACCCATAGTTCAGGAAAAACCTATATTAAGGAAAGTACTGGATGGTATAATTCGGTAACAGGTAATAAGTTAGACTATAAAAGTAGTCTAATTTTAGAAGCTGCTAAGGATTATGTAGTTAAGCAAAACGATGGAATTTACATTGATGGAACTAAACTGTCACCAGAACAAGCAAGCCATTTTAAAAATGCTTTTTACAAAAACGGCGAATGGCATAGAACGAATGGTGGCGGTAAAATTTCAGGTTCTGATGAATCAAAACTTAATGATGCATTTTATACAATTCAAAATGAGATTCATAGAAAAAAATCTGAAGAAAAGAAAGCACAAGCACCTCAAAATAAATCTGATGAACCTGTTAAAGATGTAACCCAAGGAAATTTGAAAAATGTTGATGGTATGTATATGCTTTATGGCATTGAAGTTCCACCTGAGAAGGCCAAACCGTTTCAACGATATGCAAGACATGATGCTAAATGGTATGACAGAAGTAATGGCAAAGAAGTAACTGGTAATTTATCTAATGAACTTGAAAATAACTATCAAAGTATTTTTAATAGTAATGATAGTACTTCCGATGAAAAACCATCAAATGATGAAGCTAAATCTGATACTCAGTCGAATGAACCACAGGGTTCTACTGAAGTAAATGATCAAGTACCAGCAAATACTCAGCAAAATACAAATGCGTCATCAGAGACAGATGATAGTACTAATACAGAAAATGAAGCAAGTTCTGGTAATTCATCTATTCCGAATGGATATGTATATACATCCGGTAAAGGTAATAAGTTCATCTTTAAAAATGGAACATGGTTCAATTTAGCTACTAAAAAGCCTGTTAATCAAAGTAATGTTAATATGCTTAATCGTTCCGCTGAAAAAACAATCACCGATTATAATTCAAAGAATGATATTAAAATTGGTTCTAAAGTTACATCAAATAAAGGAACTGAATATACATTTAATGGTACTGGTTTTATTTCTGGTGAAGGAAAAACCTTATCAGGTGGTGCTGCACAATCTGCGATGAATAAGTTAAAAGCACAGCAAGAATCGAGTTCATCAAGTGCAAATAATAAAGAACAACAATCTGATAATGTGAATTCTTCTGAAGTTAAACCTGACGATTCTGGAATTGTACCAGGAGAAAGTGCTTTAGATACTCAAACAAACACACAGGGAGGTTCTAACGTACCACCAAGTGAAGGTGAAAGTTCTAATAGTTCAGAGCAGTCTGATGATTATAATGCTCAAAGTATTATAAACAACTTGAATTCTGAAGAACAGGGTACACAGGGTGGTGATAGTACTGATAGTACTGATAATGCACCTAAACCAGAAGATACCCCGCCTGCAAGTAATAATAGTAATGATCCACTAACTAAACTTGCACAAAAAATTAAGGGTAACAAATATAATAAACAAATTGTTACTTTATTATCTCGTGGTAGTGATATGGATATACTTGCTGCTGATATTTTACTTAACGGTAATATTCAGGAAGTAATCAGCCAATTGCAATCACTAAATAATTCAAATACACAATAAGGAATTATTAGAATGACCAGAAAACTTAAAGAAGCTGCTGTAAAAGTAGATATTAATGGCCTTGAGTCAAGTGATTTAGAAATGCTATCACGTATGCTACAACTTGCAGGACAAGCTGAACAAGGTAGTACCCTTGGTGGTGCTCCTGACTTATCACAAGGTATTAGTGCTTTGGATTTTGATGAACCAAGTACTGATATTGGTGCTGGAATTGGTTCTATGGGTGATGAAAGTACTGAACTTGATCCAAGTATGGGAATGTCGATGGTAGGTGATTCAGACCCTGCTTCTGATATAGCACCTGAAGAAGTGGTTGACATTCAGGCTGAGCCTGAATTAGAATCACAGGGTGACGCATTTAGTGATGTAGTCGGCCAGGATGATATTTCAAACGAAACAGATAGTATCTTTGATGAATCATTCGACATGGCTGCTATGCGTCGTATTGCTGGTCTTACTGAAGATATTTCAGATGACAACATTGATGAAGATAACGATTCTTCTGAAGGTGATGATGACGCTGAAGACTTAGATGAAGCTCGTATCCTCCCTGACCTGTCTCTTAACGAAGAACCCGAAGAAGCATTTGGGCCTTTCCGTTCTGAACAAGAATGCAGTATGAACGGACAGATGGAAACTAATGGGGTTGCTGGTTCTAACTTTATTGTTATGAGCAAGCCTGATGGTTACTACTGGAAACGTACTGTACAAGAAGATGCAGAGAACCGTCCTGACCCAATGCAGTTTGACGATGAAGGTCTACAACATTCTCGCCATGAGTATCGCCATAAACGTACTAAAGTTGGTGATAACACTATTCTTTCTAACATTCATGAAGAAGCTGAAGAAGAAGATGAATCTGTTGAACAAATTCATGAATCTCTGAATGAACGTTATAAAAAGTTCCTTGGAGGTGAATAATGGAAGACAGTAAAGTACTTCGTTCGTTAATGGAAAGTATTGAACCTATGATGGATTCAGAACCAAGTGATGTTCCTCAAGAACAAATTGGTTCTGAACCAATGTTAAGTTTAAAAAGTATTATGGAATCAATTAAGACTATCGTTAGTGCACTTCAGAGTGATGAGCATATCGACGATATTACTTCTGGATTACATAATGTTTCCGAAGAACTAAAACAATTAGCTGAATCTGTTGGTAGTTTAGAAGAGTGTCATGGTACTGAAGATATGGGGCCAAATTTAGTAGATAAAGATGGTGCAGAACTTCAGGTATATTCAGTTCCTGGTGCTGATTCATTCCCTGAAAGGAATGGTTTTGTGGGGTAAGTATGATCTCACTGAATGACGGCACTGAATATCAAGACAAAGTACTTAATAAAATTAAAGAAGTATACGATAGTAACGGCATCAGTGATCGAATAGTACTGATGAGTATATTTCATAATTATAGAACTGGTGCAGGATTACGTTTAAGCGATAAAGGCTATGAGATTTGTAAGAACAATAGCCTTTATGAGTTCCATGACGTACCACTACCAAGGCTAAAGCAAACATCGTTATTGTTTACATCACTTGATCGTATATGCAAATCTCCCTATTACGTATTAGGCAACACACTTTTTTTAAGTGATCGCATAATCGTTACACATTACACGCTGTGCGGTGGAGATTTCGATAAAATTTTCGATACATTTTCGTGAAACGAAAAAATTTTATGACCTATACTTAAAGTGTTGAGGCGATACAGAGAAAAACGAAAGGCTCCCAACACGGAGCCTTCTCTTTTGTCCTAACAAAACAAATACTAATTAACTAAGAAGCAACTATCTATCCTAAAGGAAATTAATAATGGCTAAAGAAACTCGTCAAGACAAAATCACCAACGAAATCAGTCTGAAACCTTCTCAGGTTTATCAAGCAATGCGAATGGCTGATGTAATCGGTGATAGTATGATGGTGTGGGGTGCTCCAGGTATCGGTAAATCAATGCTGGCTAAGCAGTATGCTAATGAGAACTATCCACTGGTTAAAGATAACCTGGAAGTAGTTGCTAAGCTGCAAGCTCGTGTTGCTGATAAAGATGACACCTATACTCAATCAGAACTTGACGCATTCAAAGCAACTCTGATTGACCAGGAAACAAACTTTATTGATTTCCGTCTGTCACAGATTGAACCAACGGATCTTCGTGGTATTCCAGTACCTGTTAAGCGTTATAGTGATGATGCAGGAAACATTATTTTCCAACACGAAATGCTGGAAGGTAAATCTTACCGTGAAAGTACTTCAGTTGAATGGGCTGCACCTGCTGCACTGAAACTGCCTGCTGGCTGGAAAGGCGTCATCATGTTTGATGAAATCAACTCAGCTATGCCAATTGTACAGGCAGCGTCATATCAGTTGATTCTGGATCGTTGCATCGGTGAACTGAAACTACCTGATGGTGCTTTCATTCTGGCAGCGGGCAACCGTGATACCGATGGTGGTGTTACCTTCGCACTGGCTACCCCACTGCGTGACCGTATGACCCACGTTACCATGAAAGCTGACCTGGAAGACTGGATTAATAACTTCGCAGTTAAGAATCGTGTCCATCCACGTGTAGTAGGTTACTTGAAGTCTGCTGATAGCCACTTCAACACCCTGAACCCACAAGACCCGAGTCATGCTGGTGGTACTTCACCTCGCTCATGGGTACGTGTTTCAGATTTTGAGTACTATCGTGACCAGAATCCAAATACACCACGTGAAATCCTGAAAGCTATGATTTCTGGTCGTATCAGTGATTCAATCGGTGCTACTTACATGGCGTATACCGAAAACGTTGCAGACCTACCAGCAACAATGGACATTCTGAACGGTAAAGTTAAAACTCTGGACGGTAAGAAACTGGATATTTCTCAGAACTACTTTATCTCTCTGAATCTGGTTTATAAAATTATTGACCTGAACGAAAGCAAGAACAACAAAGAACTGTCAATGAAAGACTGGAGTACTCTGTGTGGTAACTTCCTGGAGTTCATTGATAAGAACTTCGGTGATAAGAATAGCAAAGAACTTGTTATCCTGTCAATTCGTACACTGACCGAAAACAAATGTATGATTCGTGCTAAAGAAGTTGCTCGTTACGAAACTTTCGTAGACAAATATTCTGACTTGGTAATCAAGTCACGTAATATCTAAGTAGCAATAAATTAATAACTGAGGACTACAACACTATATGTAGTCCTCATCTTTAATGGAGAGATTAATGAGTAAATTACTTCCAACACGTGAAGAAAGTGAAAAGTGTCTTGACCGTTTGATGGTTGCTCGTACTGCTTTAGTACTTCGTTTTCCATTCTTTGGTATTCTCGCTTGTAAGTTAATTCCGGTTGAACAGAATACATGGTGCCAGACCCTTGCAGTTGATGGTCGCCATCTGTATTATAACGTCAAGTTCATCATGGGTGTAACTGATCCAGAAGAACGCAAAGAGAAAGAAGAACTTATTCTCAAAAAACTACCAGATACTTCACCTGAACAGATGAAACAGTATCTTGATGGTTTAACAGATAAGAACCTTCTGGCAGCTATTTGCCACGAAATTCTTCACTGTGCTTATAACCACTTCCTGCGTCGTGGCTCCCGTGATCCTCAGTTGTTTAACAAAGCTGCTGACTATGCGATTAACCAGATGTTAGTACGTGACAGTATCGGTGAGATTCAATCATCATGGCTATACGATGCTCGTTTTGATGGTATGAATGCTGAAGAGATTTATAATATTCTTCAACAGGAACAACAAGACGATCCAAACGGTGGCGGCGGTGCAGGTGATACATTCGACCAGCATGGCGGGGCAGATGATTCAAGTTCTGGTCAAAGCCGTGGTAAAGCTGGTGATGTAATGTCAGGTGGTGACGAAGATGGCCCAGGTACTTCCCAAGAAGATATGGAAAAGTACATGGACGATTTCCAAAGTACCATGATGAATGCAAGTGGTGCTGGTAGTACTCCAGCAGAAATTGAACGCATGGTTAATAAAATGCGTAACCCACGAATCGACTGGCGTTCTAAGTTACACCGTACCCTTCGTTCTTGTATCAAAAATGATCTTACTTTCTCGAACCCTAACCGTCGTTCGTGGAGTATGATGGGGTACTTTGGTTCTTCTTATGGTTCACCTATTTTCCCAGGTTTGAAACCGGATGAAGAAATTGATATTTGTGTAGCTATTGATACATCTGGATCAATTGGCGAATCTATGCTTCGTGATTTCCTTTCAGAAGTATATGGTATCACAAAACAATTTACCCAATTTAAGATTCGTTTACTGTGCTTCGATACTTCAGTACATAATCCACAAGATTATGATCCAAGTAACGTACAGAAACTTCTTGAATATGATATTCGTGGTGGTGGTGGTACTATCTTCGAAGCCGTATGGGAACATATGAAAGAAGAAAACTATAAGCCGCATCAGCTTGTAATGTTTACTGACGGAATGCCATGTAATACATGGGGTGATGCTGATTACTGTAAGACTCTTTTCGTAGTACATACCTACGATGTAGATGCTCCTTTTGGTGAGACAGTACATTATAACTACGAAGGTAGCGAAGACTAAATAGAAACAGCCTACAAGAGAAATTTTGTGGGCTGTAATTTTTTGTGAAACAAAATGGATTTATATCCTATACTAATGGTATATGATATATTTGATTTAATTTAAAATACATGGAGTGTATTATGAGTAAAGAAGTTAACGTAGATACTATTGATGATGTTGGTGCAGGTGATGAGCAAGTTCAACAAGAACACGCGAATCAAATTTCTATTCAGATTGCCGATATTATGGATGCACTTCAGATTATTGAAGTAGCTATTGAACGCTCTACATTCAAAGCCCCTGAACTGGTAAGTGTAATGCCAGTATATCAAAAACTAAAATCATTTGCTGAAGAAGTACAGAAAGCAGAGAAGAAAGGGGAATAATATGGCAATCCGTCACATCGGAAGTATCAAAAATACAGGTTCAGACGTTATTGTTGTATATCGCTCACTACCAGATGAAGCAGACAAATGTCTTGTTATTTTCAGAGATTCAATTCCTGAAGTTTATAGTCATAAAATTCTTACTTTTGTAAACGGCATCGGTCAACGTAGTGTAGATCTATTTGAAGTAATGCATGAAGCTGGTATCCTTGAAGGTAACAACATGCTTACTACTCTATATAAGCATGGTATGCTCAAGAAGTATAGTACTTCAGAAGTTGTAATGCGTCCTGGTGGTAGTCAAACTATTCGTCTTGATGAACTTAACAGTATCATTGATGATGAACGTAAAATGAGCGATGGAAAAGTTAAAGCATTCAATCCATTTGATATGGGTAGTGCTGAAGCTCGTGAAGCACTTGAAGATCGTGGTTTGGTTGACCGTCTAATGAAACAACACAAAGAACATCTGAAACAAGCTAACAGTTTCCTTCAACGTGCTATTGAACTTGATCCTGCTATTAAAGCAGAACATCAACCAGAACCAAAGTCGGATGTTATTTCACTTGAACTACCTGCTGATATTTCACAATCTAAAGCAATTGAACTTGTGAAGAAAGCAATTAAGGAATTCAACGAAGGTAAGAATGACAACGCGTGATGAAATAATCCAGAAGATTATTGAAGAACGTGAGAAACAATTAAATGGCCCCAATAGTTCTTGTGACTCTGAAAAGACTAAGAACGATTGGGTTGCTAAAATTGGTTATTACTTATTTGAAACTTCGTCAAGACCTGACAAACATGTAACTTTTGAAGAATTTCGTGAATCTCTTATTAAAGCATCAGCAATCATATTGAGTGCATTAGAGAATAGTTATGAACATGACAATAAAGTACATGAACTTCTGGAAAAATTAAAAGAGGATAATTCAGATGAGCGTTGATTTATTCAATATACTCAATGAAGAATCCAAAAATGCAAAGAACGTATGTTATAGCGGTGGAGCCGATGGCTCCGACCGCTTTTTTGGTATTTGGGCTACTAAAAACGATCATGAACTTTTGCACTATGGATTTAAAGGACACAAGTATAAAGGACATGACCCACAGTATAATGTGATTGTTCCTAAAGAATTACTTGAGTCGGATGAAATAATACAGCTTTTAAATAAAGCAAACCAAGTTTTAAATAGAAAAGTACCATCATTCGGATATGTTTATAACCTTCTCGCACGTAATAGATATCAAATAAAAAATACTGAACGTGTTTATTGTATGGTTGAAGAAGTATATAAAAAGACTGTAGCAGGTGGCACTGGTTGGGCCGTTGAAATGTACAGAACAAGTGCTATTAAACCAGAAATATATGCTTATTCTATTGGTACTGGTAAAGTATTTGAATATGACCATAAACAGGAAAAATTCATTGAAGTACTTTATGTACCTACCCCATATGGAAGATGGACAGGTATTGGAACTCGTGCAGCAACAATGCATGATTTAAATAAATTTAGCAAAAAATTCAAGGATGAATTATGTCAAACACAACAATAAATGCTACACTCTATGGTACTGGTACAGGCACTCCATCTATAGGTTCAGGTAATATTATTTCTACCCCTTCAGTTTATCAGGTTGCATCTGGTGCACATACCCATACAATTAATCAGGTATTTAATCAACAAATGCATCCATATACTCATATTTCTATGGACTATACCCAAAATTTTTATTTTCAGAAAGATGGTATTGAAGTCCTAAAAATAAAAGATAATCAAATAAAATTAAATGAAACCGATAAACTTGAAGTCACTGAACTTGTTTCGGTTTTTAAATATATTAAAGAAGATTACCCAAATCTTTACGCAGATTTGATATTGAAAGGCATTATAAAATAATGAATAACGTAGATGAATACAACGAAGTTTATAGCAATGCTTATGATCAAGGTGTGCGTGATAATCAAGAAGAAATGGATAGAGTACTTGAAAATCTTTTGTCTGACAAAGAAGATGAATATCAAGATGAATTAAAAAGTCAAGCATACGATTATGAAGAGAAAATAGAAAGGTTGTCCGACCATCTACGTAAAAAAGATAGTGAAATTGAATTTTATTTAACTGAAATATACGAGCTAAGGAAAGCTAATGAAGAACTACAACGAACTATTGGGAAAAATCCTTGAATTTGGAATTGAAAGTACTGACCGAACTGGAGTTGGTACTATTGGATTACTTGGTCAGCAATTACGTTATGATCTATCAAAGGGGTTTCCGGCAGTTACCACTAAACGATTAGCATGGAAGTCTGTACTGTCAGAACTACTCTGGTTTATTGAAGGTTCACATGATGAACGTAGACTATGCGAAATCCTACACGGAACCCGTGATTGGTCTAAACGTACTATATGGACTGAGAATTATGAAAATCAGGGAATTGCGTTAGGATATAATAACGGAAATCTTGGCCCTGTATATGGTAAACAATGGCGTGATTGGAAAGATACGGTTCTTAGTTCTAACCCAACTGAAATAGAAGATCTTAAATCAAAAGGTTATAAAGTACTTGATAGCACTTTCTTCAGTGGTGTTGTACTTGAACGAAGTACTGACCAACTATTAGAACTGGTTAATGGTTTAAAGAATAACCCTGATTCTCGTCGTCATATTATGAATGCATGGAATGTTGGTGAACTTGATAAGATGGCATTACCACCATGTCACACATTATCACAGTTTTTTGTTAAAGATGGAAAACTAAGTTGTCATTTATATCAACGAAGTGCAGATCTATTCTTGGGTGTTCCATTTAATATCGCATCTTATTCATTACTGACGCATATGCTTGCACAAGTATGTGGTTTAGGTGTGGGTGAATTTATTTGGACAGGTGGTGATGTTCATATCTATAAAAATCACGTAGATGCAGTAAAAGAGCAACTATCGAGAACTGAGAAAGAACTTCCTACATTATGGATGGATACTAATATTACTGATATTGAACAGTTTACTATGGATTCCTTTAAACTTGAAGGATATGATCCACATCCGACAATTAAAGCACCAATGGCAGTATAAAAAAAGGGAGCATATTGCTCCCTTTTTATTTTTTAGAATAAAACAATCAATCTTCCATCGAATCTGTAATCAGAACTTGAAGGGATCTTAATAGTTGCATTTGAAGAGGTAAGATTAACAGTATCAACTTCAACCTGAGTATAAGAACCATCAGATTCCTTCTGTTGAACTTGAATATCTTTAATATTACTACCAGTAACGACCATTTGGTAATAAGAACCGGATAATACCCAATCAGAAGTAACAAAGGTGTTGATTGTTGCACCTGAACTAATTGGTTTCCATGTTCCATCAACCTTCTGTACTACAGTTTTCTGATCCGAACTGAAAGCTATCATTCCATCTTCCCCAACTGTATCAGTAGTCGGTGAAAGTACTGGAAGTTTAACTCCATATCTATTAAATTTAGTACGTACTGTACTACCATCCAATACAGTAATATCATCAAACGCATTCATTGCAAAATTCAAAGAAGTGCTTACTTTTGAAATTGTTGAATTATTCGTTCCACTGAAAGTTAATCCAGAACCATTGGCAACAGTAACATTACTATTAAAGGTACTGGTTGCATTGACTGTAAGAGTATCTACAGCAGCATCACCAAGAACTGTACTACCAGTAACATTAGTATTGCCATAAAAATTAGTCAAACCTTGTTCAAATGAAACGTTAACTGCATTATTAGATACAAGCTGTGTTTTATTATTGATAGCTACTATACCCATATTGGTATTGGTGTTTGCATTAAAAATAATATTCGGATTTGTAGCTGTTCCAGTATTTGAGGTATAAAAGATTACTTGGGTAGGTAAAATACGAATCTTTTCTGTTCCACTTGAAGTAAAACCTATTGCACCTGGTGTATTTGGGTGATAGATACCGGTAGTTCCATCAGACCATTTACTCGGATCAATTCCTGGGTTTGTAAGTGGGTCAAATGAGTTGCTATTAAACGTAATACTCGGGGCTGTAGCAGTACCATACAAAAAGGCAAGGCGTCCATCACCATCTGTACCAGCGTCGTACATAGCGTCTCCTGTGCGTCTTAAACCGTACATCAGGAGTGAATCTACTACGTTCTGGACTGTACCAGTAGGTGAATCTGGTAGTACTCGATTGCTTGAATACATTTGAGTTCTATCGAAGAGTACTGCACCTGCTAAAATACTTGTTCTTGATTGTCTTTGACGTGTCCATTTCTCACCATCACTAATAATCCAATCAGTATCAGTTAATGAGGTTTCAGCACTTGGGTTATTACCAGAATCAAATGCACCAATTAAATCAACATCGGTGGAAAGATCTTGTAAACCATAATGTTCATCACCAGTTGGAACATTAGCTACTATAATACGACCGAATGCATTTGTAATAGTAGTTCTGGTATTATCATATGGATCAGTACTAAAATAATACTTAACTTCAATCCAATTAGCTTCACCGCTTGGGTTTGTTGGAATAAATGTGGCAGGTGAAGTACTTGGGTTATTTGCCTTGAAGTGTGCAACTGCTGATTCGTATATTCCACGAACTATGTAGTAATTACCACTATTAGCTACTGCTGCTTGTGGTAGGTTATCATATTGTCCTACTGTTCCTGGTGGGTCAATGTCATCTGAAATCGGAGAGAAAGTGCCAATATATTTCAGACCGCTTGTAACTGAATCAGGAAGTTGTGAAGTTTGTAATCTACCGTTTTCATCTAAATGTGCAAATCTTCTATAAGCCACAGTACCATCAGTGAATTCTAATGTACCTTCGAAAGCAGCCCAATCATTGTTATATCTAATCATACCTGCACGTTGTACATCAGCAGTTACTTTCGAAGGTGCTTTAGGTAATTCAAGATACTTATCACTTTCAATCACAACCCCATCTGAACCTTTTATTCTATATGTACTCATTTAAAAATCCTCAGAATGTGTTTATATTACTTATTTATTTGTAGTACCCAAAATAAAAGCCGTCTATGACGGCTTTTGTACTTTTAAAAAGAAAGGCCAATCGTTAAATTGGCCTTATAGTTTTATTTAGTTAGTGTAATCTTATAAAGAGTTCCATTAACATAAATCGGTAATTCATTATTTGTAATCTGTACGGTACTTAATCCAATATAACCATCTGAACCAATTACAATACCATTTTTACCAGCACCGAGACATAATTGTGCTGGAGCCTGGATTAAACCAGTAAGAGCATTAAAATCAGTATCAGTTATTGCTGTACCAGCAGGCATCCAACGGAAACAAATACCTGCGTTGTAACGGTCTTTTGCAGAAGTTTCAACAATAGATACACAGTTCATAGTCCAAGGTGCAAGTTTAACATATACTGCACAGTTAGTTGTACTATCACCTTTAAAGTACATTACATCCTGAACTGCTGATGCACCTACAGTTTCCCATGTAAGTTGTACGCCGGATTTTTTCTTCTGTGCACGGATAATTGCTTCACCACCACCATAACCAGTACCACCAACTTTATGTTCAATACCAACTGAGTTAAAGCCTGAAGTACCAATAATTCTAAGATTAACAGTATCACCATCAGCAGGAACAAACAGATCACCTACTTTAACCCAGCCTGAATTAGCCTGAATATTAAAGAAACGATTCTCTGAGGTTAGATAACCATAGTTCATTGAACCAGTTGTCTTAATTCCGTGGTTCTCAATTTCAGTATTACCATCTTCCCAAACAGACAACCAAGTACTTTTAGTACTATCGTTAGTGATAATATTAGATTTACCTTGGAAGTTACGTTGAGTCATAATATAACGACAGAAGGTTAGGTTTAGTGGAGTATCACAATCTTCCATACTAAATGCTTCAATAACCCATTGACCATTAGATAGATCGCCAGGTGTAGTACTGTGTTCAATCCAACCATTTCTGATAATAGATTGAGTACAACGTTGAAGATCAAAAATAGGAGTAGTACCAATACAACCTTGAATATTGAAGTTAGTAAGTTCAACTGCTGTTGAATGGTTCCAACCACGATAATCAGAATCAGACCATGTTGCGTGAATAACGCCACCATGACATTTAGAAGCATAGAATTGGTCAATTTTAGTATCTAAAGTATCTACTAAAGAAATACAAACACCACCCATGTTACTGAAACGAAGATTAGATGCACGTACATATTCACCTTCAATCTCAATATTCTGGAAGAATCCTTTAGTATTAAGTTTATTACCATATTCTTTAAGATCGTTTTCACAATTCACAAAGAAGTTACCGAATTCAGACCAACGGGCTTTGACTTTAACCATCATACCAGTACCTTGATCTGAAACTAAAGTTGTTGCAGGAAAATATCCATAAGATACCATTGCACCAACCATTCTAAAAGTGGACACAGAAGAACCTGAAATATCTAAACCATTTAGTTTAAATGTACCAGCAGGGAACTGAATACCAATTTTAGGATTATATTTTTTAGACCAGTTATGCATTGCAAGACATGCACTTGTGCAATCGGTCTTACCATCTGGAATAGCACCAAAATGCGTTACGTTAATATCGTTTTGGTTTTCAATTATTTTCTTCCATCGTGCACCTTTAGGAGTTACAATAACAGTGGCGTTATCTGATGCAGTAGATCTATCAGCACTATCGTAATAGAAATCACCACTACCAACATAAGTTCCTTTGGTATATGACATTACGTGTACTACTTTGATAGAAGAGGTAGGTTCGAATGCTTTTAGGTCAGCAATTGAATCTAAGGTGAAGGAAGCTGCTTGAGCCGAGGTTGCCATTGATACTGCTGTATCAACACTTGATTTGATTGATGAAAGGTCGGTTGCTGATACGCTATCAGCCTTTGGAACATAATAACCATCATCTTTTTTAACAAGAACATTATCTTTCGTTGAGCTTAATTGAATATCAGGAATTATACCGCTTAGAGTCAAATTACCGGATACTTCAAAATTACTTTTTAAATCGGCCATTATTTTTCCTTTTTCAAATTTTAAGTCGCATGGTATGTATATTACATACGATTTATTTATTTTTATAAGGGGTATATTTAGTACTTTTAGAACAAAAAAAAGCTGACTAATATAGTCAGCTTTTTATATATTAATTTATGTTAAATTGGTTCGTCATCCCATGTTGCAGCGGCCCGAGCATCTTCATAAGTACTCGCAGCATCAATAGTGGCTTTTAATGTCCATGCTTTCTGATAAATTTCATTACTGAACTGGAATAAAGCAATCGCAAATTCCTTAAATTTATCAGCATCCATTGGAATATTTTGGTCATCTTCTGAACGCCAGATAAAACCTTCTGGTAGTACTGCTGGATTAGATAAAATCGCAGCCTGTGCACCAATAATATTCATTCTTGAATCACGATCAGTTAAGTATCTAACATCTTCAAATACAAAACCACCATAGTACTTATCATTACGTTTAGCATCCACACGATTTTTTAAATCAGTTTTGATTTCATCAAGTGGTTGTCTTTCATAAACGTATGTATTGGTTACTACTGCGGTATCTTCATCATAAGCAGTTTGCTTTTCTTTGAAGACCATGTATTCACCCTGATCAACATATACATCTTCTTGTGTCCAGAAACCTTCTGCTTTACGAGTATCTAAATCAAGGATAGTGATATTACCATAGGTAATACCACTGTTTCCACGTTGATTGATTGGACTCGTAATGACACGTACTATTCTGAAAGAACCATCGTCTTCCTTAACAACATACAAATACAGCATCATTATTTCTCCTAAAATTATGGTCTTTGTGCAATAAACACGTCATACTGAGTACCAACACCGCAATATACAACTTGGCAGATACTTACAGCGTTTGGATCAGTATTAACTTGACCGCCGATTACTGAATAGTTAGAACCCCAAGTTACTGCATGACCGCCAGTAGCGTCCTGAGTAATATAGATGAACCAAGAACCAGCACCATTAACGTTAGCGATAGGGTTAATGGAAGTATTCGCAGATAGAGTAACGTTATAAACGTTTGAAGTGCCATCTGGAGTCCATGTTGCCGCACTAACAGTTTCAGTAGCATGTTGTTTAACGAAATAAGTACCAGTTTTGAAAGAGGTAGTAGTTAGTGTTGATAGATCAACATCTAAAGTACCATTTACTTTCAAGTTGTTTACAGTTACTGCACCAGCAAAAGTACTTGTAGCGTTTACAGTCAGGGTATCAGCAGCAGCATCACCAATTACAGTGTTACCATTTGCAGATAGAGTTCCAGTTACTGTTGCACTGTTTAGTGTTGCAAGACCAGAAGTACTTAGAGTACTTAGAGTAGTTGCACCAGTTACACCTAAAGTAGTTGTAACAGAAGCACTGTTCAGTGTTGCAAGACCAGAAGTACCTAATGTACCAGTGATTGTAGTATTACCAGAAGCCACTGTTGCAAGAGTAGTTGCACCATTTACTTTCAGTGTAGTACCAGCAGTAATACCAGCAGATGTGGTCACTGATTTAAAAGTAACATCAGAGTTTGTCTGGTTTAATGTACCGTTAATCACACCAGTTACTGTGAAGTCACCAGTAGTTACTACATTACCATTAACCTGAAGGTTATTGTTTGTCGAGCCTGAAGCACCGATAATTGCAGTTGCAGCAGTTAGTGAAGTACCAGCAGTTAGTGAACCAGCAGCAGTAATATTACCTGAAGCAGTTACGTTACGTGGAGAAATATCACGTGAAGTAAGGTCAATCGCTGCGTTAATCACACCAGTTACATCTAAGTTACCGTTTACAACTGAGTCACCAAATACGTTCAGAACATAGTTAGTATTTTCAGTACCAGTACCAATTTTAATGGTATCTGCGTTTGCTTTCTTAACAGTGGTGGTTGTTCCTGATACAGTTAGATTTCCAGCAAGGGTAGATGCACCAGTTACTGATAAAGTACTACCTACTGTTACCGCACCTAAAGTACTTACGCCACTAACACCTAAAGTACCAGTGATAGAATGGTTGCCAGAGTTAACAGCAGCTAATGTTGTTACACCAGTTACACCAAAGGTTCCGGCTACGGTAGATTTACCACCAACAATAACATCATCAGTAGTAGTGATTGAAGCAACACTCAACGCAGCACCAGACAGATCTAAACCGCCAGTAGGTGTTAGTGTTCCAGTTACAGTTACATTATTTGCAAATGTAGTATTACCAGTAATTGAAGGAACTGCTAAAGTAGTTGCAGTTACACCAGCAAGAGTAGTTGCACCAGTTACACCTAAAGTACCACCTACAGTTGTATTACCAGAGATTTTAGGAGCACCAGTGATAACGCCAGTAGTAAGAACTAAGTTACCGCCTACAGTAGCATTTCCAGTACTTTCTAAACTCTGTACACTTAGATCAGTATTTGATAGGTCAAATGTACCATTAACAACTAAATCACCACCAACTGTTGTATTACCAGTAGTAGTCAATGTTGTAGAACTAATATCAGCACCAGACAGATCTAAACCACCAGCAGGAATAAATGTACCAGTTACTGTAACGTCATTTGCAAAGGTAGTATTACCAGTAATTGAAGGAACTGCTAATGTAGTTGCAGCAACGTCACCTAATGTAGCTTTACCAGTTACTCCTAATGTACCACCTACAGTTGAACTTCCTAACGTAGTTGTACCAGTTACCTCCAAAGTACCAGAAGCAGTAATATTAGCTGCTTTTAAAGTACCAGTTACGTTGCCAGTAATTGCAACATTACCACCAACAGACAGGTTAGTACCAACAGTCACAGCAGCAGTTGTTGTAAGTGATTTAGAACTAATATCAACAGCACTTAAATCAATACCAGCAGCAGTGAGAACACCGTTAATTGTCAAGTCACCAGTTAAAGTAGTATCACCAGTTACAGAAGCATTACCTTTTACAGTTAGATTAGTACCTACAGTTGTTTCACCAGTACTTTCTAAAGTAACACCTTTAACAGATGTTGTACTTAGTACCGAATTTGGTTCAATATCTAAACCATCAACATTAGCTGCAACAGTAACACCAGTAGTAGTTCCGGTAACAACGAGGTCTTTGATTGTAGCAGTGCCAGATACTGAAGAATCGACCGAAGCAACAGTGCCATCAACATTAATCGAACCAGTAGACAGATTGCCAGCATTTGCACCAGTTAATTTACCGCCGACTGAAGCTGCTCCAGAAACTGTTAGAGTAGCGGCAGTAACACCATCAGTAACAACAACTGAATTTGGTTCAATATCTAAACCATCAACGTTAGCTGCAACAGTAACGCCAGTAGTAGTTCCGGTAACAACAAGATCTTTGATTGTAGCAGTACCAGTTACTGAAGAATCAACTGAAGTAACTGTACCATCACTATTAATTGAACCAGTAGACAGAGTGCCAGCACTTGCACCAGTTAATTTACCACCTACTGAACCTGCACCAGATACTGTTAGTGTAGTAGCACTAACACCATCAGTAACAACAACTGATTTAGGTTTAATGTCTAAACCATCAACATTAGCTGCAACAGTAACACCAGTAGTAGTTCCGGTAACAACAAGATCTTTTACAGTTACAGTTTGACCGTCTACTGTTACATTACCATCAAAGGTACTTGCACCAGAAACATTAACTGAACCAGCAGATACAAGACCAGTACTTGTAACTGAACCAGCAGATAGAAGACCAGTACTTGTAACCGTTGCACCAGATAGACCCGCTGTTGCAGTTACAGAGTTAGGATTTAAATCTTGACCAGTAACATCAAGTGTTAGACCACTAACTTGACCAGTGACTTCAAGATCGTTTAGTACGGTTTTACCAGCAACTGTTAATTGTGGTCGTGTAGTGCCAGTGGTACTGTTACCAACAATATCAAGATAATCAATACTTGCTTTGCCTTTTGCGGTTAGACCGTTATTAGCGAAGGTCACATCACCAACAGTAATACGATCAATATCTGCTACTTGGCCTTGGAATTCATGAGAACTAACTTTATAAGGCTCAATAGAAGATTTAATATCTGTAGGACGAGAAGCATCATTATAACTGAACTGTACAATACCAGCAGAACCAGCAACAGTGTAAGTGCCAAAAGTAGCAGCACTTGATGCACCAGTTACATTACCTGATACGTTAAGACTCGTTAGAGTAGTTGCACCAGTAGCAGTAATACCATTAAATGAACTTGCACCACTAACTGTTAGGGTTTCAAAGTTACCTTGATCGAGACTAAAATCACCACTTAGAACACCAGTAACCTCTAAATCACCAACAGTAGTTTTTCCGGTGAACTTTGAAGTACCAGCAACAGTGAATTGAGGGCGTGTAGTGCCAGTGGTACTGTTACCAACAATATCAAGGTAATCAATACTTGCTTTACCTTTAGCAATTAAGCCATTATCACTATAAGTAACATCACCAAGAACAATATGACCGATAGTACCTTTTTGACCTTGGAATTCATTAGAACTAATTTTATAAGGTTCAATTGCAGATTTAATATCAGTAGGACGTGCTGGATCATTATAAGTAAACTGAACAACACCAGTTTGACCAGCAACATTATAGGTTGTGAATGTAGCAGAATAACCAGTACCAGCAACGTTACCTGATAGGTTTACGTTTTTAAGTGTACTTGTACCATTTACAGTTAGACTATTGAATACACCGTTGTCCATAGTAAAAGTACCACCGAGTGTACCATTAATGACAACATCATTAAGAGTAGCAGTTCCGGTACTCGTTAGATCAACAGTATCCACTGAGTCAGATGCATTAACAGTTGTCGCCGTTACAGTATCAATATTACCGACCGGAGAAGTTAATGAAGTTGTTGCACTTAGGGTATCAGTAGTGATAGCACCTGAGTTATTAATTTTTGCACTTGTAATGGTTCCTGTACTTTCTAAATCAGCAGTCGTAACTTTTGCAGTTCCGGTTACATTACGAAATGTTGCAGAACTGTTTGCACCACCAGTGATGTTACCATTTATACTCATGTTACCACTTGCAGAGATATTAGCAAGATTTGCGGTTCCAGTTACAGTGATTTGGGTAAATGTAGCGTCGGCAAAACTTACCGTACCATTGACTGTTAGATTTTTGGCAATAACTGCATTACCACTTACTAACAAATCTTTGTCAATTGTACCATTACCAGCTACTTTAAGATCCGTATTAAAAGGATACATTCTTTCCCTCCGTTGGAAACAATATTAATTTAATGTATTTATCTATGATGTTATTTTATATTAATACTTAAAAGAAAAATCTCAGATTTAACAACCTGAGATTATTATCTATTACTTACCTGAAATAACTGCTTTACCACTGAAAAGAATATTACTATTCAAAATAATATTTCCACTTGAATCAATTGTAGTATCGAGTGAAACTACTTCAAATGGTGCGGTACTGGCAGCAGCATCCACTGTATTTTGATAAACAGTAATGAATAGAGGGCCAGTAGCTTGACCATGTTCAGTAGCTGGAATAGATAACTGGTATGCACCATTAACTGAAGTCCAATCTGCTTTATCAATTGTTTTAGGATATGGGGTACTCAATGTAGTTGCTCCTATTAATAGTAGTTTATAATTTGATGTAGGTAATGCATTACTTGTAATAGAAATATTACCTTCATTACTAACAACAACCTGTGCCATTGCAGTAGCACCAGTATCATCTTGTAATTGCACAATGATATTGGAACCACGTTCATGAACTGTCTCTGCTAAAGAGTACTGATATACTCCTGAATTACTTACCCAATCTGAAGGGGTAATTACATGTTCAGTTACATAGCTTGAATCTGATTCTGGCTTAACAGATAAGGGTTTCCATACTCCAACATCTTTAAAAAAGATGTTTAAAATATTAGTGCTGTCCAACTTAAAGTACACATTATTATCTTCGCCTAAACTCTGTGCTGGGTCATCGGCACCATGCAGAATACCTGCACTACCGCCGCCACCTCCACCATGTGAATTGAAATAAGCTAAGTTAACCGCATGTGTATCGTCAGTAGGATTTGCCACACTGATTGGAATTAAGTCATCTTGTTGGTAATTCATAACTTTAAGTGAACCATTTTCATAAACTAATGCTCCACCATTTTTACCAACAACGAAGGATTTTTTCATTGTTCCTTCTAAATTTGAAAAAATTGCCATCAATACATTCTCCGATTGGTTTATTTGATGTAGTATTTATGTATGAGTAAATATAGGATATTGAATAGGAGAACAAAAATGGTTTCAATGAAAGATCTTGCACAAAAAGTACAAAGTGTGTTAATCGAAGGTAATGTTGGTACTTTTTATCACGGCAGTCCTCATAAAATCACCTCATTTGTGAATGATTTCATGGAAGAGGGTAATCATATGTATGGGCCTGGAATTTATTTCACATCAAATCCGCAGGAAGCATCGACTTATGCTGAAAAAGATGGATATATCTATGAAGTAACCTTAAACTTCAGAAAAGAACTTGCTGCTAAAGGAAAAGTTAACCTAAATGTATGTAAAAAGTTGATGTTGAATTCACCAGATGAAGAAGCATGGACTAATTGGGCTGAAGACAAAAATACTGCCATCAATGATGCATTACGGACTACTGCTGAATCATCAGATAATATGCTTGAAGCACTTATGATTGTTTGGGGTGACTGGTATCGTGGTCAACATATAGCTTTTGTTAATCAACTTATTAAACTTGGCTATGATGGTACTTTATATCCTAATATTAACAATTCTGGTAATACATTTGCGGTTGTTTATAACCCTCAATCAATTAATTTAGTTCGTATAATTCCAGCAAGTGAATTTTACAAATAAAAAAGGAGCCTGTTGGCTCCTTTTTTCTTAAATCGGAATACTACTTGTTGGTAATTGCTTAGCTACTGTGATTTTAACTTCTACTATACCAGAGTCACTGTTTAGCGGAGCATAATCAAATACAGCACTAACTATTTCATCTTTAACGCTTGGGTTATGATTAATTTCATTAACGATGTATCTTTTCTGAACGTTAATATCAAAATATTCTTCTGGTGCAATTATAACAGAACCAGCATCATCCTGAATAGTACCACCAAAACGAATTTCCATTTCAACTACGTTAGTATTAAGTTTAGTTGTTACATTAGCATCAATATTTGTCACTACATAACCAGCAGGAACGGTTCCAAGTACTAAAAGGGTGTTAGCCATACTGAAATCAATTGTATTTGAAATAATATACAATGCATCAGCACTACTTCCATCATCACCCTTGACACCCTGTTTACCTGTCCATTGATACGGTTTACTCCAGTGTAAAACACCATTACCATCAACATATACCTGATAAATCTCACCAGTATCTTCTTTTAAGAAAGTATATGTATCCCATAAAGTACTTATATCCGGTAAAACATCACCACTGTCATTAATAACAAAGTTACCAGCATCACCTTTAATACCTTTCCATCTGTAAGGAGCACTCCAAACTAATTGAGGGGTTTTCTGGTAAATGTTACCTTCATCTTCTTTATAGAAGGTGTAACCAATGCGAAGGTCTGCTAAATCGGGGAGGGTATCACCCTGTGCATCAATAAGGAATGGATCTCCTTTATCTCCTTTACCGTACTCTACACTAACCCAAGTACTCGGTGTAACACCAGGAAGAGAGGTTTTAAAATATAATGTTACTTTGCCATTTGCATAGCTTTGATATACGAATCCCTGCACTTCATCAACAAATGAAGTACCATCAGGAATTAAATCACCCTGTAAATCAGGTTTGAAGTTTTTTCCATCTGAACCAACAACATGCCCGAGTACTTCTGAAGTACTATCAGTATAAAATACAACTAAATCACCATCATCATTGATAGTAGCAGATTTAATACTTTTATTAGATGAGCAGTTTTGATTATTGAAAGAAATTGCCATGTTAGAATCTCCTATACAATTTATGGTATTTATCCCCATTACACATTGTGCGTCTTGCTTAAATAAATAATATAAAGTTCAATAGAAGGGAACTATAAAATGGGATTAAGATCTAAAAACTTTATGTTCGAACGCTTAACGAAAGATGGCGAACAAGAAATGTATCTGGAAAGTGATACTTGGTATCCAACTAATCCAGATTATAAATGGAATGAAACTTCCGTTAAATTACCAGCAGGTGGTTATTATGGTAGTACTACTGGACTACATACTTTTAGTTTTACTCTTAGAAATTTTGTGGGTCGTATATCTGTACAGGCGACGTTAGCAAATGATCCAACAGAAGAAGATTGGTTCAATATTAATTTCTGTGATAAGGGTGAATACATTGAGATTACACCAGAGCAAATTTTCGATATGTATAATGGCGAAAGAGTCATATATGCATATGGAAGTACTGGCACTTTTTCGGAAACGGTAGTGGGTAACTTTACTTATCTACGTATTGTTATTTCCAGAGATTATATTAGTACAGATCCTACAGATTACCAAAAAAATAACGTTGGTAAACTTGAAGAAGTATTAATCAATTATTAATAAGGATACAAAATGAGTGATTTTAAAGACGCCCCAAGATTATATGTAAAGGGTCATGTTCTAATACAGGACATTACTGATCCTGAGAACGTCACTACTGTGCTTGATAAATCCAACGCAATTCACCCTGAGAATATGTCATTTGCAATTGCAAACTCACTGGCTGCAATCACTGATACTCAAGGTAAAAGTATTGGTGCTATTTCAGAAATGCGTTTTGGTAATGGTGGTACTATTGTTTTAAGTACAGGTAGAGTTCAGTATAAAAAACCAAGAGTAAGTTCATTAGGTGGACTATATTCACAGACTTATTCTAAAAAAATTAACATCAACGTAGATAGTAGTGTTGAGAGTGAATATAATAGCGTAAGCACTGTACATATTCCTGGTCAGGTATATTCTGATATTGTATGCTTATGTACTTTAGGTTTAGGCGAACCATCTGACCAGAACGTGAGTAGTACAACCGACATGGAAGGAAAGTATGTATTTGATGAATTAGGCTTATATACCGATGGCGACAGTGGTTCAGCATTAACACATATTATCTTCCATCCAGTAGAAAAAAGTGCGAACCGTGTTCTTCAAATCAAATACACAATTCGTATTCAACTACAATAAGGAAGAAATAAATGGATTATGTAATTAAACGTAGTAATGGTAAAATCTACGCAACTGTTGCGAGTAATACAATATTAGGCCCAAATGTACCTAATAGTAATCCAGTACCTCTGAACCTAATTGGTAAAAACAAAGTATCTTACGGTCAAGCAATAAATGAAAACGCATTGTGGCTTGCTGAAAACTTTGCTGGCCCAACTGCACCACGTGGTGCAGTACCAGGGCAAATATGGTACAATTACACAAGTGGTACTGGTCAGTTACTAATAGCTTTAGAAGATGGTGCACCACAACCAGTTAATTCAGACCCAAGTACTGAAGCTAAATGGGCGAGTATTCCAATGATCTCATTGCAGAATACAGTTCCTGAAGCTGAAACTTCTATAATGGGACGCATGGTACTTACCAATTCTGGTGATACCTTAATGGTACTGATGAAAAATAAAGAATGGCGTGAAATTCAAACATCAAGACCTAAAAATAAACAATATGAAACTTTACTTGATATTAATTATGATACTGGTAAAAAATATATTGCGTTTACACAAGGTAACTCATCTAAACCAATCGCTTTTTTCAACGATGGTGGTGGTATTACTACTGATGCAGCAGGTTTCACTGTTTTACAAGATGGTAATGGAACTTTAAGATTTGGTTCAAACTATTTTTATGAATTAAAAATAATGGCCCGTGTGGTTAATGATAGTAATGGACAGGTTATTTCTGTACCAAGTGCATACAAGACTTGGATGGTTACTGGTTCATTCTATATTGATAATGAAGGTGCATTTACGCCGGGAACCACAACTGCTGTACAGATTCCTGATCCTCGTAAGATTGCCGGATTGACACAGATTGTTGATACATATGATCAGTTGGGAAGTACTGCTAACTGGAATATAAGTGTTGATATTAATGGTGTGGATACTTCACTACCAAATCAAAGCGGAACTACTGAGACAGACTATAATGCATTTATCAATGAATCACTGAATAGTAATAAACATTTAGGATTTAAGATAACTGGTGCTATTAGTGGTCTTACAACGGGAGAAACAGTGCTAACACAATGGTCAGCACTGTTGAAAATTACTGGTATTCCACCAGTTGGGGTTTAATTAGTAAGGATATGGCAGACTGTTTACGAATGGTCTGCCATTTTTTATGGAATTCCATAATGAATTAAAGTCCTGTACAATATTTTCATTATATAGAGTACTTTTAGCACCTGGATGTAGTGGTTTAGGCCAATTTCCAATCTTTACCCACGAGTAACCAGAACTTTCGGAATTAAGAACAGGTATAAATTCATCCTGCACGATAATTACGAATGAATAGTACTTAAACTTTTCATTTTTAGTGCTGAATACATCAAATGGTATAATATCTTCAATATCTGGTACACTATTACCAAGTTCCTCTTTTATTTCTCTAAACAATGCTTGTACAGGAGATTCATTTCTTTCTACTTTACCACCAACGAAACCCCAATAGTTTGAGTAAGTAACAGAATCTGAACGTAAATTAAGCATCATTCTTCCAGTACTTTTAGATAAAAATATTGCACCTACAGCTTCGTTGGACATGATAAACTCCTTTTTATTCTGAGAACGAAATTCTCCAGTAACCAGGACGGTACTTGCTTAAGATAGTACGAATCCATCCAAATTCTGGATCAAGTTTGTAATATAATTGGTCTTGTTCGTTATATATGATATTATTTACGTCTGATAACTGATGAACAGTCCATACATTCTGACTTTTCATTATAATGTCATTAGTTTTAATATGTACTCCATCAATAACAATAGTTTTAGTACCCAAATAACAATAGTATTCGTCATCCACTGCTTTAACGAAGTCTGAGTCATCACCATAGAACCCTTTAATAGTATATTCAACGGTGTAACCAGAGTTATCAACCTGAACATATAACTTATTTCGAGTTTCACCAGTACCAATAGTACTAACAGTACCTTTTATATAGCTACCATTCTCGATTGCCGATTGGAACTTAAGGGAAAGGGTTTTTTCTTTGTATTGTGGGTCAAGATAATCAAGATATTGTTTCCAATTAAAAATTTTACCATTATCATTAGCAACTGCACCATACTCATTAAGTAATGTCACCTCATACATTTCAGTACTGCTACCAGTGTCTATTTTATCAACTGCAATACTGAAATTTTTAGGTGTAAAAACAACTGATGTAATATCATGTTGATCAAACATAATATCTTGTTCATCATTTACTGTCTGAATATTCTGTACAATTTGTTGAATGAGTACTGCACGTTTATCAATTGCAGGCAGACTTAAGTAAACTTCTGTTTTAAACGACATTTTAGCAATATCAAGATCAGTTTCAGTACCTTGTGGAACTGCACGGGTACTAAATTCAGTATTGGTTAGTTCTACGTTACTCAAAGAAGTCCAATCCAGCGGGTTAGTGCTCAATTGTAGCTGGATAGCTGGATTGAATATACAACCAATCTGTTCAATCAATTCCATCTTACTTTGTAAGGTGGTAGTCCAGATATTCAGGTCAAATTCAAGTGTCCAAGGTACAGGGTTAAATCGAGTTACGTGATGTATCTTTTCTAATTCATTACTGTAAGTACCATCTTGATTCTGACGGTTCTTTCCAACGATAGTATCTATTGCTGTTGGAGAATATATTGCCTGACGATTCATATTGAATGATTTAACACTAATCGTCATGAATGGAGCACTATTCAAAATGTTTTCAGAGTTTTGTGCAAGTTGGTACTGTGCCTGCCGACTAATGTCGGCATAAAGGCATGGTACTTTTCTATATTTTTGGTTATTGTCATCATCGACTCCATTTTGTACTTGGAATTCACCAAAAATTCTGATAAGGTGTTTTAATACGCGACCAAACTGGTCATCATAAAAGTATTCAAGTTTCATATTGACCTCTTTTATTGTTTTATGTTAGGCTTAACAACATCATGAACGGATACTCTGTCCTTGCTGTTGAGGAACGTAGCTTGTGCTTGATCAGCACCGACCCAAGGTAATCTTCCACCATAAGGGAATAGTGTCCACTTCTTGTTTTCTTCACTATATTGCCAAATTTGTGCAGGAGTGAAGTCAGTACGGTAGAAGTACATTCCATCTTGTGGCTCAGTTGGGAATTCAGTACCTTCAGGTATAGTTCCTCTCTGTGGTGGTATTGCACCACGAACATCATCATGTGTCGTTCTGTTAACAGCTATATGCTTAGATGTAAATGGCTTAGGTAACATTGATTCATCAACTTCTTCCCATTCTTTTCCATTGTATGTATATACAACTGGTTCTTGGTAAGAGTAGTAAAAGTCAGTAGCATTAGATGGTACTGTACCGTTATTTGTACCAGGTAAAGTACATTCATACCATTTTTTATCATTAGCATCGTACTGGAAAAGAATATAATAATCTTCAATATTAGTACTTGCACTTTTGAAATAGAAATCAGCATCATTAGGTTTTACAGGGAATCTACTACCAAATTTACTTGGTACTACTACCCAACCTTGCTCATCTTTTTCATATAATACAGGTTCTGATTGTAATTTGAAGTACTGACCAGATTTAGGTTTTTTAGGGAAAGTGAAATTCATCGGTATGTCTTCATTATATCCAAGACCTACTGTGTCGTTATAGATGTGCTCATTATCCCAATGCATATACGGTACTTCTGTATCAGCTTGTTTAATGATTGCATTCATAATTTCCAATTCTTTATCTCCTACTGCTACTGAACCAGTACTGTTATCTGGATTAGTATCATTAGGATCAGTACTATCACTTGGATATTGTTGTTTTATCTTATCTACTATATCTGAAAACTCAGGTGAATCTGTAAGAGGTTTTACACGGAGTTTCCAAATATGGTGGTTCCATGTTTGTGAGTAACCTTCAGCAGCTTTAAATGAGTCCTGAACAACATACCATTTGTTGATTGAAAGGTTAGAACCATAAACATCAGTATCACGAAGGTTTGGAAGTTCAAGTACATCACCAGGTATAATCTTTCTGCCTACATACTGCATCATAGTATTGTAATGTACAGTAATGTCCATAGTATTAAAGTTAAAGAACAAACCAGGAAGTTTTAAGTCAGGAGTAGCTTCTTGAATCTGATATACTACTGGAAGTACTATAGCTTCAGGGTTGTATTTTCTGTTAATAGTTTCACCAAAAACAAGATTTCCAATAGAAAGTAATGATTGGTTTGTTGTTAGATCGGGTTTAGTTAAATCTGTACTTCCGGCATTACCAGTAGCACCTTGAAAAGTGTAAAGGAACATATCAACACCACCGACAACATATTGTTCAGCAATGATTCTATCTAATAGAGCATAGTCTTTAGATTTATTAGGTTTCCACATTCTATATGACATAATTCTTCTCCTTATGTATCATGGAAGTATTTATTTGTGAAACGATGAATCGTTATGGGCTATACTATAAATGTTGCGAGACAGATTTTTTAACAGGAGCTAAAATGAGCGTTACTATCGAAACACTGATTCAAGAAAGCCGTGATCTGGCGAAAAAACTATCTCATAAGATGGTGACGATTGATCACCTCGCTTATGTTACATTACAAGTGAAAAGTATTCGTGAGTTTTTTGAATCACAATCTTATGAAGTACCAACAATCGAAAAACGTATTCTGAATGGGTTAAATTCAATTACAGTACCTGCTATTGCTACTGATACTGAATCTATTAACATTCACAATGTACTGGTAGATATTAAGAAAGAAGCTATTATTCAACAACTGAAAGATAATGATGTTTCCGTTGAACCATTCTTTATCCTTCTGGAATGTTTATCTTTTAGCGAAACGATCTTCAGTAAAGTACTTGAATCTGTTGATACCAGTGCTGCACAAGTTGCAACTGAATTGAATACCTATATGAATGAACGTGATTTCAACATGGATTCTAAAAGTATCCAAGAAGAAATGAACGAAGAACAGGAATCAAGTATCAGTCGTGGACGTTCTGCTAAATCAGCGGTTGATGAATATACTACTGACCTTACACAAGAAGCACGTGATGGCAAATTAGATCCTCTGATTGGTCGTGCGGTAGAACTTCTTGATATGGTTCAAGTACTTTCCCGTAAAACCAAAAAGAACGTTACTTTGGTTGGTGACGCGGGTGTAGGTAAGACGCAGGTAGTTAATGGGTTTGCACATATGATCGTTCAGGGCAATGTACCTGATAATCTCAAAGATGTTCGCCTACTTAGTCTGAACATGGCATCATTACTTGCTGGTACGAAGTTCCGTGGTGATTTTGAGGGTCGTATTGATCGTCTGATTAAAGAAATCAAAGAAAACCCGAACTATATTCTTTTCATTGATGAAATTCATACAATGATGGGTGCAGGATCATCGGGTGGCGGTGGTACTGATATGAGCAATATGCTTAAACCAGCACTATCTAAAGGTGATATTCGTGTTATCGGTGCGACTACTTATGATGAATATCGTAAGCACTTTGAGAAAGACCCAGCACTATCACGTCGATTCATGAAACTTGATATTCTGGAACCTACTCTTGATGAAACCCGTCAGATTATTACTGGTCTGAAGAAAACATTTGAGAAGTTCCACGGGGCGAAATATCCACGTGCTACTATTGAAGCAGTACTTGAACTTTCATCAAAGTACATCAAAAACAAGAAGTTTCCAGATAAAGCAATTGATCTAATTGATGCCGCTGGTGCTCGTAATAAAGTACGTGATGTACCGAATGGAAGTATTACTCGTTCTGATATTGAATACGAAGTTTCCCGTATTGCTAACTTATCTCTTGAGATTGTTGCATGTCAGGAATCTGAACGTATGAAGAATCTGGAAAGTAATCTTCATAAATCAGTATATGGTCAGGATCAAGCTATTCACACACTGGTTAAGAACGTTCTGGTAGCTCGTGCTGGTCTGCGTGATAAATCAAGTATTCAGGGTGCATTTCTGTTTGTAGGCCCGTCTGGTACTGGTAAAACTGAAATCAGTAAGGCATTATCCAATTCGTTAGGTCTTGAACTTATTCGTTTTGATATGTCCGAATATGCACAGGAACATACTGTTGCTAAACTGATCGGTGCACCTCCTGGATATGTAGGTCATGATGCCGGTAATGGAGCACTGTTAGACCGTGTGGAACAGTTCCCGAATAGTGTACTTCTGCTCGATGAGATTGAGAAAGCTCATCCTAAAGTACTACAGACGCTTCTATCACTACTTGATGAAGGTCGCTTAACTGGTTCTCATGGGAAGACAGTTTATTTTAATAACGTAACTGTTATTATGACTTCTAACTTGGGTGCTCGTAATGCTGATGTTCGTGCAGTAGGTTTTGGTGGCAAAGGCGGCAAAGATGGTATTGATTCTGCGGTACGTGAAAAACTCGCACCAGAATTCATTAACCGTCTGGATGCTATCGTTAAGTTTAACGAATTGAGTACTGAAGCAATCGAAAATATCGTTGATAAATTCATTGATATTATCAACGAAGATAACAAAGATCGCAAGGTCAAAGTTATTCTCGATACTGCTGCTAAATCATGGTTAGCTGAACATGGTGTTGAAAAAGGTATGGGTGCACGTCCAATGAAACGTGTAATCAATGAACATATCAAAGTACCATTGGCACAAGAAATTCTGTTTGGTTATCTGGTAAATGGTGGTAAAGCTAAATTTACTGTTAAAGATAACAAATTGGTTCTTGTTATGCCAAAAGCAAAAGTAGAAGCTAAACCAGAAGAAGAAGTAGAAGAAGAGTAATGAAAAAGGGAGCCATAGGCTCCCTTTTTTTATTTTTGTTTCAGTAAAGTACCAATATCGGTAGAAACTGGTAAACCTGTGCTGAAGTAGGTATTTGGTATAACATCATATCCATCAGAATAATATTCAAGATCTTCCTGTTTACCGAAGTTGAGTGAAAGTACAGTACTACCTGAAGTTTTATCGTAATATTTTTCAACAGTACGTAAAGCACCTCTTAGTAGATAACCATTTCTGGCTTTCGCAATCTCTGCATTAATTCCGTAAAGAACATTATCAGAAACATTTGAACTTTCAACCTTATCACCATTGATTAAGATGTTAATTACTTCCGTTGGTTTAGTAACGTAAGTTTTATCTAAATCTTTAATCATAACAGAAAGTGAAGCACCTACAGAATCAATGTAAATCCCATCTTTGACAGTCTTAGAGTAGTTCCATTTTTGAGTACTTGCACTATAAGTTGGTTTAATGTCGGAAGTCTTATATTCATAAACAAAAATCTGTAAAGAATCAGTATTAACAACACGAACTAACTCACTTAAAGCACCCTTCGCATAAATTGGCATATAGAAACCATGATCGACTTCTGAACCATCTTCTGCTGTAACTACTTCGTTGGAAATATACCACATGTCGTACTCATCTTCTTTATATTCATAAGAATCAATCGTTCTATCATAATAAACATCATAATCAAGAACAGTTAAAGAGTATTTTCTAACATTTGAATATTTCTTCTGAGAACCATCAAATGATACATCATTGAAGTTGGTAATTCTAACTACACTTAATGCAGTACCGTAAGAAGAACGAATAAATGAACTGGTATTATCTGAACTAAATGTTGCATCAAAGGTTAAACCATCAATTGTAACATTATCATCAGAAACAGAACTAACTTTGAAAATCTTAGGTCTGTTACCATCTTTTACTGTTGCACTTGATAGGATCTGAACTTCTGAACCATCAAGTTGTTTCTCAAAGTAATCATTAAACTCTGCACCAGAGATAATTACATTATCACCAACCTGTAGAGAATGACCAGGAATATTAACTACACCAGAAGTACTTACAACTTCTTTAATCTTGTTAAAGTACTTGATTTCTTTTCTGTTGAAGTTAGTTTTATCAAGGTATTCCATCGCTTCTTCATATCTTGGTATACTAACATATACTTCTTTAAGATTATACGGGTTCTGTACAACTAACCCTTCAATCTGATACGTTCCGAAATCCTTAAGAGCAAGATTGCCAGAAGTATCAAAGTTATAACCGTCTACAGTAAACTTAATTTGAGAAATGTCACGTCCATCAGGATTAATTTCAGAAATATCAAAGAATACTGGATCATCTGAGCCAACAACACCATTTGCAGAATAAGTTAATGTTTTGTACTGAGATTCTAATGCTAAGTTATCAAAAGAATTCATGTCATCAACAAAGTCTTCACCTTCTGTATTAGTCAGTACTGAAAGTAGCTCACTATATAGAGGATTGTTAGTATCATGTGGTAGATCATCAAGGCTAACGTGATTCATTTCCCACACTTCATTACCAGAGATTAGTTGTTGTTCCATGAACTCATCTAATCCAGTATCAGCAGGAATTGTATAATTAACGTTAGTACCTACTTTACTCACCTGAATGTATTTTCTTGGAACAAGTACCATACAATATGAATCAAGTGTCGGTGCGTCTAAAATCTCTTTAGCACGGTCATATGGGTCAGTTTCTGATAATACATAGTTGTTTAGCATTGCTGCAAGAACAAGATATGTATCAGAGTAGAATTTACCATTTTCAGCAATATCTACAGACCAAGGATATAAGCCGTATTCATAAATCAGATATTCATTAATCTGTTCTTCGGTAAATGAAGGGTTTTCTTCCTGTACCTTGTCTTTATACCAGAAATAAACATCCTGAGATTTTAAAATATAACCTTTATTAGTATCACTTTCAGCACTATAACCGAATGGAAGTCTTGAATTAGGGTTATCATTTAAGATTAAACCTTTAAACGGACAATTCACATCATATGAAATAGTACTATCAGTTTTATTAGTATATAATTTCAATCTGTTTGCTAATGTGTTATATTGTGAGTACTTAATAGTATTCTGAATGTTTTCATCAGTACTGAATACATTTTTCATTACTGATTCAACATCAGCAGTGAATTTAACAGTCTGTTCAAAATCATCCTTGATAGTTATGTAGTAATCATTAATCGCCTTTGGATAACCTGCTGAGGTGTTCAGTGGGTATCCCATATTTGACAGATTATAAACAACATTAACACCTAAATTATCAACATTGTAAACCGGAGTACTGAATTTAAATCTTTGAAGTTTATAGTGCTCACCGTAACCCAAGCGATCCTGACTTTGTGATTTAAATTTGTTATCTACTTTTTCCATCTCAACAATTGTACCTAAATTAGATTCAGGAGTACAATTAACGTTATCGAAAACAAGTACTTCAGTACTTTCCTGGAATGGACGTTGTGGATATTCAAAATCAGTTGGAAGTTCACCAACAATCTTATAAGCACCTTCGATTTCATCCCATTCCGCATATTGATAATCCCACACATCCGGTTCAGATTTAACCCAACTACCATTTGAATAGATATATCCATTTGGCCCTAAATCATTATACAAACCGTTTACTTCATCAGTATCAGATGTTTTCTGTTCAATCTGAGAACGAATCTTAGTTCTATATGGTTTTACTTCTTCAAAGTAAGTAACAATCTGACCAATAAGGTCGTCTTGCTGTAGATAGCTTCTCTGTAATGGTTGTTCTAATCCAACTACATAAATGTAAGATGTTTTGAATACCCAATCAACAACAGTTTGTTCTACATGAACGTACTTAACCATATCGAACACTAATCTACTTTGAACAGTGTCAAATGTTGATTTAAGTAGCTTAATTGCACTACGAGCATTCGTTTCAAGTTGTGTAGCTTTACCGGATTCATCATACTGAGAATATCCGTTATAAATCTTATCATTCAGTTTAATAGTACTGTTCTGGCGTCCTACTGGTTGCCACAATACCACATCACGAGAATAAGTTTTAACGTACAGTGTCCAGATGCCGTCAGAACCAGTAATTTTAATACAATCACCTTCCTGATAGTTTTTACGGTTAGCTTCATCAATACTAACTTCAACTGTATATTCAGTATTTTCGTTATAACCAAGTGAGTACCAGTCAGTTAATGTCCAGTACTGAGTCATATCTAAATCAGTACCAAGTGCAGAAATATAATCAGACTGTTTAATAATGTGATGCTTTCCAAGACCAATATCAGTAAGTGTAATAGTGATAGCAGAACCATTAGAACTCGGAGAACGCATTAATTTAATGTATCCTTCATCCGTGATGTGAACAAAATACACATCAGTTTGTAATAATGGATTTGGTAGAGTACCAGTACTTCCAACAATTACAGAATCATTCTCAGTAAAGATACGGTTAGCTACGCTAAGAACGTATTCGTTATTATAACGAATTACTTTAAATGTAACCTGATTTGGGTTTTCTTTTTCAGTCTTCACATTAAACACTGTATCCATAAGGATAGTATTAGTTGTAACGTTAAGAGTTTTGAAGATATTATTTGCAGAAACAACGAATTCGCGGCGAGCCTCAACAACATCCTTAAACCATGTTTTATTAGAATCATCACCTAATAAAGTTTTTGGATATTGCAATTCATTGATAGTACCATCTGCAAGTTCTTCTTCACAAGTTAATGAATTAAACAGAGAGTTCCACACATTAGGGTTGAAGTTATAGTCCAGACCTTCTTTACAAAGTTGGTACTGTTCGTGTTTAATAACTTCAGTTACATCATCCTGATATGTAATTGATAGAACACTTGTATCATCTGTTACTAATAGTTCGTTAGAACTAACGATGAATGATTTTTCATCAATTGGTGCAAACCAAGGCTGATTTAAATTAAGTGGATCAATTAACGCATTAGTAATTTCATTAACAGGTTTATGTCTTGAATTAACTTTAGGTAAGAAGATTGGATTCTTAACCCAAAAATAATAAAACGTTTTGTACGATGAAGTTGTTGCATCCCACTCATCAAACTGTGACCAATCAGCATCAACATTAACAGTACCACTTGGAACCCAAGCGTTAGGATCTTTGTTAAGTTTTTGCTGGCGGGTGCAGTATGCATCCCATTCAATCGGTGATTTTGGAGAGCGTACCCATTCGTACACATCAATTGATGCATCAGGAAGTAATTTACCCCAATTAGTACGTTTGTACTGTTTAGTAGCTTCCTCGTTCACTGTTCCATCATCGTTATAAATCGCTCTGGTGTACTCCAGGAAGAACGCATTAGTTGTGTCCCACCAAACCTCACCTACATGCTCAGAACCCCATGCGTTGCTTGTGGCGTCGTATACGTTGAAACTTGCAGGGTCTACTGAAGTAACGTACTTGATTTCACGCATGATACTACCAGGGATTACACCGTTGATAGGGTCATAAACATTAAAAGTAACATCAGGAATATTATTGAGCATGTTGTAAGTACATGGACGGTCGAATAGTTTACTCTCTGGAGCATTGTATTCATACTTGTCAGCAACATATGCTTCTTTATCCTGATTAGTACTAAATTTAGACTTATAAATGTATAGTACAGGTTTGTTATCAGTGAAAGTAATGTCATTAACTAATTCCATTGGAATAATAAATGAATTGTCATTATCAGTACTGATATAGTACTCACGTTCATTCTGTAATACGTCTGGCATAAATCCTGAAACATCATTAAAGAAATAAATGTCTCCGTTTTTCATACCATGAGCACCAGATAAGGTGATAGTACAATGTGTATTTTGTTCTTGAACTTCAGATTCATTAACGGTAATGCTTTCAATTGTTAAACCAGTATTAACGATATTGAATATGTTCCATTCAGCACTCTGGTCACGTAAAATCCATGCAGATGCTGGTTGAGCATTATTCATATAATAGTAGTTTAATCTTACTGCATTTACTGTACTAAAATCTTTAGAGATAATATCTACTTCATTGGTAGTAACTGGCCCAATGTTTGGTAATGAAATATTTGAAGTACTTCCAGTACGCATAGGGAAACTAAACTTACCAGTTGGACGGGTAATCCAACGAGAATCAACTCCATTTTCACCAAAGTACTGAATAGTACTGTCGCTTGTATCAGATGTATTATTAGAGTCAAATACAAATAATTGTGGTTGCTGTTTAATTTCGTTATTAATTAACTGGAACTGTAGATGTTTCTTACCATTCACATTACCATAAGTACCAACTTTAAATGCCCATTCTTCAAGAGCTTTATAGTTTTCGGTATTATAAGTCTTAGAAACACGAAGTACTTTTTCAAATGCCTGACGTGTACCTTTTTCCTTAATATAACCTTTATAGAAATCAACCTGTGCGGTATCAGCAGTGATCATTTCACGTAGATATTCTCTACTCTGGAAGCCGATAAGGTGTCTTGATAAACTATTAAGTTCTGAATTATCAGAAGGGTTTTCGTTGTCATAATATTTGGTAAAATCGTTTGCAAGTTTTTCAAAGTTAGGTAGTGTGCCACTTTCAAGGATCATAAAACCAGGAGCTTCGAGACGACCATTCCATGATGCAGTGATATATCCATATAGTTTTAGCATTTCATGGATAGAACCATATACTGGCATATAAATGGAATCACCAAAAATAGTTTCATCATCAAAAATAATAGCATGTTCAAATGAAACAAGGTTCAGACGAATAAGTGCCATTTGTTTTGAATCATCATCCATACGAACAGTGAAAACATTACCGATTCTTGAAGTACTAATTTCGTTTGGACGAATACCAGTTCCTGCACTATCAAGAAGTGACCAAACACCACCACTATATTGAGTTACAGAAAGAACCGATCCGAACGTACTACCAAATTTAGCACTTGCAGTACTTGGTGACATAACAAGGTATTCACCACGTGCTTTATTAACTAAAGACCAGTCAAGGAATGAACGAGCAATATTATCCCAATTATAAACTTCACCATTTGAGTCAATATCTTCGAAAATCCAACCCTGTGCTTCAAGGTATTCACCATAACCACGAACAAAGTTATAAACTTCTTGTGGAGTTTTTAATAGTGTACCATATTCATAGTCAGTTGTACTGTTAATGAACTGGCTGTAATGTACTACTGACAGATTACCAGAAGAAACAGTTGTACGTTTACCAGTTTTATTAAAGTTCTGGACTTTAAACACTGGATTAACTAAATCATAACCATTTACTGAATAACCGTCACCTGTCCAAGTAACTTTAAGTGAGCTATAAACAGCTTCTTGAAAAACAGAACTTTTAACTAAACCGATTTGTTGGTTTTCTTGTGATACAAGACCAAAACTATCAGATTTGAACGTAAGGTTCTCAACTTTAGAGTATCCACCTAAACGATGACCAATATTAACACCAGAAGAACGTAGAATATTACCATAATTCTTAGTAACATTGATATTTTCAGCAATCAGTGAATCAGAAATCCACATCTGGTATCCAAGAACGCGAATATCTTGTTCTGAATGTACAATTGAACTTGAATTAAAGTTCAGACGACTATCAATTTCACCATACTGGAACTGTGACGAACCATTCTTAACTTCTTTAAGGCTGTTATTTTTAGTATCATAGTAATAGGTACTAAATTGTGCTGGTTTAGCTCTTAGTAGTGTTAGAGCACGGTCAAATGAAAACATTGGTGTGTTAGCATATGCGAATTCAATATCACCTAAATCACCAAATTTCCAAGGTTCAGCTAAATGATTCAATGCACCACTGATCATACCTAATTCTACTGGTGATTTAAGAATAACTTGCTTAATTTCTTCACCGTTATCCGCAATCTCTCCAGTACTAACAATTTCAAAAGGTACTTTACCAAAATGTTTGAATTCTGCATGTGTTCCTTGACGGTCGCCACCACGGATATAACCATTACTTGCATCACCCTTAACACCGTTAACATCCCATAGCTTATTAGTAACTTTCTGACCATTTTGATCGGTATAAACTGCATCATAAACATTCATATATTCATTTGCGGTTTTACCGATTTGAACTTTTACAAATTTATATGCATTATTAAACCAATCAGGACGTTGAGTATAACCAAACATTTCCCAAGGGTGAGTATGTGGACGGTATGTACCGTACATATCTTTATAAATTGCACGCCATGAACCACGAGCAGAAATATCACTTATAACACCATCAATGATATATTTGGTGCCTGAGAAGTTCCATGTCATCCAGTTATTTTTATCATAATCGTGTACAGTACTATCAATTTTATTAGTTGCAATAAAATTAGTATAGCCACGAAGTGAAAGAGTAGTGAACTCATCACGTGTGTACTCTGTATTCTGATTATAAGCAGTTGGGTTAAGGTTATATTCGTTAAGAATTGGCAGATATTCATTATCTTTAAAATCAATATCAATACTATCGTAAATTCTATTTTCTAATTCATATACAACTTCGTCCATTAGTGGTACTTGGTTGTTAACAGCAAATGCTTTACTAACTGAACCAGTGTGGTCAATGTTATAACAACCAACGCCACTACCAACATGCAGATAAACTGCTTTTTGTGGTTTAAATGAACCAAGGATACCTAAGAATTGAGGTGTTGCTGGAATATAGGTTCTGTTAATATTAGAACTTGAACCAACAAGATCAATTGCAAATGGGAATTCAGAACTCTTGCCAATATTCAGTTTAGTCAGAATTTCATCAACAATAACAGTAGCTGATTTAGCTAAGAATGTTTGTGGATTCGCATTGTAAAGTTGAATCATAACATTATTAAATCTGTTTTTAAATCTGAAATATTCACTCTGATTATACATGATAGCATCAAACAGATTTAGACTTTCATTCGCTGTAGTTAACATCAATGGAAGTAGTGATGCTTCATTTTGAATAATCTGAGTACTTACAGAGTTATCTACAAGACCCGCTGCTAATCTCTGTTCATAATCATTAAGATCATTAACTGCACCAGTAGTAATATTTTTACGGATAACTTCTTGGAAATGTAAAGTATACAAACCAGCATGAACGAATTCTACTTTTTCATTCATTGGGTTATTACGTAAATTGTTAGGTACTTCATATGCACCAAGTTCTTTGTTAGGAACAATGTCTTTGCTATATGTTCTGAAGGTGATTAAACTATCATCAGAAAATGATGTACTGTCGTTAATTTGCACATAATCAACAAAACCATCAGCATTAAGGATAGTTGTATATGCATCACTTAGCAGTGATTCACCATCAACATAAACTTCAATAACATCAGATGAATTTGGTTTAATTTTTTGTGCTACTTCATATTTTGTATTATACACATCTGAACTGATTGCATCAGTACTGATTGCATTCCAAGAAATTGAAGCTGAACCATCTTTTTTAGTGTACTGATATGTAGTGTCATTCTCAATTACATAAGCATACATAAATTCTATAGGAGCATCAAAGTTGTTTAATTCATACAGGTTTCCAAAAACACGGTACATAGAATTTTTAGATACGTTCTGTACTTGGTGAACATATTGTTTAGAATCTTCTTTTGAACGAATCCAATCAGTTTCTATTTGAGAAACTAATTCACCTGCTTCATTCTCACTGATAACATTGTAATAGTAGAAACCTGGGATTTCTGTATTGTTGCCATTACGAATGTAATTATAGCGAGTACTCTGTAGGAAGTTCTCAAAGATATAATAGTTAAGATCACTTAGTTCAATGTGTTTACCATAAATGCCATCTTCGCCAAAATTATAGTTAATTTTAAAGCCAAAGATTTCAGAACCAGTAAAGGTACTGTTTGGATATTTGGTCATATCACTTAATTTTGTTCCTGAACGATCATAAAGTACAAACAGTGGTGAACTGTTAATTCCAGATTTAACTTGTGTTTCTGTCCAGTTTTTACCATTCCAGTAGAAAGAACGGTTAGCATAGGTAGAACCTTTGCGAATAAGAACTACATCACCAATATGTGGTTCACCTGTTAATCTTCCAGTATGTTGTTCATCTTCATCAAGTGCTAAACCGTAAACCTTAGTATTATCTTCCATTGTTTTAACGTAAGTTTTATAGATACGGTTGTTCTCACCAGGATTACCAATACTGGTGAACAGGATACGATCACCTGCTTTTAAAAGATTACCGTCAACGCGAACGTTATCAGTGATACGTCTTTGAACAATATCTTCTGGTTTAATGTTATCAGCGAAATAGTCAACAACACCACGGAAACGAGTACCGTAGTTAACTAATTCAATATTTTTGTTATATTCAATAATAGGTGCGGTAGCACGTTTAAAACGAGCAGTTTGTGCTAAAGATTCAGTCAGAACTGAACCGTCAGATAATTCCTGACCAATAGTATACCAGTAGTTCTGTAGTGACCAAGTGTTACCGTTTAATGCACCACGTTCCATTACGATATAATCTTGTTCGATACCGTATTCATTTTGGGTGTCCCAAAAATAAGAACTGTAGTTAATCATTTTATTAGGGTTAATAGGTGGTGTCCATGAATAGAACTTTCCACTTAGTAGACGACTTTCATTATCGGTAATAGAACCGTTAGAACCCAGGAAACCTACAAGGTCTGGATAAAATTGAAGGGAACGAATACTCTTATCATCATTACGGCTAACATATGCTGGAGAAAACTGATATTCTTGGCGAGCAACATCCTTTTCATTTAAGAAAATTCTACCCACTGCGGCTGGTGAACTGCGATCACCAATATAACCGTCAGATACTTCTTGTTCTTCTGGATTAAACCAAGGTTGAATAGCTTCATCAAAGAACATCTGAATTTGCTCAAGGTTCTGCATGAATTCAGGTAATCTTTTAATAACTAATTTTTTATTCACTGCTTCACTTACTTTAGAAGGTTGGAATCGAAATTGGTTAGCCATGTAATATTCTCCGTTAAAATTCTTTTTTTCATTGAAATTATTTATCAAAGAAAAAGGGGAACTAAAAGTTCCCCTAAAATTACTGTCCAATATTAATATTTGTCTGTGAAAGAGAGTTCACAATAACAACGTCACTAACTGATGCAGTACTAACAAACAACTGGTCTGATTCACATGGTATCTCAAAGAGCGTACCAAATTTTGAATTAGGGTTTGTTGGTACAATAACTATAGTACTAATGTCAGTTTGCATATTCTGGTGAATATATGTACATAGTTCAGTGAAGTAAAAACTTTCACCGAAGTCCCAATTGTCCACATCAAAGAAGTTATTTGTAAGTTCAATAACTTTTTGACGAATTTCATCATCACTGAGTGTGGTATTAGGTGCACGAACAACCTTAAATGTAGATCTATAATTATCTTCTGCAACTTCACCAAACAATGGCAAGTATCTTGCACTGTGCCATATGGTGCTATCACTTACTACAATTTTTCTCTCAACTTCAGAGAACATATCTTTTAATTCAGTACTGGTTGGAGGTTTTGGGAAATCTCCGTTTTGTACTTTTACCCACAAATTAACTTCATCACGATATGAGGTAGTTAACACATACATATCAATCAAGTTTGTTTTACTCGGATCAATTCGATTATCATCAGGTGCATAGTGTTTCCACTGGAAAGCAAGTGAAACACGAGCATCGTCTTTAATCAAATATTCAGTACTTACATCTTTATAACCATAGTAATCAAGTTTAACAGTTTCATTCGCTTTAGGAACTGACATGTTCTGAATAGCACGATAGAATGCAGTTTCTGCTGTAATTTGTGCTGAGTCGGAAGGTAAGGTCATGTTACTAACAAAATTACCCAATCTCTCATTATTATTACTTACAGTCTGTTCAATATAGTACTTTTTATCTTCATAAGTAAAAGCAATAACAAAACCTGAACCTTTACTATATAATCCACTCATCCCATTAGTTCTGGAGTTGATATTTCGTAAAAATGCTTCTTTCTTATAAGCAATAGTCTCAGATTGTGCATCCTGAACAGTATAAGTCCATGTACTATCAAGAATAGTGAATTTACTGTTAGGTAAAGGTATATAATCAATAGTAAAGTCTTCATTTAAGTGCAATACGATAGAAGAACCATATTTTTGTTTATCCGTTCCAGTATATTCAGGTACTAACGTTCTGTAAGCATTTGGATTTAACGGAATACCGTTACTATCAACTTCAGAACTCGTAATTAGTACACGTGAACCATCCATATATCCATTTTCTTGTGTAACGGTATCAACAATCTGGAAATCTACATCTTCTGAGTATCCAATGTTAGAATTAGGAGTACTATTAACCGAAAGTACATTTATTTTATCAGTCTGAACAGTACCAGTACTAATATCTGATATTTTATTCTTATTAACAAAATAAAATTTAACTTTATCACCACCAACGAACACATAATTCACACCATAGGAGATAAAATCCCAAGTACTTGCATTAAATGTTGCTTTCATGAATAGAGGATATTCAATATTACCCACTGTGATTGAATTTTCAGTAAATGAACCTTCAACAACAACCCAAGTTGATTGTACTGGATCAAAATACAATGCAAAATCAGTCTGTTTAGCTAATTGAGTTGCAATTACTTGTACTTCAGTTGGACTAAACTTAGTCTTGAACACTCTGATGTACTTAGATGCAATCCATCCAGAGCTAACAGCCTTTGAAAGTACAAGATAATCATCATCTGTCTTCTGAAGTACTGAAGTCCACTCAGATAGTGAGCTATCTGCGTTGGTAAACATAATCAAAGTACCAACATCATAAGATGTTACCTGTGAACCAGTGTTTAATTTACCATAAGTACCAGTCTGATAAGCAGAATTTGATTCAGGATTCCAGTAATATAAAGTAGCATTAGATATAGTGTTAGAAGGATACTCCTGATAACGCTGAATAACTGAAGTACTTGAAATTAATGGTTGAATGTCGTCAATTACTATACTTGTATTTGATTTACTTGTTGGTAAAGCAATTGATTTCTTAACTATCGCACCTTCTTCATCACGATATACGGCACCATCATCAGAAAACACATCAGTATTCTGATATTTTCCAGTTGGATCATTAATATCAATGAATCTGGATTGACCTGAATATATACGGTTAATAGCTTTTGATTTAACTACTGCATTACCCAACATTTGAGGGGCAATATTATAATCTTCACCTGTTACTACGCGACCTTGTGTATAATAGTTCTGTGGAGCACGGTTTTTAATCTGTGCTAATGTTTCTTTAGCCAATGAGTTATTAACTGATTCCTGTAGGGAAAATTTAACAGTTAATGTACTTGATTGATCCTGACTTTGACCAGCGGTACGGTAAGAATATTCAGCAGTCTTGTCCTGAATATCAGTAGTTTTGATAGAATAAGTTTTACCATTACTCTTTCTGTACCATACACGGTAGATACCACGTGGAACGTTACCACTTCTTGAATCAGGGAATTTAATAGTAATTGCATCGTTATCACGAGTTGTTACGGAATAGATATTTTTAACCTTTCTGTCAACTGAGTTGTATGATATTGATTCAATAGCTGGAACTTTAGTCCATTTAACACGGATAACAGCATCTTCTGTTATTTCCTGCACCCAAACGTCGAGTTCATTAATATCAGTACTGTCAATGTCAACACTTCTATTCTCAATACTTTGAGAAAACTCAAAATCTTGATATGACAATGTTCCTTGTTTAAAGTAAACAAAGAATCCAGTATCAGGTGAATTAAAACCATTACCATCATTACGATAAATGATATTTTGCTGTGCTTGTGGTTCTGGATGACGTTCAACAAACAAACCTTCGCTTGTAATATCAGGGTTTACTACTTCCATATTCATGCTTTCTCCGTTCACGTTCGCAGTGAACTGGATACTTGGTTTACTGAATGGAATTGTGTTCATACGGTAGATGTAATTCGTTACAGAATCAGCTACTACTTTTTTAATTGGTTCCCCATATTGATTTGAAGAAAGGAAAGTACTATTCATTACAAGAATAAAGTTCTCTCTCCAATCTGGATCAATAGGGTCGTTCCAGCGAATAGGTTTACCTTTAAGGGAATCTCCATTACTGTTACGAATATCTTGGTTAGTACTGATTTCTGTAATTTTCGCAAGTGAACGTGCTGGATAGCAACGGCGTGGAGAATAAGAAATCATCTTAGCAAGTTTCAGTACTGAATTACGTCTCTCTGCTGTATCCAGAAAGTTTTCACGACTGTTTAGATCCATACGGAAAGCTAAGTTCTGACCAAGGAATGAAATTGTGTCTAAAATAAAAATAAATTCGTCGTTCTCTATCCAGTCATTATAACTATCAGGGTACGTTGTACGGATATAACTAACCATACTGCTTCTGATAGTATCATAATCATAACTCTGCAAGTTGATCTTACGAAAACTTTCATATACTAATTTCCAATCTTCACCAGCGTAAAGATTAGATGTTCTTGTTGAAATCGCCATGTTGGAAATACCTCATTAAATGTCCATTTAACAATATAGAAATATTTATTAAAAGAAAAGGCATCCGAATGGATGCCTTTATATTACTGCATTCTGTTTAGTGAACGCTGGTCAAATACGACTGATAGGGTATCGACAGTATCGAGATTAACAAAGTACAATTCAATATTGAGAATGTACCCGTACTCTATTTTCTGAATATCAATGATACGTTCATTAACACGAGGTTCCATGTCAATAATACGTCTGGCATCGGATTCAATCATTTCAGGTACTCCAGGAGTATCCAGTTCAAAGATTAAATCCCATCCAATGAAACCATATTCGGTATCCATTACTCTTTCACCCTTACGAGTATAGAAATGATTTAATAGACCACGTTTAACAAGTTCCACATCATAAAGTACTTCAGTTTTACCTACTACTGGTGAACCGAATCCAATAAATGTTGCCATATATTATCCTTAGCAGGATTCAATGCGTTTAGCTAAAATCTCTGCACGATTAGTTGTTTGTCTGTACCACAGAGAATTACGCATTCCATTAGCAGCAGCTTTGTAATTTTTAGCAGCAAGTAAACTTAGAGTATTTTTAAATTTATCTACTCCCTGTTTACCCATCTGGAATACCATTTCAACAAGTACACGTTGTGCGTCTTCTGGTATATCCATTTTATACTGATCATAAATTGATTTAGCGTCTGCTACTTTAGATTCCAAATCACGGGCTAATAGTGCGTCACCCTGTGATTCAGTTAATCCATCTTTGAAATTTTCTGTTTTAGTAATAAGGTGTCCGTACCCAATGGTAGGGAAACCCAAATGATCTTTGTAAGTCCAGAATTTTCCATTCTTGAAATAGCCTAACTTCGTTTGATACTGTATAGTACCTTCAAACGTCTTAATATTATTAAGAAGTTTTGCATCAGTACTTTTAATTATCCATGACATATTTAATACTCCCTTTAAGCACATTTTTCTACTCTACGTGCTAATGTTTCAGCACGTCTTGTTGTTTGCGAGTACCATAAAGAATTACGCATACCCGCAGCCGCCGCACGGTAATCACCTTTTGCCATAGCATTGAGTGTTCCCGTGAACTTTCTTACACCACCAATACCCATTTGATATACCATTTCAGTAATAACAATCTGAATCATATATGGGGTACTCATGTTATAAGAAGCGTATATTTTCTTAGCATCACGAATTGCTATTTTAACGTCCTGCATTAACATTTGTTCTGCTTGTTCTAATGTTACTCCTTGAGAGAAATCTTCACCTGGTTTAATAAAGTGACCAAATCCTACTGAATAACCAAAAGCATCACGATATGGATAAGAACGACCGTTAATTGCGTTTCCGAAACCTTCGAATCCTTTTAAATCTGATATTAATAAACCATCTTCATTACTAACTTTCCAATCAACAACGGTTTTATCAATACTAACGTTATCATTGATCTGGAAATTAACCGCTTGGCCTTTTTTAGTACTCTTAGTACTGGAAGTTTTTCTTGGAACACGTTTAGAACCACGTTGTGCATAACCAGACCCAATAGTTTGCACCGAATTAATCATTACAAGATCGGTACTATCAATTGACGGGTCATTACTGGCAATAGGTTGTGCATTAGGGTTACTACGTTGACCAGCAGTAAGTGATTTATTAGCACATTCAGCACCTTTTCCGGTTACTTTACTGTAGAATAAACCAGGATCGACAGTTCCATTAAAACCATATAAAGCTGAATCGGCTAATCTAATTTCAAAATAGAAAATACCATTTGCAGTTCCTACTTTCTGGCCTTTTGTTACGGTATCACCATTGAATACTGACATATTCACATCATAGAATACGCTTTTATATCCATTGCCATGAAGAATAAAGAAACCAGTGTTATTTTTGCCTACTATTCCTTTCTCTGGTGCAACAACATCACCTTTACATTGAATAATCCATCCATTGCGGTTAGATTTACCACCTGTTTCAGTAGCAACATCTTTACCCCAATATCCGTACTGACGAATAGTACCTGAACATGGCATAACCATACCCAATGATTCGTAAGTCTGATAATAAGTAACACCACTACCTGGATCGTCATATAACATGTCTTGGTCAAGTGCTTGTGTTACTGATTGTGTTGTATTAACCATTGCAACAGCTTCTTGACTTGTACGTACTGGTACTTCTGCAAGTACATCATTAGCTGGTTGTGCTGGTGTTGCTGCTTTAGGCGAAGCAGAATCACCACCCTGCACAGGAGCCGCCATAGCGTCACTGTGGTTAGTTGGGTCTGTGAACGCTGCATGGTAGTGAATATGATCATTAAGTCCAACAGAAGGTGTCTGGAAGTCAGGGCCACGATAGATCGAGTTAGAACTAACATCACCAGCCAATGTAAGGTTAGTACCAGCACCAGTTAAGTGCATTTCTGAACCTTTTGCACTGGTTATATCTTTTGAAGTTAAATTCATTGCTGCACCAGAGGTAATTTCAGTATTAGAACCACTCTGGAAACGCAATTCAGCACTTGCAAATAAACGCATACTACTACTGGTATTAAAAACAACTTCACCCTGTACTTTAGTATCTAATTTACCTTGCATTTCAATTTTACTATCACCATTAACGTGAAAGTTTAAATTACCACCAACTTCAACGTTCCAATCTTTCTTAACAGTGAAATTCATGTCTTCATCGGTACGTATGTTGATTGAACTATCTGAATGGATATTAATAACCCCTTCAGCAGTCATTTCAATACGAGCAGTACCATCACGGTTAATAACAAAAACATTACCAGTACTTTCAGATAGCAATATTTGTGCACCACTACGTGTACGTAAACAAATACCTTCATTAGCACGTGAACCAATGCGATTATCATCACTTGGGTTATTCATGCTTGTATTTTGGTATCCATCAGGGTCATCATCCCATGAAGGTGCATTTAATTCATCTTCAAGATAACCATCATCAATAACAATACTGTTTTGACGTGGTGATGATAAACCATATACTGTAGGTACAGTTTGTCTGGTACTACTACGGTTTACTGCACCATAGTCTGTATCATATAAAAGGTTTTGTTTTTTAAGACCTTCAACAACAGGCGAGTTAACGTATTTTTCATCAACTACCGTCTGAATACTGTTACGGTCAAAGTCAGTAATTGGAACTGGAGTATCTGTACCGTAATTACTAATTACTTTCGTTGCCATTCCAGGAACCATAGCATTCATGCGGTCATCATACACTCCACCAAACCAATAAGCATCGTGAACATTACCATTAGCAAAGAATACTGCTACTGATGTTCCAACATCTGGAGTAGTAGCCCAAAGACCGTATGACTTTGGGTACTCATTAAATTGTTGTGCGTTACTTGAACCTTTAGTACGTCCTGCAAAAGCTGACAAATAACGACAAGTGATCCATGATTCTTTAGAACTTTCATTACTCTGTGAACCACTAATCCAAACCTTCAATTTACCTGAACGGGATGGGTCACGATTATCTTTAACAACGCCAATTTGAATAAAATTTGGTTCAAAACGTTTATTCTGGTTATTAGCGTACTTTAATTGTTTACTTTCCTGCATTATCTACTCCATCATCAGCATTTTTTCTAAGGCTTCTTACAATTAATGCTCCATTAATATGTTGTTTAAATGATCCTGAACTAAAGGTATGAGTAATCTGTAGTACTCTATAAATGGTTTGAGCAAAAACATCTTTATCACTAATATCCATAATACCAGTAACATCACTAATCTTACTCGGTGGCTTAAGATTAAGAATAAGATAACTTTCAGATGTTAAGAAGTTAGCTGAGTTACGTTCAGCATTTAATTCAATTTGCTGTGCTGTCATTGCAGCATTCAGGTAATTATTGAAAGCATCATCTGACCAGCCTAACCAATAAGGATCACCAACAACATCCATATCAAGTTGCATCAAGAATGAACGGTTATAATAGTTTGATTTTGTCATACGACGATATAATTCGAATGGCGAACTGTTTTCAGTAATAGTACTACTGTTTGTTTCGGCAATGTTTGCAGTGTCAATTGGAATTGTTTTCACATAACCACCAATTCCATCAGTACCCAATACATTCAAATCAAATTCATCACGGAAATCCTCAATATATACATCAGTTCCAGGAACCATACTGAGTCCATCATTATCATTTTCACCTTCATATTTTGCTTTACGTTCATCAAGTGCTATTTGTGCTTCCCGTAAGAATTGTTTTTGTTCTTCAGTTGCTGTACCAGCATTTACATCTTTTTGAACCTTTTCTTTTACTTCATATAAATGACCTAAATCACTGTCATTACCAACGTTGAAAGTTTCATTACCGAATACAATTTGCTGTGCAACGTGAGTACCAGCACTGTTTTCTTGATCTATAGCACTGTACGGGTTACGGGTAGTAGCCAGATAAAATTGTGAGTCAAATTTAAGATCTAAATTCAGTATTTCACTATTCAATCCAGTGAATTGATAGTCATATCTTTTAGCCAGTAATTTAGGCATTTTTGAATTCGGGTCAGTAAATTTAGGAACGTTGTCAATAAAATATTTTAGATTAAAAGAATCAGGTTGAAGGTCATCATATTCCTTTACATCACCTGTCCAGAATGGTACGATGAAATAACGGTACTTATATGCGGTGGTGCCACGAAATGGGTCATAACCAGCATAATTAACTGACGGCACTACCTGAACAAACTGTCTGTTTTTAGGGTCAATGGTATTGTCTGATGTTATACTTGAGCAACAGTCAATCGCATTATCTATAGCAGTACTGATATTGGTTTTAGCATCAAACCTGAACGTTCTTGAGCCATAGGATAAAGCACTGGTTTTACCTGTCTCATTATCCTGTTTTGAGTCAACTACCATCTGCATACCATTCAGCTTTTCGGATACCTGAAAATCAAAAAACTTACCATCATTGAGTAATGGCAGCATGGTTGGTAAGTACCCGTATTGTTCCATTGCCATTGAATTCATTTTCTTTTCTAATTCAGAAACAAACTGACCAAATGTACTCACGGTACATTCAAATGGTTCTTTAAGAATCCATGCTGGGTTATCGTATACGTTACGTAATGCAACAAGATTCATTTTATGTGTCATAGTACCACCTTCATCAGATGCTGTACTATTAATGGTGTTTATACGAACTTTCCAGTACTTTCTTGTATCTGGAATTTCCATCATCACACCACTATCTTGATCCTGTCCAATAAATTTAAGTTCAAGAATAAATGGAATATCCATAAACTTTTTGTACTTAAGCTGGTTAGACATTACAACTAAATCATTTAGCAAATTCATACCATTTTGTTCAGTTAATTCTAAATCAATTTGAAGTACAGAACTGTTGGTAGTTTTTCCTGGTGTTCCTGGCGATACGCTTGTCATTTTAACGTCATTAATACTATAACGTGCTGATACACCACTTTGTGCAATAACATAGCGTTGAACCTGTTCTTTTGAATTAACCTGAAATAGTTTAAAGTCAGCAGCACTCATTGCATATAAAGAAAAATTGTAAGTATAATTATGATATTTTAAAAGAACATTTTCCTGTTCAATAATCGCATTATTCAAGTCAGCATTAATAACCCCATCATAAGGGTTATAATTTTCTGGATTGTATGGATTATTAGGGTCAGTTGCGACCTCATCAGGTTTTGTTCTTGCATTTACGTTAGATGAAAAAGCGTTTGCCATGTTGTTACTCCGTTATTTTAAATATCTCTGAACACGTTCAGTAGTAGGTACTCTAATTTCAATACCAGCTTTAAAATCGTAAACAGGATCTTGAATAAGGTCTGGATTTAATAATGCAAAAATATAATACAATCTTTCATTGCCATATAAATCTTTGGCAAGTCTCCAAGGTTGTTCATCATACATTGGGTCAATAGTGTACAACACATCAGAATCTGCTTTAGGTAATGATGGTTGTTCATAATAATCCATATACCAGGATGTTTGTTTAGCCTTATAGTAAGGCGAATAGATACTGTATTGTTGAGCCATTAAATGAATCCTCCTTTACGTAATAAATCACCACGTTTATATGCGTTAAGGTTAAATTTCTTACTCATAAAGTCGGGCGTTGGTTGTTGTTCAAGCTGTACTGAAATACTCATTTTTTGAGGAACATAAACCATGTTTTCCTGATTTTGAATTCCGTTAACACGAATACTGTTATAGAAAGCATTAATATCAGATGTTTTAGTATTAAACACGTTAACGTTAAGTGCATTCGATGCAGAAATTTTAGATTGAACTGAGTTAATAGCTGTTTGTTTAACAGTCTGGAAGTTACTGTATGTTTTAATGTTACTTGCTAAACCACCAATTGTATTATTAGCTGAAACAGCAGTAGTACCTTGCGTTGTTAATGGTACTAATACCATGTCAACATCTTCGGCAAAATCAAACGATACTGATTTTACAACTACTGGTATGTCATTATACATATATCTACCATAAGCACTGAATAACAAAATTGGAGGCGGTGCTCCAAGTACTCCAAAATCAGGGTTATGATATTGTTCTGCTTGTCTACCAAAGTCCATTAAGGTAACTGAACGTAAAAAGGTGATACAAGCAAGTAAGTACATTGCTTCTGAACCTGTACCGGCATAAAATTCACCTTGAACGGAAAGAGTTGTGTTATTAGTGTTACGATAGTTGTTGTATCCACTATTGGTATGTACTGGTTGCTGTGATTCATAGTTTACCTGACGGCTTTCTCTAATAGTTGGAGTATAGTTCCACACCATTCCATTAGTTGTTCTCAGGATTGATAATATAGATGGCTGTGATCTATTTAAATCTCCGTATACATAAGTTGCAGCAGCATCTTTAGGTCTTAAACGTACTCTACGATCGTTCATTATAATTCTCCTTAGTACTTAAACATTGTTGTGTACTTTGAATGTATTTATTTGACTGAAACATTTTCCCATTGTGTGCTATACTATAAGTACGAACAAGGATCGTTCGAAGTTTTACTATGAGATGGAGCTATAAATGAGTATTGTTAAACGACCGAAGAAAAAATATTTGAATAACGCAGATTTGCTGCGTGAGATTCAAAAAAGTAAAATGTCATATTCTTATGTATTGGATGAGTCCTTTAGCATGTACGATTACATCGTATTTGATGAAGGTGAAGTGACTCATGAGGTACTTGAGATTGCAGCAGAAGAAAGAAAGAAACGTTTGAATAATGAAATTGTTGATAAAATTCAAATTGAAAATGGTTTTATCAAAAGACGAGCTAAAGAATTTGCTGAAGAAAATTCACTCCTGATTACTGATGTTCCACTGGATGAAGTAGTTATCCGTGTTATTACAAATGAACATATTCCATATGTGTCAAAAGATAGTGATAAAAAAATTCGTACTAATTTCGAACCTTTTAAGCACTATATCGTAGATGGTTCAGGTGAACTTATCGAAGTAGCACGTTCACACTGGCGTGGTGATTTGGAAGACGGTGAATTTAGTTTAACTGCTGGACGGTTAACGAATGAACTTGGGAAGATGTTTATTAAACTTGCTGAACATTATGCACAAAGAGCAAACTACCGTAATTATACATACATTGATGAAATGATGGGTGATGCTCGTATTCAGTTAGTAAAGAATGCATTACTATTCAACGAAAGTATATTTTTTGATAAGAAACGTGATAAGCCTGTAATACAACTTAATCCATTTGCTTATTATACATCATTTGTGAATAACGCATTCCGTTCGGTACTGAATACTGAAAAGCAAGTACGTAATATTCGTGATGATTTACTGGAAATGAACGGTTTTGATCCGAGCTTTACCAGACAAATTGAAATGGAAATGAAGATGATTGAAGGGAAGCAAAATCGTGGCTCTGTTTAATAAAGCAATTACATTTACCGATATGCATTTAGGATTACGTAATAATAGCAAACAACATAATGAAGACTGTGTAAAGTTCACTGAGTTCATGATTGGAAAAGCTAAAGAACGTGATATTAAAACATGTATATTCATGGGAGATTTCTTCCATAACAGAAGTAATATCAATATCAGTACTCTTGATTATGGTTTAAAGGTACTTGAACTTCTAAATGATAACTTCAATGAAGTTTATTTTATCGTTGGAAACCATGATATGTACCATAAAAATAAACGTGATATTGCAAGTACAAATATTGCAAGTAAGTTTCCTAATATTAAATTAATCAATCAGATTGAAACTATTGATGATTGCAGTTTCGTACCTTTTATGGTTGATAATGAGTATGAAGTACTACCAACACTGAAAAGCAAATATGTTTTCGGTCACTTGGAATTGCCTGGGTACTTACTGAATAAGATGATTGAAATGCCTGATCATGGGAAAGAAACTGAAGACTCATTCAAAGGATGTGAATATGTTTTTAGTGGACACTTTCATAAACGGCAGACAAGAATAACAACATCAGGTACAAATGTTATCTATACCGGTAACTGCTTTCCTCATAACTACTCAGATGCATGGGATGATGCACGTGGAGTTATGATTCTGGAGCATGGAGTATCCCCCGAATTTATAGCATGGGATGATGCCCCTAAATACAGAACATTTTCACTATCAGAACTTCTGTCTGAACCTGATTTCTACATTGAGAAGAACACTATATCAAAGGTACTCGTTGATATAAACATCAATATGGATGAGATCAGTTTTATTCGTGAAACATTTAGTACCCTGTTTGAAGTGCGTGAATTTAACGTAATTCCAAATAAGAAAGGAATGACAGAATTCGATGAATATGAAGGTGATGTAGAAACCGAAACTGTAGATGAGATTGTTATTGCACAAATTAATTCACTGGACGTGAATCATATTCAAAAAGAACTACTTATTCAAATATATTTGTCTTTATAAAAGGATTTATAATGTTATTATTCAAAAAAATTAGTATGAGAAACTTTTTCTCTTTTGGTAACGTACCACAGGTGGTAGATCTTGATTCAAATACTCTTACTTTAATCCTTGGACAAAATAATGATGCTCTCAGCACTGAAGGTGCTGAGGGTGCTCGTAATGGCGTAGGCAAGTCTGCAATCATTCAGGGGCTTGCCTTTGGTCTTTATGGTAAAAGTATTGATAACAGTATTAAAATACCAAACTTGGTGAACAAAATCAATGAGAAGCAATGTGAAGTAACTATCGAATTCGAAAAAGATGGTATGTCATATCGAGTAGAACGTGGACGTTCTCCTACTTTCTTCAACTTCTACAAAAATGATTCAAAAGTAGAATCAGATGAAAGCCGTGGAGAAATGAAAGATACCCAAGAAGAACTTTTAGAAGTACTTGGTATTTCCCAAACACTATTTGAACACATTGTTATTCTTAATACTAACGTACAACCTTTCTTGGCGTTAAGTACTTCAAAACAACGTGACATGATTGAAGAACTACTTGGTATCACTCAGCTTACTGAGAAAGCAAGTCTCCTTAAAGATATGTATAAGGAATCAAAAAGACTTGCTGACCAAGAGAAGTTTAAATTGGAAACAATTACAGAAAGTAATAAAAAGATTGAACGTAGTATTTCTTCACTTGAAGAACAAGCAGCAATGTTTGAAATGAAAAAAGAAGAAAAGATTCGTGAGTTACAAAGTAACCTTGAACAATTGGGTGTAGTTGATTTCAATGTTTTAATGAAAGAAGCAACCCGTCAAGGTATGATTCGTGATGATAACGATAAGATCGTTAAATTAAATGCATCATTAAGAGATTCAGAAGCTAAGCGTGATAAATTTAATGAAAACATTCAACTACAACGTTCATCTATTATCAAGCAAATTGAAGTACTGAAAGAACTTGATATTTCTTCTGAGTTGGCATTACATGAAGATGTTCAGGCTTGGGAACAGTTGAGTACTATTCTATCTGAAATGAAGAATAGCTATGCACTTATCAGTTCTAAGATTCAAAACCATGAACGTCTACTAAAAAATTCTAAAGATAAACTTCTTAAAGAAGAACAATTAGTACTTGATTTAGAAAAATCACAATGTCCTATGTGTAAACAACATTTAGACCACACTGATTCTCATAAATCACTACTTGATAAATGTAATTCTAACATTGCCAGTATACAAGATGAAATAAGTACTTATGAAAGTGAGATTGATACACTAAAATCATCACTACCTGAACTATTTGAAATGCCAGTTAAGCCTGTTACATTTTACAGTACATTATCTGAAGCTAAGTTACATGAACATAAGTTAGAATCACTTGAAAAAGCACTACAAGATGAACAATCTAACCCATATGAATCTGATATTGCTGAAATTAAGGAACAATTAAGTACTTTAGTACATATTGATATTCCTGATAATGAATATATGGATATTGGTACTATTAGTATGCTCCAATTTCAGAAAAAGAGTATTGAGAAGTCATTAAAAGAAGCACTTGAATCAGAAAATACGTATTTCAAGCAAATTGAAACATTAAAGAACGATTCTTTGCAGATTGTTGATTGGGATGAATATAATAGATTGGTTACGTTATCAGAACACCAAGATTTCCTGTTAAAACTACTAACGAACAAAGATTCTCATGTTCGTAAACGTATTATTGAGCAGAACATTCAGTTCCTTAACAAAAGACTATCTTTTTATATTGAGAAAAGCGGTTCTAATCATTTAGTTGAGTTCATGAATGATTTAAGTGTTGATATTTCAATGAACGGTAAGTCATATGACTACTCACAGTTATCAAGAGGTGAGAGAAACCGTGTTATTATTTCACTGAACCTTGCATTCCGTGATACATACGAATCACTATATCAGAACATCAATATTCTTTTCGTTGATGAGATAATTGATAATGGTCTTGACAGTTCTGGTGTATATAATGCTTGGAGTATCCTACAAGATTTAAGTGCAACACGCAATAAGAACATTTACGTGGTATCACATCGTGAAGAACTATTGAGTAAAGCATCTAATATTCTGAAGGTAGTAAAAGAAGATTCATTCAGTACTATTGAGTACTGTACATCTGACGACTTTTAAACAAAAAGGGAGCCTTAGCTCCCTTTTTTTATATCTAACATATTAAGTGCACCAGTTTTTATCAACTTACGGGCTTGATTTGCACGTTTCTTAACGTTCGTTTCAGGTTGAACCCCTAAGTTAATAAGAATTTCACGTTGCTTGTCAGCAGGCAACGCTTTGAACTTATTCACATCAACTGATAAGGCAGTATGATGGATTTTGTTTGAAGAATAATCTTGCTCTAAATAATCCGCAAGATTTCTAAGGACTTCTGGTAAAGGTTTATCAGTAAGATGTTTCATATATCTGTTGAAACTATTCTGTACTTTACCTTCAAACGAGTTACATTCACGTTGAAGTACTTGACGGCATCTTTGTTCACCGAAATGTTGGTGGTCAAGTACTGGATCATGAATCTTTTCTTTTGTGATTGGGTCAATGTTATTTTGTTTCTTCAATAATTCATTACGATAAGTACCAGCATCCTTACTATCTTTTAATCTGTTGTTTTCCATATTTAAGTACTCATATAATTACATATTAAGTATTTACAAAAAACTGAAACAGATCCTGTTATGTGCTATACTATATGTATAGAAAACAATCCTGACTGGCAGTTTAACGACTGACAAATAGAACCTGATCCTATCGAAAACGTAGATGGCAGATGAGTTGTCCAGACAGAACGATGTGCAAAAGAAACCCGTGTTAATCCCGAACCGCTATACAAAACAGGTTGGACATACGGCAATGTGGCACAATAAAGAACCGGATAATATCCCGTAGGTTCCTCGATAGACATATAAGGCCAAACCTTACCAAATGATATAAGGGAGTCTATTACTCAATAGATGAATTTGGCGACACTTTTTACAATATAATTGTGTCCAGAATTCATGAGTACTTAGACGCTTATAAGAGTTATTCATACAGCTTTTATAAGTAGAGTAGTGATTAGCTACGACCGTTGCAAAAGAATGGCGATAGGAAGAAACAGGGCAACCCGCTTCCGCTTAGGTACAATATAGTTGTATCCAAAATTCGCTGTATGAAATGTACGACGCACCAACGTCAGGTTTTTTCTTCCCTCCCTGCGGGGGGATTTAAATGTACTCAAGAAACCACGTCAAGTAATGATTGTTAAACTTATAAAGTAATTAAAAATAATCTGAATTGATATGAGTACTGAATGAACGTAGTGAATTCATACGAATGAAATTCATGGCTTGCTTGAAAAGCAAGACAGCTAACGAGTTGATAGAAATGTTTGATAAAATCTTTAATCATCTAAAAGTTGATCTGAAAGACAGAGAATCTTTTAAAACTAATGAAATCCCTTTTAGATGTAATATTTTAACTGGTGAAAACATTACTGTTAAAATTTCATACCAAGAAACAGTAATAGATTCTAATGACATTGTTAAGTTGTTAGGTCATACCTTTCAAGATTTTTCGTTGAATATTACGTTTGATGATAAAAAACATGATAAGCAACACTATCATGATGTTTTATTCTTAGCTGGTGTTCCCTTTTTTGTTGGTGCTTATAGCAGTGACCATAAAGGAAAAGAATATCAGTTTGAGTACATGATCAATAATCCTACCGTATTCAATTATAATGATAGCCATGATATTGATTTTGATGATAAGGCCGTACACTTCAACCTAAATGTGTCTGGTGATACCGAGTTATACCACGAATTCAAATCCATGATAAGTTACCTTACTAAACATTTTGGATTATGACACATACAAAAAAAGCACCCAATGGGTGCTTTTTTATTGCTTCTTCTCTTTTTGTACCTTTCTGTTCCATGTAGTGATTAACGTATCCCTTTTAGTTACGGGCATATTCAGTAGTAACTCATAGGTTACATTTGGAATATTAATCACTATCTCCCATAACCCTCTATCAATTTCATCCTGATTAAGCGTTAAATCAGCCAAGTACTTCATTACTTCTTCGTAGTCTTCCGAGAGAAGCCTTGCACGAAAAAACTGCTTGGATCGAACTGTAGGTTTTCAAGAGTCCATTCATGATCACACTCTGAACATTGAACATCCATATTATGTTCAACACCGGACATATTCATTACATATGCTGCTTCTGTGATTTCATCAATTGTATGTTTATCCAGATTTTCAGCCCATTCTCTGATATGCTTTCTATCTTCTACAATTACATCATCTGGTAATTCAATACGTGATACAAATTCAGTTAACATATCGAATTGTAATTTAGCCATGTTGTCAAAAATAGTACTGATAAGTTTTACTTTTTCTTCATCTGTATCAATTTTATCTGCATGTTGCATCATTTTGTTCTGCTGGAATGCAGCAATACTAAACTCAGTATGTTGTTTCCAAGTATGAGGTTTTAGGAAGATAACAAGTCCATTCTCAAGAATCACTTTTGGTTCTTCTTTGATTAAATTAGCTGTTTCAAACAGAAAGTTTACATCCCTTTCAAACATACCGTACTTTTCACACTTAGGACATTTAGTTTCAATTTCATAAGATACTTCTTTCGTTGCTAACTTAATACCAAGTAATAGAAGCTCAACATCTGGAAGATATAGTTCATCTGCATTCAGTATATCTGGTACACAGTTTTCAATTACATTCTTTACTGCTTTTCCGTTCATTAATGCATCAGGGTTATTGAATAGTAATTCATCACGAGCGGAACGAGCACAAATACCTAATTCATCATCTGGATTCTTTAGTACTCCAGACTTATAAGGAATTTTATTATTTGTTACTAATCTGGTGAATTTAATTGGGTTCTTTGTATATTGTGACAAAGGGTTCATGTTACTCATATAGCTACTCCGTGAATAAATAAATCTATAATAACTTTATTTATAAGATGGAGAATTGTTTTATGCAAACGGATGTACTCTTAGATCTCCTTCTTCAAGAGGCGAAGAAACAAAATGATACTTTAGGTATCATGAAACAAGCAATGATTAAAATAGCTAAGCAAGGTCAACATGGCGGTGCTGGTGGTGGTAGTGGCGGCGGTAGTCCTCCACCTAACCCTAATCCAAACCCACCAGCAGGCGGTAATCCGTTTAAAACAGTACTTGATTCGTTAGGTAAGGGTTTATTGACTTCACTTAGTCCATTAACAGGAAACAGTGTTACTGCAAGTACCGCTGTTAAGGCTTTTGGTTCAGGTGTAAGTAATGTACTTGGCCCATTAAAAGCTATTCCTGGCCCTATTGGTGCTGCTGCCACCGCATTTGATATGATCGTTAAAGCTGGTACTGCTTTATATGAATACCTTGATAGTCAACTTAAAATGTATCAGGATTTAAACAGTGCTGGTGTTCAATTATCAGAAGGTATTTTTGGATTCAGAAAATCAGCAGGGTCTGCACTGTTAAGTATGGATCAATTATCTAAAGTAGTTACTTCTAACAGTGATACTTTTGCAGCGATGAATGAGCAATATGGCGATGGTATTAAGCATTTTGGAGAATTAGTAAACACAATCACTATGGCACAACGTCAGGTTGGAATATATGGATTGTCACAACAACAAATAGCAGATATTACAGCTAAAAACTATAAGCTGCAAAAATTATATGCAACTGAAGCTCGATTCAGGGATATGAATGAAGCAAACACATCTAATAACTATATTAGTAGTTTAGTACAGATGAGTAAAGTACTTGGAGTCAGTATTGACCAGATTATGAAAAAGAATGAAGAATTTGCTAAGAGTTCTCGTGCTTTTAACATTACAACGTACTTGAAAAATATGCTTCCAAAAGACACAGCAGAAAATGTAACTAAAACTTTTGGTGAACTTACTTCATCATTAGGTGATGGTGGTAAGGTAATTCAGGATGTAATGAGTGAATTTGCAGTAACAGGTAAATTACCTCAAGATATTGGTCAATATGGACAGGCACTATTACCGTACTTTGATAAACTCAAAGGTATGATGGAAAGTGGTGTTACTGACCCACGTGAATATCAAAAAGTACTAAAGAAAATTACTACTGATACTTCTACGATGAATCAAATTGCCAATGACTTATATTCAGCACAGGCAACAGGTAATGCTGCTGGTGAACAGTTCGTTTCTGCAATTATGAATATGTCAAAATTCATGAATGATCAAGCACAGCAGGTTCCTACCGCATTTGAAACATTACAAACCAGATTAGAAAACTGGATTGGTGATTCTATTATCGCACCATTCAACAAATTCTTTGGTGATACTGCTAATGGAATATCACAATTCCTGTTAGAAAAATATAGTGAAACAGGAAGTATTTGGGATACTGCAATTGACGCATTTGGTACTGGTATGAGTAAAATAATGGGCTTCTTCTGGTCATTACCTGCAAGATTGCTTGCTTACATAACTGGTCAGGAATATGACAGTTCAGTACAAGATAGTATAACTGAATTATTAGGAAATGTATTCAAATCATTCAGTATGATCGGTAAAACTGTATGGGATTTCTTCTTTGGTTCTAAAGATGACGTTAAAAAAGATATGGAAATTGTTAATAAGGCTATTTTTGGTGTTATTAATCAAGTTAAGACTTTATTCCAAAAAATTAAAGATTTTCTGTCTAATTTTTCTATTGATGGAATAAAAGATAAACTTAAAAGTGGTGCAGATAGTTTAGGTAAGAATTTAAGTGAAAAATGGGACGAAGTTAAGAAAGGATTCGGAAGTATTGGTAATACAGACCAACCGACTGTAAAACCAAGTGACCAAACCAAATCACAAGACCCAACTCAAAGCCCAACATCACCTGTACAGAAAGTGAAACCACCTCAAGTTAAGTCAAAAACTGAAGTAACCAAATCACCACCTATACAAAAACCTGATGAAGATAAACCTAATCAGGATGGTACTAATATGCCTAATCAGCCTACACAGGCAGAAATAGACATTATGAATATACTAAATAAACTAAACAGTGGAACTGCTGATACGGTTGCAGCACTGAATAACGCAGTTAAGTACTTAGCGAGTATTAGTACTAACACTGAGCCAGTGCGTAACGCATAACAGGGAGAGTTTAAATGAGTAGTTGGAAACGTCACATGACGATGGATCGTTCAAAGATAACGATTCAAAAACAAAAAGAAGGTAATAATATTAACGGTACTGGTTCAAGTAAGAATTATTCATCTTACTTGCCTGCTGTTTATACTGGATTATCAAACAGAACAGACCGTTATCGTCAATATGACCAGATGGATCAAGATCCTGAAATCAGTACTGCACTTGATATTCTTACCGATTTTTGTACACAGAATACCGAAGATTATAGTATTCCCTTTGAGATTAAATACAAAGATGAAATGGGTGATTCTGAAGTACTGACACTTGAATCAGCCCTTGAAGCATGGTGTACACTAAACAGTATTAAAACGAGAATTTATGATATTTTCCGTTCATATTTAAAATACGGTGATCAATTTTTTGTTCGTGATCCAGAAACATATGAACTACTTTGGGTGAACCCAACGAACGTAGAAAAAATCACAGTTAATGAAAGAACTGGTAAAGTTCCAGTAATCTATTTTATGCGTGATGTTTCTCTAAACGTTCGTGATAAAGTATTGAGTAACACAGTTGTAGGTATGGATCGTGGATTATATGCAGGTCAAATGCCTAACAGTGCTTCTGGTGGTGGTATGCAATATGGTGGCGGTGGTGGTTCTTCACCAACAAACAGTACATCAAATCCTTACAGTACTTCTGGTCAGAATGATGTAATTCCTGTTGCTGCTGAACACGTGGTTCATATTTCATTAAATCCAGGTACAGATGATTTCTGGCCTTTCGGCACAAGTATTCTTGAAGCGGTGTTTAAAGTATATAAACAAAAAGAACTACTTGAAGATAGTATTATTATCTATCGTGTTCAACGTGCACCTGAGCGTCGTGTATTTAAAATTGACGTTGGTGATATGCCAGCACACCAAGCACTTTCTTATGTAGAAAGAATGAAAAATGAAATTCACCAAAGACGTATTCCATCTAATAAAGGTGGTAGTACTTCATTAATGGATGCAGCATATAACCCACTAAGTATGTTAGAAGATTATTTCTTCCCACAAACTGCTGATGGTCGTGGTTCGTCAGTTGAAACATTGCCTGGTGGTGAGAACTTAGGACAGATTGATGACTTACGTTGGTTCAATAATAAACTTATTCGTGGTCTGAAAATTCCAAGTTCATATTTACCATTTGGGCCTGAAGATGGCGGTACTCTGTTCAGTGATGGCGGTGTTGGTAAATCACTAATTCAGGAACATCGTTTTAACAAAGCATGTATGCGTTGGCAGACCTTATTTTCTCAGACTGTTGATGAGGAATTTAAACGTTATTTAATTGCAAGTGGATTTAATATTTCGGCTGATTCATTTGAAATTACATTCGTTCCACCAATGAACTTTGCAAGTTATCGTAAAGCTGAACTTGACCAAACAATGATTAGTACATATGCGGCACTAAATGAATTCCCATATATTGCTAAACAAACCATCCTTAAACGTATGGGCTGGACTCAAGAAGAAATTATTGAGAATGAAAGATTAGTAATGAAAGAAAATCCTAAGAAAGCTCAAGGGAAAAATGCAGGCGGTGATCAACAAGCCGGATTGCAATCAGTTGGTATATCTGCACCGAATGATCCAGATATGTCATTAGGTCTGGATAGTGAAGATACGGCAGGATTAACACAAGATGGTAGTTCTCCTTCTCCGATTCCAGGTGGTTCAGGTCTTGATCCTAATAGTGTAGGAGGTACTTTCTAATGTTGAAGGATATTTTTGAGGCCAAAGCTGACAGTTTATATGATCCAGAAGATGATACTACTGCATATAAACTTGAAGATACTCGTAAACCGAAGTTAACTCTGAAATTGCTCAATAAATTGAGAATGTACAGGGCGTTCAAGAATAATGAAGTAAATATGCGTGATGAGGTAATTGCAATTGTCTATGAACCACAACAACCTGATCAATCAGGTGGTGGACTTGGAATGTAATCTTCTTCGAATACAGAAAACGTCATTTTTTGGCGTTTTCTAAAATAACCTTATTTGAATTGTATAAATACATCATATTAAACAATCTTATATCTTATGGAGGATATAATGTCTAACAAGAAAATGCAAAAGGCTCTACTTGCTTTCATTAATGAAGATGTAGATCAAGCTAAAAAACTATTACGTCAAGTGTTTATCGAATCTGCTCAAAAAGTTAATAAAGAGTTAGAAGAAGCATTTGATGCTGAAGAAATTCAGGAAGATGTTGATCAAGATCCAGAGGCTGACCTTGAAGGTGAAGTTGAGTATAAACTTGACGAAGGTTGGGGCGAATGGGATGACCAAGAACAACCAGTAGAAGAAGATGCATCACCAGTTCCAGAACAAGAACCTGTTGATGATTTCCCTGCTGACGAACAAGATTCACCAATGGGCGATATGGAAGATGATGCCGCTGCTGAAGAAGAAGTAGGCGACGATGTATTCAAAGAAATCCATACCATGATTGATGAACTATCTGAAATTTTTGACTCACTACAAGCTGGCGGCGACGATTCAGAAGTAGAAGTTGAAGATGAATCAGAAGATGGTTTTGGTGAACCTGCTGATGAGTTTTCTGATGTTCCAATGGGCGACGAAAAAATGGGCGAATCTTACAAGATGAAACCAGTTTCTGCTCCTGAGAAATCTGAAAAAGCTGGTGGTAATAAAAAATCTCCAGTAGCTCCAGTAGCTAAATCACCAGTTGAAGGTGCTAAACCAGTTCAAACTAAAAATGGTCATGTAGAAACTTCTGACAGTGCTTTCAAAAACTCTGATACCGAAAGTGTCAAAGTAGAAGACAATAACAACGTTATGGATTCTGCTAAGGGTATGATGAAAGACGTACAGGTTCCTAAGCATACTGCTGAAAAATCTCGTTCACCACTACCTAAGAAATAATTAATAGAGGGCCATTGTTATGAGTTCAATGATTAGAGAATGGTCTTCATTTAAAGATTCTTCTATGGTAGTTGAGTACAAAGATAACTCAATTACAGGTGCAAAAGATTGCTATCTAAAAGGTATCATGATTCAAGCTGACACTCGCAATTTGAATGAACGTGTTTATCCACTTCATGAAATTCAAAATGCAGTACAACGGATGAAACAAAAGTTAATTGAAGGTAAAAGTATTCTTTGTGAATGCGATCACCCTGAAACACTAACTATTAACATCGACCGTGTAGCTGGAATGATTACTGATGTATGGATGGAAGGAAACAATGGTTATGGCGTAATTAAATTATTCCCTAATCAGATGGGTTCAAATATACGTATTATGTTAGAAAGCGGGGCTAAACTTGGTGTTAGTTCCCGTGGTTCTGGTAACGTAGACCATAGAGGTGTTGTTTCCGACTTTGAAATTGTCACTGTTGATATTGTAGCAGAACCAAGTGCACCAGATGCTTATCCTGAAGTAGTATTCGAATCTTTATATAAACCTACTGGTCATATTATGCGTGAAGGTAAAGCACCTTCTAATTCACCTAAATCTGTGGAAAATGAAATTTATGCTTTTTTCAAAGATTTGAAAGGTAATAATTAAATTATAATAAATATTTGTACAAATGCGTACTGTACAATTTCCAGTACTATATAGGAGAGATAACGAATGTCTAAATTAGAAAAGTTTCTAAAAGAATCTACCCTGCCAGAAGAAGCCAAAAAGCTAATTCAAGAAGCATGGAATGAAGAAAAGAAATCAGTTGCTGCTGATATTCGAAGTGAAATGAAAACTCGTTATCAAGAAGACTTAGATCGTTTAACCGAAGGTCTTGATTCTTTAATGAAGAACGTTATTAAAGAAGAAATGAAACCTGTTTATGATGAAAAACGTAAACTTGTTGAAGACCGTGTAAAAATTCGCTCTGCTCTTGGTAATTTTTCAAACTTCGCAAATGAAGTACTTGCTGAAGAAGTTAAACAGTTCAGAACTGAACGTAAAGATCTACATGAATCAATGCAAAAATTTGTTAGTTTCAGTAACAAAGTACTTGCTGAAGAACTTAAAGAGTTCCATGTAGAGAAACGTCAATTAGTAGAACAACGTGTTAAGTTAATTGCAGAAGGTAAACAACGTATTAATGAAGCCCAAAAACGCTTTGTTGAACGTGCAAGTGGTACTGCTGCTAAATTCATCGAAGAAAGTGTTCGTGCTGAATTTACTAACCTACGTTCTGAGCTACATGAAGCAAAACAAAATATGTTTGGTCGTAAAATTTTCGAAGCGTTTGCTGGTGAGTTCCTACAGAACCAGTTTAAAGAAAATTCAGTACTACGTAAACTTAACGAATCAATTAAATCTAAAGAAGATGAAGTACTAAGTACTAAACTTGCTTTAAATGAGACTCGTAAACAAGTAGAACAAACTAAACGTAAACTTAGTATTATGGAAGATAGTCAGAAACGTGAAAAAGCGATTTCCGAGCTAACTAAACCACTAAACACTAATCAAAAACGTATTATGGAATCCCTGTTAGAAAGTACTGCTACAGAAAATCTAAAAGATGATTTCAACAAGTACATTAAATCCGTACTTAAAGAATCTGCTGTTACAAATAGCCGTCCAGCAGTTAATAATCAGGCTAAATCAACTTTATCTGAATCTAAAGATATTACCGGAAACAGAAAAAGTATTATTGCGGAAAGCGAAATTGATGACGAAGACAAAGCACTATTAGAAGCTCTGGCTCGCAATGCAGGTCTTAACAAATAAAAACTGCAAAAATTTCGTATTATTAAATGCTAAAAAATTTGTTTGATAAATAATATCATACAAAAAAGGAAAAATATCTTTTCAAGGAGATTATAATAATGTCACAATTTTTAACTGAAAGTAAATGGGCTGCTATTAAAGGTACTCTAACTGAGGGTCTAAAGGGCAACCGTAAAACTGTAATGGAAACCGTTCTTGATAACCAACGTAAAGTAATGCTAACTGAAAGTGCTACCTCTGGTTCAACTTCTGCTGGTAACGTTGCAACTCTAAACAAAGTTATCCTACCAATCATTCGTCGTGTAATGCCAACCGTTATCGCTAACGAAATTATCGGTGTTCAGCCAATGACTGGCCCTGTAGGTCAAATTCATACCCTACGTGTACAATACGCTGACAATGCACCTGGTGTTGTTGCTGGTGAAGAAGCACTATCTCCATATAAAATTGCAAAATCTTATACTGGTGAAACTGGTTCAAGTAATGATAATCCACAAGCTGCTCCAACTTCACAGCTTGAAGGTGTAATGGGTCGTCGTGTTAACGTTCGTATCCTACGTGAAACAGTAGAAGCGAAATCTCGTCGTCTATCTGCTCGTTGGACTGTTGAAGCTGCACAAGATGCACAATCACAGCACGGTATTGATATTGAAGCTGAACTAATGGCTGCTATCGCTACTGAAATCACCACTGAGATCGACCAAGAGCTACTATTCAAGCTACGTTCTCTACCTGGTGCTGCTGCTGTTACTTATGATCAGTCTAAAGTTACTGGTGTTGCTACCTTCGTTGGTGACGAACACGCTGCTCTTGCTGTTCTAATTAACAACCAAGCGAACAAAATTGCTCAACGTACTAAACGCGGTGCTGCAAACTGGGCTGTTGTATCTAACACTGCTCTAACTATTCTACAGTCTGCTGGTACTTCATCTTTTGCTCGTACTACTGAAGGTACTTTCGAAGCACCTACTAACGTTAAGTTTGTTGGTACTCTAAACGGTTCAATGAAGATTTATGTTGATACCTATGCTGACGATACTACTGAAGTTCTAATCGGTTATAAAGGTACTCAAGAAACTGATGCTGGTGTATTCTATTGCCCATACATCCCACTAATGAGTTCTGGTACTGTAATGGATCCGAACACTGGTGAGCTTGTAACAAGTTTCCTAACTCGTTATGGTTTCGTTGCACTAACTGATAGTACTTCTTCTCTTGGTAACGCTGCTGATTATTACAGCAAAATCGCTATCAAAAACGTTACTTTCATGTAATAGTATTGAAGATAAAAAATTTAAAAAGGAACCTACGGGTTCCTTTTTTTTTGTCCAAAAATCTTGACTTAAATAGTATTAGTTCTTAGAGTGATAGATGTAATTTTACGTTTTAATGGATGAAAAATAAACGTGAAATGGTTAAATTTTGTGTGCTATACTCCCTATATAAGCACACCTACGCTTTTGCAAGGAGTGCTTATGCGTATTAGAAATGATGATTATGTAGTGGTCTTCAGATTACCAATGGATATGAGTTTTAAATCGTATTTTAGTGATTGTGAAATACTTTTGAACTCTAACGATTTGGTAGCGGTATTCGAAGAAACATGCACATTAGCTATAGGTTCCGGTACTTATAAAGTGAACTGGAACAAGTATATGAATTTGGTACAAGGATGTTATATTGATGAAATGTGTTACTCTGAGTACTTAACTAAGTACAGAGAACATCTTCTGAAGTGTAATCCAGATGCACCAGTTATTGCAACGATAAACGAATCAACTGAAAACAGTACCCCAGGTAAAATGGTTACTATTGCAGGTGCAAATATATTACTACAGAGATACTAATGCCTAAAATAAAAAGAACAGATTACGCTAAAGTAGACGTATATGAAGATGAATACGTTGGAATGCCCTATGAACATTTGGTAAATCTTTTACACAGTGAATTTGGTGTACCACGCCACATGATTGAATACCATCCATGTGCTGGTGATGAAAGTTTATTTTTACGTTTCAAAGGAAACTCCTTCTGGCTATTTGAAATAGATGAAGAACAATTTTACAGTTCAGATGAATGGAATGAACATGTAATGTTTCGTTTAAACGCTGTATACACTCAGATGGAAAAAATAATGGACTAAATAACTCACCTTGAATATTAGGAGAGTTATGTTATGTCACAGATTTGCTATGTTATTACTAATGCTGCATATCCAGAATGGGTTAAAGTTGGATTTACTTCTAAGTCTGAAATGACATCACGGCTTAGAGTGTATCAAACTGGTTCACCATTCAGGGATTATGAAGTATATCATCAAGTACTTTTCGAAGATGCCAAAAGTGCAGAACAAGAAGTACATAAGCGTTTGAAAATGATGGGTGCTCATAAGAAAAATGAGTGGTTTAAAATTTCAAAGAAACTTGCAGCAAATATAATTGATGCAGTATTTGATGATATAGAGAATGATCTGATATGAAACAAATTAACTTTAATCGTATTGCAAGAGCACTTACACATTACAGTACTCATGGATACAAAAGAACTGACCTTGATATTGGTTCAGATATTAGTTCTGTACTAATGGAAGAAGGTAAACATCTGTATGTACTTCCTGTCGGTATTTCATTTGGAATTAGTATTTTCCTCGTTAAAAGTTATGAAAGAACATCCACCAGCAATATGACTGAATCTGAAATGAATTTCTTTAAATCTGAAATTCATTATGAGTTAATTGGTATGGCAAGAAGTGCACGGGTGTTCCTCAACACAGAAGGTGTTCAAACTAATATTATTGAAATTGATAATGATAAGATTGAACTACAGGATAAACATACCAATAATACAATTGCTGTATTTGAATTTAAACAGACAGGTAATGTAGAATACCTTATTGGCAAGGTACTTGAAGAACCATTGTTTGCTTTTTTGACTGATAAGTAAAGAACACAAGTCCTCTTAATAAATAATGTATAATTATACATAAAGAGGACTTTGTATGAGTTTAAGTATTAATCATCCGAGTGGTAAGGTAACGAGTACTACATCCTTATCATTTGAAGTTCAAGGTGGCTCACCTACAGCCCCACGAAATATAAATTTAACAGCTTCATCAGTTATTATGCCTAACGTGCAACAACCAGTTGGACAACCAGGTGCAATTATTTTTGATGCAAATGCAAAAAGAATGAAGTACTATGATGGTACTGAATGGATTACTTGGGTTCCAAGTTCTGATATTATCAATCCAATTCAACAAGATTTAACAGACATTCGTAACAGACTCAATACTAAAGTGGATTCTGTTATTTTCAACAGCAGTGCAGTACCTACCGCAAGTATCAGTGGAACCACATTATATATAACTTTCCCTACTGGTAGTAACAGTGGGTCAGGTAATGGTTTGTTCACTTCTTTACCTCCAGGTTCTATTACTCAGTATTCATTAATTTCTGGACAAACACCAGCAAGTATCCGTGAACAAATGGGTGGTTCAACAGGCTCACAGAACGGAAGAAACGGTACTCAATCTGCACCATATATTACAAGTACTGGCTGGTGCTTTGCAGACGGTAATTACTGGCTGTGGAGAGGATCTACGGGTGATGTTATACAACGTGTTCCGAATTTAAACCAGAATGCTTATTTAAAAGCTATGAGTACTTCAGGTATAACCAAAACTGACTCTACTATAGCTGCATCCGGTTCAATTGGAAATACTGCGTTGAGTATTGCACAATTACCGCCACATAGTTTCTCTGTTACAGGTACTACTAATTTTACTGGTGGTCATGTTCACGGATTCCCATTATCAAATAATCGTGATGGTACTGGCTGGGCTGATGGTGCAAGTATAAACCGTCCAGATGGTGAAGGTGAAACTAACACCGCTGGTGATCATAGTCACACCGTTACTGGTAGTACAAATGTATTAGGTTCAGGTCAAGGACATAATCATACACTCGATAACGTTGATGTTGATCACTTTAATGTTGCAATGCTATATAACATTTCTCAACCATCTTTAGCTTTAAACCAAGATGCGGGTGATGCAAGGTATGTTCTGAAAACTGGTGATGTAATGACTGGTACTTTAACTATAGGAAGTTCTGTTATTGTTAAAGGAAATGATACTAACTTAACTATGTGGTTCAGAGACGCTTCTAATAATGAACGTGCTGTAATATATCATAATAACAGTTCTAATAGTATTGTATTGCGTTCAAATGGTGGTACTGAGGTATCTATCAATAACTCTGGTGCTCTGTCAGCAACTACGGTTAGAGCAGGTACTTTAACAAGTACCGGTAGTGTTAATGCTGTGAATGCTTCTATATCAGGAAATACAACTACTGGTACACTGAATGTAACCGGTACAGCTAATGCATCTAATATGTCAGTTGGTTCAACATTAACAGTCGGTGGTAATGCAACCACGGGGCCATTAAATGTTAATGGACAAATTACTGCTACTGGAGACATTTGGGCTTTCTCTGATAGAAATCTAAAAGAGAACATTAGACCTATTAAAAATGCATCTGATATTCTTTCTGAAATTAGTGCAGTTTTTGGTAATATGATTGATGATCCTAATAAGGTCGAGAAATCAATGGTTATTGCACAAGAAGTACAGAAGGTATTCCCACAAGCTGTAAGTACTGATGATAACGGTTTCCTGAAGGTGAACTATATTGCATTAATCCCTCTTTTAATTGCGGCGTTTAACGAACAACATAAGGGGTAATTAATATGATACCATGTTCAGGTACTATAAAAGCATCAGACATTAGTGTTGAATTGGGTAGAAATGCTAACTATAATTTCAGAATAGGTAATACTGAAGAACGTCAATTGGCAGGTAAACCATCAGGACTTATTAAGTTCAGTGACTTTGCTTGTAAATCTAACGGATTTGACTTGAATATTGGTTACATGTCAGGTTTCAATGAACAATATTTGGGATTCATGAATGTTGGCGGTCTTGAACGTGCGGATACTGGTTCAATTAAAGGTCAATTCCCCTCACCATATTTTGATGTTGGGACTATTAACAATTCAGTTGGATTCTACTTTCATGCATTAGCATATATGTCAAGACCAGGTGGACTTCAAATACAATGTAATGCTAATTCCGCACAGGGATATTTGACTAATCCTGTACTTCCTTGGGGTGAAAATCCAGTAGTCAAATTAACAGACTCATCTGGTAATATATTAACTGTTAATATGTATCGTTCAAACAAAGTTTATAATTCTGCTTCTCCAGATGGAAGTGTAATTAGAGATTGGTTAATGGCAAGAAGGTATACTAATATTAAAGTTAGCATTACCAGTTAAATTTCCTGAAACGAAATAATTTTATATCCTATACTGTCCATGTAAACGTTAAGTCTACATGGACTTTTTATTATAATAAACAAAGTGGAGTAATATATGTCTAAACAACAAGGTGCATCAAAAATTCTAAGTCAAAATCTATCTTCAGAAGATGCAAAAGTACTAAAGAATGTAATCAATGTCGGTATGGTATATCATCATGATATTGCTCAAACCCGTGAATCTCTAAAAGAGACTATCGAAGATGCAAGTAAGAAACTTGGCATTGATAAAGCAGTACTGGCAGAAGTAATCCGCACCGCATATAAACAAGATTATATTGAAAAATCTGAACGCCGTGACGAAATTGATGCAATCATGAAAATGACAGGCTTTGACGGTTCACGAGACGAGTAATACAAAATAAGTACCGCATGATGCGGTACTTTTATTTTTTCAGATAGCAAAAGGACAATGCATGTACGTAGATGGATATATAGATCGGAAAAAAGAGATTTTACATGTTGCCGAACGTATTAACGGTCGTCGCATTTTAGTACAGCATCACCCTGTTTATGAATTCTTTGTAGAAAACCCGCAAGGTTCACATAAAACAATTAACGGTACTTTAGCTCAAAAATACGAATTCAATAAGAGTTTTGAAATGCGTCAATCAGTTGACATGTACAAAGCTCAAGGAATGAAGATTTTTGAATCAGATTGTCAGGTAATGTTTAAATCACTGGCAAAGTACTATATGGGTGAAGCATCACCAGACCTGCATAAAGTATTCTTCGATATTGAAACCGACTTTGATAAGAAACGTGGATTCGCCCCACCGGATGATCCATTTAACCGTATTACGGCTATTTCTGTTTATCAGAGTTGGACAGATCAAGCATACGTTGTAGTACTTCCACCTGATGATATGAACGTGTATGATGCACAGGATATTATTAATCAGGTACAGCAAGAACATCCAGAAGATAAAATCATTCTTTTCACTGATGAAAAAGATATGATTAACTTCTTCTTTGAACTTATCGAAGATGCTGATGTACTGTCAGGATGGAATAGTGAGTTCTTTGATATTCCTTATATGGTAAACCGTGTAAGTAGAATATTCAGTGAAGGTATGACTACACGTTTTTGTTTGTGGGGCAAGAAACCACAACCACGTGAAGTAGACAACTACGGCAAGACCATGATTACTTATGACCTTTCAGGTAAAGTACACTTGGATTACCTTGCACTGTATAAGAAACATGCCTCACAAGTTAAACAGTCATATAAACTTGATGACATTGGATATGAAGAAGTAAAAGAAACTAAGATCCCATATGAAGGTTCTTTGGATAATCTTTATCATTCTAACTTCAAACGTTTCGTTGAGTACTCATTACAAGATACAGTACTTCTGAAAAAGATTGATAAGAAGCTGGATTATATCAGTCTTCATAACCGTCTTGCTCATCAGGAATGTGTTCTTATTAGTACAACAATGGGTTCAGTGGCACTGATTGATACTGCCATTATAAACCTCACACACAAACGTGGTGAAGTTGTATTTGATAAACGTCCTCAAGAAGATGCCGATTATTCAGCAGATGATTTTGATTTTGAATCAGATGATGATGAAGATTCAGAAGAAGATGCAATTGATAAAGCCATGAGAGCGGCTAAGGCTGCTGGTGCTTGGGTACAAGATCCTGTTAAGGGATTAATTGATTTCCTTGGCTGTGTGGACTTTAACAGTCTCTATCCTTCGGTGCTACGTGCATTAGGTATGAGTACTGAATGTATCCTTGGACAGATTCGAACGATTTATACTGATGCATACCTTGAACAGCGTATTCAAGAACAAAGAGCAAAATCAAAATCCAAAAACTTCCAGCCAGATTGGACTGAAGCATGGCACGGATTGTTTGCAACGTTAGAGTTTACTAAAGTACTTGAGAAAAGTGAAGATGTACTTACTGTAGATTTAGAAGATGGTCAGACATTTGCTTGTACTGGTGCTGAACTATACGACATGATTTATGGTGAGAATTCTTCAATTGTACTCAGTGCAAACGGAACTCTGTTCGATAAAAATAAAGCTGGTGTTATTCCTGAAATCCTTACTCTATGGTACACTGAACGTAAGGCAATGCAGAAAGCTAAAAACGATTTTAAACACTTCTATACTGATGGTTTAAAATTGAATGATGCTGATGATATTAATATCGACATTGAAGAACTACGTAAGTACGTTACTACAAATGGTCAAGGTAAACTACGCAGAACAAACCTAAGTAATGAATGTCCTGCATTCGCATTACGTGAAGCACTTAAGAGAAATAATCTACAGGAAGCTGGTAAATTAATTTCTGACCATTTTTTACTTGAAGACTTTGTAATTAAATGCGTTGAAGATGACAAAGGTTACTGTAAAGAACAAAGTTCATTCTGGGATCAGAATCAGTTAATTCGTAAAATTCTTCTTAACTCATTGTATGGTGCTCTGCTTAACAAAGGTTCTCGCTTCTATGATAAACGCCTCGGTCAGTCGGTTACACTTACTGGTCGTACAATGGCTAAACACTTAGCAAGTAAGATCAATGAAGTTTGTGGAGAGGAATATAATTATAAAGGCGGTGCTGTCGTTTATGGTGATACCGACTCAGTATATTTCAGTGTAGCCCAACTTATGAAATTACGTGGTCAGCCATTTGATTTGAACAAAGATCAAGTAGTAGAACTTTATCAAGGAATTGGTAAAATGGTAGGTGACTCTTTCCCTTCATTCATGAATGATACCTTTAATACAGGAATGGAAAAAGGTTCAATCATTGGTGCCGATTTAGAAATGGTAGGTTCACGTGGATTATTCCTTAAGAAGAAACGTTATGCAATTCTCAAGTATTGGGATGATGGTTTCCGTGTAGATACTAACGGTAAGCCTGGTAAGATCAAAGCTATGGGACTTGAAATTAAACGTTCTGATACTGCTAAGTACATTCAAGTATTCCTTGAAGACACTCTTGTTTCACTACTTGCTGGTGCAACCGAAGATGAACTTAAAGTTAAAGTACGTGATTTCAAGACGCAATTCCGTTCGATGGATGCAGTAGATAAAGGCTCCCCGAAAACTGTTAAAAAGTTATCTAAATGGACAGAAGAATATAATGATACTGGTAAATGTTCAGTTGGTCACGTACTTGCTGCAATACAGTGGAATAAACTTCGAACTATGCATGGTGATAAATTAGTACCTGAAGCTACTGATGGTACAAAGGTTATGGTGTGTAATCTTAAAAATAATATCTATGGTATTAAGAGTATTGGTTATCCAATTGAATGCCGTGAGTACTTACCTGAATGGTTTAAAGAACTTCCGTTTGATGAAGATGAAATGGAACAAAAGGTACTCGTTAAGAAGATGGAAAACATCTTTGGTATTATTGATATGGATATTGGTATTCATGAAACTTCTGCAATGGCAAGTTGTAGTATGTTCGAGTTCTAATAATATTAGCGGGATAAAACCCGCTATTTTTTTGTCTCTAAAGTACATATTAATTTAGCTGAAACGAAAAAATTTTATGACCTATACTTAGAGTGTTACAAAATGGAAAATGAAAAACGAAATGGAGATTCACTATGATTATTAAAGACGTACTTCGTGATATGGTTAACACTACTTCTTCTATTGGCTTTGAAGCTGTGGTAGTTGGTCGTGATGAAGATGGAATGATGACACTTGAAGCAGTAACTACTGACAAACGTGTAATCATGAAAGCAGTTGTAAAAGAAGATGTAACTGATATGGAAGGTGTTGAAACTTTTGGTATCGGTACTCTACCAATGCTACAGGGTCTGCTAAATCTTAATACTTTCAAAACCGAAAGTACTCAGATTAAACCAGTTCTTGCAGATGGCGAACTAATGAAGTTTGAATTTGTATCAGATGATGCAACTACTAACTTTCTTGTAATGGCTAAGAATGCTCTACCGCGTCAGCCTAAGTTCATTAAGAAACCTTTTGATGTACAGGTTACTCCAAGTGCCGCAAAAGTTCAGGAACTTAAAAGCTATGCAGGCGTATTCAAAACTATCAGTGAAAACGTAACCCCTTATACTGATGATGGTCATCTACGTTTCAAAGTTGGTAATGCTTCTAAGTCAAGCCACGGTGGTAGCCTTTCTTTTGCACCTTGCAAAGAAACTCTACAAGAAAGTTACTCTTACCAAGTAGAACGTATTATGCAAACACTAACTCGTATCAATAGCTGTAAAGAATGTACTATCAGCATTGCTAACATGGGTGTTCTTGCTGTAACCGTTGATACTGGTATCAGTGTATATAGCTTCTACCTGATGGGTGGTTGATTATTATTGGGGAACTACGGTTCCCCAAATTTATTTTGGGAACCTAAAATGAGTACTCCACGCTATGTAGCTGACCTACATTTAGGTCATCGAAACATTTATAAATATCGTCCAGTATTTGAAAGTACTTTACATAACGATTTGTTCTTCCTTGAAGTTCTGAGAACTGTAAGTACTAAACGAGATACCATGTATTTCTTGGGTGATATTATTTTTGATAAAAACTACTTACATGCTATTCGTGAATTACCTGGTACAAAGATTCTGATCCCAGGAAATCACTGTACTGAATATGTAAGTATGAGAGAACTGGTAACGGTGTTTGATGATGTACATGCTTCATTAAAGAAACATGGTTCATGGTTAACACATATTCCAATTCATGATGCTGAACTTCGTGGTAAACCAAACGTACACGGTCATGTACATGCACATAGTGTACCAAGTGTAAACCATTTGAACGTATCAGTAGATTCATTGTTTATGAAGTACTTCCCGAGAACTCTTGACGAAGTTCGTAAAGCATTGGATTGGCAGAAACGTACTGGTGAGTTTTACGCTGGAATTGATAATGATGAGGCTAAATCTATTATCACTACCAATCCAGAAACAAGTAACATTTATTACAGTACTTTGGCCGAATCTAAAAAGACTAAAGTAATTTTATAACTGGAGAATTCCATCATGGCAAATAATAACGAATCACGTACTAAATTTTCTGAATTTGTAGATATGTATAGTCTGGAACGTAAGGATAAGCGTAATATCTTTACTGTTAAAGACAGCAACGGTAATGATTATAATGTAGCATATGCAGTTTCGGATAATGATATTACTGTTCGTCAATTCTATGATGACTGCAATGCAGTAATTTGTAATGTTGGTGGTCAATATTACGTAGCTGAACGTAATGATTTGACACTTGATAATGCAGTAAATCGCATTCAACCTGGTACTTTCGTTGAAGCAAGAACTGCAAAAGCAGAAACTACAAATTTGAATTCTCATATTAACTTCGGCGTAGCTTATAACTATTTAAAAGGAATTATCTAATGGCTATTCGTATGATTAACGACTATGTTCTAATTAAAACTGATGCAACCGTAAAAGTAAGTGCTGGTGGTATTGTACTTGCAAGTGGTGTACTTGAGCCGCCATGTGTTGGTGAAGTTGTATCAGTAGGTGAGGGTAAGGTACTAAATAACGGTAATCGTTTGGAACATAATATTGCTCCAGGAGATACTGTAGTATTTGGTAAGGCTTCACTTAATCAACCTTTGAAAGATGGTGATGATACATACTACGTAATGAAAATTGAAGAAATTTTTGGGAAGAAGAACTAATGAAATTACCTTTTTGGCTAATTCCTGCACATTGGGGATTATCTGGAAAGTCAAAAGAACTTGCTCGTATTGATTATTACATTAAAGAGCCACGTCACGCTGAAGAAGCAAGAGCAAGTTTAATTGATGATCCAGTTGAAATGGAAAAAAGTCTTCTGCGTATTCGTCACAAATATGGTTTAGTACCATCTGAAAGTTATGAAATTCAGATGTTCAAACTTGAGCATGAATTCGCAACAGAAGAAGAACTAAAGAAAAAAGAATTAGAAATTCGTTGGAAACATAAAACTATTTCTGAAAGAGAATTTCTTGAAGGTGCTATTGAATATATGCCTGATGGAAAAGATAAAGATCTTAAAACTCTTGAATTGCTTTATAAGTACCACGATATTTCCGAAGACGATTATAAAAAGCAAATTGCAACTCTTAATGAGAAAGTATGGTGGAAGTTATCTATTGAAAGTACCGATGATGGTACAGCAGATATTGAACTGGACTATAATGAATTCTTTGTTAAGTACCTTCAAGATACTGGTCATCCAGGCAACGATGAGGGGGAGATTGTAGATTTTTATGTAAAGGATTTGGGAAGAAAATTGGCTACTGGCGATTTAAATGATGATGATGAAGATTTAAAGTTGCTAAAGGCGAATGTGATTCATGGTACTTCTAACGATGATGGTACTGTAGATTACAGTTAATAAAAAAGGACGCTTTCGCGTCCTTTTTTTGTTATTTTAGTGCTGGAATTGACATGAATACTTTAATACCAAAGTTACCTTGAGCACCAGCAGTAGCAGAAGAAATTAGTTTAATTTCTGTACCAGTAGCGGATAGCATAGGAACGCCAGTTAGGTCATCAATCAGGTTACGACCTTGATCAATAGTACCAGTTGGAACACCTTGGAATGTTAGTAAATCTTTATCGAAAACGTTTGCACGTTCAACGACAAAAGAAATTAGCTGAGCAGCAGTAACATCAACATCACCAGTAACACCAGCAGGGGCATTACGGAAATCTGCTACGTCAGTTGAATCAATGTCAGAAGCTACATGAATAACTACACGTTGTTGTACAACATCTACAATACGTTTTAGGTTAGTCTGAGCAGCGTGAGCAGCGATGTAATCAGCCTGTACTGAAGCAAGAACAAATGCAGTACCATCTACACGAACGATGCCTTTAGCATTGATGTAATCAAGTACTACTTGATCATCAGAACTGTTTAGGAAACGTTGTAGTTCAGCTAAAGATGCAACAGCACCAGTATCTTTAAGTGCAACATCACCAGCAGAACCTACAGCAATAGAAATTGCTGCGTTCTTACCCATGTAATAACCAAGTACTGCACTTTTGTTAAAACCATTAATACGTTCAAAAGTTGCCATAATATATTCTCCTTGGATATTAAGCGATGATTGCAGGTAGTGCGTCGTATACCTTAACAGCAACACCAGCAGAAGCTACAGCATCAACACCATCTTTCTTCTGGAAGAAACCAGCAGAAGCAAGAGCAGCAGCGAGTTCAGCACATGGATCAACAGTTAGTGCATAGGTAGCACCTGGTTTGTTTTCTTGCTTAGATAGTACATTCGCACGTTCGATTAGGAAGGTAATTGCGAAAGAACCAGAAGCAGGAGTACCAGCTTTACCGAAAGCAAGAACATTACCACCAACTGTTTCAAAACCAGCAGCAGAAGGATCAGCAGCTAAAGATAGAGCAGAAGTAGCAACGATTACTGCACGTTGGCCTAAAGCCTGAGCAATTTTAAATTGGTTACGTTGAGCAGCAGATAGTGCAGTTTGAGCAGCATCAGAACCGTCTTGAGCAACAGCAGTTTCACCAATTTCAACATCAGCAGGTAGTTTAACAATAACAGTTACGAAACCATTATCACCACCCCAAAATTCACGACTGTTTTTTGACATGCCGTAGTTACGATCAAAAGATTGTAGAGCCATATAAATTCTCCTAAGTCAATTTTTTGCAGGAACCTTTTTCCTGCTTAATCTTATTTATTAAAAGTAGTTTGATGTATTGAATAAACTACGTTTAATTGTACCTTTGTTTATGTAAAAATATTTATCTTTTTACTGAAACAGGGAGAAATTATGTCCTATAATTAAAAGAAATGGATATTTTTAGAAATGGAGTTCAAATGAAGAAGACCTACCTTTTAGTGGATACACAAAACTGTTTCCACCGTGCGATTTTCGCCGCTCAACGTTCCGTTGATATATGGACTAAGATTGGACTTTCTCTACATATTACGTTAAGTGGTCTTGCCAAGATGCAACAACTCATGGAAGTAGACCATGTTGTATTTTGTGCTGAAGGAAAATCATGGCGTAAATCAGTTGACCAATCATATAAAAGAAATCGTGAATCAGCAGTAGCTGAGAAAACCAAAGATGAACAAGAAGAAATGAAACTTCTGTTCGAAATGATTAATGATTTCCTTGATTTTGTTGAAACAAAAACTAACAGTACTTTATTACGTGCTCATGAATGTGAAGCAGATGACTTTATTGCACGTTGGGTACAAACCCATCCAGAGGATGATCATATTATCCTAAGTACTGATAAAGATTTCCATCAGTTAATTGCATCTAACGTTAAGCAATATAATCCAGTACAA